>Ga0193751_1002651_pt1 | contig 10774 bp, 8 predicted proteins | sample L1c2metaG_FD_143050 | JGI IMG/M metagenome (GOLD analysis project Ga0193751, IMG submission 143050) | Soil microbial communities from a riparian zone of the East river system, Colorado, United States - L1c2 | ecosystem: Environmental > Terrestrial > Soil > Riparian zone | place: USA: East River...
GCGCTTGCTTTCCGCGCTTCTGGATCTCGTCGATCACACGCTGCAGGTCGAGCCGCTCCGCTTCGGGAATCGCCTCCGACTTGAAGATGGCAGCGATTACGATATGATCGGCGAGCGCGAGGCTGCGAGAGAGCGCGTCCTGCAGCACGTTGCGACGCATGGTATTCGAGCGCGGCTCGAGCACCACCCACAGGCGCGATTTCGGATATCGTGCCCGCAAAGCGAGAATCGTTTGCTCGATGGCCGTTGGATGATGCGCAAAATCATCGATGATCGTTATGCCGTTGACTTGAGCTTTCACTTCCAGCCGCCGCTTCACGCTGCGAAATGTTTTGAGAGCCTTCGCAATTACATCTTTCGAAATTTCATAATTCGCCGCGAGCGCCGCCGCTGCCGTCGCATTCCAGACGTTGTATTCGCCGCCAAGCGGGAATTCGAAATCTGCCCAAGGTTTTCCATCGCGCAGTACCGACCAGGAAGTTCGTTCCGCGTCCAGCTTAAGATTTGCGATTTTCCAGCTCGCGCGATTGGAAGCACCGTAACGCTCGACCCGACAGAAGGCTCTCTGGACACAGCGGTTGAGACTTTCACTCGAGCTATCCCCCGAATCAAAGGCGACAATCCGTCCGCGTCGCGGGACCAGGTTCACCAGCCGCTTGAAAGCCGTTTCCACCGCGTCCAGATCTTTGTAGATATCCGCGTGATCGAATTCGACCGAAGTAAGAATCAGAGAATCCGGAAAATAGTGCAGAAACTTTGGACCCTTATCGAAGAACGCCGTGTCATACTCATCGCCTTCCAAGATAAAGTGCTTGCCATCGCCAAGCCCAAAACTGCGGCCGAAGTTCTCCGCGATACCGCCGATCAGGAACGAAGGCTGAAGGCCAGCTGTCTCGAAGATCCAAGCCAGCATCGAAGTCGTAGTCGTCTTGCCATGCGTTCCGGCCACGACGAGAACCTCTTTCCCGACCAAGAACTCGTCATGCAGAATCTGCGGCAGTGAGCAAAATGGAATGCGCTCGTCAAGCACGCGCTCCAGTTCGACATTGCCGCGAGAAAGCACGTTCCCCACGACCACCAGATCGGGACGAGGATTCAGATTCCCCTCAGCAAACGGCTGCGCGACTGCAATACCCAACGATTCCAGAAACGTCGACATCGGCGGATAAGCCGCCGCATCCGACCCCGTGACGCGGAAGCCCCGCTCTTGCAGCATGCCCGCGAGCGAAGCCATCGCCGTCCCGCAAATGCCGATCAGGTGAATGTGCCTTGGTTTACTCATCAGATTTATTCATCAGATTTACTCATAAAGGATTACTCGCTGAGAAATTGCTCATTTAGTCGTCGCGGACTCCAGTATCTTCAGCTTAACTTCACCGCCCACTTCGAGCGTGGCTCTCACTCCGATCGGCAGCGTGATATTCGCGCGCGAGACGTGTCCCGAACGCAGACCAAACGCCACCGGAATTCCGAGATCTCCGACTATACGCAGCACAACTTCTTCGAGCGTGTAATCCTGCGTCGAACTTTGCCGGCAATCCAGCATTTCGCCGAAGATAATGCCGCGCACGCCTTTCAGCTTGCCCGCCAGCTTCAACTGCATCAGCATGCGATCAATCTGGTAAGGCTTTGCAGCGATGTCCTCCACGAAAAGAATCGTTCCCGCGGTTCGGATGTCATAAGGCGTGCGCAGCGCGGCGACCAGGATGGAAAGACATCCGCCATAGAGAATGCCTTCCGCCTCTCCCGCGACCAGCGGTTTCGCGCCCGAACCCTCGGCAATCTCCCATTCTGCCGCTCCGCTCACGGCGCTCTGCCATGATGCCAAGTCAACTCCATCGGCGACCGCGAAATCCTTGGCCACCATCGGACCATGAAAGGCAACAAAGTTGGCGGAGTCGGCAAACCGGGTCAGCAGCGTCGTCAGGTCGCTGTAGCCCACAAAAATCTTCGGATGCTTGGCGATCTTTTTCAGGTTAATCGCCGACAGCAGGTAGTTCGATCCATATCCTCCTCGCGCACAAACGATCGCTCGGATATCGTCGCGCGCGAACATATCTTCCAGTTCCCTCGCCCGTCGTTCCGCAGAACCCGCAAAGTACAGATCGCGTTCCAGGATCGACTCGAAATAAAACGGTTCATAACCGGCAAGGCGAAGACCGTCGCAGCCCGCCTCCAGCATTTCGCGCTTTACATTCGACGCCGGCGCAACGATTCCCACCTTGTCGCCGGAACGGAGCGCGCGCGGCTTGATTCGCGACTTGTGGGAAGCGGAAGGCATCTCGACTCGATCTTAAACGAAGAATTCTCCGCGGCAGACGAGAGTCGCCGAACCCCGCAGATAAACTTGATTCTCCCAGCGCACCGTCTGCGCGCCTCCCGGTGCAATCACCGTCACCGGAGAAGCGACGCGCCCGCTCGCAATTGCAGCTACCGCCGCCGCGCACGATCCCGTACCCGAAGACTGCGTCTCTCCGACGCCCCGCTCAAACAGCCGGATCTCAATTTCATTCGCACCGCGCACCACCGCATACTCCACGTTCGTGCCCTGCGGAAATTGAGGCTGCGTCCCAATCAGGGCCGCCTGCCGCTGCCATCCATCCTGAAAGTTCTCCACGAAAATTACGAAGTGCGGATTCCCCATCGAAACTCGCGTCCCCAGCGCCCGCACCCACATCGTCTCAATGGAAGACTGGCCACCGAGTTCCGGCTGGCCCATATCGGTCTCGAACTCAAACGTGGAACCCTGCCGGCCGCCTTCCCGGCCAATGAGCCGGCAGGTCTTCAGTCCGGCACCCGTGCGAACCACAACCTCCGTTTTGTTCTCTCGGGAACAAATCTCTGCCGCCACACAGCGCGTGCCGTTGCCGGAAATTTCCGCCTCGGAACCATCGGCATTGATCAGACGCGCCTTCACGTCAGCTTCCGCATCGGGAAATAACCATTCCACGCCGTCGGCGCCGACTCCGCGATGGCGATCGCACAACCGGCGGCTAAGCGCGCTCAGGTCGCCGGAAGCGTGCGCACCTTCCACCATCAGAAAATCGTTGCCGCAAGCCGACGCCTTCGTGAAGGGGATTCTCGCGATCTGCTGGCCCTCGTTCTGCGGCGCACTCATTCGTGTTCCACAGTCCCGAGTGTCGTCACGCTGCCAAACAAATTTGATTCGTGCAACCGGATGGAGAACACGCTCTCCCGTTCATGTTCGCAATCCACCGAGAAAACCATGCGGAAGTCCGGGTCCGCATCGGCGATGTGCACGCTGCGCATGGTAAGTTGCTCGGACTCCAGAATGCGGTTCACTTCCCGCAACATCCCATCCACGTTGCGGCCGGTCACTTCATAGCTGGTCACAAGCGACTTCAGCGAGAACGCGGCCTCCATTCGACCCAATAGTTCGAGCGCGACCAAAATGATGACCGTGGCCCAGCATGCGATCAGATACAGCCCACCTCCGGCTGCCATACCCACCGACGCCACCACAAAAATTGTCGCCGCTGTGGTCAGGCCCGTGACCGATGCCCGCGCGTGCAGAATCGAACCCGCGCCGATGAAGCCGATTCCTGGGATGATCTGCGCCGCGATCCGTGCGCTGTCCGACTCCGTGCCCGCGAGTTGCTTCGACAGAACTGTGAACATCGCCGCGCCGAAACAGATGAACATATTCGTGCGCAGCCCCGCCGGTTTGTGGCGCAGTTGCCGTTCCAGGCCGATGATTCCGCCCAGCGTCGCCGCCAGCAGCAATCGCGCCAGCGTCGAACTCAGCACCACGCCCAGTTCATTATGCAGCAGTTCGATAATGTGATGGATTGGGTTCATAGCAGCACCCCGACTTCGAGCGGATTCTATCACCGCCATCCGGCGCTTTCTCGGCTGCTTTCCCGAAGGGTTAACGCGATTGATTCGGGGCACTATGCGCGGCATAGATCCGCGCCCGCCGCTGTCCGGTCGCACGAATTTCCGCCAGCTCCGTAAGGTTTATCGTATTCGCGCGTTGGTCTACTGCATCTCCATCGAAAGCAATCACAAAATCCACGTAGCGCGGCGGATCGGCCAGCGCGCGCTCCCACAAGCCTTCGGGATCTGTTGGCCGTTTCCACGGGCGATGATTTTCGTTATTCACGACCTGACGCAGTGGAATGCCCAGTTGCTGCATGACGCCGACGTGTTCCCCGAGTTCCATCAGGAACCGTGAGTTCCTTGGCAATCGACCAATGACCCGCTCCACCGCGGAATCCAGAGGATTCCGGATTTCCCAATTCCTCCGTGCCTCCTTCAGGCATTGCGGCTCCGCCTTCCACACCGATGCATAACTAACCACCACCAGCGCCAACATCGCCGCCACCAGTTTCCCACGGTGCCGCCCACCCGCGTCCAGAACCTCCCCAAGGAGAAAGACAGAAGCCGTCAACACTCCGGTCGAAACCGCGAACATGGGCAGCAATTGAAGTCCGTAGCGCTGGTTAAAGGTGGCAAACGGCCACCACGTGTGGACATGGATCGGTACCGAGCCGTACGCAATCGAAAGCGCGTAGAACACCAGTGGGACCCACAACAATAGCATCGGAGCCGATCGCGCCCGCAGTTTCCATGCTACGATCACCAGCGCTACAAAAGCCGCCGCCAGCCAGAAGCGGCCCCAGTTCCCTTCCGCCACATTCAACTGCGCCGATTTCAAATAATAGATTGCCGCGACCCTGGCATCGTGCAGCGCCGGATTCGGCGCGCCGACGCGCTGCTCGATCGCCTTCGCCGAATAGGGCCCGTTCGCGAACTCCAGCGCGTTTCCATATACGACGCCGTTATACGCCAGCCACAGGACCGGAACCACGGCAATGCCCAACAGGAACTTTGCAGCATCCTGCCGCAACGCGCGATTCTGCCATCGCCGCAGCACGATGACGACGACCGCCGCTCCCATCACACCCGCCAGAAACCATCCGTCGTAACGTGTGAGTTCCGCGCCCGCAAGACAGCAGGCGCAGCGCATGAGCGATGTGTGCGCCATCTGCGGCTGTCGTCCATCCGCATCTTCATTTTTTCGCAAGCTCCGAATAAATTCCGCGAAGTAGACGACGGCCCAGACAAACAGCGCCAAATAGACTGACTCCGTCATAGCCGTGGCCTGCATGTAGATCAGGTTCGGATTGGCTCCATAAGTAAACGACGCGGCACATGCGCCAACGACAGCCGCCGGTTTTGTGCGGACATTGGCCTCCAGCATTCCGCGCACCAGGCGAAATATTCCTACGACCCCGAGCACGTAGGCGATCATCGAAGGAAACGAACCGCCGGCCCCGCTCCGCCACATTGTGTCCGAGAAAATGAACGGGATCATCAGTAGATGAGGCAGCGGCAACCACACTGTCCCCAATTGCAGCAGACCGGGAGTCTGCGAATCGAACACGCGCCGCGCAATATTAATGTGCGCGACCGCGTCGCCATACAGCAGAACGTCGCTCTGTTTGAGGTAGTAGAGAAAAGAAAAAAGAGACACAAGGACGGCTATACCGGCCACGCGGGCCGCGCTACGGTCGCGAACGGCGGCTGTCTTCACGCTGCTCATTGTCCACCTGCGGCTAGAACCGCCATTGATTTTGCGGCATTCACGGCGCGACTAAAGCCGCGCCCCTTCAAAACAAAATCAAAAAGAGAGTTCTTCCCTGCGGCGTGACCTTTAGGTCATTACTCCAGGTGCGTCAACTCGCGGAATACCTGAAAGCGCGCGTCTATTTCCTCGCGCGTAAGACTCTGTAGTTGCTCCGTCCCGAAGCGTTCTACGGCAAACGATCCCATCACGCCGCCGTAAAACAAGGCGCGCTTCAGCACCTCGCGATTAATCTCGCCCTGCGACGCGATGTATCCCATGAATCCTCCGGCAAACGAATCGCCGGCGCCTGTCGGGTCCTTTACTTCTTCAATCGGCAACGCCGGCGCGCGAAAAGGATGCGATCCGAGGCCGAAGGCTCCCTCGCGGAAAAAAATGGTCGCCCCGTACTCGCCGTGCTTTACCACGAGCGCGCTCGGTCCCATCGCAAGAACTTTGATCGCCGCACGCGGAAGATTCTTCTCCGCGGCCAGCATCTTGGTCTCGGTGTCGTTGATCAGGAGAACGTTCACCAGCTTCAACGTTTCCGCCAATTCCTTGGGCGTGCCCTGGATCCAGAAATTCATCGTGTCGCAGCCCGTCAGGCGCACACCATCCATCTCCAACCGAACCGCCGTTTGCAGTGTGGGCTGGATGTTCGCAAGAAACAGGAACTGCGTGTCCGAATATTCTTTTGGAATGCGCGGCTGAAATTTCTCGAACACATTCAGTTCCGTGAATTCGGTCTTAGCCTCGTTCAGGTTGTCGAGATACTGTCCCCCCCACCGGAAGGTCTTACCCTGAGTCCGCTCGATGCCGCGCGTGTCCACGCCGCGTTTTTTCAGCACCGCTTCGTGTTCGGGCCTAAAATCTTCGCCTACTACCGCCACCATTCGGACCTCGGTGAAGTAACTTGCGGCCAGCGCGAAATAAGTCGCAGCGCCTCCGAGAATGTCAGTCACTCGGCCAGAAGGCGTGGCGATCGTGTCAAAGGCAACCGAACCAACTACTAGAACGCTCATGAGTCTCCGTAAGGCAGTCGTTGGTCGTTAGTCGTTGGTGTGCGTATCCAGACTACGGGAGAGGTGCTTGCCAACGACCATCGACCATCGACCAACGACTACTTCAAATACTTTCCCAATATCAACTTCAGCTTCTCTTTCGTCGCCGCGGGAATCTTGGCCGGATCGGTAAGAATGGCATTCGCCAGCGCCCGCCCGCACTTGCAGGCGCGCGCCTTCGGCATCGCCGACACCGTGGCCTTCACGACCTTCGCGGCGTTTTCGGCATTCTTTACCAACACGGACACAATCTGCTCCACCGTCACCGCATCATGATGCGGATGCCAGCAGTCATAATCCGTCACCATGGCGATCGTGACGTAGCAAATCTCCGCTTCGCGCGCGAGCTTGGCTTCCTGCAAGTTTGTCATGCCGATCACATCCGCGCCCCAACTGCGATACACGTTCGACTCGGCCTTGGTGGAAAACTGCGGGCCCTCCATGCAAATGTAAGTGCCTCCCAGCTTCGCGGATACGCCTGCAGCCTTGCATGCGCCGCGGACCACCTTCGTCATCTCTCCGCACACCGGATCGCCAAATCCAATGTGCGCCGCAATGCCGTCGCCGAAGAAAGTGTCCACGCGATGCCGGGTGCGGTCGTAAAACTGGCTCGGGATCACGAAATCGAGCGGCTTGTGCTCTTCCTTCAGCGAACCCACAGCCGAAACTGAAACAATGCGCTCCACTCCCAACTGCTTAAAGCCGTAAATATTTGCCCGGAAATTCAGTTCGCTCGGCAGGAGTTTGTGCCCGCGCGCATGGCGAGCGAGAAATGCCACCTTGCGGCCCTCAAGAGTGCCCAGAACGTAAGCATCCGAAGGATCTCCAAATGGAGTCTGCTGCTCGACCTCGTGCGCGTCGCTAAAGCCAGGCATGTGGTACAGACCGCTGCCGCCGATAATGCCAATCTCTGCCTTTTGCAATTGCGCTCCTGATTGGGATGGGAACGATTAATGACTAATGACTGCGGAACTGGTGATTATACAAGACGGAAACTCGTGGCTTGAGACTCACGGCTTGCCGGGCGCGGCTTTTTCTTCCGGCCAGAAGTCCGTCTCAACCCGCTTCGTCGTCTCGTCATCCAGGCTTTCGCTGATCAGTATCTCGTCATCCCGGACTTCAATCACTACAACTCCCTCTTCCGTCAGCCAGGCATGCCGACCGCGCAGCGTTCGCCAGGAATCGACCGGCGGCGCATCGTCCGCGACTCTGCCATCCGTGCCCAGCCCTTGCCGCTTCTGATACCGCTGGGCCAGCCCTTTCGCATAAATCGCCGCGAACTCCGCTGCCTTCGTCGCGCTCGACCAGCGGGAAACGTACAGCACCCCAATCGGCGCCGCTTTGTCTGCCTTCGGTCGACCGGCAAAGTAATATCCGCCGCGCCACTCCGGATAGATGGCTGCAGCCGCATCTCGACCCGCATACTGCTCAACCAAAACATCAACGTCAAACTCTCCCATAGCGCCGATATCGAAGGGATCGTAGCGCTTGAAATCTTTCTCCATGTCGATCATCTTCATCGGCTGAAGCTTCTCGTGCGCAAGGTACGTCTCGGGCTCCATGATTTCGCGAGTCGTCTCCGGCGGGTTCTTGAACGCACCCGCATATGCTAGTTCCTTTCCGCCTGCCTTCAGCAGCGCGGCGGTAAAATCGAGTCCGTAGCGATAGGGAAATGTCAGCTCCTCTTTCAGAAAGATCGGAGCATCGCGAAACGCGGGAGAATCCGCCGATCCCACCAGCATTCCCTGCTCGAGCGCATCGACAATCTGCGGCGAATCGAGCATCGACTTCCCGGTCGGCGCCAATGAATAGTCCAGCAGCACAACCATCGCTTGTCCCTCAACTATCGCCTGCCGCGCGCCGCTTTCCTCGTCGTTTTCGATGTCGCTGGCACTTGGACCATTCTGTTTATTATCAGAATCTTCCTTCGATCCCTTCATCCATTTCTCGATGCCGAACGACTGGTCCTGGAGCGCGTGCGTCAGTTCATGCGCCAGCACCGGCTTCTGCTGCTCTACGTCCACCCAGTTCAGCAGATTCACCGTTTTTGTTTTGACATCGTAGTATCCCGCCACCTGCTCCCGCAGCATCGTCACGAGAAAATTGGACAGGTCGAAATTCCGCGGCAGCAATCCGAACTTCTTCAGCACCGCCGACGACCTCTCCAGTCGCTTCGCGTCCTTGTCCTCCTTCATGCTCTTCTGGATGTAGGCTTGCACCTCGTCGCGCTTGGCCAGCCTGCGCTTCACCTTGTGCTTGATCGGCAAGCCGGTGTCCTGGCTGGCAAACTGGAGGATCTCATCCACCGAGCGAAAAAGTTGCTTCGCCTCTTTGGACGAAACGGTGGTTTCTTGTGTGGTGCGGGCGCCCTCGCCCGCGGGGGTCTGGGCTGGAGCGGTCTGCGGCTGATCGTGATTTTGATCCTCGACCTGGAGGCCAAGGTTATCGAGGTTCTTGTTGTTGTTTGCTGGATTACTTGGTGGAGATGGGTTTTGCGACCACCCGCCACGAACCAGCAATGCGGATAGCAGAACAACTACAGCGGACTTCCACAACTTCATATTCCCTCTGCCTTGAAAATAATAATCATAATGATCGGTGACCACGCGGTTCTTAGCGACTGCCGACCTTCTGCGCCACCCACTCGCCCGCCTCGCGCGTCCCCAGTGTTCCGCCGATGTCGGCCGTCGTTTTTTTCTGCCGGACCGCTTCGAGCACGGCTGCTTCGATCTTCTGTGCCTCGCCGCCCATTCCCAGATGCGCCAGCATCATCGCCGCGCTCAGAATTGCGCCGAAGGGGTTGGCAATGTTCTTCCCAGCAATCGTCGGCGCGGAACCATGCACGGGCTCAAACATAGAAGTCTTCCCCGGACGCAGATTGCCGCTCGCAGCCATCCCCAGCCCTCCCTGCAACCCCGCCGCGAGATCGCTGAGGATGTCGCCAAACATGTTGTTGGTGACGATGACATCAAACTCGCGCGGATCGCGCACCATCTGCATGGCGAGGGCGTCCACGTACATGTGCTGCGTTTCGATCTGCGGAAACTCGGCCGCGACTTCTTTGAACATGCGCTGCCACAAGCCGCCGGCGTGCGTCATGGCGTTCGATTTGTCGCACATCAGCACTCGCCGCCGAGACGAGCCGTCGAGCTTCTTGCTACTCGCGCAATACTCAAACGCGTATCGGATGATGCACTCGACACCTTTGCGCGTGTTGATGTCCTCCTGGATCGCAACTTCATCCGCCGTTCCCTGCTTGAACACTCCTCCAAGGTCGCCGTAAACGCCCTCTGTGTTCTCGCGAATCACAACGAAATCGATGTCTTTTGGTTCGATGCCTTTGAGCGGGCAAAGCGACGCATCCATCAAACGTACCGGCCGGACATTGGCGTACAAGTCCATCTGACGGCGCATGCCGAGCAGGATTTCCTTCGCGTGAATGTTCGACGGCACGCGCGGATCGCCAAAAGCACCGACCAGGATGGCGTCGAAATCTCCGGACAGAGTGGCGAAGCCTTCCGGCGGGACCGTAATCTTGTCGGCGAGATAGCGGTCAGCTCCCCAGTCGAGTGAAGTCAATTCGACAGCAGATCCCGCGGCTTCGACGACTCTTACGGCCTGAGGAATGACCTCTTTGCCAATGCCATCGCCGGGAATCACGGCAATTCGTTTCATTCTTATTGCGCTCACGCTCGCAACGTTAGCACAGCCCCTGACCATTCATAAACAGGCGGTGGAGCGCCGTGCGTCCCGCCTGGCAGGATGGGCGAGGACTCCCCTCCCTCCACCATCTAAATCATCACACGCCTCGATCCCGGCGTTGCGACGTTTTACCCACGCGAATCATCTGCTTATGGTGAGAGTTAGTGGTAAGAGGTCGTGGGCCAGTCTAACTTCGCCGGTTCGTTATAATCAAAGGTTGAACCTATGACTTCGATGACACTTCCTGGGGCAAACCCAAGTGAACACAGCGGCGCGCCATCTGCGCCCGACTTCGGCGACGTCCGCGCCGAGTTCCAGACTTTGCTCTCAGGCTGCGGCCTCTATGACCTGGGTGGGCGCGCCAAGATCGCGATTACGGGCAGTGACCGCGTCCGCTGGCTCAATGGCATGGCCACGAACAACG
>Ga0193751_1002652_pt1 | contig 10773 bp, 8 predicted proteins | sample L1c2metaG_FD_143050 | JGI IMG/M metagenome (GOLD analysis project Ga0193751, IMG submission 143050) | Soil microbial communities from a riparian zone of the East river system, Colorado, United States - L1c2 | ecosystem: Environmental > Terrestrial > Soil > Riparian zone | place: USA: East River...
CTGCGAGAGAAGGCTGGCGAGCTTTCCAGTGCGTTCACCAGTGAGTTGGATAATTCCAGCCGAAATTTTGTGGGACACACGCAGTCACAAATGGAAGATACCGTGCGAGACGCTTTTGAGCGCGCGCGAACGCTATTCGCCGAGGCATCGGACACCACGGCTGCTGCGTTTACCGATGAACTTCAGCGCACCGGAAGGCATGAGCTGCAGGGATTCGGCGAGGAATTGCATCGAAGCGTCGAGCAAGCTCGCGCGGAACTCGACACAGCGCAACGGGAGCTATCGCACAAAATTACCTCGGAACAGGCCGAGTTTCTGCAGCGTTTTCAGAAGGCCATGGACAAGGCTCTGGAGTCTGGGGTGCGGGATGCCAACGAGAAAGTCGAGGCCAGCTTCTCGCCGCTCATAGATTCCTGGAAAATGATGACCGACCGGCACCAAAGCGACCTTCGCAACGTGTACGCCAAGATCAGCGAGCAGGCTACCGAACAACACCGCAAGCGGCTCGAGAATGTCTCCAATCAGTGGATGTTGGCCACCGTGACGGCGCTGGACCACCAATCGCGCGAGATCGTGGCTGATATTTCGGCGAACGCGGAAGAAAAATTACGCGAAACTTGTACCCAAGTTTTTGAAGGCATCGGGGAGACTTTGCAAGAACGCTTGCAGCAGATAGCGCGCAATTTGACCTTCCCTACCGACCCTAACAGCCGTTCGCGGTCAGCGACGACGAGTAGCTAATTCGCCTAGCCTAACCTCAGTTGCTTCGGAGCCGGCTACGCCCAAGAAGCAGCACAGCAACATGCCCCCGTTCAATTAACGTGCATTCGCATGCCATGCAGGTCCCCGGTATAATGAACAGGTTCCTCCACAAATGGCCAATCGTGCATATCTGCGCGTCTGGACGCGCGATTTCTCCGAAGAACTGATGATTGCTCAGTTCGCGCGCTTTCTGGCCAGCGCTCCGCTCTCCGCTTCCGTGAATACTTTCTCGGAATTGACCGTCCAACCAGTGGACGCGACAGAAACCCCGATAGCCTCATGGGACCTGCGCGCTCAGGGATACGGGCCGGCGGAGGTTGCGGCGCTGTCCTTGCAGCACCTGAACACCGACAGTGCGTATATCGCCACGGCGAAATGGGACCTGTGGGACCTGAACGTGGAGAGTTTAAAGTGGCAGCATGCGCCGCAGCCTTTGGTGCTCACCTGCAATGGGACGGATTACGACCATGGCGTGGGGGCGACCGAGGGCCATTTCGTTGCGGACTTGGGATTCGAACATTTTTTTACCGGGCATGCCGGTTTGCTGGCTCCTGGCAAGGCCACCAATCCGTTTGATTCTTCGGATCACCCGGTGGAACACACCTTTCGCCGCTGGATGGCCGCGGGAGGCAACTTGAAGGAATATCACGCAAAAACGCGCGAGAACATCCAACAGTTATTCAAGTGGGTGGAAGCGTTGCAGAGCGCCTTGCCGGTGCAGCGAAGCGAATTGTGGTCCGAGGGCGAGGAAAATTTTGAGGCTCGTCTGGACGCAATTCTGGCGCAACGCTGACGCGGGTACGAAAGCAAGCGGTAGAGTCTTTAGCTCACAGCGGCTAGAATGAGCAATAAATGAATCGTCCGGCTTCGACAGGTTATTGAGGGCGGTCATATGCCGAAGCCGGCGGAAAAGGCCGTTACTTTGATGGAATTTCTGGTGGTCAGATCGCAGGTAAAGAAAGGCTTCGCGCAAAATATTTTCATTGTCGTGCTGATGGCAACGACGTGTGCAAGTTTGGGCATTGGATGCGGCACTGAGGCGCCGAAACCAAGTTCAGAACCGGCTGCTGAAGCGAAACCACCGGCGCCGGCGATCCCCGACGACATTCAAGATGCCGCCAAGCATCTACTCGGAAGCGACGCGCAAGTGCTGCTCGTCGGCGATTTGGCAAAAAATGGCAAACGGCAGATCCTTGCCGCTAACGTGGTACCCAAAACACCGAAGAACAATATGCCCGGCACAGTGGTCACTCGCGCTGTTGTGGCCCAGGACGATGACGGGAAGTGGACGGAATTGCTGCGAGTTGACGAGCATTTGAAAAATCAAAAAGGGTATTTGGGGTTGACGCCGCTCGACTCCATTAACGGATGGCGATTGCAGTACGAACAAAATTCCGAGAAGGGGCTGCAGCTTTATTTCACGCCGTTGAAAGTCAATGGAGACACCCACGTGCTGCCGATCGGAGTGCGCTGGAATCCCGCGACCCAGCGCTACCAATCTCTCGACGCCAGCTATGAGCATTTCCTGAAGGAATCGGCGTCGTTGCAAAATGCGAGGTCCACGCTGCGATGAGTGCGGCTGCCACAACCAGCGCGGCACTCGGAACTAAAGCCGCGGCCAACGAACCGCCGAAGGGTTCCGCCTGGAAGAATCTGCGCGGGCTCTTTCCCTATCTGCGGCGTTACCCGGGGGGCCTCGCGCTCGGACTGTTGGCCACCGTGCTCATGGGCATTATCGGCAACATAGTGCCGCTGGCGACGGGCATCATCATCGACGTACTGGCGGGAAGCGAGCGGCCATTTTCGAATAGTGGTGTTGTTGGTGCGCTGAAGGCTAGTTGGCTCAGCACAATAATTCCCTTCTACCAACCCTCTAGTCGGCACACGCTGGGAATCTATTGCCTGCTCCTGATCGGGCTCATTGCCATAAAGGGAGTCCTGTCCTTTTCCGCACGCTGGATATTAATCGGGGTATCGCGCGATATCGAATTTGATGTTCGTAACGATCTGCTGGACCGCCTGCTGATTCTCGAGCCAGAGTTTTATGTTCGGAATCGCACCGGCGAGTTGATGTCCCGGGCAACCAACGACTTGAACGCGGTGCGCATGGTGCTGGCCCGGGAATCATGTACAGCGCGACGACGCTGATAACCATGTTGGTGGCCGTCATTTTGATGTTCAAATTGTCACCGTCGTTGACCATGTGGGTGCTGCTGCCTGTGCCGATCGTGGCCGTAGTTGTGCGCCACTTCGGCAAAGTAATTCACGAGTTATACGAAAAGATTCAGGCGTCCTTGGCGGCGGTATCGGTGAAGGTACAAGAAAACCTTTCGGGCGTGCGTGTGATTCGCGCATACGCGCAGGAAGACGCGCAGATTAGGGCTTTCGATGAGCCAAATCGGGAGTACGTGGCGCGTAACGTGGAATTGATACGCACGTGGAGCATGTTCATGCCGTCGCTAACGGCATTAATTGGCACTACGTTCCTGATCGTGCTGTGGAAGGGCGGGTTTTTATTTTTGCGCAACGAGCTTTCTCTTGGCGCACTCGTGGCCTTCTCTAATTTCCTGACGATACTGGTGTGGCCGATGATCGCGCTCGGATGGGTAACAAATATTTTTCAACGCGGCGCAGCGTCCATGGGTCGTTTGACGTACATCTTGAATGCGCAGCCAAACATTGACGATCGCGACGCAAAAGTTCCGGCTGGCAAGGAACTGCAGGGCGAAATTGAGTTTCGCGGCCTGACGTTTACCTATCCCACCATGTTATCCGGAGATGGAAACGCGAGCCTTGTGGCCGGCAACGGAGCATCTGCGCACAGGGTGCTCTCTAGCAAAGCCGTCTCCGGTAACGGAACGGGCGCCAGCGCGAATTCCAACCATCCGATACTTAACAACATAAATTTGAGGATACCTGCGGGTTCCACGGTGGCGATTATTGGTCCGACCGGTAGCGGCAAGACCACGCTGGCTGCGCTGGTCGCGCGGCTTTGGGATGCGCCTAACGGCGAATTGCTGATCGATGGACGACCAATCCGCGAGTGGCCGCTGGAAACCTTGCGGCGCGCCATTGGTTACGTGCCGCAAGACACTTATTTGTTCGGGGATACGCTGGGCGAGAATATCGCCTTTGGGCTGCCGCAATACGACGCCGAACGCGTGCGCGAAGCCGCCGAAGTCGCGAGCCTCGAAGGAGATATCGAGGATTTCACGGAAAAATACGAAACAGTCGTCGGGGAACGCGGGATTACGTTGTCTGGCGGTCAGAAGCAGCGGACTGCCATTGCTCGCGCTTTGGTACGCGATCCCAGAATACTGATTCTCGATGATTCCCTCTCAGCCGTGGATACCCAGACCGAGGAACGGATTCTGTCACGCCTGCACGGGATTATGGAAGGGCGAACGACAATCTTGATTTCGCATCGCACCTCTACCGTGCAGGACGCCGACCAGATTGTTGTTTTGCGAGACGGACAAATTATCGAACGCGGAAAACATGAAGACTTGCTGGCGCGTGGTGGATATTATGCGGACCTTTATCAGAAACAATTGCTGGAAGAAGAACTTGAACGCGCATGAGTAACGCTCACGAAGAAGAAGCACTCGGAAAAGCATACGACTCGCGGCTGATGAGGCGTTTGCTGGAATACATGCGCCCGTACAAATGGCAAGTGATCCTCGCATTGGCGTTGACACTTGCGGTTACTCCGCTCGAACTGGCGCCTCCGATGTTGTTTCGAGCTGCCATCGACCGCTATCTAGACCCATCGGCCCACCACCTCATCAGCGTCCTCGCGGCGAGGCGGGGACTCGTACTTATCAGCATTATCTACCTGCTGGTTTTGTTTTTTGATTTCCTCGCACAGTACGTCCAAATCCGCATTATGCAGCGGGTCGGACAGCAGACCATGTACGACATGCGGCAGGAGATTTTCGCCCATATCCAGCGGCTGTCGATGAGCTATTTCGACAAAAACCCCGTTGGTCGGCTGGTGACGCGCGTGACGACCGATGTGGATGCGCTGAATGATTTGTTCGCCGCTGGCGTAGTCACCATGATCAACGATTTTTTTCTGTTGGCAGTCATGGTGGGAGTGCTTTTGTACCTGGACTGGCGTCTGGCATTGGCAGCATTAGCGGCGTTGCCATTTATCCTGGCGGTCACCTTTGTGTTCCGCAAATTTGTGCGGGAGGCCAATCGACGTATTCGAACCGCCATAGCGCGCATCAATGCTTTTCTTCAGGAATACATTTCCGGGATGAGCATTGTGCAGGTATTCAATCGCGAGCGGCGCGCGCGAGTGGAATTTATCAAACGCAATCGCGATCACATGTTGGCGTATAAAGATGCCATTCTGGCGTTTGCACTCTTCTATCCTACTGTTGAGTTCCTGGGTGTTGCGGCCATCGCGTTGATTCTGTGGGTGGGTGGACTAAGAATTTTTGCCGGCACCCTCACGTTGGGGGTTCTGGTGGCATTTATGCAGTTCGCGCAGAGGTTCTTTCGCCCTATCCAGGACTTGAGCGAGAAATTTAATATCTTGCAGTCGGCGATGGCGGCTTCGGAACGCATATTTAAACTACTCGACGAACCGATCACTATTTCCAGTGATCCAGCTGCGATTCCGCTGCGCGATCCGCGCGGAGAAATCGAGTTTCGCAATGTGTGGTTTTCTTACAAATCCGGCGAGCCCAACGATGAAGATTGGGTGCTCCGCGATGTTTCGTTTCGCGTTTTGCCTGGGCAAACCATGGCCATCGTGGGGCATACCGGCGCGGGCAAGACCACGCTAATTTCCCTGCTGCTGCGGTTTTACGATATTCAGCGCGGGCAAATTTTGCTGGATGGCATTGATATTCGCATGATCGACTTGCAGGACCTGCGGCGGCAATTTGGCATTGTGTTACAGGATCCTTTTCTTTTTTCCGGCACGATCGAATCAAACGTGCGGCTTGGAACCGCGGGCATTGATCGAGCTACAGTGGAGCATGCGCTAAACGAAGTCGGCCTCGGCGATTTTATTCGCACGCTGCCGGATAGCGTGGATACTTCGGTCAACGAGCGCGGCTCGACGTTGTCGGTGGGACAGAGACAGCTCATTAATTTTGCGCGGGCGCTGGCGCACAATCCGCGATTTTTGATTCTCGACGAAGCTACTTCAAGCGTCGATACCAAGACGGAGTTGCTGATTCGCGAAGCGCTAGACCGCTTGCTGTCCGGCCGCACCGCGCTGGTGATCGCGCACCGCCTGAGCACCATTCAACACGCCGATTGCATACTCGTATTCCACAAAGGCCGCTTGAGAGAGCAAGGCGCGCACCAGGAATTGCTGGCGCAACGCGGGATTTATTACCGGCTCTATCAACTGCAATATAAGGAACAGGAATTACACTTGCCGGTCGACGTAAGTGCCGGACCAGAGCCCTCGCCACTCCAGGCTAATGACTGAGCATCATGAATTCCTGGCGATAAAATCACGTCAAGAAAAACTTTGCGTTTCCCCGCTGTTACCAATTCATAAGAAAAAGCCTCCTAAAACAAATTCCGTCATCTGTTCATGAGCGCTACACCCATACTGTTATCCGCAGGCGAGGCCTCCGGCGATATGTATGCGGCGCGCCTAGCGATGGCGCTCAAGCAGCGCGCGGATGTTTATCTGTTTGGCATGGGCGGACCGCAAATGCGCGCGGCTGGCGTCGAAATTATTGTGGATTATGGGGAAGTATCGGTCCTGGGAATTACAGAGGTGTTGAAAAAACTGCCGTCTCTTCGGCAAGCGATGAGGCGGTTAGTTGACGAAGCGCAACTGCGCCACCCGCCTTTGGCAATCCTCACGGATTTTCCAGGGTTTCATTTGCGGCTGGCGCGGAAGCTGTCGCCGCTTGGCATTCGAAATATTTATTACATTTGCCCGCAATTTTGGGCCTGGCGGCCATGGCGCGCGAATTTAGTGCGGCGCAGATTCGCGCAAGCTTTGTGTATTTTTCCGTTTGAGGAGAAGTTTTATCGCGATGCCGGAGTAGAAGTGGAATTTATTGGGCATCCGCTGGTGGGCAACGTAAAGGCGAGCATGTCGCGCGCGGAATTTTGCGCCGAGAATGGGCTAAACGCTGATAAGCCGATCGTTACCATTCTGCCGGGCAGCCGTCGAGGAGAGATCGAGTACCATGGCGCCATTCTCGCCCAAGCGCTCACGCAAATTAGAAGCGCTATTCCTGAGCTTCAAGCGGTAATCGCCGTGGCCCCGGGTGTGAACCGAACCGAGTTGGAGGCCTGTTTTGGTTCCGGCAGCAACGTACGCTTCGTTACGTGCGACACATACAACGCTTTGGACGCTGCGGATTTAGCGATTGTTTCCAGTGGCACCGCGACCGTTGAGGCGGCGTTGTTGGGGAAGCCCATGATTGTCATTTACAGGCTCTCGCCGTTGACTGCGAAGCTGGCCAAACCGCTGGTGCGTACCAAATTTTTCAGCATGGTTAACCTGATCGCCGGCCGCGAGGTTGTGCCAGAGTTGATTCAGGATGACTTCACGCCCGAGCGGGTGGCCTCCGAAGCCGTATCGTTATTATCGGCATCTAAAGAAAGCCGTGAGAAATTGGCGGCCATGGGCCAAGGACTGGCGGAAGTAACAAGGTTGTTAGGGCCGCCGGGCGCCGTAGAAAGGGCCGCCGACGCAATCGTGCGCCAGCTCCCGCTCGCACAAAGCAACGCAAAGTGAGGGGTTTGGTATCCTATAGGGGTAGCTACTAGCTGCGGCGTTCAAGTCGGTGCGCCGGTTCCAAGGCAAAAATGTGAAAGGGGTCCGATGACCCTCAGTAGGAAAGCTTTAAGGCCAATAGCGCGCGTGGCGGCGTTGACCCTGGTGTTGTCCGCGGCTGGATCGTTGAGAGCGCAGGCCCCGCGCCCGGTAGCGTTTATTGCAGAAAATTATGATGTTTCCGCGACGCTGGACACCATCCGCCAATCTCTCACGGCGACCGCCAAAATTGATTTCAAAGCGCTGGAAGTTTCCGGGAATGTACGCGTGGAGCTGCATCCCAACCTGGAAGTTCAAACGGTAAAATCCGCGGACGGCAAGTCGCTGAACTTTGAGCGTGACCACCAGAATCCCCTATTTTTGATAGTGACGGTGCCATCGCCGGTAGCAGCCGGCGGCCATCTGTCGCTTACCTTCACTTACACCGGATTGCTCGCCAATGAAGAAAACAGCCCAGTCCCAGGCGTTCGCGCAGCGGTGATCAATCATGATTTCGCGTATCTGCTTCTGCCCTCGCGCTGGTTTCCGCTGACGGATTATCCTTCGAACCGCTATACCGGAACCTTTCGGCTGAATGTGCCGGGTGTATTTGCTGTGGCGGGTACCGGCAAAGCTTTGGCTCCGACACCAACCGCGGGAAAAAATCCGATCGATGGCGAGCGCATCGTTTACACCTTCGAATGCAAGAACGCCGCGCCCAATGGCACCTTTGTAGCGGGAAATTTACAGCTTAATCCTCAACAGGCGGAAGCTTTGAGCGTGGCGGTGTACGCGCCGCGCTCGGCGTCGGCAAATGCCGGCGACTTTGCCGCGTCCGTGGCGCGCTCCATGACGGTTTTCTCCGACATGTTCGGCCAGCTGCCCGATCCAGCCATGTCTGTGATTCAGATTCCGGACGGCACTTTGCGCGAATTTGCGGGGCCGGGTGTGTTGTTGCTGAGCCAGCGCGCGTGGGATCCCAAGTCGAATGACCGCACGATTGCACGGTTAGTGGCTTCGCAATGGTGGGGTAACGAAGTGCTGCCGGCCTCGCCGAGCGATGTATGGATCAGCGATGGCTTGGCGCGATATTCGGAAGCGCTTTATGCCGAGCAGAATGCCGGGCGAGAAGCAGGACTAAAGGCCGTTGACGAATTTGCGGTCGGCGCGCTGATGTTTGAAGATGCCGCGCCCATCGCGCAAGCAGCGCGTCTGGCGCCGTACTCCGCGGATTATCGCTCGGTAGTGATGAACAAGGGCGCGATGATCTTTCACATGGTGCGCGCGCAGATGGGCGATATGGCCTTCAAATCGCTGCTGCACGATTTTTATACCAAGTACGAAGGTAAGAGCGCGCGTATCGATGATTTTGCAACCATGGCGCAACAACATGCCCAAGCCTCGGTCCGGAAAGGCGAAGCGCCGCCGGAACTTCGCGGATTTTTTACGCAATGGCTCAATTCCACGGGCATACCGGAATTTGCGGTGGATTATGTGGTTTATCGCACACCCAAAGGATTTCGTATTTCCGGCAAAATCAAACAGCCGCTCGACACCTTTCGCATGCCGGTGGAATTGCGTATCGATACGGAAGGCAATCCGGAATTGAAAACGATTGATGTGATTGGCTCGGAGTCCGATTTCACCGTCGAGACCTTTGGCCGCCCGAAACCCGGGGGAATTCGCGTCGATCCCAACAACCTGATTCTCAAGGCCAGCACAACATTGCGCGCCAGAGCGGCGGTGGCGCGCGGGGAAGAATTGGCGGAGCAAGGCCGCTATTACGATGCGGTCACGCAGTACCAACGGGCTTTGTCGATCCAGCCGAATCGCCCGCTAGCGAATTTCCGGATGGGCGAAGCGTTTTTCTACCAGAAAAATTATCAGGCTTCGGCCAATGCCTTTCGCGAGGCGTTGCAGACTGTGCCGGAGCCTGCTGAGAAGTGGACGGAGGTCTGGAGCCACATTTACCTAGGAAAGATTTTTGATTTGCTGGCACAGCGGGAACGCGCAGTCAACGAGTACAGCAAAGCGAGACAGACCAACGACAACACTGGCGGGGCGCAGCAGGTCGCTGAGGGATTTTTGAAGAAGGCTTACACGGAAGGCGAGAAAACGGCTGGAGCGCCTGGCGCGGGAGGCACGGCAACTCCCGCGGCCCCTGCCGCTATCCCGCCGCCGTCTGAGGGAACCCGCCCAGTGCTGAAAAAGCGCACCGATCCTGCGCAATTTTTGCCCTGATTCTTTCTATCGAACTCAGACTTTCGACGCTTAAACCCGTGAGAACCTAAGTAAGAGCCGTTTGATTCTCCGCGCGTGCTGGGCTCCGCCTTGACTTGCCGCGCAACGCGTCGCAAACTTTGGCCCTATGGCTCACATCTATATGCATTTTAATTTTGCTGACGAGGAAAACGCGCAGGAAGCGCGTCACAAGCTCGACGTTTGGAAACAAGCCTTTCGCCTGGATAAAAAGCTTCAATACAAATTGGAGCGTCCGGAAGAAGCTGACGCAGAGGAAGAAGATTCGACGAGCGGCGACGCTGCGGCCGCCGCAAAAGACGCCGCAAAAGACGCCGATAAACCTAAATCCAAATCAAAATCAAAACGCGGTAAGAAAGCAGCGCGCGCCGAGGGCGGCTCAGAAAGCAACGGCACTGGCAGCGTATCCCTGTTGGTGCGGCTATATTTCTCCAGCCACGAAAAATTATCCGAGCAACGTTGGCTGGATCGCATCCCTACGGAAGAGCCGTTCAAGAGTGCCTCTCCCAAGGTGCTTCGCCAGGGGGAGGCCGGGTTCGAGGAAGCACTCAAACAATTCAGCGACCTGGATTAACCGCCCAAGTCGGTGTGGTTCAAGAACCTTTAGTAACTCGGCTATTGGCTGCTTTTCACACCAGATAAGAAACGCAAAATTCCGCTATAATTAAGGGTTCGCAGGAGACAGCTTCCATCCCTTCGCGAGGTCGGCACGAATGGCGTCACAGACGCGCATCAAAGTTGCCAAGCTTGACTCCCCAAAAATGCACGGCCTGGATCGCGATACCCTCATTCGTCTGTATCGCACCATGTACCTTTCGCGCAAACTGGACGACCGCGAGATTCAACTCAAGCGCCAAAATAAAATTTATTTCCAGATCTCCAGCGCGGGACACGAAGCGGTAACCGCTGCGGCGGGTCTGCTGCTCCGCCCCGGCGTCGACTGGATCTATCCTTATTATCGCGACCGCGCGCTGTGCCTGATGCTGGGCGTTACGCCGCTCGAAACTTTG
>Ga0193751_1002653_pt1 | contig 10773 bp, 8 predicted proteins | sample L1c2metaG_FD_143050 | JGI IMG/M metagenome (GOLD analysis project Ga0193751, IMG submission 143050) | Soil microbial communities from a riparian zone of the East river system, Colorado, United States - L1c2 | ecosystem: Environmental > Terrestrial > Soil > Riparian zone | place: USA: East River...
GCTATCAGGAAACCCGAAGATGGCAACGACGCCCTCGCCGTCGGCGGCTTGTATATAACTGCCTGTTTCCAGGAGACGGTCGGCCGCGTCACGAATGAACTTTTCTGTGGCTTCGGCAAATACAGCGGGCTCTGAGCTCGCGGCGAGGCCGTGCTTATTGGCAATGTCGCAAGCAACCACGGTCACTTCATGCACTCTCGGCTGCGGATCGAACGGAATTGTGCCCTCCAGGAGGCGAGCAAGTTCTTTGTTCGACAATCGGCCAATGAAGAAGGTTTTGGACCAATGCGCGCGGTCCCGCCTGAAAAAGCCAATCCATCCCTCTGCCACGAGCCATGCGAGGAGCACCGCAAAAATAGAGGGTAACGGTTGGAAAAAAATCCGGTAGAGCGAGCAGACCCAGGAGAGGCCGAGCAATTCGATCAATAAAATAAGAAATAACCAACGCACCCCGCGGCGCGACACACTGGTCAAGGTCAGCCAGGCGACACCAAGGGCGAGCAATGGGACAAAGACGTACTGCCACTTTTCGCTGACGACTCTAGTGGCCCTGGTGTAATCAGAAATAGGCCCGATCACAGCCCGCTCAAAACGCAAGATCAAGCCGCTGGCATGCAGTACGCTGACGATTCCGGCGACAGCAACGCCAACGATGACTGTAGTGACCAGCGACCGTTTCATTGGCAATCAGGCCTTTTGCGCCGCTGCAACTGGATAGTACGATTGCACCACCAGGTCGCTCAAAAATTTATCCGGCGCATCGACAGCTTCAGCATTGAGCACAAACTCTTTTCGGCCGGTGTTCTTTTTAACCAGATTCAACCCAAATTGGTAGTCCTTAAACAAATGGGCGCAAAGCTCAGTCATGGTCATCCGCTCGGCTTGGGCGCGTTCAACCAAACGCAGCACCGCTGTCTCATCGAAAATAACGTTCAATCCATGCTCGTTTTTGAATTTCTCAGTGAATTGACGCAAACCGGCTTCGAGAGTTTGCGCCTCGATCTTGTGTCCCTCGGCCATCAACCGATCGAGCACCCGCTTCGGCTCACGCACCAGCTCCGCCGTAACTCGCAACTGGCTCAAACCTGATCCGGCGAGGTAATATTTGTAATCGCGAAATAGCTTCTCGAACACCGTCAATAATCCGCGTGCGCCGGTTTTTTCTTTCGCCGCAGTGTCAGCAATCAGCCGCAACGCTTCATCATCAAAGCTGATCTCAATCCCGTAGGCGCGAAAGGCCCGCTCATATTGCCGGAGTAAGCTACCCTCGGAAAATTTCATGATCTTATAAAGATCGCCGGCATCCAGGTCCTCGCAGACAACGCGCACCGGCAGACGACCGATGAATTCAGGTTCAAATCCGTACTCGAGGAAATCCTGCGTCGTGACGAATTGAAATAATTCGTTGTCCATCACTTTCACCGGCTCAGCGCTAAATCCGATCTGGCCCTGTGAGATGCGCCGCGAGACCTGCTGCTTCAATCGTTCGAACGCACCGCTCACCACGAAAAGAATATGTCGCGTATTAATCGTTTCTCGCTTGGCCTTGCCACGTTTCTGGAATTCGAAAGCGGCCTGCAATTGCGCCTGAAGATCATTCATGCTCCGCACCGGCACCTCGGTTTCTTCCATTAACTTGAGCAAAGTCGTCTGGACCCCGCGTCCACTCACATCACGCCCAATCAAATTTGACGCCGACGCAATCTTATCGATCTCATCGATATAGATAATTCCGAATTGCGCGAGGTTGACGTCGCCATCTGCCTTCTGGACAAGCTCGCGCACGAGATCCTCCACGTCGCCGCCGACGTAACCGGTCTCGCTAAACTTCGTGGCGTCCGCTTTTACGAATGGAACTTTGATAAGCTCGGCGATGTGTTTGATCAGATAAGTTTTTCCAACGCCAGTCGGCCCTACCAAAATCACATTTTGCTTTGCGTATTCGGTTTCCTCTGCCCGGGCTGCGTCTTCCTTCTCAAGCCGACGAAGATAATTGGCGTGATTGTAATGATCGCAAACCGCAATCGAGAGCACCTTCTTGGCTTCATCCTGTTTGATTACAAAGCGGTCGAGATGCGCTTTAATGTCGCGGGGGAGAAAATTAAAAACGAATTCTTCACCGCTCGTTCTCGGTGGCGGCTCTTCGTCCGCAGCAGCAGGCTCTGGTTGGGTAAAGGTCGCAACGGAGACGCGATCGCCGAAGTTTGACTTCATAAACTCCGTGATCTTCGTTTTCAGCTCTTCTGGGGAAGGAAATGGCGGTGGCGGGTTTTGCTCCATACTCGCGAATCGAAAAGGTCGCGCCAAAATCGATTATGGCAACGGTTCGTCTAAATCTGACTCCCGAATTTGCGATTCGTTCATCTCGAGTCGGCTGCAAATCTCGCCTCAATCCAGCACGTCACCTGCAAAATCGACGGTCTTCTCCAATACAGATCTCGACCGGACAAGAAACTCAGCCGCCTATCTTCGGTCTAACGAAATTGTGAAGAGGGCGGAAAGAGCTGCGAAATCTGCTCGTGATACTGGGATTTGCCCTTCGCGGCCGCCTCGGCCAATTGTCGCGCAACCTCCGTTTGCCCGAACTCACTCGCAAAGGCGGCGCAGCGCCATTGTCGATCCGGTGCGTCGGGCGCGTTTGGTTTGACGAATGAAGTAGAGACTGTGAGCAGGGTCTCTGGCGAAAGTTCTCTCCACGTAACGCGTGCGATGCCGTAGGGAAGCTTCAAACTAAGGCTCTGATCGGTCGCGCCGGCTATTCCTGTATATTTGGCCCCGCTGCTGTCTGAAATTGCGCCGGAAAAATGCGTGCGATTAATATCATCGATCAGGTTGTTTTTCCAATCGACCAGCCATTGCGCTCTTTTTTCTGTTGCCTGCTGTGCCTGTTTCAGCGACGCGTCGCTCAATTGTACATCCTTAATCGCCTCCCTGGCGGCGGCGAAATCATAAAGAGCGATCTGCTCTCTGTAATTGGCGAGTGCTGCCTTCCATGGAGCGGTCTCAAACGCGAGAACCTTTTTTTTATCCTCCGCGCGAGCAGCCACACCTGCTGGTTGTGGATTTACCCCAGCATGCGCCGGGCTTTTCTCTTTCCCATTGAGCTTGACCGACGCAACCGATCCACTCGGCAATGCCCCGGACGCAACATGCTCGCGCGGTTTGCGAGCAAGAAAGAGGGCTGCCATCGCCAGGAGCATGATGAATAGAACGACACCAGCCAAAGCCCACCGCGGCGATCGCCCGCGCGCAACAGCGACATGTTCCTGACCCTTAAGAGCGTGCTGCGCGTGCTCCATTTCTGACACCAACTCATCGTAAGACGAGAAACGTTGAGCGGGATCAGGCAAAATCATCCGCTCGAGAACGGTGGCTGTCGTCTGAGAAACATCCGGCGCAATGGCGCGCAAATCGAGTGGATGATTTTTTAGATCGAGCAGCAGAGCAGCAGAATTTGTGTTGCCCTCGATCGGTGCTTTGCCTGCAACGGCATGAAAAAGCGTTGCGCCGAGACCGTAGATGTCAGTGCGGAAATCTTCCGGTCCGTTGTTTAATCGCTCCGGCGCGACATAATATGGCGTGCCCCAAATCTCGTCTCGTTTAGTTCCTTCCGCGGCGGCGCTCGCCAGACCGAAGTCGCTGATTTTCGCTATCTGTTCATCTATAAACAAAATATTGGCCGGCTTGACATCCCGATGAATAAGACCCCGGCGATGCGCCGCCCGCAGTCCTTTTGCGACTTGAATACCGGATTCAAGCACCTGCCCCTCCGGCAGCCGATTCCGCTGCTCGATAAGATCATCGAGACTTCCGCGATCGACCAGTTCCATCACAACATAGAATTGTCCGTGATCGGTCCCGGAGGAGAAGACCTGTATAACATTGGGATGGTTTATGGAGGCGGCCACGCGTGCCTCACGCTGCAGTCGAGAGTCGCTTTCGCCGCTAAGATCCCTGCGCAACAGCTTCAGCGCCACGAAACGATCCAGCAGCGTGTCACGCGCCTTATAAACCGTGCCCATACCGCCAACGCCAAGAGTTTCCAGCAGAACAAAATGATCGAACGTCCGTTCCACCCGCGTTTTCTCACCGCAATTCGGACAGGTCACTTGCGCCAGCGGCTCCGCGTCGGTTGTATCAATCGCCATGCCGCAGGCTGGGCATGCTTGTATCATCGCGAACTCCCCTTCAACAGCCATCGAAACCGACTGTAACATTCGGAAACGTCCGAGCAACGATTTGGCGACAGCCATTTGAAAACACCTGCGAAAAGCTCAACACACGCCCAATTGATCGTGCCAAAAAATGAGGCCCATGTTCGCCTCGACCGTTTTTTAGCAAAGAACCTTCCGGAATATTCGCGCTCACGGCTTCAGCAACTGATTCGCACCGGATTTGTCACGCTCAACGGTCGCGCAACCCGGGCTCGTCATCTCGTGCACACCGGAGATAAAATCGAATTAACCGAGCCGCCACTCGAAAAGATCGAGGCTCAACCGGAGCCGATTCCGCTGGAGATTCTCTTCGAAGATGAGGACCTGCTCGTCATCAACAAGCCGGCGGGACTGGTTGTGCATCCGGGCGCGGCTCATCGGCAGCACACTCTGGTCAACGCATTGCTTGGCCATTGCACGACGCTGTCGGGAATTGGCGGAAAAGAGCGGCCAGGAATCGTTCACCGTCTCGACAAAGAAACGAGCGGCTGCCTTGTTGTCGCGAAAAACGATGAGGCACATCGAGAACTGTCGAGGCAATTTGCAGAGCGCACGGTCGAAAAGATTTATCTCGCGCTCGTCGCCGGGAAATTGCCCAAACCCGCAGGCACGATCGAAGAAAAAATCGGACGACATCCCGTCCATCGACAACGAATGAGCGTGACTTCCTCGCGTGGACGCCCGGCCAAAACCGAATATCGCGTCGTCCGATCAGGGGAACAGGCGAGCTTGGTCGAGTGCCGGTTACACAGCGGACGCACCCATCAGATTCGAGTGCATCTTCATCATCTCGGTCACCCGGTCCTTGGCGATAAAGTCTATGCGACGCGCTCAGCAAAAAATCTCCCGCGACAAATGCTGCACGCTTGGAAACTTGGATTTCGACATCCCGTCAGCGGGGAATGGAAAAGCTTTGAAGCCCCATTACCGCACGATTTCGCAACCGGGATCAAGATGACGACCGGAAATTAGAGACAAAACAACGAGAATTTGGACGGGAATATTTGCAGGAAAATGTCGGCGCAGTTGATGTCGGTCTTACAAGCACCGCTCTCAGGCGCATCGATGAAGTTGCGCCGGAAGATGCTTTTGCTGGAGAACCATATCCCGGATAGGCGATGGCGATGGTTAATCGCTGACCTTTCGTCGCGGTACCATTGCATTCGCCGTCATCGTCTGCACAATTTCGCCGCGCTGATTTGTCGTCACATTGCGCAGTCGAATGATTCCGTAGTCTGGCTTGGAGCGGCACAGCCGTAGCTCGAGAATCTCCGTTTCGACCTTCAGCACATCGCCCGGTCGCACGGCGTTAGGCCAGCGCAATTCGTCGACACCCAATCCGATTGCGCCTTCGGCGAAGTTCAGTGTCTGCACAAACAATCGCATGGTCATTGCCGCTGTGTGCCAGCCGCTCGCCACCAAACCTTTGAAAATCGTTCGCTCCGCGCTTTTGCGAGTGAGATGAAACATCTGTGGATCAAATTTGTGTGCGAATTCGATGACTTGTTTTTCTGTCACTGCGAGCGGTTCAGACTTGAAGCGATCGCCTACTTTCAAATCATCAAAATAGTGCTCTTTCATTTTGAAGATGGCCCGATTGATTCATCATAATGAATCGGCGCGAGTGATTGACAGCTCTTTTCCAGTAGCTGACACTTCACTCCAATTTTTCAAAGACGCGACCATAATGCCTGCCACGAACACCATTGGAGAACAAGTTTTGGAAGCAGTTGTGACCGGGCCCGATGGAGCGAATCGACTGTTCACCTGTACTGGAATTGCCAATGTGCAAATGTCTCTGACTCGTACCCAGGAGCAGACGACCGAGACATGGACTTTCTTGGTAGGCCCTACTCTTCCCCGCCCGCAATTTTATCGGGCGATCGGTACGGCTTCCGTGTCTTTGCAGACGGTGGATATACAAGGGGCACCGGCGGGCTTCACGGTCCACGTCGTCTCCGTCGAGGCTGACTGGGACGATGAATCTGAAAGGGTCGAGGTACGCGTTGAGGTCCTGCTCAGTTCAGATATGATCGGCGTGAACATCAACCAACTTCGCTATTGGGTCACGATCCTGGCCAAAATCTAATCGGCGGCTATCGACGCCAGCACGCCAGTCCGCTTCACGATAAACGCGGCGCTGATTGGCTTTCCGTTGCACCGCCATTCGCCGGCCTGCGCCAGGGCTAGCCAAACGCAATCAGCAATGCAACCGGCGATTTCCGCCAGCGGTGAGTCGCTTTTTGAATTCGCGCCCCGGCCTCTGTTCCTTTATAATATCGCGGATTCGATCGAGTTCTTCGCCTTCAACTTGAGCATTTTGATCCGCTTGATCGAATAACCACCGCCATGAAAGTGATATTGGGCCTCGTCTCCATTCTGATTGTCGGTTACCTGGCATGGCATTGGTTTGCGCCTGCTGCAGTTGCGCCGACTCCAGCGCAACGTATCGCTCCCAAACCGACGGCGGCTGCTCATCCCCCTCCGGCCCCCAAACAACTCGCGCAACAATCTCCTGCCCAGCCCACGCCTGCGCGGCCCGCCACGCCCCAACGACGCCTGGCACCCGAAGGAACATATTTTCTGCTTGAGCGAGCGTCTCTCAGGATCGATTCAGGCGTTATTGGTTTTGCGCCGGGAACGAAAGTTACATTACTCGACCAGGGTGATTCGACCAGCACAGTTACAGATGGGCGGTATCAGTTCACAGTCCCGTCGTCGCAACTCACTAATGACCTGGATATTGCAGCAAGCGTTGCTCAGTCGGATTACGCCGAACAAGCAAGGATTACGGAATTAACACGCAAATGGGCTCAAGAATATGCCCAGCAGCAGCGTGATGCGCTCGAGGCGTGGGAAAAGGCGCAAAAGCGGCCCACTCCACGAGCGCCAAAGTAGATCATTCATCGCAGTTCTCGTCCTCGCGCTTGGCAAAGCAAGTAACGAAAATTCGAAGAGCGCGCCGGTCATACTTGTGACTTGTCACTTATCACTATTCGCTATTCACTTCTCTGCGACGGGCGGTTAGCTCAGTGGTAGAGCATCTCGTTTACACCGAGTTTCGGGGCATTTCTGCCGGTTTTCCGTTTCCCATCGTGATCGAGCAGAAAGTAGCGTTTGCCTAGGTAGAAACGGCAAAGGCGGGCGCTAAACCAGATTATCTGACATTATCCCGAAAACAGGACGCCAGTATCGTAAGCAGTATCAGATGGCACCGCGTGCGCGCGCGGGGTGTCGCAGAGCGATCAGATCACATCTGCCATCTGTTCGTAGAAAATCTTTCTTGCGTTCTCCTTGAACTCATTGTCGAAAGCGGGGTTTTCTAAATTCGTCCGGCTTAACGTACGCGTTTGGTTCCTGTACGTGGCAGAGATTACAAGTTCATTACCTACAGCCTCAGCGCGGAACGTTATCCAGTGTTCAAGACGCCGCTTGTTTGCAACGCTAGTAAGCGCAAGCTTCGTCTCACCGAACGTAGGATTTTCCATATTGTGCCCGCTTTGATGGTTCACGAATCTTCTGCCTTCATCCTCGACAATTTGCCGACACATATTCATTGCCGCCTGCAAAGCGCTGCTTATCGAGAGATGAACGCGCTTTGCTGCAATTATGCGGAGAACCGCGCGTGTTTTTCGTTCCGGTGAGATTTGCATTCTCGATTTAAGAGGCAATGTCGAGCGCATCATTCCGTTCAACGATACGGAAAGAAAACTGTGATGCCGTGATTTGCGTTTACGACGAAACGGGCAACGTGATCGAAACGCACGAGCACGCGGGCGAGTTCAGAGAGCCGTAGCACGCTTGTCACCGTTTCGGTGGATTCCGCTTCCTGAATGCCGAATAATTCGGTACAATTGTCGTTAGAGGGTAAACCAACCACACCATCATTTGAAACGACCTTACGACATAATTTTCGCTGGAATTGTAATCGTGCTAGCCGATCTCGCGGCTGCGGCTAAAGGTGACGAACAATCAACTTCGCCATATGCGACCGCGGCGGATCTTGTCAAATATGCAATGAAGCTGCGAGAGCAGGCATTGCTTAAAGTTGAGCGGCCAGTCTTTATCCCGACAAGTTCGCGCCCTGCGATACAACGTTTCCCATGGAAAACGAATATCGTGACCACGGTGTTTTGGGTTGGAGAACAGGCCGGAGCTAATAATCCGGTGTCGAACTACAGAAGTTCCTGGGACGCGAACTGGACAGGCAATTACGGCGGACTTGACAACCCCGATTCGTCGACGCGACGCAACTATATTCCGGTGGCGTTTATCCCCCGCCAGAATCCCTTCTATTGTGCGCTGCCGTACAACGATGTCATGCTCGGCCAGTTTAAACCGGAAGCGCCGCTTGTTATCCCATGGTTCAAACAGGCCTACACGGGACCTGGTCAATCAGTGTGCAAGGATCGCTGGGTTGCTATTCGAAAGGAAAATCGCACTTGCTATGCGCAATGGGAAGATTGCGGCCCATTTCGCACGGATCATTTCCAATACGTGTTCCAAAATGAACGGCCAAAGCCAAATCTGAACGATGGGACTGGGTTGGATGTTTCTCCCGCAGTCCGCGATTACCTCCGACTCCAACCGACGGACACGACCGATTGGCAATTTGTCGAGGCGCGGGATGTGCCTCCGGGTCCCTGGAGGAGCTACGGCGAAAACAACCATTTCGTCATCGCGAGGCGGCAAACCGAGCAGCGATTGAAGGAACAGAAAGGGAGATAAGAGAATAGCACCGAGGCGAAAAAGGACGTTCGCCTGCAACAATCCACGCCTGAGACGCAGCCCCAACTCCAACCGGCTTTGCTGAGATTGTCAGCGATGATTTCCCAGTAATTCACTTGCGCTGGCTCAGCCGTCAGAAATTGGCGTTTTAGGCAGTCTTGAACCCGATCAAAAAAGAGAAATCGACACAGCCAACATGCGGATGCACTGCGAAGGTATTCTCACAAGATCCATGAAGCTGCCTGACCTTTTCAGCGTCATCTCGGCAAGCTTACTCGTCGAGCCTTGCTCAACCCTTAAAGTCCAACCTCTAACTAACAATATATTATGAAATCCAATCACTGGTTTAATCGCCGAAATCATGTTCTATCCCTTTGGCGTATCGCGAGCGCGAGTGCGCTCTTCATTACGGCCACGGCAATGGCTTTTGTAGCACTGCACAGCGACCCGCTCGTCAACGTCGGTAGCCCCTCAACTCCGTTCTCGCAGAACAAACAGAACGAGCCCGCAATCGCGGTGGACGCTAACCACCCGCTCATTCTCGTTGCGGGCGCAAACGACAACATCGACGAGGAGGCATGCAACGCCGGCGACCCGACGACCTGTCCGTTCACGGCCGGGGTCGGCACTAGCGGCGTGTATTTCTCTTTCGACGGCGGCGCCACGTGGACGCAGCCGACCTATCAAGGCTACACGGCGCGGACCTGCCTGGGACCGGCACCATGCGCGCCGAGCACCCCACCAACGGCTGCCAGCGGGAGCAATGCCGGCATCGGAAATATCGGGACGCTTCCCGGCTATGTGGAGGCTGGGCTAGTCTCGGACGGCGATCCGGCAGTCGCATTTGGCCCGGTTCCGGATGCGCAGGGCCATTTCTCCTGGGCGAACGGCTCGCGGCTCTACTACGCAAATCTGACATCGAACTTTCCGCAGGTCGCGAAAAGCGAGGAGTCATTCAACGGCTTCGAGGCGATCGTCGTCTCGCGCCTCGACGCGCCAGCGTCCACCGGTCTGACGCCTGCCATCGTGGCGAATCAGGCAAACTGGATGGCACCAGTGATCGCCTCTAAGCAGAGCTCGACCGCCTTCTCCGACAAGGACCAAATCTGGGCGGACAACGCTTCGTCGAGTCCTTTCTTCGGCACCGTGTATGCGTGCTACACACAGTTCCGTTCCAACGGCAGCCACAAGAACGGGAACTCGCCGGAGCCGCTCACAGTGCTGGTGTCTCATGATGGTGGCACGACCTGGAGCTCGAAGCAGCTCGTTCCCGCCGGCACCGGCACGACCACCAACAATGCGGCTGGCTTTGGGATCAGTGGCTGCACGGTTCGCACCGACTCGCACGGCGTCGCCTACGCCTTGGGCGAAAAGTTCGCAGCCGGGCCCCCGCTCCCGACACACAGCCAGCACGTGATGTTCAAATCGACTGACGGGGGCAAGAGCTGGACACAGGCCATCACCGTGCAGCAGGTCGTCGATCCATGTTTCTTCATTGACCCCGTGATCGGACGGTGCGTCGAGGATGGCATCGCCGGTGCGCGTAATGACCTTGCTGCTTCGCCCAGCGTCGATATTGCCAACGGCGCTCCGGATGGTAACAACGCTACCGACGAAATCGTTGATGCCTGGGCTGACGGCGTCGATGGCCTGAACAACGAGCACGTGCTTACCAGCTACTCCACCGACGGCGGCAACACGTGGTCAGCGCCGACAGCAGTCGAAAGCGCAGGCGACCGCGGCTACTACGCTGCGCCCGCTCTCTCGCCAAATGGCACCGATCTTTACGTCGTCTACAATGCGTTCACGATGCCGTTCCGCAACGACACGA
>Ga0193751_1002654_pt1 | contig 10772 bp, 9 predicted proteins | sample L1c2metaG_FD_143050 | JGI IMG/M metagenome (GOLD analysis project Ga0193751, IMG submission 143050) | Soil microbial communities from a riparian zone of the East river system, Colorado, United States - L1c2 | ecosystem: Environmental > Terrestrial > Soil > Riparian zone | place: USA: East River...
CGCGCGTCGTTGCGCCGGGCGGCGGCCGCGTGCTCGAAGACGACGAGCGAGGAGAGATCCAATTGCGCGGCGCAAATGTGATGATTGGATATTACAAGGCGCCGGATCTCACGCGTCAGACGCTCGCCTCCGATGGCTGGCTTGCGACCGGCGATCTGGGATTTCGCGACCGCGACGGGTTCTACTTCATCACCGGGCGGCTCAAGGAGCTCATCATCAAGGGCGGCGAGAATATCGCGCCTCGCGAAATCGACGAAGCGCTGCTCAAGCATCCCGCCGTGCTGGAGGCCGCAGCGGTGGGCATGCCCGACGCCGCCTATGGCCAGGACATTCTCGCCTGCGTGGTGTTGAAGCAGAACGTGGAGTGCACCGAGAAGGATCTGCGCGAGCATTGCCTGCGCGAGCTCGGGCGGTTCAAGACGCCGAAAGTGTTTCGCATCGTCGGCGAGTTGCCCAAGGGAGCATCGGGGAAAGTGCAGCGGCTGAAGCTCTTGGAATCGCCGCCAGGCGCGCGTTGACGCCGACCTTGAAGCTGCTGCGTTGATGGGAAGCGAGTGGTGGGTGCCTGCGCCGTGGCCGTGGCTTGCCTACGGCGCGCTGGTTGGGCTCTTTGCCGGTGTCGTTCGCGGATTCGCGGGCTTCGGCTTGTCCGCGTTCATCGTCGCGGGCATGTCGCTGTGGCTGTCGCCTCAGCACATCGTTCCTTCGGCCATGATGCTGGAGATCCTGGCAAGCATCTCGTTGCTGCGCTCGGTGTGGCCGCACATCGCGTGGCATTGGATACGTCCGCTGCTCGCAGGCTACGCAGTGTCGGTGCCCGCCGGAGTATGGTGCCTGTCGGTGCTGCCAGAGGTGCCGCTTCGGGCGGCAGTGTCGAGCGTCATTCTTGCCGCGGCTCTCATGCTGCTCTCCGGCTTTCATCCACGCTGGCGCGACACCATTGCTCTGCGGCTCGGCACCGGCCTCGCCGCGGGTTTTCTGTCGGGCCTCTCTTCAATCGGAGGAATGATTGCCGCGACGATGCTTTTCACGACCCCGCTCCCCGCCGTGGGTCTGAGGGCGACGCTGATCGCGCTGTTTTTCATGAGCTCGTCCTACACGCTGCTATGGGCGCACCAGCGAGGGCTCGTCGGGGCGGAAACCCTCGCCTGGACGGCGTGGCTGGTTCTGCCGATGCTCATCGGCATTGCCATCGGACGGCACGGGTTTGCACGCATCGGAGAAATGCAGTTCCGCCGCGCGGTCCTGTTTGTTCTCGCATCGGTCGCCGGCCTCGGCGTGGCGCGTGCGCTGTGGGTGTGGGGATCGGGCTGACGCTTTTCCGCAACGGTGTCTTGCGCGACTCGATTGCTTCGCGTCGGCATCGCCTATATCATCGGCTAGCCATCGGCCCGAACCCAAGACGTGGCACGATGCGCTCATGACCCGCGATATCGCGTTCGACGACCGTTCCCGGCAGCAAGTACATTTCAGCACGTGCTACATGTGCGCGTGTCGCTGCGGCATCAAGGTCACCGTCGAGAACAACAAGGTCCGCTTCATCCAGGGTAATCTTAACCACCCGGTGAACCAGGGCGTGCTATGCGCCAAGGGGTCCGCCGGGATCATGAAGCAGTATTCGCCGGCGAAGCTCAAGAAGCCGCTGAAGCGCAAGCCGGGAAGCGAGCGCGGCGCCGCGGACTTCGTCGAGATCGAGTGGGACGAGGCGCTCGACGTTCTCACCGAGCGACTCCGGAACATCCGCGCGACGAATCCCGCGCAGCTTGCGTTCTTCACGGGCCGCGACCAGATGCAGGCGCTTTCGGGCCTGTGGGCGCAGCAATTCGGCACGCCGAACTGGGCGGCGCACGGCGGTTTCTGTTCGGTGAACATGGCGGTCGCGGGGTTGTATACGATCGGTTATTCGTTCTGGGAGTTTGGCGCGCCCGATTGGGATCACGCCAAGTATTTCGTCCTTTGGGGCGTGGCCGAGGACCACTCGTCGAATCCGATCAAGATCGGGCTGGAAAAGCTCAAGCGCCGCGGCGCGAAGTTCGTTTCGGTCAATCCGGTTCGCACCGGATACTCGGCGATCGCCGACGAATGGCTTCCGATCCGGCCCGGCACGGATGGCCTGCTGGCGCTCTCCATGGCGCACGTCCTGCTCAAGGGCGGTCTGGTCGACTGGGAATTCCTGATCCGCTACACCAACGCACCGTGGCTGGTGGTGCAGACGCCGGGTCATCCCGGCGACGGTCTGTTCGCGCGCGGCGCCGACGATAATCCCCTCGTCTGGGACCAGCAGGCGCAGCGCCTCGTCAACGGGCTGGAGCCCGAGATCGCGCCTGCGCTGTTCGCGACGGTCAAGCTCGACGACGGCCGCATCGCCAAGACGGTGTTCTCGCTCGCCGCGGAGCGCTACTTGGACGACCGCTACGCGCCGCAAACCGTGGCGTCGGAATGCGGCGTGCCCGCGGAGACGATCGTGCGCATCGCGCGCGAGATGGCGCATGTCGCGTTCAATGAAGCCGTGGAGCTCCCGATACGCTGGACCGACATGTACGGACGCACGCACGACAAGGTCGTCGGGCGGCCGGTGGCGATGCACGCGATGCGCGGGATTTCCGCCCACTCCAACGGATTTCATACCTGCCGCGCGCTGCATTTGATCCAGATGCTGCTGGGTGCGCTCGACGGCCCCGGCAATTTCCGCGCGAAGGCGCCGTATCCGCGTCGCATTCCGCTGCGCTCGCTTCCGGAAAACGATCCCGCGGTGATCTTCGCGCCGAACACGGCGTTGAAGCGCATGCCCAACGGCAACCCCACCCGGCCCGAGGATCTGGTGATCGACAAGGACGGCAGACCGTTGCGCATCGACAAGGCGTACTCGTGGGAGACGCCGCTTTCGTCGCACGGTTTGATGCACATGGTGATCACCAACGCCGCGAACCAGGACCCGTACCCCATCGACACGCTGCTCCTGTTCATGGCCAACATGGCGTGGAACTCGTCGATGAACACGTCCGAAGTGCGCGAGATGCTGGTGCGCAAGAACGACGCCGGCGAGTACAAGATTCCTTTTCTGGTGGTGGTCGACGCGTTTCATTCCGAGACCGTCAACTTTGCGGACCTGGTGCTCCCCGACACGACGTATCTCGAGCGCTACGACGCGATCTCGCTGCTCGATCGTCCGATTTCCGAGCCTGACGCCGCCGCCGATGCCATCCGTCACCCGGTGCTGCAACCCGACCGCGACGTGCGCGCATGGCAGGATGTGCTGATCGAACTCGCGTCGCGCCTTCAGCTCCCTGCATTTACGCACCCTGACGGATCCCGGAAGTTCAAGGACTACAGGGACTTCATCGTCAACTACGAAAAGTTTCCGGGCATCGGCTTTCTGGCGGGCTGGCGCGGCAAGAACGGCGAATCGCATTTGCGCGGCGAGCCCAATCCGAAGCAATGGGAAAAATACATCGAGAACCAGTCGTTCTTCGTCTACCCGTGGCCGGAAAACATGCGCTACTACCGCTACGCGAACAAGGATTATCTCGAGTTCGCCGAGAAGCACGCGCTGTTTGGAACACCGCCGGTGCAAGTGATACTGCAGATGTATTCGGAGCCCCTTCAGAAGTTTCGCCTGGCGGGACAGGGGCTGTACGACGGCCCACAGCCGTCGTCGCCGGTCGATTGCGAGCGGCTGGCGAAATACTTCGATCCCCTTCCGTTCTGGTACGAGCCGCTCGAGAGCGCGCGCATGCCGCACGGCGAGTACCCGTTTCACGCGATCACCCAGCGGCCGATGATGATGTATCACTCCTGGGATTCGCAGAACGCATGGCTGCGACAGATCCTCGCCGAGAATTTTCTGTATATGAACCGGGGCGCGGCACGTCGTCTCGGGCTCGCCGATCTCGACTGGATCTGGATGGAATCGCACCACGGCCGCATCCGATGCCAGCTCAAGACCATGGAAGGCGTCGAGGAGAATACCGTCTGGACCTGGAATGCGGTCGGCAAGCAGCCCGGAACCTGGGGCCTCGCCGAAAACGCATCGGAAGCGACCACGGGATTCCTGCTCAATCACCTCATATCGGAATTGCTGCCGAGGGACGCCGCCGACGATCGGCGGCTGACCAATTCCGATCCGGTGACGGGGCAGGCCGCATGGTTCGACCTGCGCGTGAGCATTCGCAAATGCGCTCCCGGCGAGACAGGCGTGTGGCCGCGCTTCGCTCCGTCGAAACGGTTGCCCGGCGACGACGCCGCCCGGCCCGCGGTGCTGCGCTGGACAAGCAGAAGCCCGACATGAAGGACGCATCGCCGTGAAGCTCGGGCTCGTCATTGACCTCGACACCTGCGTGGGCTGCCATGCCTGCGCGACGGCGTGCAAGGAATGGAACGCGTCTTCGCCGGTGAGTGGTCCGCTTTCGGACTACGAGCCCTACGGCGCCGAGCCTTCCGGCGTATGGTTCAACCGCGTGCGTCACTACGAGGTCGGCGAATACCCCGCGAGCAAGACCATCAATTTTCCCATGTCATGCATGCATTGTGCCGACGCGGATTGCGTCACCGTCTGCCCGACCGGCGCATCGTACAAGCGCGCCGACGGCATCGTGCTCGTCGACCAGGACAAGTGCATGGGCTGCAACCTGTGCGCGTGGGCGTGCCCCTACGGCGCGCGCGAGCTCGACGATTCCTCGGGCACCATGAAAAAATGCACGCTGTGCGTCGACAGGATCAACGACCTGCGGTTGCCTGCCGAGGAACGCCAGCCGGCGTGCGTGCTGGCGTGTCCCACGCATGCGCGTTTTTTCGGCGACTTCGACGACCCCGCCTCGGAAGTATCGCGCCTGACTGCCGAGCGCGGCGGCTACGGGCTCATGCCCGAGCTGGGGCTCGCCCCGGTGAATCGTTATTTGCCGCCGCGAACACTTGCGGCGCGTATCGAGGCCGACGACGCGAAGGCGCTGCTCGAACGTGGACTGGCAAGCCTGGCGAGCCCGGTGATACGTCGATAGCAGCGGTGCAGACGCGTTGTCGTGAAGCCGTCGCTGAGCATCATTTTTTTTACCGTGAGCTCGGGCGCGGGGCTGGGCTTGCTCGCCTTGCTCTCTCTCGCCGACTTGTGCCCCGTCGAGTTGTTGCCCAAGTCGGCGCTCGCAGCCGGTGTTGTCCTGGGATTGTCGCTCGTCGTCGCGGGGCTCGCCGTATCGGTGCTGCATCTGGCCAAGCCGTCCAACGCCTGGCGCGCCCTGTCGCGCTTTCGCACCTCCTGGCTTTCCCGCGAGGCAGTCTTCGCGGCCGCGTTGGTGCCGATGGCGTCGATCTACGGCTGGGTCGTCCTGGCAGACTCTGCGCAGGCGCTGCGCGCGGTCCTTGCGGTCGCCGTATGTCTGCTGGCGTGGACCGTGATGATATGCACCGCGATGATTTATGCGAGCTTGAAACCCATACGGCAGTGGCATACACGCTGGACGCCTCTGAATTATCTTTTGCTGGGTCACTGGTCGGGTGCGCTGTTCCTGCTCTTGCTCGCGAGCGCGTACTCCGGCGACGCGAGCGCTTTTGCATGGCTTGCGCTGGGCATAGGCATCGCCGCACTTTTCATCAAGCTCGGCTATTGGCGCGCGATCGCCGATGATTCCACTGCGCCAACCATCGAGCGCGCCATCGGTGTTCGCGAAGGCGCCCGTCCGCCCGGCATGACCGTCGCCCGCGCCCGGCTTTTTGACGCGGGCCATAGCCACCATACTTTTCTTACCGACGAGTTCGGATTTTCGCTGGCGCGCCGGCATGCTCTTGCGCTGCGCGTCGCCGCCGTGGCGCTGGGCTTTGTCCTGCCCGGCGCGTGGATAATCTCCGGCACAACCGATTGGCGCCTCGGGCTCTGTGCCGCGCTTTTATGTATGATGGGTCTCTTGGCCGAGCGATGGCTCTTTTTTGCCGAAGCGCGACACACGGTCAGGCTCTATCATGGCGACGCAAAAGCCTGAACAGGCGAATCTCGACGTTGCCGTCTGGCGCGGTGGCGCTGACGGCGGCTACCGGAACTATCTCGTGCCGCGCCAGGATGCGCAGACCGTGCTCGATGTGGTGACATGGATCCAGCGCAAGCTCGACCCGACGCTCGCATATCGCTTTGCCTGCCGCGTCGGCATGTGCGGGTCGTGCGCAATGACCGTCAACGGCAAGTCGCGCTGGACCTGCCGGACCCATGTGGCCAAGGTTCTCGCGCATGATCGTCTGCAGATCGGCCCGCTGGCCAATCTGCCCATCGTGCGCGATCTCGTCACCGATATGCGCGAGTTCTTCGACAAGTGGGCGCGCGCCAAGGGTCAGTTCGCGCCGACGGCGACCCGTCGCGACGATTTTGCGCGCGTCGCGCCCGTGACGACTGGGCGTCGGCGTATCGACGCGGCCATCGAGTGCATCGGCTGTGGTATCTGTTACGCCTCGTGCGATGTCGTGCGTTGGAATCCGGCGTACCTCGGCCCCGCGGCCCTCAATCGGGCGTGGACGCTCCAAAACGACGTGCGCGACGGCGACAAGGAGGCGCGCCTTCGTGCAGTCTCCGGCGACGCGGGCTGCCACGCGTGCCACACGCTTGCGAGCTGCACCGAGCTGTGCCCGAAGCAGCTCTCGCCCACCGCATCGATCGCGGGTCTCAAGCGCGCGACGGTGCGCGCCGCGCTGAAGGGCGTGTTGTGACCGAGCGTGACGAGACGCGGCTGTGGATCGCGCAACGCGTGAGCGCCGCCGTGCTCGCCCTCTTCGTCGCGGTGCATCTCGTCACCATGATCGTCGCGGTCAAGGGAGGATTGAATGCCGCCGATATCCTCGGACGGACTCGTGGCAGTGCGACCTGGGCGCTCTTCTATGCGCTGTTCGTCCTTGCCGTCGCGGTCCATGCGCCTATCGGTTTGCGCAACATCGCCGCGGAATGGCTGCAGTGGCGCGGCCCGGGCGCCAATCGGTGCTGTGTCGCGATCGGCTCGTTCCTTCTGATGCTCGGCTGGTACGCTGTCGTCTCGGTGATAGTGTAAAAATCGTGTAAGCCTCGTGTGAGAACTGTGAGAGCCGCTGCCGGACGCGACCGCCACCACCCCGCGTATTGGGCGTTCATCGTCCATCGCGTGTCGGGTCTGCTGCTGGCGCTGTTTCTTCCGCTGCACTTCCTGGTGCTCGCGCGGGCGCTCAACGGCGAGGCGGCGCTCGACGCTTTCCTGATATGGACCGCGCAGCCGCTGGTGAAAGTATCCGAGATCGCGATCGTATTCCTGCTGGCGGCGCACTTCGCGGGCGGATTGAGACTGCTTCTTATCGAATTCGTCGTCTGGCATCGCGAGTCACAACGCACGCTGCTGGCGGTAGCCGGCGGCGCCGCGGCATTCTGCGCGCTGGCGTTTGCACTGAACCTTTTCTGACCATGCGAATCGATCCGCAAACCGTCGAGAATGTCGCGAAAGAGCTCTATATCCGGGCGCTGAAGATCCTGCCGCCCGATGTGAAGCAAGGCTTCGCCGCATTGGCGGCGAAGGAAACCGGCGCCACCGCGCAAAGCGTGCTCGGGACCATGATAAGGAACATCGCGGTGGCCGAGGCGACCGACAACCTGCTTTGCCAGGACACCGGCATTCCCATCTACAACGTGACCGTCGGACGGGGCGTCAAGTTCGACGACGGTGACGGCACAGCGCTCAAGGCCGCGATCCGCAAGGGTTGCGAGCGCGCGACGCGCGAGCATCCGCTGCGCTCGTCGATCGTTCATCCGCTCACGCGCAAGAACGAGCACACGTCGTGCGGCATAGGCGTTCCGGTGATCAACATCGATCATGGCGACGACGTCGACGGCGTGCGGGTGGAAATGATCCCCAAGGGGAGCGGATCGGAAAACAACTCGTGGCTGAAGATGGCGCTGCCGGCGGAAGGCGTGGACGCGATCAAGACCTTTGTCGTCGACTGCGTGCTGGCTGCCGGCGGCAAGACATGCCCCCCGACGATCATCGGCGTCGGCGTGGGCGGCACCGCCGATCTGTGCGTGCACCTCGCGAAAATCGCGGCGACGCGCCCGCTCGGCACGCACTGCGCCGACGCTGAAGGCGCGAAGCTCGAGACCGAGCTCAGCGCCGCCGTCAACATGCTGGGCGTCGGGCCGCAGGGTCTTGGCGGCGACTCGACCGCATTTGCCGTGCACGTCGAGATCGCTGCGACACACATCACCATGAATCCGGTCGCGGTCAACATGCAGTGCCATTCGGCGCGTCGGGCAAGCGCCATCATCAGCGACGCCGGCGTCAAATACGGTTTCTGATGCGACGATCGCGAATGAGCGGGCCTGGCAGGGTCGAATTCATTCGGCCGCTTTTGCATCGAATAAGAGACGCGTGCGAATGAGCCATCACGTCTTCACCACGCCGATCAGCGAAACGCAGGCGCGTGCGCTGCGCGTCGACGATACGGTGACGCTGCAAGGCGTCCTCTATGGCATACGCGACGCAACGCAGATTGCGATGTTCGATCGAGGCCGACCAACGCGCTTCGATCTCGCCGGGCATGCCGTGATCCACACCGCGCCGAACGTGAAAAAGGTCGAGCCGTCGTCGAAGCATCCCACCGGATATGCGCCGGTGTGCGTCGGCACCACGACGTCCGCGCGTATGGAGCGCTTCACCGATCCTTTGATGCGCCAGTACGGCGTCCGGCTCGTCATCGGCAAGGGGGGCTTAGGCGCGGATTCGCTCGCGGCCTTCAAAGCATTAGGCGGCGCGTATCTCGCGGTGATCGGCGGTACCGCTGCGCTCGAAACGACGTGGGTCGAGGCGATCGAGGACGTCGATCTGGACGATCTCAATCCCGAAAGCCTGTGGAAGTTCCGCATTCGCGATTTCGGGCCGTTGCGGGTCGCGATGGACAGTCACGGCGGCAGTCTGTACGACCGAGTGAACGCGGATGCGCGAGGCAGACGCGCGGACGCGCTGGCTGCGCTGGGCGTCAAGCGCTGAAGGTTTCTCTTTGCGGCGGGTCAAGACCGACATCCTCATCCTCGGTGCGGGCGGCGCGGGCTTGTTCGCGGCGCTTCACGCGAACGCCGCCGATCCGTCGCTTTCGATCACCGTCGCGGTCAAAGGCCTCCTGGGGAAAAGCGGTTGCACCCGCATGGTTCAGGGCGGATACAACGTCGCGCTTGCGCCCGGCGATTCGGTCGAGCGCCATTTCATGGACACCATCGAAGGCGGCAAATGGCTGCCCGACCAGGATCTCGCGTGGACCTTGGTGACCGGCGCGATCGAGCGCATCCATGAGCTCGAGAACGAGCTGGGGTGTTTTTTCGATCGGAATCCCGACGGGACGGTGCATCAGAAGGCGTTTGCGGGACAGACCTTCGACCGGACCGTGCACAAGGGGGACCTGACCGGAATCGAGATCATGAACCGTCTTGCCGAGCAGGTCTGGGCGCGCGGGATCGGCCGGCTCGAAGAGCACCGCGCGCTCGAGCTCGTGAAAAGCGCGGACGGTGCCGCGCTGGCCGGCGCGCTGCTGGTCGATATGCGCAGCGGCGATTATGTCCTGGTGCATGCGAAGGCCGTGCTGCTCGCAACGGGCGGCGGGCCGACGATGTATCGCTACCACACCCCATCCGGCGACAAGAGCTGCGACGGCTTGGCGATGGCGCTTGCCGCCGGCCTTCCCTTGCGCGATATGGAAATGGTGCAGTTCCATCCGACAGGACTTCTCGCTGGCGCCGACACGCGCATGACAGGAACCGTGCTGGAAGAGGGCCTTCGAGGCGCCGGCGGGTATCTTCTCGATGGCGGCGGCGAGCGCTTCATGCAGCGCTACGATGAGCGCGCGGAGCGCGCGACGCGCGACATCGTCTCGCGCGCGATCTACAGCGAGATGCGCGCCGGAAATACCACGCCACACGGCGGCGTGTGGCTGGCGATGTCGCACCTCGGTGCAGCCAATGTCACGCGGCAGTTCAAGGGAATGGTCGAGCGCTGCGCCGACTGTGGCTTCGATCTAGCAGGTGGCCGCGTCGAAGTCGTGCCGACCGCGCACTACATGATGGGCGGCGTCGAGTTTGCGCGGGATTGTTCGACAGGGCTGGCCGGTTTGTTTGTCGCGGGAGAGGACTCGGGCGGCGTGCATGGCGCAAATCGCCTGGGCGGCAACGGCGTGGCCAACTCGACGGTATTCGGTGGGATCGCCGGCGATACGATGGTGAAGTGGCTCGCTGACCATGGCGAATTTCATGCCCTCGACCAGGACGCCGTCGACCGGGCGATTGCGAGAGTCGAACGGCCGTTCCGGGAGGGGCGCTTCGCCGACCTCGAAAGCGTTCGCGATCGATTGCTCGCGACGATGTGGGACAACGCCGGCATCGTTCGCGACGCGGCCAGCCTCGCGCGCGCCGCAGCGGACCTGGATCAACTCGCCGTCGAGCTATCCGCGCATGCCCTGCCTGAAGCCGCGCGCGAGCGCGCGTTCAACCTCACCTGGCACGATTGGCTGAACCTCACCAGCCTGGTGACGGTGAGCCGTGCCATCGTCCGCGCGGCGGACGCGCGCAAGGACTCGCGCGGAGCGCATTACCGGTCGGACTACCCGCGGTCCGGTGAGCTCTCGGCTTCGACGTTCACGCGCGTGCGGATGCAGGGAGATTCTCTTGCGCTCGAAAGCGTTCCGGTACGCTTCACGCGAGTTCGGCCTGGCGAATCGTTATTGGCGAGTTGAATCGGCGCGCTAGGACGCAGACGCGAAACAGGGAATGAGCCGATCGCGAAGCAAAGCCG
>Ga0193751_1002655_pt1 | contig 10772 bp, 9 predicted proteins | sample L1c2metaG_FD_143050 | JGI IMG/M metagenome (GOLD analysis project Ga0193751, IMG submission 143050) | Soil microbial communities from a riparian zone of the East river system, Colorado, United States - L1c2 | ecosystem: Environmental > Terrestrial > Soil > Riparian zone | place: USA: East River...
ATCATGCTCGGCTGGTTCATCGGTCGCGCTCCGGGTGTGACGCTCGCCGCCATCGGCGTCTACGGCGCCGTCATCGACATCGCCGGCGGTCTTCGCAAGGTGAATCAATCGTTCAATCCAATCTTCGCGCCGGTGGTGGCGGGCATGACCGCCACGGGCGACCACGAGCTCGCTGCCGCAACCTACGCGCGTCTCGCCCAATGGATGCTTTGGATCCTGCTCCCGCTCGTGGCGGTGATGATGTTCGCCGGTTCCACTATCCTGTTCATTTACGGCAAGGCCTTCCAACAGGGCGGAGCCTGGCTCGGCATCGTGGCCGTGGCCTGTGCGACCAACGCCTTCGTCGCCCTTGGCGAAACGGTCATCATGGTGCAACGCCCACGCCTGAATCTTTTCAATTCCCTCGCCACGTGCGTGATTGCCATTGCGGCCAACCTATGGCTCATCCCGCGCTTCGGCATAACGGGTGCGGCCTTCGGCATTTTAATCCCCTACGTAGTGCAGGGGATTCTTCGCTACATCGCTCTGCGCTTTGTTTTCAAATGGCCGAACCCGTGGAAAACAATCGCCCCGCCAGTCGTTAGTGCGCTCGTCGCTTTCGTGCCGGCTTTGTCTTGTCGCGTTCTGGTCGCCGGCATCGCCGGGCAGCTCCTTTCAGCCCTGGTCTTTCTCGTCATCTTCGGGATAGGATGGCTTTACTATTCGCGCTCGGCCAAAATTGCACGATGAAACGGGTCTTTCTCACCGGAGCCAGCTCTGGAATCGGCGCGGCGATCAATCGATTACTACTTGAGCAGGGATGCGAGATTTGGGGGACATCGCGTCATCCCGAAAAGTTGCCGGCGCACGCGCAATTTCACCCGATCCAATTGGACCTTCGCGATCGCGGGAACGTGGAAAACGCCTTCGCTTCCGCCCTGGAGCAAGCTGGCCGTTTTGATGTGATGATCAATAACGCTGGCAGCGGACATTTCGGTTCGGCCGAGCATCTCTCCGCGAATGACGTCGGCGACCAGTTCCAAGTCTTGTTCTTCGCCCATGTCCGACTGATGCAATTGGTTCTCGCCTCAATGCAGCCCCGCGGCGCCGGCCTTATCATTAACGTCACTTCCCTTGCCGCCCGGCTCCCCGTGCCTTTCATGGGCGCATACAACGCGGCTAAGGCAGCCATGGCTTCCTTCACCATGTCCATGCAGCTCGAGGTCGGCGGCTCGGGCGTTCGAATCGTCGATCTGCAACCAGCCGACATCCGCACTGACTTTAATAATGCGGTGGCCAAAACCAATGAGGATGAACGGGACGCGAGCACAATTGCCACGACATGGAAGTTGGTGGAGAAAAATATGAACGACGCGCCCGGACCCGAAGTCGTCGCGCGTGCCGTCCTGCAGTTGATCCATCATTCGAACCCACCGCCGCGCATCACCGTCGGAGGATTTTTCCAGGCACACATTGCGACCATCATTTACCGGCTCCTTCCGCAACGCCTGCGCATCTGGGGGCTGAAGAAATATTACCAGCTCTCATGAAGATGGTCACAGACGCGGTAATCCTGATGGCCGGCACCGGATCTCGTCTGCGCGGCGACGAAGCGACTTTGCCAAAGCCGCTTCTGCCGTTGCTAGGCCGACCCTTGATTTCCTACCTTCTCGACGGACTGGTCCGCGCCGGCATCGAAAACGTCCATGCCGTCGTCGGTTACGCAGCCGGCCGGGTCGTTAAAGAGACACAGGCACTGGTCCCATCCGGATTGAAGGCCCACTTCGTCGAGAATCGTGACTGGCAGAAACAGAATGGAATTTCGGTTTTGGCCGCGGCTCCTCACATCCGGGCACCGTTTCTTCTCACCATGAGCGACCATCTCTTTGATTTATCGCTTCTGCGCACGCTCATGCAGAAGGCCGCAGTGGATTGCATCAACCTTGCGGTAGATCGAAAAATCGAATCCATCTTCGATATCGACGACGCCATGAAAGTGCAAACGACAGACGATCGAGTCGTTGCCATTAGTAAAGATCTGCCAGGCTACGATGCGATCGATACAGGCTTCTTCGTCTGCGCTCCGATCCTCTTCGATTACCTTACCCAGGCAAAACGAAACGAAGATTGCAGTCTCGCCGATGGCGTTCGCCTTGCGGCCGCTGCCGGAAAAGTTCGAGCAATCGATATCGGGGATGCCTGGTGGCAGGACGTGGACACACCCGCCATGATGGCCGTGGCCGAGCGGAGATTGAGGTCGCAGGAAGCTTCAAGATCCGCCCCGGCGAACGCGCGCTCTGATCGTTAGGGCAAGCGTCACCGTCGACACGGTGATCCAAAGGTGAAGGATCCATGGGCCAAGGTTGGCCAGGGCCAGCAGGAGAAAGCAAAACACCGCGACGTCTCTTTTCGTGAACTGAACGATCCACCACGCATTTCTCTCTCCCAGCATGAGGAGGCCGGAATTCTGGATCATGTCGCGATGCCGCGGATAAAGCACCGGAGCGAGGGAGCTTGAGCCGGTAGGGACGCCGTCCCGCCACGGCGGGATCCGCTCCGCGGACGGAAGAGGAGATTGAGGCCGCGACAGGCGCAGGACCATCTCGTTCAGGAGAATGACCGCCGCACATGCGATACCTTCCCATTGGTAAAGAACGCCGTGCGCGCGTGAAAGCCCAATGCCCAATCCGACGACAAAAAAGAGGCTGCCAAGCATATCGAGGAAATCGTCGATGCGTCCGCCCCGCGCGCTTTCCAGGTATTTGGCGCGCGCAATTTCTCCATCGCATCCATCAAGAATGCTGTAGACCTGAAAGATGAAGGCGCCGGTCAGTAGCCCGATGTAGTCGCCGCGCAGAAGAAAAAAGAACGCGGCCAACGGCAAAACAAAGATCGCGATCGTCCAACCCGTCGGACTGATTGGAAACCGCAGCAAAAATCGCGTGAGCACACGGGAGACCGGGCGATTCAAAAATCTCGAAACCAGCCCGTCCTGCGACTTTCCAGCCCCGCGCAAAAACCGCTTTTCGCACTCCGGCAAATCCGCGATAGCGGTCAGATAGACGGAACCCTGCGCCTTATCTTTCCGGAAAGCTTCCAGATTTCGGGCGAGCTTGTTCCAACATTCGAGACTGTTGGCGATCGGCTCTTCGACCCTGGGGAACTGCGCCGAGGGCAGAACTTCGGCTATGCCATTGCGACCGATAAAGAAACGCGTGCTCAACACGATCGCGTCCCGGCGCGCGTCCGCAAGAGACTCGGTAAATGTGATTCTCGTCAGACGCGCGTCAGTAAAAGCTCGGCGCTGACTTGGCAACATCTCCGGTTTCCAAAAGAGAACAGCAGAGACTTCTCCTTCCGATTCCGCCAAACCGGCGAATTCACTCACCGCCAGGAGAATCCGTTCCAGCTGGGTGAGTCCTGCAATTCTCCAGTGAGCGGAATCGTCCGCCAAAAGAACGAACTGACGGACCGGTGGCGACTCGGTCGTCACACGACAGTTCGCGGACCTTCGAGGCTGCGCCGGTAAATTCGATACGTCTTGTACCGTTTCGCGCCGACTGCCTCAATGAATCGATTGACCATGACGTTGTCCTCCAGCGTCATGCTCAGCTCACCCGTAAATCCGCGTTTAAAGGCCGCGTCCATCACATTCAAAACCAGCATCTCGGCGATGGCGGCACGACGATATTTCTCGATCACGCCGAGGGCGATGAGCCGGCCCGTGCGGGTTTTAAACCGGAAATAATAGAGCAGCTTGATCAGACCAATGGGCAGGCCAAACCAGGTGAGGCGGCCGTTGATCTGGCGAAATGCGACGTTGATGTCCGGCACGGCAATGACGAATGCGACCGGTTCCTTTTCGATCTCGGCGATTAAGGTCGCTTCCGGAACAATCAATGGCTTCATTTCCTTGCCCATGTGTTCGATTTCCGCCTCGGTAAACGGCACAAATCCCCAGTTCTTCTCCCAAGCCTGATTGTAAATGGTCCGGATCCGCTGGCTCTCTTCCGCGACTGCCCTGACGTTGATTGGACGAATCGTCACCCCCGTCCGATTGGCCCGCGCCATGGCGATCTTGCGTAATCTTTCAGCCGGTTCCGTGTATTCGGAAAACCACCACGCGTACCAATCCCTGGCCTTGCTGAATCCGCACCCTTCGATCAATCGAGCGTAATAAGGCGGGTTATGTGAGGTCAGAAGCGTCGGCGGATATTGGAAACCATCAATTAACAAGGCGCACATATAATTGGTCGAGTAGTCGATCGGACCCAACATTTCTGTTCGTCCTTTCATTCGCGTCCAATCCTCGGCCGCACCCAGAAGCGCGGCCGCGACTTCCTGATCGTCGATGCATTCGAACAGACCAAAGCAACCCACATTCGCCTCATGCAATGCATTGTAATTCGGATCGTCGCTCGCCATGATTCGGCCGACGATCTCGCCGTCGCGTCGCGCCAGAAAGAGAGCGGCATCGCCGTGTTGATAAAAGGGATGTTTCTTCCGATCCAGGAATTGCCTCCGCTCAAGGATGAGTGGAGGCACCCAGGCTGGATCGTTCCTATAAATTGACCATTGGAACTTGATGAAGGCGTTTCGATCCCGCCGTGTTTTCACCTCAGTGACTTCGATCTTTGCCACAAAAAAAACTCAGGCGGGCCTGGGGGCAGAGGCCGGTTGTCGCAACAGAGAAAACGAAATCCGTTCCTGCCAGACGATCAACGCGACCAGCAACACATTAAAAATGGTCACTTCGACCCAGAAGTATAAGGATAGGCGATCGATCGCCAGGAAAAGGAACAGAAAAAACATGCGTGTGTTGGTCATTAAGAATCCCCACCATCGCAACATCGGTTGCATAGCGTCCTGAAAAGCGCGGCGCGCGGAATCGGGCACGCCCTCCGGGTATTGGCGCAGCGTAAAATCGCGCAGACGGCGCAGGGCGGGCGACAACAACTCCTGTTGCCGGGTGAAATTCAAATAAGACGCGAGCAAAAACTTGTTCCACGGTTCTTTCCGCCAGCTCAGGTCGCGATATTCCCGGGCCAGCGTTTCAGCCGAATCCCAATCCGCGCGCGAACGTCCTCGCACAAAAAAGAGGTAGCCGTTTCGGAAGTAATCCGCCGCGGCACCCTGCATGGCGTGGCTCAGGCCCGCGAGGAGAACAAGAAGTGCAATGCCGGGAGAGGCGCCCGCAAACAGGCAACGAAGTCCGAGGTGAAGGTAAATGCTGAGAAAAATCAGGTGATCAAACAAACTGTCGATGATCCGTCCCTTTCGACTTTTCTGATTGAGCAGCCTCGCCAGCTGCCCATCTGCGTTGTCCAGGATGTTTGCACAAACATGCAGGAACATGCCGACGATATTTGTCGTTAGGTCGCGATAAAAATAAAGATGCCCCGCCAGAATTCCACAGAGGCCGCCCAGCGCCGTCACCGCCGTCGGCGTCATTTTCACTCGCGCAAACCAGGTGGCCAGGTGGAACGCGACGCGTCGATAAAAATAGATATCAAGGATGCCTTCCACCTCGCGCGTTTTGAAGGTCGCTTCCAAAGGCGAAAGCGTCCGCTCAACCGGCTCCGGCATTGATCGCGTAGGGAACTGTTTCAGGCGGTCGCGCTCTGCAGTTCCGCCGGAGCAAGTGTGTCCGCCAGAATGTTGAGCGCTTCGTCGAGATCGGCTCGCGTGTGATTGGCCGTGACGCAGGCGCGGAAACAAACCCGATTGAGCGGGACGGCAGGGTAATCGACCGGCGCCACCCAAAGTCCGCGCCGGCGCAACTCGTGTCCCACTTGATACATCCGCTCGCGATCCCCCACCACAATCGGCATGATGTAGGTTGTCGATCGGCCGGTATCGATCCCGAGTCCGCGCAATTGCGCGTGAAAATATTCGGCGTTATCCCAAAGCTGAGTGCGCAGTTCGGGCTCACGAATCCCGATCTCCAGGGCCTTCATAATTCCCGCCACGACGGCGGGGGGCAGAGCACAGGAATAAACGTAAGGGTGCGCGTAGAAGCGGAGGTACTGCACCGTGTCCTTGGATCCCGCGACAAATCCACCAATCGCGCCAAACGCTTTCGAGAAAGTTCCGTAAATGAGCGGAATTCGATCTTCCACCCCGAATTTTTCAGCGGCCCCGCGACCGTGCTCCCCACATGCGAGCATGGAATGGGCTTCGTCTACGAAAGTGCTCGCGCCGTGCGATTCGGCCACGTGGATGAGTTCCTTCAAACTGCCGAAGTCGCCATCCATCGAATAAATGCCTTCGATAATCACCAGCTGGCGCCGGCCTTGTTGCCGTTTCAGGGCCGTGTCCAGCGATTCCGGATCGTTATGCTCGAATTTCTCGCTGCGACAACGCGAAAGTGTCGCGCCATCGCGCAGACTGAGGTGCGAACGGTTGTCGAGAATGGCCACATCCGATTTGCGCAGCAGCCCGGAAATGGTGCCGAGCGCCCCGCCGAAACCGCTGTTGAAGAGCATGGCATCTTCGCGACCGAGAAACTTTGCGATCCGGGACTCGAGCTCGCGGTGCAGATCGGTCATGCCGGAAAGGACGGGGGCACCGCAAGCGCCAAGACCGTGGGTGCGCAGCGCTTTTCCGGCCGCCTCGATGACCTCGGGATGGTTGGCCAGTCCCAGGTAATTATAGGAGCAAAGATTAATCACAGAATGCGCCTTGCCCTCGTATTTAATGGTGGTGCGGGCATCGGCGGTGCCGAGCATCTGCGGCTCGTACAATTCTTCGGCCCGGCCATTGGCCTTGACCCAACTGGCGAAGCTGGGAGGCGCCTGGAGCGGGTCTTTGCTTTCGGCCGCCAGGAAATTGCTAAGACTGAGTTTGAAGGGGTCGTCGCTCATAACGCTCCTCCGCTCGTTCCCCTCTGTGTCGCTTCCGCGAGCCCAGTTAAAAATTGTCGTTCAGTCACCAGCCAGTAGCTGTCCATGAGATATCTGGGGATCGCTTTGTGTTTTCTTTCGTGAATTACCTTATGTAAGGCTCCGCCGGCCGTTTTTCGCTCGCGCGACGGGGAGTTCCATGTCGGGGCAGCTATTTTAGCGCGTCTCCCGAGCAGGACAACATTTTAGTGAGGCTTTCGGTTCGCCTCCAAACGCCCGATCTTGTGCCGGACGAATACCTACTTTCGCGTCGTTCCGAAAACGTAGTCCCAAAGCGGAGAGCTCACCCCATACCCGGCCTGGTCATCCTTAAAATGATGCCGGAGGTGGTATTGCTTTAACCAAAGTCCAACCCGGTTGTTCATGGTGAAATGATGCGTCGCGTAATGAATGGAATCGTAGCAAACGTAACCAAAAGCGAAACCAGCGGAGAGGGCCGGGGCCAGACGTCCAAAGACCAGGGCGAAGGCGACCCAGAAGAATAGGGCCAGCGGGATGCTTACGCTCGGCGGCATGACCAACCGCGTGGCGTCGTTAGGATAATCGTGGTGCACTCCGTGCACAATAAAGTGCAGTTGCCTGCCCCAACGCGTCTTCGGTTCGTAATGAAAAATGTGCCGATGAATCACGTACTCGAGCAAAGTCCAGATGAGCACCCCGATGACGAAAAGCCCGGCGGTGGCCGCAAGAGAGAGCGCGTTACGCCACAAAGCGGCGTAGAGCATGTAGATAATCAGCGGCAGATAGAGGACAATCGGCGTAATCGGATGGACGTGGGAGCAAAACTCCATGAAGTCGCTCTTGAACATGCGCACGCTCTCGTTCTTGTTTGAGACGTAAAGGCGCTCCATACCAATTAAATAACGCTGGCTTCGGCCGGCAAGGCGACCGGCACGCCTGATTCGTCGATTCGCGCAGGAGTGTAAGGGGTGTGATCTTTTTTCTCTTTCGCGCGCTCGATCCGCGAAAAGAGCGTGTAGCTCGGATCGAAAATGAACTGGAAGAGCAGGCGGGTCCAGGAGGAGTGGAACTTTAGATGGTCGTAAAATTCCGGCGCCATCGCTTTCAGCTTGGGGAGGTTATTCCAGGGAATAGAGGGCAGATCGTGGTGCTCGTTGTGATAGCCCATGTTGAGCGCGAGAAAATTGATCGGGCCGTAATAGCTGTAGGTCTCCTGGTTCGGATCATTCGTGTAATGCTCCTGGATCCAGCGCGCTCCCACCGGATGGAGTCCGATGGAAAAGAAGAACGAAAAGACGAGGTAAAGGAGTCCGGCCCATCCGCAAAAATACACCACCGCCACGTCGTAAACCGCTGCGCACAGAAGGTTCACCACGAACCAGCGATCCCAGAGGGTGATGGCTTTCAGACGCGGCGGACGGGTCAGCTGAAAAAACGGGAAAAGCATGAGCCAGATCGCCTTGCGATACCATTTGTTGCCGACCAGCCGGGCTTCCCATTGGTTGGCCAGGTCCGCATCCCACTCGTAGTTCCCCTGATGCGTGTGGTGTTTGAGATGGTAAACGCGGAAACCCATCGCGCCGGCACAGAGGTTTGGAAGATCCGCCATAATTCCGACCATCTTGTTCCAGCTCTTGCTGCGGAGGATCAGGTTATGCGTCGCATCATGGATGATGACGTAGTTACAATGATTGGCGAAGGCTCCCACGCAGTAGGCAACCAACGCGCTCAGCCACCAGTAACGCAGGCCAAGCTGCCCCATCCCCATGGCGATGGAAGTTTGCAGAATCACGACCGAGAGCGCGATGAAAGCGGTGCGCGGATTACGCACCATCAGCCGACGAACCTCCGGGTGAGCCTTAATGATCTCGCGTGCCCGCCCGGGATGCGGCTGATCGAGCTCTGACTGGTAAAAAGAGGCGTCCATCGATCGTTCCAGATATTTACCACAACTCAGGCGCGTCACCGAGTTTTTTCCCAGCCCCGATCACATGGCATTGCCCGACGGACAGAATCTTGGAAAAAGTGTATGGCATAGGCTTTTCGCGGGAAGGCAGATTCTGCCAAGCTCTCGCTCTTCGACTGTCAGAACCACTCGCGTGCCGGTGCATCATTGTCTACCTATTTGACTGGGCCGATTGCTACGGTTGACGTTGCATTCGCGCTTGCGTGATAACTGTAAAAAAAACAGCGAAAATAGCTGCACTTCTGGTCGGCGCTCTCGCCATCTTGGGGGGCGGTATTCTTCTGACCTACGATGGTTATCGCGCCCTGACCGTACAGATGGCGCTTCGGAAAGCAGATTTGTTCACCTCTACCCGGCCAACCGAGGCCGTTCCGAGGAGACCCGCAGGCTCTCGCACGATTGGCGCCCCATCCCATGTCGTCGCCCCTGCACAACCGCCGCTTCGACGAAGCAATCGCGGGCGCGCGCGCGGCCTACGAGGCGGCGGATTACGATCGTGCGATCGCGCTCAATAGCGAAGCTCTTGCCATACATCCAAGCAAAGATCTTGCCTGGCTACTTCTGACCCGGCGCGGCAATTGTCACCTTGCAAAGAAGGAGCCTAACGAGGCTCTCATTGATTATGGCGAGGCCGCACGCCTTGGTGAACTGGATTCCTATACCTGCATCAATCGCGCAATCGCTCTCCGTCAGACAGGAAAACGCGACGAATCGGCCAGGGATTTTGAAGCGGCCATTGCGGCTGAGCCGGGTAACGCGCGAATTTATGCTGCCCGAGCCGTGGGTTTTGCTGAAGACGGCAATCTTAAAAGTGCGCTAATGGATTCGGCAAAGGCGGTTGAATTGGATCCGCAAAACATCGGTTTGCGACTGGCCTACGCCGGACTTTTAATCCGCCAGAATCGAAACCAGGAAGCGATCACGCAATCAACCATTGCCCTGAAGATCGATCCAAGAGCGCCCCGAGCGCATGTGAATCGGGCGAAAGCTTACGTCCAGTTGAAAATGTACGCCGAGGCGCAATGGGATCTTGATGGAGCAACGGCGCAGCCAGCGGATAAGGCAGATGCTCTCAACACGGTCGCCTGGTGCAGGGCCACCTGCTCACAGGACGCCTTGCGCGACGGGAAAAAGGCCGTCGCCCAAGCGACCGAAGTATGTCAATTAAACCGATGGAAAAATTGGGGATACGTCGACACCCTGGCCGCCGCCTGTGCGGAGGCGGGAGATTTTGATCGAGCGATTAACTATGAAAAACAGGCTCTGCAGATGATGCGGCCGGGCGAGGACAAAGAAGGGGAGAAGCAGCGGCTCCAGATGTATGAACACCACAAGCCCTATCGCGAGAATTCTAACCCGCAAAACTAACGCCTGACGGAAGCCAAAGGGTTAGAGCTCACAATCGACACTCAACACAACATGACACTGACAGGTCGAGTGCAACCAACAATCGCGGATACACCTAACAAGTGCAGCGTCCGCGCAGTATTCCGGGACAGTCTTGATTATTAGCTTTTCCCAGCCCTACCAGATACGGACGCGGTCGGCGGGCGCGACATACATTTTGTCGCCGGGCTGCACTTTGAAGGCGTCATACCAGCCGTCGATGTTTCGTGTCGGACCGATCACCCGGAATTGGCGAGGTGAATGCGGATCACTGACCACCTGTTTTCGTACAAAATCATCCGAAACCTTCCCGCGCCAGGCCTGGGCCCATCCCAGGAACACCCGCTGATCGCCGCTCAACCCATCGATGACCGGCGCTGGTTCGCCGTGCAAGGAAGTATGATACGCATCCAGCGCCAGCGTGACTCCACCCAGATCGGCGATGTTTTCGCCCATGGTCAGCTCGCCGTTTACATGCACTCCGGGCAAAGGTTCGAAGCCTGAGAATTGTTTGCCCAGACCCTCCGCGCGCGCTTTGAACGTGCTCGCATCCTTTTCCGTCCACCAATCGCGCAAGG
>Ga0193751_1002657_pt1 | contig 10767 bp, 9 predicted proteins | sample L1c2metaG_FD_143050 | JGI IMG/M metagenome (GOLD analysis project Ga0193751, IMG submission 143050) | Soil microbial communities from a riparian zone of the East river system, Colorado, United States - L1c2 | ecosystem: Environmental > Terrestrial > Soil > Riparian zone | place: USA: East River...
GAGAAAGAGCGCGTGACGCGGTATCACGTCGCCGCCTACACCTGGTCGCCCGATTCCAAACACCTGCTCTTCGATTCGCAGGGACAGCTCTGGTATTACAGCCTGGATACGGGAACAGCAGTGCAGCTTACATCGTCTCCGGACGCGAGCGAAGATCCGAAGTTTTCGCCGGACGGCAAGCGGCTCGCCTACGTGCGCAAGCACAATCTTTATGTACATCCTGTCTCGGGAGAGGAAGGTGAACGTCCACTCACGCGCGAGGAAAAAGAGAAGGACAAGGAAAAAGATAAGGACAAGGAAAAAGATAAGAACAAAGACGACAACGTCCTGAACGGCGAAGTCGACTGGGTTTACGCCGAAGAACTGGCCGTGCGCAGCAACTTCTTCTGGTCGCCGGAAGGGCACGAAATTATTTTTCTACAGATGGATGAGAACCGGGTACCGACCTATCCCATCACCGACTGGTTGCCGACGCATCCCCGGGTCGAGCAGGAAAAATATCCGAAGGCGGGGGATCCGAATCCCAGCGTGCGCTTAGGAGTGGTCGGCAGCAATGGCGGCAAGGTGCACTGGATCAAACTCACCGATGACGATGACACCTACGTCCCGCGCTTCGGCTGGATTCGCGAAGGCTGGGCTTGGGCGGAGGTCCTGAATCGCAAGCAGAACGTGATGGACCTTTATTTTATCGACGCAAAGTCGGGGAGGTCGCGCAAAGTACTGACCGAATCGTCTCCGGATGCGTGGGTGAACGTCAACGACGACTTTCGAATACTGAAATCCGGCGACCGCTTTCTGTGGACCAGTTGGCGCGACGGCCACACCCACATTTATCTCTACAGTTTCAACGCGCCAGACCCGATGGCCGCCGATGCCAAACTTGAACGCCAGCTCGAAAGCGGAGACTACGAGGTGATCGAAATCAGCGGGGTGGATGATGCATCGGGCATAGTTTTTTTCATCGCAAATAAAGGTGACCCGCGACAGGAGAAGCTTTTTTCCGTGAAGCTCGACGGCTCGGGGATGCAAAGCATTTCATCGGAAGAAGGTAGTTATGCTGCGACCTTCGCCGATGACGGCAAGCACTTCGTGGAAACGCATTCCGCGACGCTGAAGCCGACGCGGATTTCAGCGTGCGCGACGGGCGTCCCCTGCCAGAAGATCTGGGAGGGGCGCAGCGTAGCGGATTACAACCCGATTGCGCCAAAGACCCTCGAATTCAAAGCTGATGACGGCACGGTGTTATATGGCTATCTGATTCTGCCGCGCAAGACAGACGCGACCCAGCAAATTCCACTTATCGTGCACATCTACGGCGGCCCCGCCGGCCAGACCGTGCAGAATGCCTGGGGAGGAACCACGGCGCTGTTCCACCAGTTTCTGGCGAACGAAGGATTCGCAATTTTCTCAGTCGATAATCGCGGAACCCCCAATCGCGGAAAGAAATTTTCCGCCGCGACTCGCCTGCAGTCGGGCGGGCTCGAACTGAAAGATCAGCTCACGGCCCTCGACCAGTTGTGTGTGCAGTTTCCGCAACTCGACCCCACGCGCACCGCCATCTGGGGGTGGTCGAACGGCGGTTCGATGACACTCTACGCGCTGACGCACTCCGGCCGCTTCAAGGCGGGAATTTCGGTTGCTCCCGTAACCAGTTGGCACAACTACGATTCGATTTACACCGAGCGCTACATGGGTCTGCCGAAGGACAACGCCAGCGGCTACGACGATTCGATCGTCAGCGCGGCCGGCAGTCTGCGCGGGTCGTTGCTGCTGGTGCACGGGACGAGCGACGACAACGTACACCTGCAGAATACGATCCAGATGACCGACGCTCTGATCAAGGCGGGGAAGCAGTTCCGGCTGATGGTCTATCCGAATAAGACGCACGGCATCGCTGGACCGGGTACGCGCGCCCAGTTGTTCCACATGATGGAAAGTTTCTGGAATGAGGAGTTGAAATAGCCATCAGCTCTCAGCCATCAGCCGTCAGTTTTCGACTCGCTGTGCCTGTGAAGTTTACCTGATGGCTGATGGCTGACGGCTGAAAGCTGCCCTTATGCATCGCACAACTCTCGGCGATTTCGAACTCACAATCGTCTCCGATGGAACTTACTTCCTCGACGCCGGCGCCTTTTTCGGAGTCGTTCCAAAGACCATGTGGTCGAAGAAGGTCACGCCCGACGAGCAGAACCGGCTCGATGCGGGACTGAATTCGTTACTCGTGCGCACCGGCAAAAAGAACATACTGATCGAGACTGGCATCGGCAACAAACTGCCTGACCGCCTGGTCCAGATCTTCAAACAGCCCGCCCAGTTGCTCGACAACCTGCACGCCGCCGGAGTAGCGCCGGAAGATATCGACATCGTCATTAACACCCACCTGCATTTTGACCACTGCGGCTGGAATACCTTGCGGCGCGGCGATCGGACGGTGGCGACGTTCCCGAACGCGAGGTATTACGTGCAGCGACAAGAGTGGGAACACGGCCGCCTGCAACTGGAGCGCGACGCAATCAGCTACATGAGCCCGAACTACGATCCGCTGATCGAATCCGGGCAGATGGTGCTGCTGAATGGGGATGTGGAGCTTTTGCCCGGTATCTCAGTCAAGGTTTTTCCCGGGCACACGGCGAACATGCAAGCGGTGATCATCGAAAGTGGCGGCGGGGGGAGCGAAAAGAAGACGGCCTGCTACATTTCCGATCTGATTCCCACCTCAAATCATCTCGACCTGACCTGGGTGATGGCGTTCGATCTGTTTCCGCTCGAAACCATCGCGAGTCGCAAGAAGTACTACGCACAGGCAATCCCGGAGAAATGGCTGACGGTCTTCACGCACGATGACGCCACGCCCTGGGGCTGCATTGAAAAGGGTGAAAGAGGAAGACTGGGTCTAGCAAAACTCACGTAGGGACAGCCGCCCTCGGCTGTACAGCCGAGCGAAGCTCGGCAGATCTTGTGTGGCGCGGGCGCCCTCGCCCGCAGGTCAGCTAGGTCGAAATGGCAGGCGCACTCGCTGGCAGCTTGGCCTCGAAGAACTCCTCCACGCGCCCCAGTATTTCCGCCCCGCTCTTAGCCTCGTATATCGCCTTCCGCAGCGCCGCGCCTCCCGGCACGCCGTGCGTGAACCAGGACGCGAACTGCTTCATCTTGCCTTCCGCTCCGGGCATTTCTTCCTCCAGCAGCATTTGAAAATAGGTGCGGATCATCTGGTAGCGATCGGATTCCGTAGGTTGGTCGTAAAGCGAGGCCGTGTGGTGACGGGGCTCTGCCCCGTGCAAGCCGAGCGAACCTTTGCTCACGTACTGTGCAATCTGCCGAAAGATCCACGGATTCGCCGGAGCCATCCTGCCGATCATCACCGCGTCGCAGCCGGTCTGGGCGACAATCGCGCAGGCGTCCTCAGGCGAGCGAATGTCGCCATTGCCTATCACGGGAATCTTCACTGCCTGCTTAACAGATGCGATCCATTCCCAGCGCGCGTTTCCACTATAGCCTTGCTCGCGCGTACGGGCGTGCAGCGCAACTGCGCCGAGGCCGCAGCTTTCAGCGATATGGGCCAGTTCGACGCAGACAATTTCGTCGTCGTTCCATCCCGCGCGGAATTTTACAGTGAAGGGAATCTTGACCGCGGCTCGCACCGCTTCGAAAATCTGCCGGATCAGCGGCAGATCGCGCAGCAGCCCCGACCCGCCATTGCATTTCACAACTTTCTTCGCCGGGCAGCCAAGGTTCAGGTCGACGAGGTCGAAGCCGAGGTCTTCCACCAGTCGCGCGGCATCGGCCAACACGCTCGGACTGCTGCCGAAGAGCTGGGCCGAGATCGGATGCTCGTCTTCGTAGAAATGAAGGTAACGTCCCCGAACGCGCAGGTCGCGCAGGACGCCGTCGGCCGAGGTGAACTCGGTCATGATCAGGCCACATCCGCCGAGGTTCTTGATGAAGCGGCGGAAGACGGTGTCGGTGATTCCGGCCATGGGTGCGAGCACGGTGGCGGGAGCGATGCGCACGTTCCCAATCTTCAGGGCCGCAGGAAACACCTGCGGCATCGTAGGGACTGGCAGTGTGGGGACGGGCGACTCGCCCATCCGAGCCACTGCCGCATCCGTGTTGTCCCAGAACTTCTGCACGATCTGATTTTACTTTCTTTTTCCAGCAATACTATCGCGAGTCCACAGTTACGGTGACCGCTGACAGCTGCCGAGCTTCGCTCGACATGGACGGGCGAGGCGCCCGTCCCCAACACAAAAAGTAAAGCCTCCTGCTGTAGGAGGCTTTCAAGAATGTGCGCTTCTGCGCGGCACTTACTGCTTGGCGGCGGCTTCGGCTTTTCCCGCGTCGCTCTTGGCATACTTGCGGCGGAAACGCTCGATCCGGCCGGCGGTATCCATGAGCTTCTGCTTGCCGGTAAAGAAAGGATGGCAAGCCGCACAAATTTCTACGCCGATGTCGCCCTTGTGAGTGGAACGGGTGACAAATGCGTTACCGCACGCGCAATGGACCCGAATTTCGTTGTAGCTGGGATGGATGGCTGCTTTCATGTCAGTTCCTAACCTCGATTCAGACATTTGATTCTACCGGAGTTAGGAAGGATTCAGCAAGGAAACAGGTTTCAGGTGTCAGGTCCCAGGAAAATCTGCGGCGTCGCAAACCCTGAGACCTGAGACCTGACACCTGAGACTTGCGACCTGACAAGCAAAACGGCAGGACCGACCTCCTGCCGTCTCGCTCTCCTGCAAAAAATCTGGCCCCTATTTACCTTTGTTAACTACCTTTTTGAGTTCGTTTCCGGGAGTAAATTTGGCGACTCTACGGGCAGCGATCTTGATGGTTGCACCCGTCTGCGGGTTTCGGCCATTGCGGGCCTTACGCTGCGAGACGGAAAACGTGCCGAACCCAATCAAGGCAACCCGGTCCCCTTTTCTAAGGGCAGCCGTAACGCTGTCCACGGTGGTGTCGATCGCGGTCGTCGCCGCCGCCTTTGAAATACTGCAGGCTCCGGCGATCCGGTCAACCAGATCAGCTTTATTCATGCTATCTCCTGACACTATTCGTTTCGGTTCCCGCGCATTCAGCCGGGGAGGGAAAGCTCAAGGCGCGAGCACCGGCGATGGCCATTCTCGCTCATGCGGTGGGATTGTCAATGGGAAACACGTGCCAGTTGCCGCTTTTGACACCTAAGGCGAATCGCCGTGTCGTGATTGGAGAATGAGACGAAAGTGCTAAGTGCTTCGCTTCATCTGCGATTTTGCGATCGGACGATTTGCGATCAGACCACTTGGCGATCGGACGATCGGGCAGTTTTCCTCGGTTCTCCACAACCCGCCGCCGCTCTCCACAGGATGTGCACAGGGAGGAAACGGATTCGAGTTGCGGCGCAGGCGGGTTCGGGTGCAGAGTCTAGTTACAGACATCATGAAAACAGCAGCCGAAGTTTGCCCCCTGTGCGCGGGCTCAGGATGGAAACCGGTTCCGGGAGCGCCGGAGCGCGGCGTCACCCGCTGCGATTGCCAGTTGCAGGCGCGAGGCGGTGCCATGATCGCGGCAGCGCGCATCCCGAAAAGATATGAGCATTGCGAACTCTCGAACTTTACGACGGATTTCCCGGGAGCCGATCACTCAATTGCGCTGGCCCAGATCAGTGCGTCGCGCTTCGTGCAGGAGTTTGATCCGCGAGACGGCGCTGGGCTGCTGTTGGTCGGGGGCATCGGCACCGGCAAGACCCATCTCGCGGTGGGCATTCTGAAGGAACTCATTGCGTCCAGAGGAAGCGCCTGCCTTTTTTGCGACTATCGTGATCTGCTGAAACAGATTCAGAACTCCTACAACGACTCCGTCAAGGCGACCGAGCTTCAGGTGCTCCGGCCAGTGTTTGAAGCGGAGGTGCTGTTGCTCGATGAGCTCGGCGCCGTGAAACCAAGCGAGTGGGTGTGGGACACGGTCAGCCTGATCCTCAACACGCGATATAACGACAACCGAACGACGATTATCACCACAAATTTTGCCGACGAGCCAGCTGCGAGCGTCGCACGATCGTCGTCCTTGTCGCCAGCGCGGGCGGCCACTCGCGAAGAAACTCTCGGCGACCGAATCGGCGAACGCATGCGTTCCCGCCTCCACGAAATGTGCCGCATCGTGAAGATGGACGGGCCCGACTTCCGCCAGAAGTTTAAGAGCGCAAGCTTCGGCTAAGGTCAGAGGGTAGAGGTCAGATTGCAGAGGTAACCGCTACGCTTTCAGGCAGCACGTTGGCAACAAGAGCTTTTCACCTCTGCAATCTGACCTCTACCCTCTGACCTCCTCTACAATCGCAGGTGTGCTGACCGAACGCCTCCAGTTCCGCCCGGAAACTGACGCCGAGGTCTTCTCCGCCGTAGCCGCCGCCCCTGCTGTATTTCTTTTACGCGGCGACGATGCTAACTCCGAGCCCTACGTCAGCAAGACTGCCAACCTCCGGCGCCGGTTGCAACGCCTGCTTTCCGCTCCGGAAGATCATACAAAGCGCCTCAACCTGCGCCATCGCGTCCGCTGGATCGAATACACTCTGACCGGCTCCGATTTCGAATCCGGGTTCGTCCTCTATCAAATCCTGCGCGCCGCCTTTCCCAAGACCTACTCGAATCGCCTGCGGCTGCGCTTCGCTCCCCTGGTCAAGCTGCATCTGGAAAACGAATTCCCCCGAGCTTCGATCACGACGCGGCTTGGGCGGATGTCGGGAAAGAACGTTTACTACGGGCCGTTTGCTTCGCGGGTAGCGGCGGAGAAGTTTATGAATGACGCGCTCGACTTCTTCAAGATGCGGCGCTGCGTGGACGACCTCCACCCCGATCCGAAATTTCCCGGCTGCATTTATTCCGAAATGAAGATGTGTTTGGCCCCCTGCTTTCGCGGCTGCACCGACGACGAGTACCTCGCCGAGGTCGTGCGGGTCGAGGATTTCCTAGACTCGCGCGGCGAATCGCTGAAGCGGCAGATGGCGGTGGAGCGCGATGGCGCCTCTGCGAAAATGGAATTCGAAACGGCCGCCGCCATTCATGCGCGCTTCGACAAACTCACTCCCGTGCTGCAACAGTTGCCCGAGTTCGTCCGCCGGATTGACCAGTCGCACGCCGTAATCGTGCAGAAGTCCGTGCAAAAGTCCCAGCAGCCGGAGAGCGTCGCATTGTTCCGCGTCGACGCGGGCGCGATCGCCGGGCCGCTGGAGTTTCCCATCTCCGATGCAGAGCACACCAAGTCACAATCAATGGAAGCCCGCATCCAAGCCGCGCTAGCTGAATTTCCCGCCGCCAAACCCGCCAGCGCCATCGAGCGTATGGAGCACCTCGCGATCCTCAAGCGCTGGTGCTATCGCGGAACCCGAGCCGGCGAAATTTTCTTCGCTGATGCCAAAGGAGAGCTGCCAATGCGCCGCCTGGTGCGGGGCATCGGGCGAGTGTACCGGGGAGAAGCGCCCGAGACCGCAGCGGTTGCAGTGCCGGTGGCTCCGGTCCAATCTGAACAGCAAGGGGGATCATGAAGAAGAAGAGCTCCAGCAAAAAGCGCACTTCCAAGACAGTCAAATCATCCGATCGGCGGGACAAATCCCTCCGCGACCATCTGCTCTACTTGCTGAAAAGCGGCGGAGCGCACATCAGCTTCGACGACGCCATGGGCGACTGGACCTTGCAACTCGCCGGGGTCAAAGTTGCGAACTTCCCTCACACCGCATGGATGCTGCTCGAGCACTTGCGCCTCGCCCAGTGGGACATCCTGGACTTCAGCCGCAACTCAAAGTATGTCTCTGCGGACTGGCCCGAGGGATACTGGCCCAAGTCCGAAGCACCTCCAGACGAGAAGGCGTGGACCGCGAGTATAGCCGCGTTCAAGAAGGACCTGCGGACGATGGAGCGGCTCGTCGCCGACCCGAGAGTCGATCTCTACGCCCTCATCGCTTGGGGCGATGGGCAAACGATTTTGCGCGAGGCCCTGCTGCTGGCCGACCACAATGCGTATCACCTCGGACAACTGGTGATGCTGCGGAAAAGCATCGGAATCTGAGCCTTCCCGGTGTACCCCTGTGCACCTCTGCGCTCCCTGTGGTTCAGGCCTTTTTCAACCACCGCGAGCACAGAGGTGCAGAGGGGATCATAATCAAGCTGGAATCGCCAAATATGGCGCGCGCACCGGCCGCTTCCTGAACACAACCCGTATCTCCTCCCGCCAGCGCTCGTCAATTCCCAGCAGTTCCCAATCAATCTCCGGCGACAGATAACGCAGGATCGTGTCAGTCGTCGGATGCACATGCAGAGCGGGCGCGACCAGCATGAGCAAAGGCTTCTGCGGCGAGATATCGCGCCCAGGAAAATAACCGAATTGCGCAAACTCTCCGCGGCTCTGGTGCCAGGCGACTCGCGACCAGTAATCCACGCCTTGCAGCGGAAGGTGGATATCTTCGTCGGCTTTGAGTTCGATGACGGCCAGGCGGGACTCGCGAGTCGCGGCGAGAATGTCAATCATGGCTCGATCCGCCGCGGCGAACGCGGGCACCTGCGCATACACCGCTTCCGGCCGCAGTCGCCCGTCGAGCGCCGCGATGTCGCCGAACACCAGCGATTCCAGCCAGCGCTCGGGATGCATTCGCCACAACGCGTGGTTCTTCGGCCCGTCCTTGTGCCGCACGGACGCCGCCAGCCGCACCAGATCGGCAAACTGCGTTTCATTCTCCGCGCCCAGAATTCGCTCTTCCGGCCCCACACCAAAAACGATTTCCTCGCTACTCTCGAAGCTTCGGGGATCGTGCGCAATCCGCGCCTGGGCAAATTCGAGCCCATGTCGGCGGAATGAAATCGACGCGGGTGAGAGCACCACGACTTCTGATTGCGGCAAAATTCCGCGGATGCGCTCCATCGATCCCTCAAAGCGTTCGCGCACCAGTCCTTCATCGATGGAATGCACCAGCCGGGTTGCCAGGTTGCCGCGATCGCCGGTATCCACCGGCACGAGCGCATCCTCCCCTTGGTCGAATTCGTACAGACTCCATTTCGCCGCCGTCGGGTGCAGATGAGCCATACGCTGCCGAGTCAGCGCAACCGTGCCCTTCGGCACAATCATCGTCAACCCTTCGACCACTCGGCGTTCCCGCTGAGCCAACCGGCAAGCATCGAGCCAAAGAATTCCACAAGTCAGCGCGCCATCGATGGTCGATTGCGTTTCCTGGTCGTTCACTCCCACGATGGCCAGAGCGCGCTGTCCCTGGCGCAGCCAGCCGCGCATGTAGGCTGGACCGAACGAGTGTTCAAGATCGATGCTGGTGGTCAGCCGGACCACGGTCCATTCAGGAAAATTTCTCTCCAGCGCCCGGCGCAAGCGAGGCTCGTAAGCGACCCGCGCCGCCCGTCGCGCGGCTGGTGAGCGCTGATCGCGATCGCGGCAGAAGTCGAGACGCGTCGGCCGATTCTGGCCCATGCGCTGCACCTGCAACCGGAGCGTCGTCGCCCTTACTTCCGCATCCAACACCCGGCGCACAAAATTCCGTTCGCTCGACCACAGATGCAGGAGGCATTTGTTGTACTCGCCGGAAACGGAATACTTCGATTCCGCCAGATCGAATGCGATGGCGCCATCTTCCACCACGACCGCGGCGCGTGCGCCATTAAGAAAGTCGGAGAGCATCTGGCTGAGCGAGTCTGGCGTCATAAATCAGAATTATTCGCCCCGCCAGCCCGCGCGTCAGTGACCGCTGTACTGAGAAATTGTTTGGTTTTCGCTCCGACGAGGCGCGACCCTGATGGAATTGAGAATCTCGATGGACAGGAGAGGCTCTACCGTGCAGAATTCATCATGCCTCGCCTACTTCTGATACTGCTACTCTTTCTAAATGCAAACTTGCTGGTTGCTCAACAGGCAGCCGCCACTTCACCCAAATCCGAAACCAGACGTCAGGCTGAAACTCCTCCAAACGATCCTGCACTAGTGGCCGCTGCCATCCGTGGCAGTTACTATCACCCTGACGCGATGGCGGGCCTCGATTGCACCATTTCTGTAGACTGGCCGACTTTTTTCAGCGCACTAAAGTTGAATCTCGCAGCAGATCGCCTGAAGGCGATTCAAAACCTAAAGATCCGATCTCACGCTACTCGTGGAAAAAGTCCCAAAATCACCTTCGAATGGACTGGTGGTGCCCTGGATAATAAAGAGCAATTTGAGGACGGTCTCAAGCAAACGTTGGGCCGTTTCTACCAAATGTATTGGGAATATCGTGGCCTCGTCTCCAATTAGCAATGCTTCCGAAATTGCCAAGATCGAACCTCTTCCAGATGGGGGCGCTAAAGTTTACAGTTCTAGCCAAAACATAAACCTCGTCATTAGCACTGACAAGGAAAAGACTCCGATGCATTACACGCTCGATAGTCCGGCGATGAATGGCACGATCGATCTTCACTACGTTTCTTCACCCAAACCGGTTCCTGGTGACCTTCGACGCATTTCGAGCATGGATGCCTCCGAACAGATCGGAAATTCGACAATGAATGTAACGCTAAGCCTTGATTACCAAGCGGTCGACGGGCTTTATATCCCCAGCCATGTTTCCTATAACATTGGCGGGGCGTATTCGCTTTCGATGGATTTCTCTGGCTGCTCTGTTTTCAAAGAAGCGGTTGCACACTAAATTAAATAGCAGTCAGTAGTTCGCAACCACCAGCTGCCGATTGCCGTTGGATCACCACCTACTCGGAAACCGACCACTTTCGTAATCTAGTTCCTGATGCTGACCGCGTTCCGCCCGTG
>Ga0193751_1002658_pt1 | contig 10766 bp, 8 predicted proteins | sample L1c2metaG_FD_143050 | JGI IMG/M metagenome (GOLD analysis project Ga0193751, IMG submission 143050) | Soil microbial communities from a riparian zone of the East river system, Colorado, United States - L1c2 | ecosystem: Environmental > Terrestrial > Soil > Riparian zone | place: USA: East River...
GTACATGCGCGACCAACTGGGCGACGCGCTCCTCAACGTCATGCGCGAAATCAAGCGCACGTTCGACCCAAAAAACATTTTCAATCCCGGAAAAATCTTCGGGTTCGCCTACCAGATCGACAATCATTTGCGCAACAACTTCACGAAACCGATTGAGCTGCCGTTCGAGCCGCGACTCGCCTTCGCGTTCAAGGACCGCTCGTTCATCGGCAATCTGGAGCAATGCAACGGCTGTGGCGGTTGTCGAAAAGACGCGCCGATCATGTGTCCGACATTTATTGCTACTGGCGATGAAGTCATGTCGACGCGCGGTCGCGCCAACATCATCCGGCGCTCGCTCGAATTACGCGGCAATCGAGATGACCCGTTGAAATCGGCTGAACTCGACGCTGCGCTGAGCAACTGCCTCTCTTGCAAAGGTTGCACGCCGGAATGCCCATCGAACGTCAATCTTGCGTTGCTCAAAGCGGAAATGCTCTACGCGCGCCACCAACGCGACGGCCTGCCATTGCGCGAGCGTTTCTTCAGCAACGTCGATTTGTTAGGCCGGATCGGTTGCACAATGCCGTGGCTGGCGAATGCAATTGTCGATCTTGCGCCGATGCGCGGCTTGATGGAGAAAACGCTTGGAATTTCAGCGAAGCGTTCGTTGCCGCGTTACGCAAGTGAACGATTCGATCGCTGGTTTAAACGACGAAAAATGGAGGGCCCTGCTCCGTCAGGGCCAGGACGCGACGGAGCGCGTCCCTCCAGAGGCAAAGTGATTCTCTGGGACGATACCTTTGTTCGTTACCACGAGCCGAACATTGGAATCGCAGCGGTAAAAGTCCTCCACGCGCTCGGATTCGAGGTTGAACTCCTGCAAAATCGAAGATGTTGCGGCCGGCCGGCGTTTAGTCAGGGAAATCTCGACGCCGCGGCCGAAGCCGGCCGCCACAATGTCGATCTTCTCACCTCTCAACTTCTCAACAATGCCAGTCCAACGCCAGTGCGGCTCGCACCTCGGACCTCAACGTCTCAACAATCGGCTGCGCCGATTATTTTTCTCGAACCATCGTGTTGGTCGATGTTCGTGGAAGATTATCGCGAACTGAAGATCGACAACGCCGAGAAGATCGCGGAACGCTGCTTCCTCTTCGAGAAATTCGTGGACGATTTGCTCGAGCAAAATCCAGACGCGCTTTCGTTTAAACATCGTGAAACGAACGCCGCGATCCATGCCCATTGTCACGCCAAGTCGATCATGAATCCTGCTTTCATGGCGCGGCTCGTCGAACGATTGCCGGGACACAAAGCAACTTTGCTCGATACCGGATGCTGCGGAATGGCCGGCGCGTTCGGCGCGCTCGCCGAAAAATACGAACTGTCGCGCCAGGTGGCGGCCGATTTACTGCGCAAGATCGACAATCAACAAGCCGACGTTGTTATTGCGTCCGGCACAAGTTGCCGGCACCAAATTGTCGATCTGAGCAGCGTCTGGCCAAAGCACATGGCCGAACTGGTCGCGGACGCGCTCGCGTGATCTGTCATCCTGATCCCGCAGTGGCGGGAGAAGGATCTCGCAAAAACTGATTGATCACGCAAAGGACCGAAGCGCGATCCAAACTTCATAGATGAGATCCCTGCGCCGTTCGGGATGACCGGCGTTATGATTTCGGCGGTGGTGGAGGTGGGCTGCCGCCCGGTTTTGCCGCTTCGCCTGGTTTTGGCGGAGCAGCTCCTGCTGGTGCACCACCGGGAAGTTCGGAATCCGCCGGGACCGCTAACACATCGGGTTCGGTGAACGAATCCGGATGATTGGCCAATTCTTTGCGCAACGCTGCGATTTCTTCCGCGGTCACGGGACTGGCGTTGTTCCCCCACTCGCTTCGCTCGTAGGTTAAGACGTCAGCGATTTTTTGGTCGGCTAACGTCTTGTCCCACGGTTGCATAACCGCGCTGCCGAATTTTTGGCCTTTGACCGTGACCGGGCCCTGCAAACCTTTGAGAACGATCATGGCCGGTCGCTTCGACCCCCCAGTGGTGAATTCCGAGCCGGCCAGCGGCGGGTATTGACCGGGAACACCAAGACCGTTGGCTTGATGACAGGTTTGACAGTTGGCCGCGAAAATCTTTTTGCCGCGATCATGCGGTGAAAGCTCGGCCTGCTGTTGTTGTCCTTGCGATCCGCCGCCTTTTTTCGCGGGAGGCGGGCCGCCCATTGGATCAAGTCCGTCACCGGAAAAACTTCCAGAGTAACGACCGAGGTACGCGCCACCGGTAAAAATCGCGATTCCATAAACGGCGATCAACCAGATCGAAAGCGGCTCGAGACCAACACGCGGCTCGCGTTTCTCGCGCTGAATCGCAGCGTGCACTTCCTGAACGTCGGACGTTTCGCCGTAATCCATTCCCTGGCGGGTGAGCGATGATGGATCTGGAGTTCGGTCGTTCATTTCTTCGGTGGCGCAGGCGGCGGTGATCCCGCGGGTGCTGCTGATCCTGCGGGCGCGGCTGGAGGCGAACCCGCTGGCGGCGCCGCGCCCGGTGCTGTCTTAACTTCCTTGAGTGGATGCGATTGATCGAGCGACATCAAATAAGCAACGAGACATTTGGCCTCGTAGGTTGGAACAATTTCCCAGCCCGGCGGCGGCGCGTCGGAGCCTTCCAGGTGCAACGCGTCGGCCGAGCGCTCGCCGCTGATCGGATGTTTCTCGTAAAGAAATCTGTAAGCCGGCATGGTCGAATCCCGGTTGTCCGCGCTCATGCTGCGCGGCGAATAAAGATGCCGATGATGCCAGGCCTCGGAGTAAGCCGGTGGCAGACCGTTTGGATTCGGTGAAGCCGAAGCGGCCGGTGATGGATTCGCAGCAGCGGCGGGCGGGGCTGGAGGAGAACCTCCCGGCGGCGCGGGAGAAATTGCGGGTGCGGCCGGGGAACCACTCGTTCCCGGTTTAGGCGCGGTCGTATTCGCGGCCGGAGATTGCGCCGGCGCAGGCGAATTCGGAGGAGCGTTTGCAGCCGGCGCTGCGGCCGAGTTTTCTTCTTCCGTTGGAGCAGCTTTGCCCATGTTCGCCACATCGGGGCCCATGCGCTCGTGTCCCAGCACAACCGGCCGATCAAAAATATAATCGCGCGGGGCGCTGCGACGTTCAGCCCATTTCGGACGAGGCGTCGGCCCGAGGTCGCGGACCCGATCGACATCCGCGGAAGCGTAATCGGGACGGATTTGCTGGCTGTGGCAATAAATACACCCGTTCGCCGCGTAAATCCGCCGGCCGCGCTCGGCCATGCCCGATTTCGGGGCGGGATAAATGTCTGTTTGCTCTTCATCCATCTGCGGATTGAGCGCGCCGATTTGCAGGTTCGGAATGACGGTCAAGCCGACCCACGAGAACGCGAACGTTCCGAACAGGCCGATAAAAAGTGAAACGACGCCTTTCATAAGTGCGTCTCCGATCCTTCGGCTTCGACTGGATTCAAAAATGTCGGCACCGTCGATGTGCGGCCAAGACCAAACAGCATCAGCCCAAAATGAAACGCGAAAATAAAATGCGAAGCCGTCAGCAAAAGCGCTGCAACCGTTCGACCGCGTAAATATGGCAACACGCTGGCCACGCTTTCGATGAACGTCATCGAGGTATCATTTTGATCGACGCCCTCGACGAGTCCGCCGACCAACAACATTAACGACATCAATCCAACGCCATAAGCCGAAGCCCAGAAATGCAACTTGATCAGTGTGGCATAACGCCATTCCCGGCCAACCAGGCGGGGAACGATGTAATACATCGAGCCGAACATGATCATGGTGAAAAACGCGTAGAGCCCGATGTGCGAATACGCGATGCTCGCCTGGCTAAAGTTCAGGTAACGCGCGGTTGAACGAAGCGAGATCAGGATCCCGAGAATGCTAAATACGGTGTACGACATCGCGCCAAACACGGTGAAGCGCAGCGTCGGACTGTAACGCATCACCGGGAAATATCCCTGCATCGTCATGTGATGATTTAAACCGACGGTCGCGACCGGAATGATGGTCAGGATCGTGGCCGCGATGCTCGCGGTAATCATCCATGCCGGGAATGGCCCGTCGACGAGGCGTTGCATTCCGGTCCAGCTCGAGAAAAGCGCGTAGGTCCAAAATCCAATCGTCGCGAGATGATAACTGTAAACCGGACGGCCGATTACTTTCGGGATCATGTAGTAAGCGGTCCCGAGGCCAATCGCGCCGAACCAAAGAAAGAGGAGATTATTCGCGTACCACCAGCCGACCGCAGCCTGCATCACGCCTTGCACGGGCACGACGAACAACATTGCTTGGGCGGCGGCGTAGAGCCACGGGAACCAAAGGAACGCGCCGAGCAAATACCATTGGGTGATGTAAATCTGATCGCCGCGGCGAAAACGGAACATCAACACCGCCCATGAAATGATCAGCGCATAAGCGACGAATAGGACAAGCGCGGCATAAGGCGGAAACTCGAGCCAGTCGTAGCCAGTGCTGTAGCCCATCAAAATTCCAACTACGCCAATGAGCACACCGATATTCCAAAACCAAATCCCGGCCACAATCAGCAGCGGATGGCGCAACGTCGTCCGGCACAATCGCGCCATCAGCCAAATCGCCGTTCCCATCGCGGCCATCGACGCCCAGCCGTAAATCATCACGTTCATGTGCACCGGGCGGAGCCGGCCCCAGGTCAGAAAGCTGACGTCGGAAAACCAATCCGGTGAATGCAATTTGAACGAAACGAATCCGGCCAACAGCGTTCCGATTAACAACCACACCATCGCCGATGCGTAAAACATCAGCACCGGCACGCGGGTGGAAGCATCGATGCGGGCACGCTCGAGCTGCTCGGTGTCGCCGGCGGCGGCTGAAATGGTCGGTTCTTTTAGAGGAATGTCAGCGGCAGGAGTCATTCGTTAGGCAAGATCGATATCTTCACAATTGTCCTGGAGTTGCTCCGCGAACCGGCAAGGGACTTCCCGGCGGCGTTGGTGATGAAGTTCCTGAAGGCGACGCGGCCGGCGGGGCGCCGGACGATTTCGGTGCCGCAGCTGGAGTGGCAGAAGCGCCCGGTTGAGTTCCTGGCTGCACCGCCGGCGGATTTACGGCGGCGGCGGGTTGTCCGCGAGCTTCCGAATTCCGACCTGCGACTGAAGTCGGTTTCGGCGTTCCGCTCGATTGCGGCGACGCGGATGGCGCAGGCGACGCCGATACTGCGCCCCCCGGTGCAGCAGACGATTCCGGCGCGGCGATCGCGTAGGCGGGCGCGGGTTTTTTGTTCGCGAGATCTGCCACCGTTAATTCCATCGCGCGATCGATCGGCAATCGCACGGTGCCTTTGTTTTTGTCGACCCAGGCGTAACTGGTCAGCGTCTTGGTATCCTCATCGCGCGCGTCCTTGAGTTTTTTCGCGCGCGCCTCCGCGCGCATTTGTTCGTAATTATCACCCCGCGGCGTTGGACCGATCACGGCCACGACAATTACGCCGAAAAGCGCAAACAAGAGGACAACGCCGACCCAGGTCGAAAACGGCGCGGGCGACTGCGTTCGAATTTGTTCGGTATCGGCCATTTCAGTTCACTAATTTCAAAGATTCGACCAGACGCGGGTCGCGCACCGGAAAGAGCGAAGTTTTTCCAACGATGCGCAAATAAACGAAGGCCAACGTCGCACCGATGGCGATAAGCGCGGTAAAATCCCAGAGGCTCACGTGGACGCCGGTTCCATGCAGCGCCGGCAGCACAACCAAATAGATGTCGAGCATCTGCATCAATAAAATCCAGGCGGCCACGTAACAAAGCTGACGCGGATGTTTTTTGATCGATTGCAAAAGCAAAATGGCGAACGGGCCAAAGAAGCGGCCAATCACGAGCAGCATGCTCAAGCCCCACCACGACTCCGTGTTTCGGGTTAGAAAATATTGGGTTTCTTCCGGAATGTTCGCGTACCAGATGAGCATGTACTGGCCGAAACCGATGTAGGCCCAGAATACGCAGAAGGCGAACATCCACTTCCCCATGATGTGATAATGCTCGAGCGTCACGACGTTTTTGAGATAACCGGCCCGCTGGAGCGCGCTAATCACGAGCACGAGCAGGGACATCGAACTGCCCGCCGCGCCCGCGAAAATGTAAACGCCGAACATGGTGGAGAACCAGCGGTAGTTCAGACTCATCAGCCAATCGAAGGCGCCGAAGGTCAGACAAAGCGCAAACAACGGCAGACTGGCAAACGCGACCTTGCGAAGGCGAATGGTGAATTGTGGATTGCCGTCCTTGTCTTGCCGCACTGAAAATCGGCGCAAAAACTGCGACGCGATAATAAAAAAACCGAGGAAGAACGCCGCGCGAAGGATAAAGAAATTCAGATTCAAATAAGCGCGCTTGGAATCCAGGTTCGCCTCTTTTCCGGGCGCGATGTTCATCCATTCGTAAAGATGGTGTCGCAAAAGCAGGATCGGAATGAAAAAGATTGCCAGCACCGCGACCAGCACGGCGATGTTTTCGAGCTGACGCCGAACAACCACTGTCCATTCCGCGTCGGTGGCGTAATGCACGATCGTCCAGAAGAAACAACCCGCGCATAACGTGAAGAAAAAGCCGAAGGCAAAGAGCCACGAGAAACTGAATTGTTTCGGATCAATCGCTGCGCCCGCACCGCATAACGCGAGTGCGACAACCGCAACCACACCGAGCAAAACCGACAAGCCGGCAAAGCGGCCGGTCTCGAAGTACTCGCCTTCCGGTGTCGGCGCATTGTGCAAGCGATCGCTCATTTCTTGGGCGCCTCCGGTTTGGCTGGCGATTTGTTTTCAGCCGGTTTCGCCTCCGCCGGTTTGTTCTCGGCTGGTTTGTCCAAATCAGCCCTGTGTTCCGGCGGAACATCGACAATCGCCGCGCTTTGGCTTCGCTGGAGCGCGCGGAGATACGCGACGATCGCCCAACGATCCGCGACCATGATGTTTGGCCCGTAGGCCATCATTGTGTTTTTGCCGTTAGTGATGGTGTTGAAAATTTCGCCGTCGGCCATTTTGCGAATGCGATCGTCTTGCAAAGTAACGACGGTGTTGAGGCCGTACTGTTTAGTGATTCCGGTGCCCGTGGCCGTCGCGCCGTGACACATTGCGCAGGTAATGTTGAAACGCTCACGGCCGCGTTGAAGCAATTGCGCCGTCACCGGAACCGGGATTCCAGTGCCCCAATTGTTGCCCATTTTCCCAGTGTCGATGTAATCGGTGCCGACGCTAAAACCGACGGCGGAGTGAGACTCCGGCGCGCCAGGCATTTGAGGTTTCGGCATTTCATAACCAATCGGCACAGTGCCGTTGACCGGCATGCGCGGACCGCGACCGTCCGCAAAAAAGTTCAGCGGCGATTGCGCGCGCACTTTCATCTGCCGCACCATATCGGGAAAAATTTCCCACGGCTCGTTCGTGGTTTTTTCTCCGCGGAACCCGAGCACGGCAACGGCCGCGATCGTGAGCAGGAGAGAAATCAAAAGGAAGCCGCGCAACATAATTAGTCCTCGTGCACGATAGTGATGTATTGGCCGCCGCTGCGCTCCAGTAATTCGCGCGCTTCCAGTTCGGTAAACCGCGGATCGCGAGCCTCGATCACGAGGAAAAAGCCATCATTGCTGGCTCGACTGAAACGGTCCCAGTTAAAAATCGGATGATGCGGGCGTGGCAACCCGTTCATGATCAGCACCGCGAAAAACGCCGCGAAGGCTGAGAAGAGGACGGTCATCTCGAACATAATTGGAAAAAACGCCGGGACCGTTCTCCAATCGTAGGGTTTGCCATGAACGATGAGCGGATAAAGTCCCCACGAGGGACCGAACTCAACGAGAACGGCGGTGAGCAATCCGGAAATGCCGCCGGCAAGGACAACCGCGCTCAACCATGATTTGCCGAGCCCCATGGCCTCGTCCATTCCGTGAATCGGGAACGGCGAGTGCACGTCCCAGCGTTTGAAACCGGCGTCACGCACCATTTTCGCCGCTTCGTAAAGCGCGGCCGGGCTCGGATATTCCGCGCCCATTGCATAAACCTCGTGACCGGATGGCGTTCTCATGTTCGCTCCATTCCACCCGCGGCGACGGGATGATGGCCATTAGGCGAATGCGCGTGCACGTCCGCTTCCGGCAAAACAATTTTCACTTCCGACATCGCGATCATTGGCAGGAAGCGGACGAACAACAAGAAGAGCGAGGTGAAAATTCCGAGCGTGCCGATGAACGTCCAAATGTCGACCCAGGTTGGAATAAAAATACCCCACGAGGACGGAATGAAATCGCGATGCAGTCCCCCGACGATGATGATGAAACGCTCGAACCACATGCCCGCGTTCACGCACATGCAGACGAAGTAAACGACGAGAATGTTTCGCCGGCACCAGCGGAACCAGAAAAGCTGCGGCGAAAGAATATTGCAAAACAACATGCCGGTCCACCAGTACCACCAGTAGGGACCGAAGACGCGGTTCCAAAACCCGAACCGCTCGTAAGCGTTGCCACTGTACCACGCGACGAAAAATTCCATCGCGTAGGCGTAACTGACGAACGAGCCGGTCAACAAAATGATCTTCGCCATTTTGTCGATGTGCTGCGGCGTGATGATGTCGTGGAGCTTGAAAATCGCGCGTGCTGGGATGAGCAACGTCAGCACCATGGCGAAACCGCCGAAAATCGCGCCCGCGACAAAGTAGGGCGGGAAAATTGTCGTGTGCCATGTCGGCAAGATTGACGACGCGAAGTCGAACGACACGACGCTGTGGACTGAGAGCACCAGCGGGGTGGAAAGGCCGGCCAGAAGCAGATACGCCATTTCATAATGACGCCAGTTACGGTTTGAGCCGCGCCAGCCGCAGGCGAACACGCCGAAGAGAAATTTTTTGATCTTCGTTGTTGCTCGATCTCGCAACGTCGCCAAGTCAGGAATCAGTCCAGTGTACCAAAACAAAACCGAGACCGTGAAATAGGTCGAGACCGCGAACACGTCCCACATCAGCGGGCTGCGGAAATTTGGCCAGATGCCGTAATTGTTAGGCAAGGGCGCCAAATACCACGCCATCCAAACGCGGCCGACGTGGACACCCGGAAAGATTGCGGCGCACATCACTGCGAAGAGCGTCATCGCTTCGGCCGAACGATTGATCGACGTCCGCCACTTCTGTCGCAGCAAAAATAAAATGGCGGAAATGAGCGTACCAGCGTGTCCGATACCGATCCAGAAAACGAAATTCGTGATGTCCCATGCCCACCCGACCGGAATATTATTTCCCCAAGTTCCGACCCCGGTTGAAATTTGGTAGCCGAGACAAAACAAACCGAACATCGCGATCGTGCCGGTGATGGTGAAACAGACCCACCACCAACGCGGCGCCGGCTGTTCGACCACGCCTGAAATGCGCTCCGTGATCCAACTGAAGTTGCGCCGATTCAACACCAGCGGCGGGCGCGCCAGCGGCCGATCCGCGGTGGTCGCAGCTTCTTCCTGCACTGTGGGCCAGTCGTTCATCCCTAAGTTGCTGATTGCTGATTGCTGAGTTGCAATTGCCAAAGGTCGACATTCGCCAACGTCTGCAATCCAAAATTGAAGATCGAAAATCGAAAATCCATCACGCCTTCTCTCCCGGACAAGCCACGGCGATGTTGTTGGCGTCCGGCATTTTTGGATTTGGATTTCGGATCCGCCCCAGATAACTGGTCCGGGTGTTGACGTTCAAATATTCGAGCAACCGGTAGTTGCGATCCTGCTGTTTCATCTTCGAAACTTTGCTCTCCGGATCTTTGATATCGCCAAAAGTGATCGCTTCGTGCGGACACGCCTGCGCGCAGGCGCTGGTGAACGAGTCTCGCGGTATCCGCAAGTTGTTGTTCGACGTGCCGGCGCGCACGTGCGCCGCAATTTTCGCTTCTTCGATCCGTTGCACACAAAACGTGCATTTCTCCATCACCCCGCGCATCCGAACCGTGACGTTCGGATTTTTCTGCATCTTGGTGATGTCGGGCGCGCCTTTTTCGGTAAACGGCGCAACGTACTCCCGGTAAATCCCGAATTCTCCGGCAATTTTCTTTTTCCCGATCGGCCGCTGGTTGTAATCGAAGAAATTGAACCGGCGCACTTTGAACGGGCAATTGTTTGCGCAATAACGCGTGCCGACGCAGCGGTTGTAGGCCATGACGTTGAGACCGTCCTCGCTGTGGACGGTGGCGTTGACCGGGCAAACGGTTTCGCATGGCGCGTTCTCGCAGTGCTGGCACATCATTGGTTGATGGACCATTTCAGGATTTTCTGGAAACTCGCCATTGTCTTCATCGAACGCTTTCGCGCTCGCGTAATAGCGATCGATCCGGAGCCAGTGCATCCACCGGCCATGCGCGACTTGTAGTTTGCCGACAATCGGGACGTTGTTCTCTGCCTGACATGCGACGACGCACGCGCTGCAACCGGTGCAAACATTGAGATCGACCGCCATCCCCCACTGCTGGGGTGCGTCCAGCGGCGGATGACTATAAATGGACGGTAAATACTTTTGCGGTTCGTCCATCCCGCCGCATTTCTTCACGAACTCGTTGTCTTCGCGGTAACCGTCTAGGGTCGCTTCACGCACCACGCCGCGGCCTTCGATGCTCCAATGTTCTTGTGTGCACGAGAGCGCATATTTCTTTCCGACCTTTGTCACGCGCACGCTTTCGATGTTCTTGCCATCGGCGACTGCGAAATGCGGATTGCTCGCGGTCCGCAGCAGGTAGGCATTAAATCCCGATTCAT
>Ga0193751_1002659_pt1 | contig 10766 bp, 18 predicted proteins | sample L1c2metaG_FD_143050 | JGI IMG/M metagenome (GOLD analysis project Ga0193751, IMG submission 143050) | Soil microbial communities from a riparian zone of the East river system, Colorado, United States - L1c2 | ecosystem: Environmental > Terrestrial > Soil > Riparian zone | place: USA: East River...
CGACCAGGCCGACTCGTTCCGCCACGCGTCGGCGGCACGGTCCACGGTCTCGTAGACCGCCGACCAGGCCGACTCGTTCCGCCACTCCACACCGCTTACCAGCCCCTGCTCCGCCTCACCGCCACAGACCGCACCCCCCGGAGGCGGAGGGCCGGAAATGCAGCACAGCGGGATACCATCGGGGTCACGCGCGATGCTCCCTCGATCCGCGTACAGCCCGCCCAGGAGCCACACCTCGGCGGAGCCGCACACGTTCTGCCCGAGGTACCTGGCGATTGGATCGTCCCGGAGGGTCCGCTCCGAATGCGGGATCTCACCGACCTCGCCGGTGTCATGCTGGGCCCACTCAGGCCAGTTCCGATAAGGAGTGAAGGCGTGCGGGAAGGGGACGGGGAGCGCTCCGGGTGGGCACCAGCGCCAGCGGCCCCAGACGAGGACGTCCGGCCTGTCGCGATACAGCCGCATCTGGCTGCGATAGAGCGCGTGCAGCTCACCCATGATCGAGCCGCACGCGCTGAAGACGCTCAAATGAGCGTCTTCGCTTTCCCAGAAAGCATGTCGGTAGGGCGTCCGCGGTCATGCTTGGTAGCCCTCTTGGGGACGACTGTCTGGATCGGCACCTGAGTGTATGTGTCACTCCGTGCGATGACCTTGCGACCTGTCAGGACACCGGGATAGACGGCTCCCACATAGCCGACCAGGTCGAACGTGTTCGTCGTCACGTTCGAGATCGCGTAGGAACCGCGCGGCCGGCCGGTGCCGTGGACGTTCGAGATCACCACGCTGAACGCGGGATCGAACCCGTGGTTCGGCGCGGTCACTGTTCCGGTGGCCGAAATCGCGGTTACGAGCCGCTTGAGCCGCGCCTTATTTTTGACGTTGAGCTGCCAGCCGGCAACGCCGTCCTTCAGCAGCTTCGCCGCCAGCTTGAACCTGGCGGAGGCAGCAAACGCGCCTTGGAGGCGACCGCCGTTCGCCACGTATCGATCCTGGTTACCCGACAGCCAGATGGTGACCTTGTACTTACCCCCGACAGTCACCGATCCAAGGACGACCGAAATCGCCGTCGTCTGGTAATCCGCGTTTTGGTTTTGGTCCGTGTTCAGTTGGCTGTTATAAGAATACAGGATCTCGTCACCGACTCTAAACCCCGGAGAAACCGCGTACCGCGCCTTGGTGATGTTGCACCCTTGGCCGCTGAGGTTCTGTAACGCCTCGACCAGGTCATTGATTGCCGAGATGAGCTGAGTCTCATCTCCGGCGACATTCCAGAAGTTCGTCGTCCAGCCGCCTTGCCGGTCCCCGCGCTGCTCGTAGAACACACTGACTCGATACAGTGGCATGGCACGATCCCTCCTGCGTGGACAGTGGCGTAGGGACGCTTACTGTCTCGAAAAAGCGGGGAAAGCTGCGTGACCAGAGAGGACGCCGCGCGGCGTCCGGGCAGTCTCTCCTCTGCCCGGACCTCCGGCGGCGCATCACACAGAGACACCGTCATCGTAGCGGCACGCGAGTGCGGCCGCAAGCGCCTCCCCCCGCGTGCTGCCACTTTTTTGCGCGGCCCTGGCTCGCTCGGAGTCAGGGCCGATCCAGCCTCTGGATCTGATCGGCCCTGACTCCGAACACCTCGGCCAGACACTCCAGCTCAGCCTCGACGTAGTAGGCCAGGCACCTCACGCTGCATATCCAGCGGTCGCGACAGCCGCTGATGCGCCACACCGCGATTCGCCGGTACGCGTTCATGGGGCAGGTCGCGACGACGATCCCGTAGACTGACGGCCGCGCGGGCGGACGCGCCCAGCGGCCCGTGCGGCGCGAGCGAAAATCGGCCATGGCAGATCCTCCGCGGCCGGCTGTGTGATGGGATGCCGGCGACGCGCCTCGTCGCGCGTCGCCGGCCCGTCGCCGGCACGGCCCGGCCGTGCCGTGCCAGGCGAGCGGTCACGATCCGGCCGGACGCGGGGGCGCGTGGCCGTTGCGGGCCGGGTCCGCCGGCTTGGGGTCCGCCGGCTTGCCCGTCCCCGCAATGCCGGCTCGTAGCTCGCGCCACAGCTGCCGTAGACGCTCGCGGTCCTCTGGCGACTCGGACCCCTCCACCTCGGGGACCAGGTCGGCGGGGATATGCGGAGGCGCGTCCGCCGTCGGCGCGACTACGATCCGAGCCGGTGTCTCATTGGGGATGTCCAGTCTGAGGCTCCTGACGTGATAGAGCCTCAGCAGAATCGGGAGCAGATCGAAGGCCGGCGTCAGAGTCGATGGATCGAGCCGCTCACACAGCACGCCGTACACAGGGTCGTTCTTCCCGCGCTCACCATCCCGCCAGACGCTCCACACCTCGCCACGCAGATCGCGGCCACGCAGCCGTTCCTCCAGGTGGCTCGTGACGGCCAGGGCGTGCGCCCGCCACAGCTTCGCGGCCGGGTCCCATAGCTGGACAGCGGCGTACCCCTTCCAGATGATCGACGTGCGGTGAATGGACTGAGGGCAGTCCGCCGCCCCCGCACAGGGTACGGGCCGCTTCTGGTGCCAGTGCAGTTCGAGGCCGCGCACCGGCCCCAGGAACCGCACAACGAGCGGCAGGCGCTCCGGCACGGCCAGCACGGTGACGGGGGCGGATGCGGACGGTGACGGGGGCGGAGTACGATCCTTAGCCATGGATTCCGTAGCCTCGAAAGGGTGCCTCGCAGCATGCTCTCCGCTGTGCTGGGTCCGTTCCCAGGAGAAGACAGAAGAGGCCTACGCATACTGCGTGTGCATGTGCGTATTCATATGCATATGCTGCCTCGTCTTGAAGGGGGTCAGAAAAAAAATTCCGCCCGCGTCAACTCGCCGCGGATGCCACCCCTCGACGACCGGCGTCCGGGGGCGTACACTGACGGGAGTCGTAGCCTCGGTTCGCGGCCCGGCGGGACACCTACTCCCGCCGGGCCGCTCTCATTCCCCCACCCGCTCCTACCCACACTGACCCTTTGCCGGGTAGGGTGTACATCACCCTACCCGGCAAAGTGCGGTCCAGCGGTCGTGCCAGTCGACCGGGAGCGCCTCCGATCGGCCGGCGGAAAAAGAAGAGCGACCTGGACACGGATCGGCGATCGGGGTAGTATTACCACCGCTCGCCAGTCCGGCGAGCGGCCAGAGGGCGGAGGCATGGCGACGACGGTGATCAGTCTGAAGCTGACCGACGCCGAGCTAGCGCTGGTGGACGAGCTATGCGCCTGGACAGGCGCGTTATCCCGGTCCGGGCTGATCCGTATGGCTATCTCCGCCTACGCCTGCAAAGCAGGCGTAGGCGGAGATAGCGAGAGGAAGAGGAAGAAGGAGCGCGACGATCACCCGCCACGTCATGGCGCCGTCCCCGTCCCCGTTCCACCGCCGTCGCCCGCGCGACGGCGGAAGCGATAGCCCCCGATCGCCCGTTCCGCACCTGGTGGGCTAACGACAGTGCAGTAGCGGACAGAAAAGGAGTCTCACATGTCAGTGACCGTACCCCCCGAACTCGTGCAGGAGATCGCCGATGCCGAGCAGTTGCTGCAGGACGCACAGGCTGACGACGCGACAGCCGCCGCATCACAGGCGGCGGCCACCGCATCACAGGCGACCGCCGATCACGACGCTCAGACCGCTCTCACGGCCCACCAAGCGGCCGCCGCCGCCGCAGTCCAGGTGCTGGCGGACGTGAGCGCGTTCCTCGGCGGCATCAACGCGCCGCCACCGCCACCGCCTCCCAACGGCGGTGTCCCGCCAACGCCGTCCGCAAAGCCCCAGGCCAGGTGATCCAGTCCCGGGGGATCCACTTTACGCCGCCGCGGCGAGGGCCGCGGCGGAACACTCAGGAGAACCGCAGGCTATGACGACACGACACACAGAGACCCGGCAGACAGATACTCCGCAGACGGGGTCCCGCAGCGGCCCAGAGGACGCGCTGGCCGAACTGTACGCCGGGACCAGCGAGTGTAGCATCACCATCCCGGACGCCGCCCTGCCCCTGCTCCTGGCTGCGACGGCGGCGGCGATCCAGTGCCCCGATCTGCCGAGCCGGCACTACGCCCTGATGTGCGAGGCATGGTATCGCCTCGCGCGCCGGCTCGAGGAGGTGAGGCCGGCCTCGCTCGAGGTCCTCGCACTGACTGAGCCTGAGCACGTCGATCCCGACCAGGCACGCGCGATCCTGGCCGAGGCCTGGCCGGACGAGGGCGAGCAGCTCGTGTGCTGGATGACCAGTGACAGTGCCCTGCGACGGGGGGTGTCAGTATGACCACTCAGCAGATCGAGGAGATCACCACGCGCCGGCTCGCGTGGTGGGTGCCGGTCACGGTCGATGCCCACGCTACGCCGTTCTGCCTCGTGACCGTGGGTCACGATCACGAGGCAGGCACCGTGCGGCTCATCGTGCCGCACGGCGTACGCGAGAGCGACATCCGGCGCATCCTCCAGGGCGCGCTCGATATCCTCGCGCGGGGCGAGGCGGTGACGGTCACGGAGGACGTACCCAGATGATGCGACGCTATGACTCCCGGCTGCCGCTCTGCGAGCGCTGCTGGGTCCAGCACGCCCGGCAGCGCTACTGCTGGGCGTGCCGCCGCAGCCTCAAGAGCGAGGGCCGGCGCAATCGGAGAGCCGGCCGTACCTCAGCCGGCAGCTGCCAGGCACCGGACCCGCCGGCCTGGAGCGAGCATCTGGAGGGGCTCGCTGAGCGAGCCGCCGCCCGGCTTCCCCTCTTCCCCGCGCGGCCGGCACACGGGGACTAACCCGAACCGTAAACAGCACGAGCCGCACTGGTCTGACCAGTGCGGCTCGTGCTGTTTGCCGACCATCACACGATGATCGTGTGATGGTCCGGCGCGCCCAGCGGCAAGCCCGGCATCTCGTTGCCCGGACGCGGGGCCTCCTCGCCGTAGCACCAGGGCGCATAGGCGCGGCGAATTACCTCCGCCAGCCGCGGCTCACCGAGGTCCTCTACCGCGTCCGCCAGGATGACGGGCGGACAGTCCAGGTTCAGGCCGGCCAGCTCGCCGGCCAGAAGGATGGCCGACCAGACCCGCGCCACATGTTGGGCGTAGTGGAGCCAGCCGTTGGCCGCGTCCAACTGGGCTATAGGCCCCTGCCAGAGATGCGACGCCAGGCGGTCACCCGAGTCGGTGTGGACGCCGTAGCGGCGCAGCGCCCTGGTCGCTACCCATACCTGGTGCCAGACCCTGCCTCCTGACTCGCGCGTCATAGCCCGGTCGATCCGGGCGGCATAATAGCGGCGCATCGGTCAGCCCTCCCCGAATCGAGCATCGGTCACCGCGCCATGCACCGCGCCCGAGGGGAGCTTCCGCCGGCTCGATCGAGGCCGGCGCGAGCGTGCCATCTTGGCCAGTTCTCGCTCCAGGGAGACCCGCACAAAATCCGAAAACGTCCATGGCTCCAGATCGCTGACGGCGTTGCGGCTGGCGATCTGCCGCAGTACGCGCTCCTGCAGATCGACGGGGATCCTGACCCTCACTCCCGGCGTACCTTTGCTCGGCATGGCCCTGCCCTCTGTGTGTGTGGTGGGCGGCGTAGTATGACTATGCCGCCGCGGCCAGCGAGGCAAGGGGGGTGTACATCATGGGGGCCGCGGATTGGATGGGGCAGTGTGGTGCGGTCTGCACCACACTGCGAAAGCGGATCAGGGGAGGGGGAGGGCAGGGGGAGAGGCCGGCGGGGCTGCTGGTGGCGGGGCTGCTGGCGGCTCAGCGGCCGGAGGCGGTCCGCCGGCGGCATGCCCGGACAGCGAGTAGCCGCCGACCAGGCCGGCGACCGCGGCGACTGCCGCGGCCGCGAGCATCCCGAGGGTGGGCGGCGGAACAGATCCGGCCACGGCGCAGACCGTCTCGCCGGTTACGCCGGCGAGGCCAATCGCGATCAGGCCGCCGAGCGCGAGCCGCAGTGTCCCGTTGGCCGTGGTCACTGACGGCCCTCCTCGTCTCGCCGGACTCGGCCCGCGGCCTCTCTCAGTGTGACGCACCCCTCGGCTACCTGTAGTGCGGTGATGATGCCCAGCAGCAGCGGGTGTCCCGCCAGCGCCTGCGCCAGGACCTGGAGGACGCCGCAGAGCGACGACGGCGGCGGAGGTGGTGGAGGCGGTGGAGGCGGTGGCGGTGGAGCGACGGGCGACGGCGGCCAGGCCGGACTCGCCACGCCCCACGGATTATCGCCGCCGGCCGGCGTCGTCGCCGTGATGCCGGCCGCGACGGTTGCGGCCAGGAAATCCGGCCAGGCCGACGACTTCGAGCGGCCGGTGACGGCCGCGTAATTGCTGGCGAGAGTGCCATCGCTCTCGCCCGCCTGGACGATCTGATCGACGGTCGCGCCCTCACTCACGAGCCACCAGAGATACATCACCCCACAGCCGATCGACGGGTAATCGCCGTCGGTGCCCTGATCGGAGTCGATCCAGTTGTGCCCGCTCCAGCTCGGTCCCGAGGCGAACGCGGCCAGTGAGCCTTCAGGCCCGCCCGAGACGACCTCGGCCAGGAAGCGCGAGAGCGCCTCGCCGCCGGAGCCGCCGCAGTTCCAGCCGCGGCCCTGGACCCCCATGTAGCTCTCGACGACTTCCGCGGCGGCCAGGCCAAAGGCGTAGAGCGGATCGGCCGACGAGTCGACGTACCAGTCGCCGCCGCCGGAGAACGAGCAGTCGTAGTGGTAAGCGCCCCCGATCCCGGTCGAGACGATCAGATTGCCACTCCCGCCGGCCACGCCGAAGATCGAGTCGCACCACGTCATGAGCGCGTCGATCAGCAGCAGGACCGCCGCGGCCGAGGCCTGGCCGGCCGGGCCGGCCGCCGGATCGACCCAGACAGTGACCGGCTGGCCATCGGCTCCCTTCCATTCGGACGCCCCGACCGCCTGGGCCGGGACGTCGAAGCGCTGTTTGGCCGGCTTACTGCCGCGGAGCTTGACGGGCCGGCCGCGGCCGGCGAGGACGTGTTGTCGTGTCATATCCTAGATATTCACAATGGTAAGGTGCGAACGAAAAAGCCCCCCGGTCAGTATACCGGGGGGCAGGGCGAAAGGCTCAGACTCCACCGTGTAGCGATCGCATGTAGACGACTGTCGCACTGCGGTTCCGCCGGCACTCCCCCGGAGTGCGGTGCGGCGGAGTACAGCCGCAGTCACAGACGTGCGGCTCGCCGGCCGCTTCCAGCAGCTCCACCCCCTCCCGCTCCGCAGCCTCTCGCGCTCTGACCTCTGACCTCAGCTCTGCGCTGAGGTGCTGATTGTTGTAGACCGTCACCAGGGCCGCGGCCTTCCTGCAGGCCTCCTCCGCGGTGTCCGCGCGGACCTTTGCGACTTTCTCGCGGTGGCGGCAGCCCGAGCAGGGTTGATTGGCGCTGTTCCAACCGTGCCGAAAAACGATCCAGGTAGCCATGACTCAATCCTCTGTGTGTGTCCCCGCTCGGTGCGAGCGGGTGTCATGGGTAATACTACGCCGGCCGTCGACACGCGTCAACGATGTATCCGCGCATGTCGACGGGCCGCCCCTCCGCAACCCATGCAGCGGTCACGCGCGTGTACTCCGCGCCTCCGCGATCGCCGCAGTGACCCCAGCGAGCGAGGCAGTCCCAGAGGTAGTCCCACACACTCAGTGGCGAGCCGTCGGCCATGTCGCACCTCCTACGGATCGAGGATCAGACTCGTGATGGCGAGCGGCGGTCCCCGTAGCAGCACGTCCCCCGGTGTCACCAGGGCGGCTACCGGCACGGGAGGCAGCGGCGATGCCTCCAGTAGCCACTCGATGAGCTGGCCGTCGAGCGATGCCCCCTCCGGCATCCATCGGTGACCGAAGGTGACTGTGTACTGCCGTGTTCCAGGCAGGAGCGCCGAGGACGTCAGTACGATCCCATCGCCATCGCCGTCCGCCCGCAGCAGGTCGGGATCACCGATCTCGTCCGCCGATCGCCAACCGCTGAACGTCGGCCGGTCCTTGCCCGCCACGCAAGTGAGGACTGAGTAGGGGGGCTGCAGCGACGAGTCCAGGAGGAAGGTGCGGATCGGCCCGCTCGCCCAATCGAGCCAGCGCTGCTGGATGCCCCAGGCCGACGGCCAGCTATCGGCGTCATAGAGGACCTGCAGAAACGGATCCGTGAGCGGATCCCCGGTCGGGCAGGGCAGGAGCTCGTAGAGACCTGGCCACGTGGCTGCGATCTGCTTGACCTGGTCCAGCGTCGCGCGAAGAAGCGCGTTCCCGCCCGGGATGATGATACCGCTGCCAATCTGCACGAGTTGAGGCACGAAATCCAGGATGCCCGAGAACACGGCACACGGCTGCCACGAGCCGCGGTGCGGTGTCCCCAGCGTCACGATCCGCGGCACCAGTGCCGCGCGTCCCACCTGCGACAGACACTGATAGGCCCGGCGACAGACCAGCCCGCCCTGAGAGTGACCGACGAGGCGGATATCGTCGTACGCCGCGGCCAGACTGATGACCTGCTGAGCGAGTGATGCGCCGTTCCGGAAGCATGACAGCCGCCAGTCCTGGCCGGCTAGCAGCAGATCGTAGCCTGCGTCGGCGACCTGGCGCGCGAAGATGGACTGCACGTCGTCGTAGTACGGCGCTAACGCCCCGTGCGCCAAGATGGTCGGGAAGCGAGGATCAGGCGGAGTGACGCCGTCCGGGGAGAGCGCCAGGTATCCCAGGCCCCCGCCGGCCAACAGCGCGCGGTTCACCCACAGGTTGAAGCGCCCGAACGGCCCGATCGCGTCGAGCGACGATCCGAGGATGCCAGGCACGAAGATGCAGAGTTTGGCCATGGTCCATGGGAGGGCGATGCCGCGGCCGAAGTCGTGGCCGCGGCCGGGTTAGGTCAGGAGATGGTGACGACCATTGAGCCGCCTTCGGGCTTGTACCGGAGAGTAGCGAGAATCGAGTTGAGGGCGCTCTCCATCGGGAGTGGGCCGTCTGCGAAAGAGCAGACCGCGTAGAGGGCCGCGTCAAGCGCCGTGAGCAATGCGCATCCGTAGATCTGGTTCGGGGTGACTGCGTCGGTCGGCCTGTACTCCGGCACCGTGCCGACTACCTCGATCGAGCCATCGTCTGCGATGGACGGCGCGAGCCAGGTGATTACCCCCTCGATCGCGCCCGTGTAATCGGCCTTCGCGGCCACGACATCGGCCAGGGCCGTGTTGCGGTCCAAGGCCAGATTCGTCTTGATGAGAACGAGCTTGACGGGCATTAACACGCCCGCGACAACCTCAGCGCTGAGAGCCAAATCGAAAGCCTGACTGAAAATCAGTGGGTCCATAGGTATTACCTCCGTCAGAACTCGGATCGGATCGTGTACGCCGGCACCAGCCGGTATACGTCAGTCGCGGACTGCATCAGCACCGGGCCAGCGCTGCGCACCTCCGCCCACACCAGTGTACCATCGGTATCGACGACGTAGTAGCCCGCGACCATGTCCACGTCGGGACCGCCGTCGTGATGCCACAGCAGCTCCCCGTGCTGCATCACGGCCCGGCTGCCGGTGATGACGGGCGTGTTCCAGGTGATCATATCCCTCAATCCTGAGTAGCCGCTGAACGAGGCAGGCCCAAGCTCGCCGATGGTGGAGTCGTGCCGCGGCTCGAAGGCGCCACTCCACAGTCCGGCCCGGAGCGAGTGGAGCCAGCCCGTCCGCAGACTGGTCAGTATCGACAGATCTCCCAAAAGGGTCTGAATCAGCATGATTGGCACCGCCAGAGTCGGGCTATAGAGGCTCGGACACGGTACGAGCCGGATAATCCCACACCTGAAGATGCTCAGAAGCCCTGGTCCTGATAGGTGATATCGAGCGTCAGCGTCCCACCTCCTGCGGGTACCGCGTAGGGGACCGACAGCAGGGCCGCGAGGACGCCGATCGGCCCGGGGATGGTGACGTAGTAACCCTGGATCGTGACTCCGCCGGCGTAAGGCGCGAACGTGAAGGTGAGGGTCGTCTGGACATAGGTGGCCAGTCCGCCGGACGTGGAGCCGGCCCAGTTCGCGGGGACGGTCGCCACGGCAGCGTAGCCCACCAGCGTACACTCCGTGTACGATCCGGCCGTGTCCGTTACTCCCGGCGTATGCACGTTCGTGTAGAGCCTCACCGTGAACTCGACACGGGCCGTCTTGCCCAGCACTACCTGGGCCTTGTAGTCGATCCCGAGATTGAGCCAGGTCGCTGACATGATGCACCCCTAAGCCGTTACCGGGAACGTGCCCCAATGTGTCGCCGAGAACTCCACGAACCCCAGTGCCGCCCCCGCCGAAATCGGCGTGCCGACGTTGACCAAGCTTGTGGTGATCGTCGCGCCGGAATTGGGATACACCAGGATCGTATTGCCGCCGACGCCATTGGCATTGCGGACGACTAACCGGGCGCATTGCGCCGGCAAAATCACGCCCTGCGCTACTCCGGTCGATGTCACGCTGGTGTCATCGGCCGCCAGCGCTGCAGCGGTCCCCTGCGTGCTGCCCGTCGCCACCAATGTTGCGCACGTGAACGTCGTCACATTGTCCCTCGTAATACCGACAGCCGACCAGGCCGACTCGTCCCGCCACGCGTCGGAGTAGTGAGCGACCGTCGCCGGCGACGCCGACCAGGCCGACTCGTTCCGCCACGCGTCGGCGGCACGGTCCACGGTCTCGTAGACCGCCGACCAGGCCGACTCGTCCCGCCACGCGTCGGAGTAGTGAGCGACCGTCGCCGGCGACGCCGACCAGGCCGACTCGTTCCGCCACGCGTCGGCGGCACGGTCCACGGTCTCGTAGACCGCCGACC
>Ga0193751_1002660_pt1 | contig 10760 bp, 8 predicted proteins | sample L1c2metaG_FD_143050 | JGI IMG/M metagenome (GOLD analysis project Ga0193751, IMG submission 143050) | Soil microbial communities from a riparian zone of the East river system, Colorado, United States - L1c2 | ecosystem: Environmental > Terrestrial > Soil > Riparian zone | place: USA: East River...
TCGCCCGGCATCCACGGGTGGATCTGGTGGGCCGCCGCGACCACCGTGAGCTACGACTTCTGCAGGCACGCAGCCGTGCTCTCTATTTCCCTACCGGCCTGGAGTCTTTTGGCTACCCGCTCGCTGAGGCACGGGTCAGCGGCCAGCCGGTCATCGCCAGGGATACCGCTCAGAACCGGGAGATCGCTGGCCGCGCGTTGTGCGGCTTCACGCCAGGGGATGCCAGGTCGCTGGGCCGCGCGCTGGAGCGGGCCCTGGCTCTGGAGGTCGCACCCGACCCCGCGCCGTTCGATCCCGACGCGTACTTCGGCTGGCTGCTCGGGCCGCCGCTGTGACCCGCCTTCGCTTGCGTCCCTACCGGCCAGGCGACAACCCTCCGAGGGGAAGCGTCCCGGTCAGCGTCGTGGTACTCACGATGAACGAAGAGCCCAACATCCGCCGCTGCCTGGCGTCGGTGAGCTGGGCTGGCCAGGTGGTCGTGGTAGATTCCGGCTCCACCGACGCCACCCTGCCGATCGCGAGGTCGCGGGGTGCTGAGGTTGTCGAGCAGCCGTGGCTGGGGTTCGCGGCCCAGCGTGAATTCGCTCTCCGGCTTGAATCGCTCCGCCACGACTGGGTGTATTTCGTCGACGCTGACGAATGGGTATCCCCGCAGCTGGCCGCCGAAATCGCGGAGCGGCTGCGGGCGCCTTCGGCCGCCGCGTTCGCGCACCGTTTCCGGCTCGTCTTCCTTGGCACCTGGATCAGGCACTGCGGCTGGTATCGCGGTTCATGGATCGTCCGGCTGGTGGACCGGCGGTATACGAAGTTCGACGCGAGCCTAGTCGGAGAGCGGCCCTGCGTGGACGGGACGGTTCTCCGGCTGCGCCACGACATCGTGGACCAGGATCTCAAGGGGCTTGCCGCCTGGCTGCACAAGCACGTGCGCTACGCGCAACTGGAGGCGCAGCGCCGCCCGTGCGGGCCAGCGCCGTTGCGGCAGCGGCTGAAAGCGCTGCGGGCCGACCAGGGCAGTACCCGGCCCTTCGCCCGCAGCCTGGTCAAGGACATCATCTACCCGTCCGTCACCGCCAAGCCCGCCGCGATTTTCATCTACATGTACCTGGTGCGGCTCGGCCTGCTCGACGGGCTGGCTGGGCTTCGGTTCTGCTTCTACCACGCATGGTTCCAGGTGAGCGTGGCTGCCCTGCAGGCCGAAGACGGGGCGGCCCGGCAGGGAGCCGTCTGATGGGTATTACGGCAACCCGCGGGCGTACCTGCCCGGCTCCCGACCCGGCGCGGGCACGACCACGCCTGGGGGTTCTCGCAACTCACCCGATCCAGTATCAGGCCCCGCTCTACCAGGAGCTTTCCCGTCGCGGCGCAGTGGATCTGGAGGTCGCCTTTCTCAGCCACGCCGGTGCCCGGCCGTACCACGATGCCGGTTTCGGGACGGCGGTGGCATGGGACATCGACCTGCTCAGCGGTTACCGGTGGACCCTGCTGGATCATCAGTCACCGCACGCCCTGGCCCGGTGGCCGTTGCGGCTGACCAGCTGGCTCCGGCGGCAGGACATCGTGGTACTGCACGGTCACGCCGATCCCAGGATGCTGCTGGCCGCCGCCGCGTGCCGGGTATTGCGGCTGCCATATCTGCTGCGCGGCGAGTCGCACGCGGAGCCGGCCGCTACAGGCTGGCGTCGCCTGGCGAGGCACACGCTCGCCACGCTCAGTGTCCGCGGCGCAGCGGGCGCCCTGCCGATAGGCCAGCTCAACGCCGCCTTCTATCAGCGCTACGGCCGCATACCGCAGTTCTTTGCCCCCTACAGCGTGGACAACGACCGGTTCCGCGCGATGGCCGGGGCAATGCGCAACCAGCGCACGAATCGCCTCGCCTCGCTCGGCCTTGATCCCCGGCTGCCGACCGTGATTTTCTCCGGAAAGCTCATTTCCCGCAAGCGCCCGCTCGACGTGGTCGCCGCGGTTAAGCGCTGCGAGATGCGGCTCAATCTGGTGATGCTCGGGGACGGGCCGCTCCGAGAAGAAATCCGCGCCTTCGAAGGGGGCCTGCCGGTGCGGTGCCTGGGGTTCGTCAATCAGGCCGACCTGCCCGGCTGGTATGCCTGCGGCGACGTCCTGGTCCTGCCCAGCGGCAGCGAGCCCTGGGGTGTGGTCGTCAACGAGGGCATGGCCTGCGGGCTGGTCCCCGTCGTGAGCGACGCGACCGGCTGCGCCCCCGATCTGGTCGACGGCGTGGGAGAGGTATACGCGGTGGGGGACGTGGGCGCGCTTACCGCCGCGCTGGTCAGGGCCTCGCGCGACGCGCCCGGCGGCAAGGAGAAGATCCGGAGGAGACTTGAGCGCTTCACAGTCAGGCAGACGGCCCTCGGCTACGAGCACGCTGCCCTGGCGCTCCGCGGCCGGGCTCGCGGCTGATCCGTCGCAGCCAGGTCCGCGGGAGCGGGCCGACCTCCATCCGGGGGACGGCGCCTGGGTCCGCCAGCGATCGGGCCAGCGAGGATTCGGCATCGTCTTGGTGTTGTACCTGGCCACGATCTTGACGGATGCTGTCCGCAAACTAGCTGGGCTGCCCACCGCCACCACGGGCATCGTCTACATTCTGGCTGGCCTGACCTACCTCGTCTTCCTCGCCCGCGGACCCGGCCGCAGGACCCGGCCATCGCCGCGCTTCCTTCCGGTGTGGCTCGCGATGCTGTCCCTATGGTGCGCCGCGGAGGCAGTCGCCCAGCGGATCCCGGTTGGCGTGGCGCTGCTCGGCTGGGTCTCCTTCGTGTTCTTCGTGCCGCTCTGCTACGTCGGCGCGGAATTGATGGCCGACGATCGCCGGGCCGCCAGGGCGCTGCGGATTGCCACGATCGCAGGTGGCGTGGTGGGAGCTGGAGCGGTCGCCAGCGCGCTGCTTGGCCAGTCCGCGCCCGCGCTCTTGCAGCCCATCATCCCGAGCGTCGGAGTGCACAGCTTCAGCGGCGGAAACATCTATCTCGCACCCTCGGTCTTCGCGACGGCGGAAGAGGCATCCGAGCAGCTGCTGATCGCCCTCTTTGCCTGGGCCGCCCTGGCCCAGTTTCCCGCCAGCAGGCTGGGACGCGTCTGGTCGGCAGTACTGGGCGTGCTGATAGGGGTAGGGCTGTTCGCCACCGCACGGCGTGCGGGCATTATCGTCGCGGTCACCGGTATCGTCGGCCTGGCGCTCCTTGGCCTCGCGGCTCACCGGCACCGGACCGGCCACGCCACTGTCAGGGTGCGCGGGAGGCTTGGGCCTGCTCTCATCCTCGCCGCTGCCGGATCCCTGCTCCTTCTCTCCTTCCTGGGCGCCAGCAAGCTCGTGCCGTTCCTGACCTCCGGGTCAGCCGGAGCGAACGCGGTCAAGTTCATGTTCTCGCCCGCGCACCCTGGTTCACTGACCGGCCAGGGACCAGGGACCTCCACCCAGGGTGCCGGCCTGCTAGGAGCAACTTCGTTCACGGCTGCGGGCCGCCAAGGGCCTTATACCGTCTATGTCCTGAATGGTCGGTCATTCCTCACCGCGGAGGGAGGGCTTACCAAGACGTGGCTGGAACTGGGATTCGTGGGAGTACTCCTCTACGGGGGGGTCTTCTTGTCGGTCCTCGGTCCCGCGGTGCGCCGCCTTGGCCAGCTGGATCCCGTCGGCCGGTCTCTCACCGCGCTCACGATCGCGCTTGGCGTCGTGTTCCTCAAGGGACATCAGTCGCTGGATAACCCGCTGGTACAGCCGTTGTTCTGGCTGGCTGCCGGCGGAGCCTGGGGGCGGATGCGGGCCGCTGCGGCCGCGGGCCGGCCACTAGGAGGAATCGCGCCTCATTCGATCGGCCCTCCCGGCTCACCCCGCCATCCACCGGCACTCCATGCACCCGAAGCCTGACCGCGCGTCCTGGCTGGCGGCACCGGCCGGGAAAACGCGGGCCTTCCTTCGCGAGCCATTGGCCCCCACCACGGTCGCGAACCTCGTGATCATGGTGTGCGCTGCCCTGGCCGGGGTGGTAAGCGCCCGTGCCCTGGGGCCGGCCGGGCGAGGGCAGCTCGCGATCGCGGTGCTCTGGTCGGCGCTGATCCATCTACTCGGCAGCACCGGCTTGCATTCGTCCTTCTCTTATCATCTGGCGCTATGGCCGGACCGCCGGGCTGCGCTGGCCACCTGGCTCCGCCGCGTGGCGCGCCGCCAGGCAGCTGCCATGACGGCCGCCGCCGCCGGCATCCTGTGGTGGCTGCACATCAGGCTGGGCCTGTCAGCGCTGCTGACGGCCGAATACACGACGTGGGCGGCGGGAGGGACGATCGCTCTCTACGGCGCCGCCTGCGCCCAGGGATGCCAGGACTTTGCGCGCATGAACGCGATCCGGTTGCTGTCCGGCGCCGCGCCAGCGGTGCTCATGCTCGCCGAAGCGGCGGTACTGCGCCTGACCCCTGCCGAGGCCGGTGCCGCTTATCTGGTGCCCACCTGGTGCGCCGCTGCTCTCGCATGGCTCTGGCTGCGCCGGATGAGCCGGGTGGCAACCATGCTCCGGCTGGCTCCCGGCGAGATTCGCATGGTGTGGTCTTACGGGTGGCGGAGCCTGGCCGGTCTGTCGAGCCTCATGCTCAACAACAGCTCGGACCAGATCGCGCTTGGGCTTCTGGTGCCAGCCAGTTCCCTTGGGCTCTATACCGTCGCCGCCTCCGCGTCCAGCCCACTGCCTTACCTTCTTGCCTCGCTCGGAATGGTCGGGTTGCCTACGGTCACCGCGCTTACTGGCCCCGCGAAGGCTGCTGCTACCCGCAGGGCGCTGCGGCGCGCGGTGACGATGCTGGGCCTCACCGCGCTCCCGCTGGCCGCCGTCCTGCCGTGGGCGATCCCGATGGCCTACGGCAGGCAGTACTCTGCTGCGGTCCTGCCCGCCGAAATCCTGCTGTCCGGGGCCGTGTTCGCTGCCCTGGCCAGCGTGACCGACGATCTGCTCCGCGCCTACGGGCATCCTGGGTTTGTCAGCATCACGCAGGGGTCCGGTGGAGCCATTACGGTCACTGGCATCCTGCTGATAGCCGGGCACCCGCTGAGCACCGTGGCACTGATCAGCTCCCTCGGTTTCGCCGTGGCTCTCGTGCTAGCCCTCAGGAGGCTGCGGGCCGCCGTGCGCCGGTTGAGCCAGGGAATCGAGGTAGCTGATCGGCTCTGTGACGATGGCCTGCCGAACGCAGACCAGCGTGTCGGCCGGAACATCAGAATCCACCACGCAGCCGCCGCTGACCACAGCATTTCGAGCCGATGCTCCGGTCCAGCGTCTGACGCGGACACGTGACACGGGCCCGAATGCCCGTGGCTGAGCCGTAAGACCCGACCGCCCCATTCGCCCCATTGCTTAGATCGGCTGCGAGCAAGCTCCCCTTCGCCAGTGGCCATAGCCGCGAAGCCGCCGCACGGGCTCGCTGTTGGCAGGAATAATTCTCCTGAACATCGGGCCCTTCCGCGCGCTGCGGCCCGCTCGTTGCTCATAGCAGTCTCCTGGCCACAAGGTCTGGGTAACGTCCAGGGTCGAAGGCTTCCCGCGCCCACTCGGCAGCCCGATTGCCCATCCACGCCAGCCGGGCCGGATCGGCGAGCAGGTAGCGCAGCGCCTCAGTCAGTGCTTCCACGCTCTCGTCCACCGGTGCAACACCGGTCACTCCATCGATATAGGCGTCGCGGGAGCCACCGTAGGCGGGCGCGATCACCGGGGTGCCCGCCACCTGCGCTTCAAGTAGCACCATGCCGAAACCTTCACCAGAGGCGTGCCAGCCGGACCGTGTCCGGGTGGCGAGCACAAACAAGTCCGCCCCGGCGAACTCACGAGCGAGTTCCCGGTCGGGGAGCCCGGCGCGCAGCTCACACCATGGGTGCTCACGCAGCAGTGCCAGCAGACCGGGTGGTGGGGTGCCGCTGCCACAGACCGTGAGGTGGATGCCGGGGCGTCCTAGTGCTATCACCGCCTGAATGAGCTGAGGCAGTCCCTTGTCGCGCCAGTCGGCGAGCCGGAACACGGTGACGAGCCGGGTTCCCTGCGCCTTGCCCGGCGCCTTGCCCGGCGCGGCACGCTCTGCCTGGGCGAGGGTATCGAACCATTCCGGAGGCAGGGCCGGCGGCAGGACGGTCGCGTGGCGCCCGCAGGCGACCGCGCCGGCCGTGAAGCTGCTGACGGCCACCACCCGGACGGCGCGGCGGTGCATGAGATGGCGTTCAAGGAGCCTGCGGGGCCGCAGCCGCGCATCCCATGCATCACTGCCGTGGCACAGGACCGAAATGCTGTGGACAGCGCACTCGCGGGCCAGCAGCACAGCCACAGGCAGCAGAGCCCGGTGGCCGACAATCAGGCGGGCGGGCTGAGGGCTAGCTCGTAGTGCCGACCGCGCTGTGACCAGCAGCCGGGCGTGCGCGGGCGCACCTGGACGACTCAGGTTCACCCGCTGGTAGGAGGCCCCGAGCGCGGCGAAGGCCCGTTCCAGCGCCTCCAGGTAGCGTTCGATGCCGCCGCCCAGCCCACCGGATGGCGCGAGCATGAGGACACCGGCGGCTGGCCCGGGCCGGGCGGGCGGGCCGGTGGCGCTCTGCACCGTTGCGGGAAACATGGCCGTGCCTGCGGCATCACCTGAGCCAACCGCTGGGGAGTTGTGCGTCATTGACCTTGCCCTCCCTGTGGGATCGTCTCCAGCCAGGCGTTGAGCGCCGCCAGCACCCACGTTTCCGACCAGCGGTCACGTGGCCGGAGGGGAAGCAGCCCGGCGCGCTTGGCCGCGGCCTGGTCCACGACCGACCACACCGCGGCATCAGGGTTGCTGGCCGAGTGGAGCACGGGAGCCAGCAGGCCGGTCATCCACGAGCGCATCGGCACGCTGAAGCCGCGCTTGACGGTAGCCACCAAACCCTGGAGATAGGAATCGTCCAACGCAGCTCCGATCGCTGCCTTGCCCGGGCGCCCGCTGGCGCACCCTGATGCTCCCAGCGAGGCCGCGAAAACATGCGTGTCCACGAAGGGAACGCGCAGTTCGACTGATGACGCCATGGAGAAAGTGTCCGCATCCGCCAGCAGCATGGGCTGGAGATAGATCGCGACCTCGGCTGCGTTCATGGCGCCGAACGAGCGCGGCGGCCATCGTAGCGCCTCAGTGGGCGTGGCGGTCAGCGTGCGGACATCCGTTCCGGTGAGGGCGGCCACCAGCGGGGCAGGCAAGACCTCCCGCTGCAAGAGCGTTAGCCCCGCGCCGTCGCGAGGTCCTCCCCTGGCCAGCAGCTTTCTTGCCTTGTCGCTGCTCGCCACGCCCGCCCGGGACATGACCCAGGCGGCCGCGCCGGCCAGCGGGCGCGGCATGGTGTCAAGGGCTCGCAGGGCAGGCAGGAACCTGAGCAGGCGGAAGTGGGAGTAGCCGCCCACCATCTCGTCTCCGCCCAGGCCCGACAGGGCTACCTTGAAACCGGCCTCGTGAACGGCTTTGAAGACGAGGTAGCTGTTGAGGCCGTCGATGCTCGGGCGCTGCATCACCGCGAAAAACCTCGTCACGTCGCCGTCCGTCAGGCTGGCCGGAACACGGTGGAACCGGTGACCGTAGTGACGGGCCGTTCGGGCCGCGCCCGCTGTCTCATCGTCGGTTCCGCCAGCGGCGATGGTGAGACAGTCAAGATCACGGCCGAGGCGGCGGCTCACCGCGCAGATAGTTGCCGAGTCGACCCCGCTGGACAGCAGCAGCCCGGAGGGCACGTCGGCACCCAGGTGCAGGTCGATGCTCTCGGCCAGAGCCGACCCCAGATCCGCGGATGTTCCGGGAACCTCCCGCGGGCCACCGGGGAGGATCGGCTTCACTGTGACCCGCCGCTCCGCGCCGAAAATGGCGACACTGCCCGGCGGCAGCGCCGTGATCTCGCGGAACGGAGACTGGTCCGCTGCCATCGCGCCGAAATGCAGGTACCGGGCGATCGCGGCGGGGCTGATCACCGCACCCGGCGCGGCCTGGGCCAGTGGCCGGACCTCTGAAGCGAAGGCGAGACTCCCGTCGGGAAGCGTCCGCCAGTACAGGGGCTTGATCCCGAACGGATCGCGGGCCAGGTACAGGCACTGTGCCAGTGAGTCCCACAGGGCGATGGCGAACATTCCGCGCAATTCGGCCAGCGTTTCCATCCCGAGTTTGGCCCACAGGTGAGGGATGACCTCCCCGTCGCAGCCCGTGCGCACCGGCAGATGGTAACGCTCAGTGAGATGACGGTAATTGTAGATTTCACCGTTGAAGACGCAGGTGTAACGTCCGGCCGAGACGAACGGCTGATTTCCAGCTGGGGTGGGATCTTGGATTGCAAGCCGCGTGTTGCCGAGGGTGACATCGCCGACTCGTATCACCACCGAGTGGTCGGGGCCTCGGTGTTCCTGCGCGGCGTTAAGCGCGCGGACCCTGGCCGCCGCGCGGCCAGGGATGCGATCGAGTGTCCCGGCGATACCGCACACCGTCACCATCTCCCTGCGGAGGCCGCAATTGCAGCGGGTATCACAAGCTCTCCACGATGACGGCCAGCTTCAGAGGATGCACATGCGTGATACTACCCAGCTACTATTTATGATTCACTCTCAGGTGTACTTGGACTGCCAGAGAGGTACAAGCGCGGTGACGCTAGCTCAGCTAGCCAGCGGAGGCCAGTATGCGTGGAAAGAATCTCGCTTCCCAAAATATCATGCTGGCCGGATATTCCTTTCTTTACACGCTAAGGCTTGCAAAACGCATCAATGGGCGCCTTCGCGGCTTGTGGCTAAAATTGCAACTCAAGGCGATTGGCGCGTCCGTCGGGAAACGGCTATCGGTAGAGCCCGGCGTCCGGATGACTGCCTCCCGCGGTGCAAGGTGGCATATAGGGGATCGCGTTAGCCTGGGAGCTGGAGTTGTCCTAAGCGTCGGCAAGGAGGCAAAACTTACCATAGGTAATGATGTACGGATAATGCACTATACGCTGGTCGGCGTTGAGCATTCGGTTTCGATAGGGAACCGGGTGCAGATTGCAGAACACTGCAGCATTCGGGATCACGACCACGATATATCCCAGCCCTCAATGCACGCAGCGGCGGTTGTCTGCTTGCCTGTCAGTATCGGTGAAGATGCGTGGATCGGCCGTGGTGTGGCATTGCTAAAGGGGTCCCACGTCGGCGCGGGAGCGGTTGTCGGCGCCAATGCCGTTGCGCGTGGTGAGATCCCGCATGACGCGATCGCAGTGGGGGTTCCGGCGCGCGTCATCCGTATGCGACGGTAGCCGGACCCTGTCCGAGGCGGCGAGCGCGGCGGGTCGGCCGGCCTGACGATCGGCGTGGCGGATGCGACGTCACCCAGGCACAGCCGGACAGGATCACTGAACCGGAGCCACCGGGCTCGACGTAGCCGGTTGGATCGCCTCTACATAGACGCTCTCGTCCGCCCGCTCTACGAGATCGAGATTTCCCGGGTCCGCTATATTTGTCATGCCAGGCGACATAATGCTCACATCAGTGAAGCCCGCGTCGGACAGGAGCCTGGCCAACGAGCGACCGTCATACATCCACAGGTGATTTCGAGGCCCGATCACCGCCATCTTTAGACGGGGAAATATCCCAATGGGCCTTTCCTGCCCCATATGCGTGCGGTCGACAAATTCGTCAGCGTCACCCGTAGTCAGGTACTCTTTCACGAGTCGGGAAAGATCAGGTGCCGCGAGACGGACAACGCCCGTAGGCCGCAAAATCCTTCTGACCTCCAGCAAGAACGCCTTCGCTTCGCGGCGGTCAAGGTGCTCGATCATGTGCGAGCTATATACAACTTCTGCCGAGTTGTCGGCATACGGAAGCCTTAGGCTTGCGTTGGCGAACAGGATCTGCTTCTTATTCGCGACCCTGGCGAACTCGAGGGACGGACCCCGCAGGATCCTTGTCCTCGTTAGCATTTGCGCAAGCAACGGCCACCGTATTATCCGTACTGTGAATGAGTTGTCAAGATTCACCCAACCATCTGTCGGTGTCGCGCCGCATCCGACATTGACTCTCACTTTGGCCCCATAGATTCGCAGAGAAGTGAGGTATCGTCACCCTGGGTGATGATACCTCACAACTTAGCGGCCAGTCGCCTTGAGGATCGCACCAATCAGGTTCGTGGCATATCCCTGAATAGGATGAGGCGACCGCGCCGGTGCGCGTGCGGTGTTAGATAGTTGCCAGCGCGAAGGCTAGGTAGTCCTGCTCTATGACCAGCGCTTCTGCGGTCGCCGCGTCGCCTTCGGCGGGGATGGGCAGCTCGCGGGCTATCGTGAGCTCATCGCGCATGAGCTTGTTCCATCTGGCCGTGCCCAGCGGGGACGGGTGGGCGAGCCCCTCCCTGGCCGAGGCTGCGAGCGCGGCGGAGTCGGCCGGCAAAGCTGCATTGCGTTCCGGGAAGGCGTCATTACGCGCCTGGACCAGGATGGCCTGGTTGCGCTGCTCCCTACCGGACTTGATCCACGCTGTCATTCCGGACACTGCCTGCTGACGGAAGTATTTCCGGAAAACCCTGGCCAGCTCGGATTCTGGCCTGGCGGTGGCCGACTTGACGACTGGCGTGGCCACCGGCTTCACGGCCACCGGACTGACGGCTGCCGATCTGACGGCTGCGGGCCTGGGGGAGCGGAACGTCGATGACGTCGACATGGCCGCAACGCCGAGCACCGCAGCGGCGACGGCGGAGATAAGCGCGAATCGCTTCACTCCGGCACGGCCCCAAAATCTAAGATTCCTGCGCCACATGGCGTG
>Ga0193751_1002661_pt1 | contig 10758 bp, 11 predicted proteins | sample L1c2metaG_FD_143050 | JGI IMG/M metagenome (GOLD analysis project Ga0193751, IMG submission 143050) | Soil microbial communities from a riparian zone of the East river system, Colorado, United States - L1c2 | ecosystem: Environmental > Terrestrial > Soil > Riparian zone | place: USA: East River...
CCGGTGGAGTAGCGGGTAATTTACTCGGGAGTGGAAGATCGGACGCGGCGGCAGGTTGTCTCGATCGATTAACTTCTCCTCAATATCCTTCAGCTGATCAACGAATGACCCGCATATTCGAAGAAGACCTCAAGGCACAGTTCGGCACCCGCGCTATTCACGCGGGACAACGCCCGGACATGCTGTCCGGCGCGATCATGACGCCGATCTACACCACTTCCACATACGTCCAGGAAGGACTCGGCAAGAACAAGGGCTACGAGTACGCGCGCGGGAAGAACCCTACTCGCGAAGCGCTGGAGCGGAACGTCGCCGCGCTCGAGGGCGGCACCCATGGCTTTGCATTCAGCAGCGGAATGGGCGCGACAGATTCAATCATGAAGCTGTTCAAGTCCGGTGATCACATCATCGCCGGAGAGAGCAGCTACGGCGGCACGTTCCGCCTGTTCGACAAGATCCTGCGAAATTTCGGGCTCTGCTTCACCTACGTCGACAGCCGCGATCCGCAAAAAGTTGAAGACGCCTGCACCGACAGGACCGCCGCGATCATGATGGAGACGCCGACCAACCCGATGATGCGCATCACCGATCTTTCGGCGGTCGGTGAGATCGCGAAACGCAAGAAGGCCTTGTTCATCGTCGATAACACCTTCGCGTCGCCGTATTTCCAGCGGCCGTTCGAGCACGGCGCTGATATCGTTTATCACTCGTCGACCAAGTACCTCAACGGTCACAGCGATATGGTCGGAGGAATTGCGATCGTGCGGGATGACGCGCTCGCGGAGCGAATGCAGTTCATCCTCAATACCGCGGGGGCGGTCCCTGGTGCGTTCGACGCGTGGCTTGTGTTGCGTGGTACGAAGACTCTTCACCTCCGCATGCCGCGCCACGACGAGAACGGCCGCAAGATCGCCGCGTGGCTGGCCGAAAAGATCGGCGAGAAGAACGTGATTTATCCCGGACTGCCTTCACATCCGCAGCACGATCTGGCGAAGCGCCAGATGAAAGGATTTGGGGGAATGATCTCGATTCTCACCGGCAGCAAGGAGAAAGCGGCCCGCGTTCTGAGCCGAGTGCGCGTGTTCTCACTCGCGGAGTCCCTTGGCGGCGTGGAGAGCCTGATCAGCCATCCCGCCTCAATGACCCACGCTTCAGTTCCCGCAACGCACCGCGCCTCACTCGGTCTGACTGATGATCTGCTTCGCCTCTCCTGCGGCGTGGAAGATGTCGGAGATCTGATCGCCGATCTCGACCAAGCGCTCGGATGAAGGTTCTGATCGTCGGCGGCGGCGGGCGCGAACACGCGCTCGCCTGGAAGCTGCGCCGCGACGATCCAGGCGGTGAGCTGATCGTGGCGCCGGGAAATCCCGGAGTCGCAGCTATCGCGCGGTGCGTACCGATCGCGGTCGGGAAGTTGGAGGAGTTGGCGACGCTCGCGGAAACAGAGCGCGTTGATTTGACAGTCGTCGGCCCCGAGGGACCGCTCGAAGGCGGCATCGTCGATCTATTTCGCTCGCGAGGTCTGCCGATTTTTGGGCCGACGCGAGACGCTGCGCGAATCGAGACCTCGAAGCGGTTCGCGAAGGAGCTGATGTCGCGCGCAGGCGTGTCGACCGCGCGAGCCACATCTCACAAGGATGCGATCAAAGCGAAGCGCGCGCTCTCGGACTTTGGTACGCCCGTAGTGATAAAAGCTTCTGGCCTCGCGGCGGGAAAAGGCGTCGTCGTCGCGCAGAGCACCGAGGAAGCAGAGGCCGCAATTGACGCGATGCTGGAAGATCTCGTCTTCGGCGACGCGGGCGGGGAGATTTTGATCGAGGAGTTCATGGAAGGCGAAGAGCTCTCGCTTTTCGTCATCACTGACGGCGAGCATGCGATCCCACTTCTAGCCGCGCAGGATCACAAGCGACTGCTCGACGGAGATTTCGGACCGAACACGGGCGGAATGGGCGCGTATGCTCCGACCTCGATCGCAACGTCCGAGCTCGTTCGTCGAGTGATGCGCGAGATCATCGACCCGACATTGAAGGCCATGCGCGCCGCGGGCTCTCCTTTTACAGGATTGTTGTACGCCGGCCTGATGTTGACAGAGGACGGGCCAAAGGTCGTCGAGTTCAACTGTCGCTTCGGCGATCCTGAGACGCAGGCATTGATGCCACTGATGGAGTCGTCTCTGTTGGAGCTTTTGGCGGCGGTCGGCGGAGGAGGTTCGCTCGCGAGATCGCGGCCCCCCGATTGGAAGCCCTTTTCTTCGGTGACGACTGTCATAGCAGCAGAGGGATATCCCGAGAAACCACGCAGCGGTGATGTGATCACATTGCCCGACGTGCCGGACAACGTACAGGTTTTTCACGCTGGGACAGCGCGAAACTCCTCCGGCGAGCTGGTGACAGCAGGAGGTCGCGTGCTCGCGGTGAACGCAGTCGCCGCAGACTTGCTCGAAGCCGCGGATCGGTCGCGCGAATATGCGGAACAGGTCGCATTCAAGGGGAAGCAGCTGCGGGGCGACATCGCCTGGCGTGAGCTGACTCGCGGTGCCCGAATTACCTGAGACCGAGACGATCGCGCGCGATCTCGACGGCGCGATCCTGGGACGGGAGATCACGAAGGTCTCCGTCCGCAAAGCGGATGTACTGCGCGGAGTGTCGTCCCGCACGCTATCGAAGAGGTTGCTGGGCGCGACAATCCTGCGAAGTTGGCGTCGCGCCAAGCTGGTGGTGATCGACCTCGACACGCGCGATCGCATCGTCGTGCAGCCCCGATTTACGGGCGCGCTTCTGATCGACGATGGGAGTCTCTCTCCAGCACAGCTCAAATATTCAACGTTGCGTCTCGATCTCGACGACGGCCGCGCTCTCCACTACGCCGATGTCCGCCGACTCGGTACTGTCGCGCTAATGGATGAGCAACGGTTCGCAGATTACTCCGGGAAACTCGGAATAGAGCCTCTTGACCAAGCGTTCACTGACTCGCATTTATCGGGAGTTCTTCGGGCGAGCAGTCAACCCGTCAAGAAAGTCCTAATGGAGCAACGGAAAATCGCAGGCATCGGCAACATCTACGCAAACGAGGCACTATGGCGCGCCGGCATTGATCCGTCGCGCCCGGCTGCATCTATCTCGCTCGAGCAAGCTGCACTTCTCAGGGACTCCATAGTGAGCGTCCTCAATGAAGCGATTGAGGCCCGGGGTACCAGCTTCCGCGATTATCGCGACGCTCGCGGCCAACGCGGATCATTCGTCGAGAAGCTCGACGCATACGGAAGGGCCGGACTTCCCTGCCATCGCTGCGGGTCGAAGCTGATCACGACGCACGCGATCGACGGCCGAGCGACGACGATGTGCGTGAGGTGCCAGCAGTAGATGATTCGCGGCACTCCGCGTCTCGAGCACCAGCCAACGAGCGACGCGCAGCTAGCGTTGATGCGATCAACGGTTAAGGACGGTGCGGCTGATCGCCCCGGCATCTATCGCATGCTGTCGAGCGACGGCGAAGTGTTGTATGTCGGCAAGTCGAAGTGCGTGCGCAGCAGGCTCCTTAGCTATTTCCGCTGCGCTTACCCGGAGGAAAAAGGCGCACGCATCCTTCGCTCGGCGGAAAAGATCGAGTGGGAGTACACGCCGAGCGAGTTCGCGGCGCTGCTGCAGGAGCTGAGGATGATCAAGCGCTTCAGGCCGCGGTACAACGTCGCGATGAAGCGTGACGGACGCAACTACTCTTTCATCAAGCTGACGAAGGGACCCGCACCGAAGCTGCTCGTGGTGCGGGGCCCGGCCGGCGAGGACGCGGACATCTATTACGGACCGTTCGTCGGAGCCCAGCGCGTGGGTGAGGCGGTTCGTGAGCTGAACGACGCGCTGATGCTGCGTGACTGCCGTACCGATCTCAAGATGTTCTTCAGTGATCAGACGGAGCTCTTCCAGCTCGCCCGCACTCCTGGCTGCATCCGGCACGAGATCGCCAAGTGCCTCGGTCCATGCGTCGGCGGCTGCTCGGCGGGACGCTACGACGAACAGGTGGGGTTGGCGAAAGCTTTTCTCGACGGATCGAACGATGGACCGCTCGAGATGCTGCGCGGCCAGATGGAGCGTTTGAGCGACCAGATGGAGTTCGAACGAGCGGCGGTCTATCGTGACAAGCTCGAGCGTCTGGAAGCGTTGCGCGCGCAGTTCGGGCGGCTGCGATTCGCGGTCGAGAATCTTTCCTTCGTGTACACCGTGAAGGGACACGAAGGCGAAGATCGTGTCTACCTCATTCGCAGAGGTGTCGTGCGCGCCGAGCTGGAGAAGCCGCGCACGCCGAAAGACAGGCGGACGATGAAGCAGCTCGTCGAGGGCATTTTCGAGCAGAAGGACAGGCCGACCGCAACAGTGCCGACGCACGAGATCGACGAGCTGCTACTCTTGTCGTCGTGGTTTCGGAGATTCCCTCAGGAGATGGAGCGGACGAAGCAGGTCAGCTGACGTGCTTCGTCTCGGACTCTACTGGACTTGCACCGTTGCGGTGAGCGGGGGCAACCTACCGCGCTGTACCTGCACCGTGAACTGGCTTTGAAAAGGCGGGTCGAGCTTATAGGAGTGCGGTGTGTCCAAAATGTAATCGGGACACGCGATGCCTTTCCTGCCCTTTGAGGCGTCTATACCCCACGCGGTCAACGAAGCACCGGAAGCATCCCGCGCAACGGAGATATGATCGAACGAGGTGCAGCCCCCAGTCGTCACCGTCAGAACCACGGTTAGCGGACTTGAAGCTGAAATCGTTGCCGGAGCATCCAGCTTACTGACTCCAAGCACGACGGACTGATCAGGAGCCAACGGATTGCAGGCCGCTGCGACACCGAGCGCCAAGACAGCCATTCCGAACGAACAACGGTTCATTCCGACCTCCAGTTATTGTTGCTGACTAAACAGACACCAAAGAACACACTGGAGCAAGACAAATCTGCTACGGATTCCCTTCCCAGCGCTTAACGAGCTTCTGCTCGACACCGAGTTGATCGAGCATCCTCGCCACCATGAAATCTACGAGGTCGGAGATTTCTTTCGGCCGATGATAGAACCCGGGCGCGGCAGGCATCACTACCGCACCGGCGCGCGTGAGACGCAGCATGTTGCCGAGGTGGATCGCGCTGAGCGGAGTCTCGCGCGGTACTAGGATCAGCTTCCGCTGCTCCTTCAAGGTGACATCCGCAGCCCTCTCGATCAGCGATCGCGACGCACCAACGGCGATCGCTGAAAGCGTACCCATTGAACAGGGACACACAATCATTCCGGCGGTGCGCGCCGAGCCGGACGCGGGCGGTGCTCCGCGATCCTCGTTGGAGAAGACTTCGACGTACGATGCCCATGCATCGATGCCTACCGCATCGCGTAACCCATCCATGGACTCGATTCCCGCTTCGGTTGCAAGTAGGCGCAGGCCGTACTTCGAGACGATCAGCGAGATCGGTCGATGTGCTGCGGTGAGGGCCTGTAGAAGGCGCACCGCGTACGGCGCGCCGGACGCTCCCGTAATCCCGACGACAATCGGCGGAGTGCTCGTCATCTGAAGAGTCGCTCGGTGAACACGAATCCGAGGAAGACGATGCTGATGACGCCGTTCATCGTAAAGAACGCTGCGTCTAGGCGCGAAAAGTCGTCGACCTTTACCAGCAAATGTTCGTACAGAAGCAGAAATCCCGCGACTACAACACCCGCGAAATACAAAATCCCCGCGCCCGCGCCTATCCCGGCGACGGCAAGCGCCGCGACCGTCGCGAGGTGCATCATACGGGCGATTCCGAGGGCGTTCGCTTCTCCGAAAGTTGACGGGACCGAGTAGAGGCCGTTCTCACGGTCGAACGAGACATCCTGCAGCGCATACAGGATGTCGAATCCACCAACCCACGTCGCGACCGCGATCGCGAGCGCGATCAACATCCACCACGGGTTGCTCCAATGGCCCGTGACCGCGAGGTAGCCACCAACGGGCGCAATCGAAAGTCCGGTGCCCAGCACCAAGTGCGACCAGCGTGTGAAGCGCTTGGTGTAGCTGTAAAAGAGCACCCAGCCGAGTGCAACGGGTGACAGCATCAGACAGAGCGTGTTGAGCTGCCACGCGGCCACGAAAAACAGAAGCGAGGCGATTGTCACCGCAAACCCCGCCTCGCGGACGCTCATTGTGCCAGACGGAATCTCGCGCGAGCGCGTGCGCGGATTCCGCGCGTCGATCTCGCGATCTACGATGCGATTGAATCCCATCGCCGCGAAACGTGCGCTCGTAAACGCGACAATCACCCAGGCCACGGCGCGCACAGTGATCGGCGCGACATAGCTGGCCAGAATCACACCAACAAGCGCGAAAGGAAGCGCAAAGACTGTATGCGGGAGCCGGACAAGATTCGCGTGACGCAGCAGAACCCCGCGGCCGCCCAAGGTTTGACCTTCCCGCGAACCAGCAGGCGCCGGAGCATTCCCACTAAGCGTCATTCGTGCGCCACCTCTCGGATCTCTCAAGGGGTCCGAGACCCAGCTTCGTCCACATCCCGTCGACGCGCTGCCTGGTCTCCGAGTCCATCTCGATCACTTTCGGCCAATTGCGTGTGAATCCCTCTTCCGGCCATTTCCTCGTCGCGTCTATCCCCATCTTCGATCCATACGTGAATGCTCGGCTCGAGTGGTCGAGAACGTCGATGGGCCCCATCGAGAACCGCACATCCCGCTCTGGATCGATGTGGTTGAGCGCCACCCACCACGCTTCCTTCTCGTTGCGCACGTCCACTTCCTTGTCGAGCACGATGATCACCTTGGCGAGCGCCATGAGGCCCTGACCCCACATCGCATTCATCACCTTGTATGCCTGACCCGGGTACTGCTTGTCGATCGATACGAAAACGAGGTTGTGAAAGATTCCCTCGGCCGGCATGTGATAGTCGACAATTTCAGGAATTGTCAGCTTGAGAAGGGGCAAGAAGATTCGCTCCGTCGCGTGCCCGAGATAGTAATCCTCCATAGGAGGACGTCCCACGATGGTCGTAGCATAAACCGGAGAGCGACGCATCGTCAGCGCCGTCACGTGAACCTGCGGATATAAATCCGCTTCCGAATAAAACCCCGTGTGATCCCCGAACGGCCCCTCAACCACGAGCGCCTCCGCCGGATCGATGTAGCCCTCTATCACGAACTCGGCCTCGCTGGGAACCTCGAGATCGCACGTGATTGCCTTGGCGAGGCTGACCGGTGAGTTACGCAGGAATCCCGCGAACAAGAATTCGTCGATCGTCGGCGGCAAAGGAGCGGACGCGGAGTAAACCGACGCCGGATCGGCCCCAATTGCGATAACGACCTCCATCTTCTCTCCCTTCTCTGCCATCTCGCGCCAGTGGGCGGCGCCGACTTTGTGTCGCTGCCAGTGCATCGCAAGTGTTCGGGGTCCGATTACCTGAACGCGATACATCCCCACGTTGCGGATTCCGCGCTTCGGATCCTTCGAGATCACCATCGGCAGCGTGATGTACGGTCCGCCGTCCTCAGGCCAACATGTGGTGATGGGAAGTTTGGACAGATCGACTTCCTCGCCCTTGAGCACGATCTCTTGCGAGGGCGGCTTACCACTCCGAACGCGAGGAGGAAATTTCCCGATCTCGAGTAATCGCGGAAGCATCGACAGCTTGCCGATAATCCCTTCCGGAACCTTGAGGTCGAGCATCTCGGTGATGCGCTCACCGATGTCGTCGAGATTTTCTACGCCCAGCGCCAGCGACATCCTGCGCATGGAGCCGAAGAGGTTTATCACAACGGGATATTGTGAGCGCTCACCGTTGTCGAGAATGACGTTCTCGAAGAAGAGTGCCTTTCCGCCACCGGGCTGCTTCATTACGCGGTCCGCGATTTCGCACAGCTCCAGTCGCGCCTTCACAGGCTCACCGATGCGCACCAGCTCACCGGCGCGATCGATGGCCGAGAGAAATTGCGAGATGTTATCGAGGCTCATTCTTCCTTAGAGTGGTCGCTGACCGACGTGGATGGCTGCTACGCCAAACGATAAACTGGACCAGCTCACGCCTGTGAAGCCGGCGGCCTCTATTCTGTTCGCCAGCTCCTCTTCGACCGGAAAATTGGCGACGGAGCGAGGCAGATATGTGTAGGCGGTGCGGTGGCCGCTTATGAATCGGCCGATGATTGGCAGCACTCGGCGAAAGTAAAACAGGTAGAGAGACTTCAGAATCCGGGCTCTGGGGGTCGAGAATTCGAGAATGACGAGCTTCGCCTGGGGAGCGAGAACTCGGAATGCCTCTCTCAACGCCTCATCCAGACCGGCGACGTTCCTGATTCCAAACGCTACGACGGCGCCCGCGAGACTTCCGGACGCGATCGGCAGATCCACGGCGTCAGCCGCGACAGGCGCCACCTTCGAGCGTTCGACCTTTCCCGCGCCGGCGACGAGCATTGGCTCAGCGAAATCCGCACCTATAACGAGGCCCCGAAAGCCACCCGTCATCGAAAGAGCGGCCGAAACATCGAGAGTACCCGCGCAGAGGTCGAGATAAGCTCCGGTGGGATTTCGAGCGATGTCCAGCTTTGCGATCGCTGCGCGCCGCCAGCTGCGGTCGATGTTGAGACTGAGGACGTGATTGAGGAGGTCGTATCGGGGAGCGATCTCGGAGAAGATCCGCTTCACGTACGCGCGCTTTTCGGCGCCACCGGCAGCGGCGGCACTGGCGGTCGCGCTGTCTATGTCGGTGGCCAGCATCCTTCCAAAGTTGCCCGGCAACGGTGCGCGGGGCAAGCTATCTTACCCGCGCTCCTCAATGACGCCCAAGTCCTACACCGACGTATCCGACCAGCAAGTGGTCGTCTTCGCCCAGGAAGGCCGCGAAGACGCCTATCGAGAGCTGATCAAGCGATATGAGCGACCCGTTTTCTCGCTCATATACCGTATGGTGCGCGACAAGGAGACCGCCGAGGACCTCGCGCAGGAGACCTTCATCAAGGTCCTCAACAACATCGATCGCTATCGCCCCGAGTTCAAGTTCTCGAGCTGGCTGTTCAAGATCGCCAACAACATCACTATCGATCACCTGCGTCGCCGGCAGGTCGACACGATCAGCATCGAGGGCGCGCCGGACGCGGTGACGGCAGAGAGAGCCCGCGCGACGGCGGTAACGATCACGAGCGGAACCGAATCTCCGCTCGAGGAGCTCGAGTCACGCGAGCTTGGCGCCCAGATCGAATCTGCCATCGCCAAGCTGAGACCTGAGTATCGCGCGTGCATCATTCTGCGCCACGTCGAGGACTATTCGTACGACGAAATCGCCGAAATCGTGAAGCTGCCGCTCGGCACGGTGAAGACCTATATCCACCGGGCGAGGCAGGAGCTGAGGGAGTACCTGGGGGACCTCAAATGACCCCCTGTTATTGCAGGCAAAATTCGTCGAAAAAGGCTGAAACTTCACCCGTACCCATCCCGTAGGTCATCACGTGAGGAACCCATGATAGAGCACGACTTCCCCGAAGAGTTTGTACCTATCGCGGCCGAGCTGCAGCGACTGCCGTATTTGTCGCCATCTCGGGATTTTGCCGATCGCGTGATTGCGGGGATTGACCGCCTGCAGCCCGCCCGGGGTGCCGCTCCTGCGGTAGCCTCCAGGCACTTGGAGCTGCATCAGGGTGGACGGCAGGCGGTAGTTCCTCGGCGGAAGATTGGGCTGGTGCGCGCTACGACAAAAACGGCGGCGGTCGTCGGGCTAGTCGCTGTGGCCGCGTTCATGTTCCTCGAAATCGATGTCCTCACGGCGATTCTGAGCGCAGCCGTAACGCAATACGGGTTCGTGCTTGCCGCAGTCGGAGCCCAGGCGGGCGCGATGGTTCTTGGACCCTCCACCATCGCTTATCTGCAGTCAGGGGCGTTGGAAGCCGTTCTCCTCTACCTCACTCTTGCCGTTGGAATGATCGGCGGGTATGCCGCCATCCGTACCGCGGCCCACATTGCGAAAGCCAAGGCCGCATAAATGAAAATCGCCCTGCTTGGTGCCTCACTTCTCATGGCGGCGGCTGCCACATCGGAAGCTCGCGGCCAGGATGTCGCGAACGTCCGGGCGAAGGGCATCGGCGGGTACGTGCAGGTGACGACTGGTGATCTCGTAGTTCCCGCCGGCAGCACGACTTCCGGCTCGGTGATGGTGTTCCGCGGCAATCTCGATGTCTACGGCAACGTCGACGGCGCGGCGACCGCTCTTCTTGGGGACGTCATCGTCCATGAAGGCGGCAGAGTTCGCGGTGGGGCAGTAGCGCTGATGGGACACGTCCGCAACGAGGGCGGCTCGATCCTGGGCGTGATCAAGGATATCGGTCCGACGCACAACCGGTCCACAGTCAGCTTCGGTGGACGTCCGCGTACGACGATCGGGTCGCTCGTGGCGGCCTTCGTCTGGCTGATTGTGCTGCTCCTGATCGGAACGTTCGTGCTTTTCTTCATGCGCGACTATCTGCACCGCGCGGTTGAGATCGTCACCAACGAAACCGCGCGATCGCTGTTCACGGGCGTGCTTGGCGGGCTTGCATCGATCCCTGCACTGGTGGCCCTCGTGATTGCGATGGCGATCACGATTATCGGGATCTTCTTCATTCCCTTCGGCGTCGCGGCATTCATGATCGCCCTGTCCGGGATCGGCATCCTCGGCTTCCTCGCCGTGGCGCAGGTGATGGGCATTGCGATCGCACGAAAATCCGAGACTGAGACTCCTGCGGGTCAGGAGCTGCAGTATCTGATCACCGGAAT
>Ga0193751_1002662_pt1 | contig 10756 bp, 10 predicted proteins | sample L1c2metaG_FD_143050 | JGI IMG/M metagenome (GOLD analysis project Ga0193751, IMG submission 143050) | Soil microbial communities from a riparian zone of the East river system, Colorado, United States - L1c2 | ecosystem: Environmental > Terrestrial > Soil > Riparian zone | place: USA: East River...
CACATCATTCCGTTAGTGGAAGTTGTCGGCGGAACGAAGACTTCGCCGGAGGCGATTCAACAAGCGCTCGCGTTTTACGCATCGATTGGGAAGAAACCTATCCATTTGAAAAAGGAACTTCCCGGTCACGTCGGAAACCGACTGCAAGCGGCGCTCTACAAGGAGATCATGTATCTGATTCAGAACGACGTGCTGAGCGTCGAGGATGCAGACGTGGCGGTGAGCTATGGACCGGGACCGCGCTGGGGAGTGATGGGGCCGAGTTTGCAATGGCATCTCGGCGGTGGCGCCGGCGGCATCAAACACTTCATGGACCATCTAATGGATCCATTGACCGCGATGATCAAAAGTCTCGGCACGCCTGATGTTACACCAGAGCTGAAGCAAACGATTGTCGAAGGAGTCTTGCGCGAAGCGGGCAATCGTTCCGTGGACGAACTGGCACAGGACGAGAACGAAGTGATCATCGGGCTGTTGCGCTCACGCGCACAATCGGAAAGCCGGACGACAAAGACGAAACAAGCAGCTGCGTAAAGATCGACAATGAACTCGATCTTTAACGATCCGGGCTTTTGGCACCGGTTGCAGTTCGGGTTCACGATCGTTTATCACTACCTGTTTCCACAGCTCACGATGGGGCTGGCGTTATTCATCGTTTACTGGAAATGGCGCGCGCTCCGGACCGGCGACGAAAAATACAACCAAGCGGTTCGCTTTTGGGCCAAGATTTTCGGACTCAATTTCGCGGTCGGTGTCGTCACCGGCATTCCGATGGAATTTCAGTTCGGAACGAACTGGGCGGATTTTTCCAAATATGCCGGCGGCGTGGTTGGCCAAACGCTGGCGATGGAAGGGATGTTCGCGTTCTTCCTGGAGAGCGCGTTCGTTGGTGCGTTGATCTGGGGCGAGAAACGACTCGGACCGCGCGGACATTTTGCGGCAGCGTTGGCCGTTGCACTTGGTAGTTGGCTCTCGGGTTATTTCATTCTGGTGACGAATTCGTTCATGCAACATCCGGTCGGTTACCAGATCGAACCGAACGGTTCGTTGGGCATCGCCAGCATGAGCGCCTATCTTTTAAATCCGTGGGCGTTCGTACAATTCGCGCATAATCAATTGGCCGCGGTCGTGACCGGCTCGTTTGTCGTTGCTGCGATCGGCGCTTTTTATGCGCTGCGAGGACTTCATCGGGTTCAGGCGAGACTTTATCTGCGCGCGGGAACGTTCGTTGGTTTGATCGCATCGCTGCTCGTTGCCTTTCCAACCGGCGACGCACAAGCCAAGATGGTTGGTCATCATCAACCGATCACGCTCGCTGCGATGGAAGGGAAATTCGAGGGCGGCCCGATGGCGCCGGTTACTCTCATTGGTCAACCAAACGTTGCCACGCAACGACTCGACAATCCGATCGAAGTCCCCGGCGCGCTCAGTTTTCTCGCTTACGGACACTTTGGAAGTTTTGTCCACGGACTGAACGACTTTCCAAAAGATGCGTGGCCGGACAACATCGAGCTTCTTTACTACTCGTTTCATATCATGATCACGCTCGGGACGCTGTTCATCGCCCTGATGGGCGTTGCCACGTTGCAGAACTTACGCGGACGACTCGAGTCCAGTCGCTTGTTGCTTTGGGTTTTGTTACTGGCGTTTCCCTACCCGTACATCGCAAACACGCTTGGTTGGATGACCGCGGAGCTCGGACGGCAACCATGGTTGATCTATGGCCTGTTTCACACCCGCGACGGCTACAGCAAAGTTGTCAGCAACGGTGACGCGATCTTCACCCTGATTGGGTTCACCGGGTTATATTTTGTAATCGGTCTACTTTTTCTCGGCCTAACCGGTCGCGAAATCGGAAAAGGTCCGAAAGAACCAGCTGTCGCCACAATTATTTCTGAACCTGAGCGAGAGGCGGTGTTGGTATGATCGCGATTTGGTACGCGGTCGTCAGCTTCATGCTGATTGGCTACATTGTTCTGGACGGCCGGAACTTCGGCGCCGGAATGCTTCAGTGGTTTGTCGCCAAGAATCCTGAAGAGCGCCGACAAGTCATCGCTGCGATCGGGCCGTTATGGACATGGCATGAGGTGTGGCTCCTGGGTTTCGGCGGAACATTGATGGCGATCTTCCCGCGACTGATGGCTTCGGCTTTTGCCGGTTACTATCTCGCCCTCTTTCTGATTTTGTGGTGTCTGATTTTGCGCGGTATCTCGCTCGAAGTCGGCGGGCACATCAACGATCGCCTTTGGCAGGGATACTGGGACTTCAACTTCGTTCTTTCCAATTTTCTTCTCGCAATCCTTTTTGGCGCAGCTGCGGGTAACGTCGCGCGCGGCGTTCCGGTTGACGCACAGGGGGATTTCTCGATGGCGTTTTTCACGAACTTCAATGTGCGTGGGAGTGTCGGCTTGCTCGACTGGTACACCGTTTCGATTGCAATTCTCGCCGCCGTGATGCTGGCGGCTCACGGCGCGACTTATCTCACGTTGAAGACGGAAGGGCCGGTCCACGATCGTTCGGAAAGATGGGCGAAGTATCTTTGGATCGCGGTTGTGCCGCTCAGTCTCGCAGTTTTAGTCGAATCGAGAATTGTTCGGCCGGATCTGCCTGGCCGCGCGTGGTCCAATCCATTTTGGTGGCTGGGATTGGTCGTAACGGTTGTTTCAATTATCGCGCTAGTTTCTGGCCTAGCTGGTCGCCGCGAACAACGAGCCTTCGTTGGATCAAACTTTCTCATCGTCGGTCTGTTAGCCACTGGCGCGGCCGCGATTTTTCCAGTGATGCTTCATTCGACGCTCGCGCCCGAGAATTCGTTAACCGCCTATGCTGTGGCATCGAGTTCAACTACTTTGCTTCGCGCGAGCTTTTGGTGGCCGATCGGTTTCGCGCTGACCGTGTTCTATTTCGTCTTCATCTCGCGACGCTACGCCGGAAAGGTGAGCGTCCAGCGCGACACTCAAGGTTTCTACTAGGGCTGCTATGATTTACGTCCACTCATTAGGCCGGGCTGCCCAATATTTTCCGGAACGCGCCGCGCTTGCCGCGAACGGAACGCGCTCAACTTTTCGCGAGCTACACGATCGCGTCGGGCGCATTGCTGCGGCATTGACGAAACATGGCTTCAAAGCCGGAGACCGGCTGGCCATTCTTCTTCCCAACGAGCCCGATTACATCGAGCTCGTTTATGCGTGCGCCTGGCTCGGCGTCATCGCGGTTCCGTTAAACACGCGGCTTTCGGTCAAAGAAATTGACGGCATTCTCGCCGACGCCAACCCGCGCGGATTGATTCGCCATTCGTCGCTGCCGATACCGAGCGCGCAGGTTTCATGGCAACTGGTGCTTGATCAAGACCCGCTCGACGTTCAAAGCGACTCGATCCCGGATCCAATTTACGATCCGCACGCCATCCTGGCGCTCATCTACACCAGCGGCACAACGGGCCGGCCGAAAGGTGTGGAGATCAGGCATGCAAATATTCTGGAGAACGTCTATCACACCAACTTCTGGTTCCCGCTCGAGGAAGGCGCGGTGCATTTACATGCCGCGCCGATTTTTCACATCGCGGATTTTCCGTTCATGTTCGCCGCGCCGAGTTTCGGCGCCTGTCAGGTCACTATTCCAAAGTTCAATCCGCAAACGTTCTGCGAGACCATTCAACGCGAACGGGTCACTCACACGGTGCTGGTGCCTACGATGATCAATATGCTGACGCAATCTCCGGAGCTGCAAAAGTATGACCTAACGACTCTTCGGCATTTGGGATATGGCGGATCTCCAATGGCTCCGGAACTCGTGCATCACACCAGGCAGGTTCTGCCAAAGGTTAAACTCGTTCAGGTCTACGGGTTGAGCGAGGCCGGATTTCTCACCGGCTTGAAGGACGATGAGCACACCGAAGACAAACTCACGTCTTGCGGGCGTCCATGCATGGGAATCGACGTGCATGTTGTCGATCCAACAGGGAAGGAAGTCGAAACTGGGCAAACGGGCGAGTTGGTCGCGCGCGGCGCGAATATCATGCGCAGCTATTGGAACAACCCGGACGAGACAAAGGGTGCATTCCGGAATGGCTTCTTTCGCACCGGCGATGTCGGCTATCAGGATGCAAACGGATATTTCTACATTCTCGATCGTTTGAAGGACATGATCGTCACCGGCGGGGAGAACGTTTACTCCGGCGAAGTCGAGGCCGTGATTTACACGCATCCAGCCGTGCGCGAAGTCGCAGTCTTCGGAATACCGGATCCAAAGTGGGGGGAAATCGTGAAAGCCTGCGTTGTTCTCAAGCCGGGGAAAACTCTTACTGCTGATGAGCTGATTGCGTACTGCCGCCGATCGCTCGCCAATTTCAAAGTTCCGCACAGCATCAAGTTCTCGGAGACCGAGCTGCCGAAGAGCGGTTCCGGCAAAATCCTCAAAAGAGTTCTACGTGACGATGCCTGGGCCCGCCAGGAACGAGCCGTCGCCGGGCCGTATATACCGTATATATAATGAGCACACCGGAGCGATTCGAATTTAGGAGCGATGACGGCCTTTCCATCGCCTACGTGAAATGGGGAAATCACGGCGGTGTTCGGGGAGTCGTTCAAATCGCGCACGGTCTGGGTGAGCACATCGGACGCTATGGCGAGCTTGCCGATATCTTGGTTCGTGACGGGTTTGTCGTTTACGGAAACGATCATCGCGGTCATGGCCTGACGGCAAAGTCTTCCGGAGGTTTTGGCGACTTCGGGCCAGGTGGCTTTGATCAACTCGTCGATGACATGGTTGCTCTCCGCGTCATCGCAAAGAACGAACACCCGAACAAACCTTACATTCTGCTAGGCCACAGCATGGGTTCGTTCGCCGCACAGCAATTTGTTCTCGATCACAGCCATTCCATCGATGGCCTGGCGCTCAGCGGATCAGGCGCACTTGATGGCCTAGCTCGCCTTGCTCAATCGACTTCGCCGGGCACAGACCTGATGAAGTTGATGAACGCTGCGTTTGAGCCCGCGCGCACACCGTTTGATTGGGTTAGCCGGGACCACGCAGAAGTGGATGCCTTCATCAACGATCCGCTGTGCTTTCCTTCCCTTAAACCCGAATCAATGCAGTCGTTTCTGGACGCATTCCCGCGCCTGGCTGATCCGCGAGAAATTCGAAAAATCCGAGACGATCTACCGGTCTACATCCTTTCGGGCGGCGACGATCCTGTCGGACAAAGATTGGAAGGAGTGCGCGTGCTGATCGATCGCTATCGCAGTACGGGTCTCAGTTCAATCACTCACGATTTCTACACCGGCGGTCGGCACGAAATGCTGCACGAAATAAATCGCCGCGACGTGATCACAAATCTGTTGGTCTGGATGTCGAGCATCGTAGAAAAGCGATCATGACTTCTGCCACGCCCAAAAAGGTTCGTGTTCCTGATCTTGCACTGATGAAACAACGAGGTGACCGCATCGTCATGTTGACCGCTTACGATGCCACGATGGCGCGGCTGCTCGATCGAGCCGGGATCGACCTGCTGCTCGTCGGTGATTCCCTCGGAAATGTGATCATGGGATTGGACACGACGATCCCAGTCACTCTGGACGTAATGATTCATCACACGCGCGCGGTGGCCCGAGGTGCAAACCGCGCGCTGGTGGTGGCCGATATGCCGTTTCTCACGTATCAGGTTTCGCCCGAGCAGGCCACGCGCAATGCGACAAGGCTCTTCCAGGAAGGCGGCGCCGCGGCGGTGAAGCTGGAAGGTGGCCGCGCTGTCGCCGATACCGTTCGAAAGCTCACGGCGGCTGGCCTGCCTGTCATGGGTCACCTCGGGCTCACTCCTCAGCACGTGCATCGCCTCGGCGGAATGCGCCATCAGGCCCGCAGTGAATCTGCCGCCCATGAACTGATCCTCGACGCGCTCGCTCTCGAAGATGCCGGAGCATTTGCGATCGTGCTCGAGGCTATTCCTGACACCGTTGCCGAGGCCGTAACGTCACAACTGAAGATTCCGACCATCGGGATCGGCGCCGGATCACACTGCGATGGCCAGGTGCTGGTTAGCTACGACGTTCTCGGACTCTTCGAAACTTTCGCGCCGCCCTTCGCCAAACAGTACGCGCAGCTCGGCCAAGTGATCGTGCGTGCTGCGAAGGATTACGCGAACGACGTGCGCGAGGGTCTATTTCCAAAATCAACACTCAGCAACCCACAAACCAGCGATCTGGCCGGCCGCCGTGTGATCCCCAGCCTGAATGATCGCGCGTTTGAAGAGCTGAAGGGCGCACGTGTGCCGGTCCGCTGATGATCCACCTATGCAAGTCTGTTTGCTAAAATCGAAGATTCACCGCGCCACAATCACGGATGGCAATCTGAAGTACGAAGGCAGCCTGACCATCGCCGCCGACCTGATGGAGAAATGCGGGCTCATAACTTACGAGCGCATCCTGTGCAGCAATATGGCAAACGAAAATCGCTTTGAGACCTACGCCATACCCGGCGATCCCGGTTCGGGCCAGATCGTCCTCAACGGCGCGGCTGCCTTCCAAGGAAAAAGAGGGGACGTCCTCACCATCATGAGCTTCGCCCACGTCCCCAAACATAAGGTCCAACACTGGAAGCCGCGCGTCATCGTGCTCGGCAAGCGCAATCGCATCGTGAAGGAACGCGGAATTTAACCGAACTGAAACTGTATCAAATGGGCACGAACCGACTGTTGACACCTGTTGAATGTCCAGGATTTGCCAACAGATCGGATGCGGAATTTCAGGGCCTGTGGAAAGCGCATCCCGCTAAAAATGTAAGATTTTCTGAAATGTGCGGTCTCAAAGGCTTGAGAAAGAAGTAGAACAACCGATGAGCACTGCCCCAATAACTGAGCCACCGAGGAAGACCAACGCAGCAACCGATCAATTGACTGAAACACTGGAAGAGAAGCTAAGTCATCCGGCGACATCGCCGGATTTCGATCTTCACGCCGCCACAAATGAAGTGTTAAAGGACATCGGGTTAAAAACGTCGGACGCCGGAGGCAAGCTCACATTCTACGGATCCGATCCGATTCTCCCAAGCTCGATTCGGTTCGGGACCATGGCTGCAATCGGTCTGGCGGCAAGAAGCGTCGCGCTGGCCGCGGTTTGGAAACAAGCCACCGGCGACGGACAAGATATTTCGGTGGACGTGCGCAAGGCGTTGCGACGGTTCTGTGGATTCTTTGAAGGCAAATGGGAAACCGTCAATGGCCGGCCGCCATCGCCCGGCGGTTATGCCGTCAGTCCTTTCCTGACGGGACCGTTCTTCCGTGAAACCCGCGATGGGCGACACGTGCTCGCATTAGATATTTATCCTCAACTGCTCGTCCGCACTCTCAATTTTCTCAACTGCAGCCCGAGCCAGGAATCCATCAACAACGCCATCCGCGAATGGAACGCGGTGGAATTAGAAGAAGCTGCGGCGGCCGAGGGATTGGTTCTGGGAATGGTGCGCACAAACGAGGAATTTCGTCGTGAACCCCAATATACCGATGTCCTCTCGCAAATGCCGCTGATCACCGTGGAAAAAATTGGCGACAGCGACCCCGTTCCGCTCAAAGCCAACGGCAACCTTCCTCTCGCGGGTGTTCGCGCATTCGGAATGGGTCACGTCATTGCCGGAGCCGCAATCGGCCGAGACTTGTCGTTGTACGGCGCAGACGTGCTCAACATTTGGAGGCCGCGCGATTCGGAGATCGAATCCTTCGTGTGGGATGTCCAGGTCGGCATGCGTTCAACGGTTCTCGATGACTCGAAGGAAGATCGACAAAAATTCGATCAGCTGCTTAAGAGTGCTGACGTGTTCTTTGCCAACAAACGCCCAGGATTTTTGAAAAAGCACGGGTTTGATGCGGAGACGCTTTGTGCGCAGAAGCCTGGCTTGATTCACGCGACCGTCGTTCTCCACGGTGAGAAAGGACCGTGGTCAAATCGACCGGGGTTCGATGAGATCGGTTCGGCGGTCTCCGGCCTCTTTGCCATCGAAGGTTCCCCGACGCAGCCCAAACAACCGCCAATTGTGCCGATTTGCGATAATGTCGTGGCCTGGTTGGGCACAACTGGAATCCTGGCTGCCCTGCGTCGGCGCGCGATCGAAGGCGGCAGCTATCGCGTCGTGGTTTCGCTGACGCGAACCGTACTTTGGATGCTCTCGTTAGGCATTTTCGACAAAGCCTACGCGAAAGCGACTGCCGGTTCGACCGACGAGCATAGTTACAGCATTCCCGATCTTTTCACCGCGGAAACGCCGCTAGGAACTTATCAGGGCATGACCGACCAAATCGTCTTGTCGCGCACACCAGGAGCGTTCCGCACGGTGTTGGTTCCACGCGGCTCCAGCAAACCCGAATGGCTTAGAAAATGACCGCCTCTATATATAATACGCTCGCACTAATTAATCCCGCAGCTCTTCCTGCTCTGCGAATCGCAGCAACATTCTTCTTCCTCCTCTATTTGGCGGGAGGCGCATATATCTTTCGCAACCGTCACCGATTCTTTGACCGCGATCCGAACGTCGACAACGATATTCCGGCCGTTCGCAAAGTGAGGATCGAAGTCGTCACGATCCCGTGGCTCGTTTTGACCACGCTTATCCTGATTCTTCTTATCAGTTTCTGGATCGCCTGATCGGGATAAGAGCCCGTTCGTCGATGATTCGGCAGGTTCCAGTCTCTTACGCCGGAAACCTCGCCGAAGTTATCCATCCGAGATTACCTCGTCGCTCCATTTCGAAATGAGGACGAAAATCCTGATGCTCTCTCAACTCGTCATGAACGTAGTTTCATCGATTGCCTGACAACTTGAAATATGAGAACGAAAGAAATCATCAAAATCGCGCGGCGCTTAGCCAAACCGTTCCGAGTCAGCAAGGGCAAGCACTTCCAACTCAAGGATGTCGATCCAAACGACACGCTCGAATTCACGAAAGCCGCAGACAAGAACAGAGCCAGGAAAACCCTAACGGACGGCGTGAAAGCATTGTCTGAGTTGCAGGACAAACTTTACGCCCAGGACAAGTGGGCGGTCCTTTTAATCTTTCAAGCAATGGACGCAGCCGGCAAGGATGGCGCGATTAAACACGTGATGTCCGGCGTTAACCCACAAGGTTGCCAGGTCTTTTCATTTAAATCTCCGTCCTCCGAGGAGCTCGATCACGATTATCTCTGGCGTTGCATGAAATGCCTGCCGAATCGCGGGAACATCGGAATCTTTAATCGCAGTTACTACGAAGAAGTGCTCATCGTTCGTGTGCATCCCGGCTTTCTGGCAAAGCAGAGAATTCCGCCGCCGCTGCTTGGGAAAGACATCTGGGCCGAGCGTTTCGAGGACATCCGCAATTTCGAACAATATCTCGGCCGGAACGGCGTCGTTGTTCGAAAATTCTTCCTTCATTTATCGAAGAAAGAACAAAGGCGGCGGTTCTTGGAGCGAATCGACGACCCAATGAAGAATTGGAAGTTCTCGTCGAGTGACACGGCTGAGCGCGATTTCTGGGACAAATACATGGAAGCGTACGAGGAGATGATTCGCGAGACGGCGACGAAACACGCGCCATGGTATGTGGTGCCCGCCGACAACAAATGGTTCACCCGCGTTATCGTTGCCGCCGCGGTGATCGAGGCACTCGCCGATTTGGATTTAGGGTATCCGAAAGTTGACGAGAAAAAAATGAAAGAACTCGCGGCGGCGAAGACCAAGCTGCTCCACAAATAGCCATTCGACTCGGCCAGAGGGCCTCGCTCATGACTACGCTTCGCGCAGCCATCTTATACAGCTACACTCGATTTGTGTCCGAAATGTGCGCGAGTCGAATGGTCCTGGGTGAACGCAGTGAGTCGAAGGGCTTTTGAATTTCGTTTAATTTGCTACACCTGTTCCCGTGTATTTCGTTTACATTCTGCGAACGGCGTCGAATACGCTCTATATCGGAGTCACTCAGGCCCTACATCAGCGCATTGACGCGCACCACAGCGGGTAGAGGCGCGGAATGGACAATGGTTCACCCCGGCGCTCATGTCGTGTACTCGGAATCATACCCAACACTTGGCTTGGCGAGAAAGCGCGAGATTCAGCTTAAAAAATGGTCACGCGCTAAAAAAGAGGCGTTGATCGCCGGCGATGCAGCCATCTTGAAGAATCTCAGTCGTTGCAAGTCAGTGCCAGAGATTCGGCCGTCACAACCCGGCAAAACTGCGACATGAGCTTTCAGATCCGGATTGTTCATGCTCAAAGCTGTCCTGAGCGAACGCGATGAAGAAGACAGAGGCTTGTGCCAGGGGGCGGCAGGTAAACTGAAGATTCTCTGAAATTTCCGGGCTCAGAAGCTTGAGAAAGAGATGGATGAACGACTCTACTCTTAACTCAAACGGACACGGCGACGGACGAAACGCACACACGCCGCGGGTGGTGATCGTCGGCGGCGGTTTTGGGGGTCTGGCTGCGGCCAAAGCGCTTGGGAAAGCGCCGGTCGAAGTCATTCTCATCGATCGAACGAACCATTCTGTTTTTGCGCCGCTTCTTTATCAGGTAGCGACCTCAGTCCTCGCGCCGTCGCAGATGAGTTCGCCACTCCGCGAAGTGTTGCGAAGACACAAAAATACGACGGTGCTCATGGGCGAGGTCACTGGCGTGGATAAAGCGCAACGTTGCGTGTTTGTGAGCGACGCAGATCGCGAGCATGTCGCGGTGCCGTACGATTACCTTATTCTCGCGACCGGTGTTCGTCCCAGTTATTTCGGCCACAACGAATT
>Ga0193751_1002663_pt1 | contig 10756 bp, 8 predicted proteins | sample L1c2metaG_FD_143050 | JGI IMG/M metagenome (GOLD analysis project Ga0193751, IMG submission 143050) | Soil microbial communities from a riparian zone of the East river system, Colorado, United States - L1c2 | ecosystem: Environmental > Terrestrial > Soil > Riparian zone | place: USA: East River...
CATCAGCCAGTCAGAGCTAGCGCGCGCGCGCGCCTACACCCGCGGCCGCCTGCTGCTGCGCATGGAGGAGTCGGGGGCGGTTGCCAGCTGGCTGGGGACGAGCGAGAGCCTGCTGCCACGGATCCTCACCGTCGAGGAGGTGATCGAACGCATCGAGGCGCTCAGCGCCGATGACCTGCTGCGTGTCGCACGGCGCTACGCCCGCCCCGACCTGGCACGGATGGCCGTGCTCGGCCCCTTCCGCTCCCGCCTGGCGTTCGAGAAGATGATTCCGCAGTGAGCGGATCCGCTGTCGACCTGCTGCCTGACGACCTGGCGCTGGCTCGTGCGCAGCTGGCCTCGGGGTTGCCGACGCTGGCCGAGGGGGTTCTCCTGCGCCACATCGCGCGCATCGAGGTGACCGGTCGCGGTGCGCTCGACGAGCTGGACGCGGCCCGCTCGCTGCTCGCCGAAGCGCTGTGGCGGCAGGGTCGGGCAGTCGCCGCCGGCGCGGTGGTGAACGCCATTCGCTCCGGCAGCGTCGAGCGCAAGCGGCCGATCGTGATGCTCATCGAAGCCGAGGCAGCTGCCTCTGGCGGGGAGCCGGAGCGAGCGGCCAAGCTCGCGGAGCGGGTCGTGGCGGCGGTCGGCATCGACGAGGCGTGGCGGTTGCGGGGCGGGGTTGCGTCCCGGATCGCCTGGCCGGCGCCGGCCTCGTTCCGCACGCCGGCGAGGCGCAGCGGCGGCACGCCCAGCCAGCTGGCGCCACCCACCGCCGAACGGACGGCTGCGGCCCACGCCCGCCTCGAAGCGGCTCGGCAGGCGTATGCCGCGGGCCGCCACGAGGAGGGCGACCGCCAGCTGAACGCCGCCCTGCACCTGGATCCCCGTCTCGGCGCGGAGGGGATCGTGCTCATGGAGCCGACCCTCGACGAGGAGGCTGCGGCCGACCGTCTGCTACTCTACGGCGACCTGCTGCGCGCCGCGGGGAGGGAGGTTGACGCAATCGCCGCCTTCGACCAGGCCGCCCGCACCTGACACCCGCCGATCCTCTCAAAAGCGAGGCAACCGCCGGCATGGAACGGACCCTGGTGCTCATCAAACCCGACGGGGTGCAGCGTGGGCTCCTCGGTGAGATCCTCGGCCGCTTCGAGCGCAAGGGCCTCAAGGTGATCGGCCTTCGCCTGCTGAGCGTGCCGACAGAGATGGCCGAGCGCCACTACGCGGTCCATGAGGGGAAGCACTTCTACGGCGAGCTGGTGGCCTTCATCACCAGCGGGCCGGTGGCGGCGGTCGCGCTCGAGGGACCCGATGCGATCGCCACCGTCCGTCGAGTGGTGGGCTCCACCATGCCCAACCAGGCCGATCCGGGCACCATCCGCGGCGATCTCGGGATCAGCGGCCTGCGCAACCTGGTCCATGCCAGCGACGCGGAGGAGACGGCCGGCGAGGAGCTCGAGCTCTGGTTCGGCAGCGAGCGGTTGGTCGCCTACGGGCGCAGCATCGACAGCTGGATCGTGGCCGAGGAACCGCCGAAGGGATAGGGCCACAGCGCCGTCGGGGAAGCTCCCGGCTGAGCGGGCAGCCCGGCGTAGGTCGGCCGGTCCAGGAAGCCGATGCGCCCGATCGGGAAGTACCGCAGCCATGCTCGACCCACGATGCTGCTGCGCGCGATCGGGCCAAAGAAGCGCGAGTCCTGGCTCACCGTCCGGTTGTCGCCGAGCACGAAGTAGTCCCCGGCCGGGACGACCCAGGATGCGGTTCCCTCCACGTCGCGCGGAACGGTGGGGACCCCCGCGCCGTTCACTCCCCTGATCACGTACGGCTCCTCGAGCCTGACCCGGACCCCGCCCGGCGGCGTGACATAGACATGTCCGTTGTCGAGGCTGACCGTCTCGCCCGGTAGCCCGATCACCCGCTTGATGAACGGCACACCACCCTGCTCGAAGCCTGCCGGCGGGTCGAAGACCACGATGTCGCCACGCCGGTAGTCGTCGATGTGGGGCGAGATCTTGTCGATCAGGACGTACTCGTGCTGGACGATGGTGGGGACCATAGAGCTCTGCTCGACCTCGAACGGCTGTGCCACGAAGTTGTGGATCAGCAGGTAGATGACGAGCGTCAGGACCAGAGTCTCGAGGATCTCGAGGAGACATCCGAGCCCTCGCCGTCCACCCGCTCCTGGGCCTTCGCCGGACGCGTCTGGGTCGGGGGTCGGCTCAGGGGTGTAGGTCATCGGGGCTCCGTGGGGGTGGCCGGGCAGGCGGCGCGTAGCATAGCGCACCATGCGCGGCGTTCTGGTTCGCACCCTGGCGGTCTTCGGCGTCGGCGCTGCCATCCTGGTCGGGATCCTGTACTACGCCTCGACGGTTGATGCCCGCCCCCCGCTGGTGCTCAGCATCGGAGTCACCCAGCACCTGTCGACCGACAGCGCGGTGGCGCTGACCACCACCAGCATCGAGGTGGTCTTCTCCGAGCCGGTTCAGGCCCAGACAGCCGAGAGCGCCTTCCTCGTCTCGCCGGCGACTCGCGGCGCCTTCAGCTGGAGCGGGACACAGATGACCTTCACGCCGTCAGGGCGGCTGCCACTGCGTACTCCGTTCGTGGTGCGGGAGGAGGCCGGGGTCCGCGACCGTGCCGGCAATGCAATGGCCGCACCATCTGCGCCGTTCAGCTTTGAGACCGTCGGCAACCCGACGGTGGTGGCCTCGCAGCCCGCTGACGGAGATCAGCAGGTCGCGCTCGACGCAGGGGTCCAGATCGACTTCTCGACGCTGATGGACACCGCGTCGGTCGATCGCGCCCTGGTCATCGTGCCCGCCATCCAGACGCGCCTGCGCTGGAGCGGCGAGCGGCTCTCGATCGAGCCACTGGCGACACTGGAGCCCAACTCACAGTACTCGGTACGCCTCACCACCGCGGCGCGCGATCAGGCCGGTACACCCCTGCAGCAGGAGTTCGCGCTCTCGTTCCAGACCGTGCGCGAGGACCTGAGCGCGATGACCATCGTCCCCGCCGACCAGGTCGAGGGGGTCGCCATCAGCACGCCGATCGCGGTCATCTTCGACAGGCCCCTCGATCCGAGCAGCGTCTCGAGCAGCATGCTGACCATCACCCCGGCCGTAGCCGGGTCGCTCGACGTGATTGCAGCGCCGGGTGCGGCCGGGCTGGCCGATGACGGGCGCCGCATCCTTCGCTTCCAGCCGTCAGGGCCCCTGCGACCGACGACGACCTACGAGGTGCACCTGGCACCAGGGCTGCGGGGAGTCGACGGCGTGCGGCTGGCCAGTGCGCTCTCGTGGAGCTTCACCACCGGCGCGCCGGTGACGACCCTCTCGAACCAGATCGTGTTCCTGTCGGATCGGGGAGGGGTCGCCAACTTGTGGTCCATGAACCCCGACGGCACGAATCAGCGCCAGCTGTCCGCGGAGCTGTCGCCGGTGACCGACTATGCCATCGCTCCGGACGGCCGATCGTTCGTCGTGGGCGACGGGGCGGTCCTCGTCCTGGAGCGTGCCGACACCAGCAGTCGGCGCCTCCTCACCGAGGCCGGAACGATCGAATTCGACGCTGCCTTCTCTCCCGATGGCGACACCATCGTGTTCGGCCGCGCGGACCCGGCAACCGGGAGCGGCCTTGGGCTCTGGACCCGCTCCGGCGACGGAGGGAACCCGCGGGAGGTGCAGCTGCCAGCCGGGACATCGCCGAGCCCGACAGCGACGCCATCGCCCGTGGCCTCCGCCAGCGTCGCCCCGGCTCGCGTGCCGCTGCTGCGAGCGCCGCGCTACTCGCCGGATGGAACGGCCCTGGCCTTCGTCGACGAGGCAGGCCAGCTGGAGATCCTGGACCTGGCCTCGGGCCGCGTTGCGGCCTGGAGCCAGTTCGCCGTCACGCCGCCGGTCTGGCTCGCCGATTCGTCGGCGCTGGTCACTTCGACGCTGCCGATCGGTCCGGGCACTCAGGCACGCCAGCTCGACGCGCACAGCGCGCCCGCCCCGCTCGACCCGGCAGTGCTGCCACTGCCGGCGGATCAGCTGCGCCTGCTGCGTGTCGTCCGTGTGGAGGCCGGCACTGCGTTGGTCACGGCCCTGCCCTTCCCGGCCGCGGCCACCCGTCCCGCGGTCGATGCGGGGGGCAGGATCAGCTATGTGACCCTCGATTCCGGCGACAGCCGGTCCGGTCGGCTGTGGCTCTCCTCCGCCGACGGCGCCACCAGCGTCGAGCTGCTGCGGACCGATGGCGGGAGCGAAGCAACGACCGGCTTCGCCCCGGGGGGCGGCAGCCTGGTGGTCGGTCGGGCGGCGCACGCTGTCGAAGCGGAGAAGCTTGCCGGGGTGTGGCTGCTCGACGTCTCGAGCGGCGTGGGCAGCCAGCTGGTGCCCGATGGATGGCTGCCACGATGGCTGCCCTGAGCGTTTGACCCGTCGCGCGACGGCGGGCTACGATACCGCCGCCTCGCTGGCGGGCGCCCACATCCTGCGACCCCGCCAGCGTTTCCCTGTGTGAGGATCGATGGAGCTCCACCCGATCGTCTGGATCATCCCTGTCGCCGGGGTTGCCGCCATAGCCTTCGCCCTCTACCTCGCCCGGGGCGTCCTGCGCGCCGATACCGGATCCGAGGCGATGCAGGAGATCGCGGGCACCATCCTGGAGGGTGCCGTCGCCTTCATCCGCCGCCAGTACCGCACCATCGGTCTGCTGGCACTGGGGGGCGCGGTGGTGATCGGGCTGGTCATCGCCCTGGTGGAGGGTCGTGACGTCGCCGACACCTCAATCTTCGGGCCGGCGCTCGGCATCCGGACCGGGGTTGCCTTCCTGGTGGGTGCCGCCTGCTCGATGGCGTCGGGCATCATCGGCATGTACATCAGCGTCAAGTCCAATGTGCGCACCGCCGCTGCCGCTCAGCACAGCCTGGTGCGAGCGGTCCAGATGGCGATGCGCGGCGGAGCCGTTTCCGGCTTCCTTGTGGTGGCGCTGTCGCTTCTGGGGGTATGGTCCATCTTCGCCCTGTACGGCGGGTTCACGCACCCGGAGCAGGCGCCCTTCCTGATCGTCGGGTTTGGCTTCGGGGCGAGCTTCGTGGCCCTCTTTGCCCAGCTCGGCGGCGGCATCTATACCAAGGCGGCCGATGTGGGCGCCGACCTGGTCGGCAAGGTGGAGGCCGGCATCCCGGAGGATGACCCGCGCAACGCCGCCGTGGTGGCGGACCTGGTCGGCGACAACGTCGGCGACTGCGCCGGTCGTGGCGCGGACCTGTTCGAGTCGACAGCGGCGGAGAACATCGGCGCCATGATCCTGGGGGTGGCGGTCTTCCGCATCGCGCAGAGCTCCGGATGGCCGCACCCCGAGGCGTGGATCTTCTTCCCGCTGGTGGTGCGCGCCTTTGGGCTGCTGGCCACGATCGTCTCGATCTTCTTCGTTCGTGGACGCGAGGACGAAGATCCGATGAACATGCTGAACCGCGGCTACTGGGTGACCACCATCCTCTCGGTCGGCGGCCTGGCCCTCACGACCTCGATCATGATGCAGACGCCGAACACGAGCGGTGCCAATGGCATCGCCCCGTGGGTCTGGTTCTTCGGCGCCGGCCTGGTCGGCCTCGCAACCAGTGTCGCGTTCGTCTACATCACCCAGTACTACACCGCGGGCGCCTGGCGCCCCGTGAAGGAGATCGCGGAGGCGAGCAAGACCGGCCCCGCCACCAACATCATCTCGGGTGTGGCGGTGGGATTCGAAACGACCGCGGTCACCGCCATCACCATCGCGATCGCGCTGTTCGCCAGCCACTGGCTCGGCACCCAGGCACTCCCCAACGTCCCGAACGGCGGAGTCTTCGGGACCGCGGTGGCAACGATGGGGATGCTGATGACCACCGCCTTCATCCTGGCCATGGACACCTTCGGTCCGATCACCGACAACGCGGGCGGGATCGCCCAATTTGCGAATGCCGAAGGCAAGGCGCGAGAGATCACCGATCGGCTGGACGCGGTCGGCAACACCACCAAGGCGCTCACCAAGGGCTACGCCATCGCGTCGGCGTCGCTGGCGGCGTTCCTGCTCTTCTCTGCGTACATCGACAAGATCAACCTGATCCAGACGAACCGCCATGGCCCCCTGTTGACATCAGTCAACCTGGCCGATGTCAACGTCTTCATCGCGGCCCTGATCGGGGCGATGCTGGTCTACTTCTTCAGCAGCCTCGCCATCCGGGCGGTCGGCAAGGCGGCACAGGCGATCATCTTCGAGGTGCGTCGCCAGTTCCGGGAGATGCCCGGCATCATGGATTACACGCAGCGCCCCGACTACGCGCGGGTGGTCGACATCACCACCCGCTCGGCCCTCCAACAGATGATCCTGCCCGGTGTGGTGGCGGTGGCGACCCCGATCGTCGTCGGCCTGCTGCTGCGCCAGGAGGCCGTGGCTGGCCTGCTGATGGTGGGCACTATCGCGGGGGTCCTGCTGGCCACCGTCCTCAACAACGGCGGCGGCGCGTGGGACAACGCCAAGAAGTTCATCGAGGCCGGGCACCTGACCGATGATCAGGGAAACGTGCTCGGCAAGGGGAGCGCCGCGCACGCTGCAGCGGTCGTGGGCGATACGGTCGGCGACCCGTTCAAGGACACCGCTGGCCCCTCTCTCCACGTCCTGGTCAAGCTGCTGGCCACCATCAGCCTCGTCCTCGCGCCCCTCTTCATCCGCTAGCCGGACGTCATGGACCTCGTCCTGCAGGCGGCGCTGATCGGTCTGATCCAGGGCCTCACCGAGTTCATTCCGGTCAGCTCCAGCGCCCATCTGGAGCTCGCGCCATGGATCTTCGGCTGGCAGAGCGGAGGCCTGATCAGCAGCCTGTCGTTCGACACCTTCCTGCACCTTGGGACGCTGGTCGCCCTGCTCGGCTACTTCGGGAGGGACTGGGTGCGCCTGCTGCGTGCGGCGGGCGCCAGCCTGGTTGAGCGCAGGATCGGAGCCGACCCCGATCGTCGGCTGGCCTGGCTGCTGATCCTGGCCACGGTCCCCGCGGCAGCGATCGGCTTCGTGGGGGAGGACCTGATCAACCGCGTGCTGCATGGCAACTCGAGCGCGCTGCGGCTGGCGATTGCCGGCTTCGTGGTCATCGGGGCGATCGCGCTCTGGCTGGCCGATCGGCTCGGCTCGCGGCGGCGCGAGATCGACAGGTTGGATGCGCCGAGTTCGCTGGCCATCGGGCTCTCGCAGGCCCTCGCCCTGCTGCCGGGCATCAGCCGCTCGGGGGCGACCATGACCACCGGTCTTGCGCTGGGACTGACCCGCGAGGCAGCCGCGCGCTTCAGCTTCCTGCTGGCCACCCCGATCACGCTCGGCGCCGGCCTCTACGGCTCGCGAAAGCTGCTGGTCGAGGCGCACACCGGCACCGAATGGGTCGCCCTGGCCGTCGCCTTCGCGGTGGCCGCCATCTCCGGCATCCTGGCCATCGGCTTCCTGCTGGCGTGGCTGCGCACTCGATCGATGACCGTCTTCAGCGTCTACCGGCTGGCCTTCGCGGCGCTCATCGTGGCACTCGTGGTGGTCGGCCGCTGACCCGCGCGGTCTTTGACACGTGCCAGCCCCCGGCCTACAATCGCGCTCCGCCAGCCGCTCCGACGAGGAGAGGTGAGGCGGCCGAGACGCCCGGCAAGGGCCGGCTTCAGGAACGCCATGCGAAGAGGTGGCGGGGCCTGGAGCGTTTTTTGTTGTCGGCTCGGTCCATCGTCGCTGCGGACTGTGCAGGCGACAACGCAGAGAGCGAAAAGATGAACAACAAGCCTGTCTACCTGACCGCCGAGGGGCTCGAGAAGCTCAAGGCGGAGCTCGATCACCTGATCACCTCCGAGCGGCCGCGGATTGCGGCACGCATCCATGACGCAAAGCTCGATGGCGACATCACCGAGAACGCGGAATACGAGGATGCCAAGCAGGAGCAGTCGTTCCTGGAGGGCCGGATCGCCACGCTCGAGGCGCAGCTCAAGAACGCCGAGGTGATCGCGAAGGCGAACGGCGACAAGGTCGGCATCGGCTCGAAGGTCGTGATCAAGGGCAGCGACGGGGAGGAGACCTTCACCATCGTCGGCTCTGCCGAAGCCTCGCCGCGAGAAGGCCGCATCAGCAACGAGTCGCCGGTCGGCGTCGCATTGATGGGGCACAAGAAGGGCGACAAGGTCACCGTCCAGGCCCCGGCCGGGCCGGTCTCCTACACGCTCGTCCGCGTCGGCTAAGCAGCCCGCGCCCATGTTCTGGGCCGACGAGCTCGCGGCTCGCCTCTCCGGCGCCCAGGTCGTCAACGACTCGAAGACTCCCTCGGGCACGATCCACGTCGGCTCGCTGCGCGGCCCGGTGATCGCCGACGTCATCACCCGCGCCTTGCGCGCCCACGGCCTGCCGACCACGCTGCTGTACGGGATCGACGACCTCGATCCGATGGATGCCCAGGCCCTCCTCACTCCCGACGCGGTCGAGCGCCTGATGGGCGTGCCCCTGACCAACGTGCCCGACCCTCTTCACGACGGGCACCCTTCCTACGCACGTCATTTCGCCGAGGCCTTCATCGGCACCTTTTCAGGGCTCGGCATCCATCCCGATCGCTACTACTGGATGAGCGAGATCTACGCCTCCGGCGAGATGGACCGATACATCCGGCTGGCCCTCGACCGCGCCGCCCTGGTACGCGAGCTGTACGAGCGGGTCGCCAACGTCCGCCATCCCGCCGAGTGGCACCCGCTGGCGGTCATCTGCGAGCACTGCGGCAGGATCGGCACCACCATCGTGACCAGCTGGGACGGAGAGCTGGTGCGGTACGAGTGCCGTACCGATCTCGTGCGATGGGCGACCGGCTGTGGCAAGTCCGGCCGCGTCTCGCCCTTTGGCGGGCGGGCCAAGCTCCCGTTCAACGTCGACTGGGCCGCCAAGTGGTCGCTCTTCGGGGTGACCATCGAGCCGTGTGGCAAGGACCTGGCCACCGCCGGCGGCGCGCGTGACCGGGCCGATGCCGTCGCCCGGGAGGTCTTCGAGCGAGAGGCACCGCTGCGGGTCGACTACGAGTTCCTGAACATCGGCGGTCGCAAGATGAGCACCTCGCGCGGCCACGGCGCCGCGGCCCATGAGATGGCCGAGGTCGTTCCCGCCGAGCAGCTTCGCCTGCTCTTCGTCCGTCCGCGCCCGAACCACGCCATCGACTTCGACCCGGTTGGGACCGATGCGATCCCGCGCCTCTTCGACGAGTCGGATCGGATCGCGGCGGCCAGCGCCGGGCGCGAGGTACGCGGTGAGCTGCCCTCGGACCACGAACGGGTCTTCGCCGCCGCTCTGCCCGATCCGAATGCGGACGTTCGCTCTGAGGGCGCCGCCTACCGCGCCCCATTCAACCACCTGGCTCTCCTGCTGCAGGTGCCCGGGGTCGACCTCGCGGCCCGGGTGGAGGCCGAGAAGGGGGACCCGCTGACCGAGCACGAGTCGGCGCTCCTCGCCGAGCGGATGCGCGCCGCGCTCGCCTGGCTGGAAGCCTATGCGCCCGATCGGGCCCATCTCGAGGTCAGGCGTGACGGCCTGCCGCCGAGCGCGATGGGGCTGGACGCCGAGCAACTCAGCTTCCTGGCGACCGTGGGTGCGGCACTGGCGGCCGGTGCCGCATGGGACGGCGAGGCGCTGCAGGCGGCAATCTTCGACGCCGCCAAGCAGGTCGGCCTGCCCGCCGGCCGGGCCTTCGCGGCGATCTACGCTGCGTTCCTCGGCCAGGACAGCGGGCCGCGGGCCGGCTGGCTGCTGGCCGCACTGGACCCGAAGTTCGTCATCGAACGGCTTCGTGCCGCGGCCGCGCCCGATACGCTCCCCGCATGATCTCGCTGCAGCTCATCCGGGACGACGCCGAGGCGGTGCGCCGGGCGGTCGCCCGCAAGGGCGAGCCAACCGAGCCGATCGACCGGCTGCTCGCGGCCGACGCTCGGCGCCGCACGCTCGAGGCCGAGGCCAACGAGCTGCGTGCCCAGCGCAACGCCGGCAATCGTCAGCTCGGGGAGCTGATGCGCGGCGGCTCGGCGGCCGAAGCCGCCGCTCTCAAGTCAGACATGTCCCAGCTCTCCGTGCAGATCGACGCACTCGACGCCGAGCTGGCGCAGGTGGAGGCAGCGATCGAGGCGGACCTGCTGCAGGTCCCCAACCTGCCGGACGAATCGGTGCCTGACGGCCGGGGCGCCGACGAGAACCCCGTGGTCCGCAGCTGGGGATCTCCGGGCTCAGCCGAGGGCGTGCCACCTCACTGGGAGATCGGCACCCGCCTCGGGCTCTTCGACCTGGAACGCGGCGCCAAGATCGCCGGATCGGGCTTCATCCTGTACACCGGCAGGGGCGCGCGGCTGCAGCGAGCCCTCATCGGGCTCATGCTCGAGCTCGCCGAGCGTCATGGCTACACCGAGCTCTGGTCGCCGATCCTGGTCAATGCCGATTCGGCGCTCGGCACCGGGCAGCTGCCGGACAAGGAAGCCCAGATGTACGCCATCGAGCGCGACGACCTGTACCTGATCCCCACTGCCGAGGTGCCGGTCACCAACGTGCATCGCGGCGAGATCCTCAGCAACGCCGCCCTGCCGATTCGCTACGCCTCCTACACCCCCTGCTTCCGTCGCGAGGCGGGAGCCGCCGGCAAGGACACCCGAGGGCTGCTCCGCGTGCACCAGTTCGACAAGGTCGAGATGGTCAAGCTCGTTCGCCCCGAGACGTCGCCCGCGGAGCTCGAGACGCTCACCCGGGACGCGGAGGAGGTGCTCGG
>Ga0193751_1002664_pt1 | contig 10754 bp, 7 predicted proteins | sample L1c2metaG_FD_143050 | JGI IMG/M metagenome (GOLD analysis project Ga0193751, IMG submission 143050) | Soil microbial communities from a riparian zone of the East river system, Colorado, United States - L1c2 | ecosystem: Environmental > Terrestrial > Soil > Riparian zone | place: USA: East River...
CGCTCCCGCGAGGTCATCGAACGAAAAGAGCGCGTCGTCGCCGATCCGCTCGGCCTCTACCTGCCGATCGTCATCGCGGAGGGCAGGGGCGCGACCGTCACGGACGTCGACGGCAACAGCTTCGTCGACTTCACGGGCGGAGTCGGCTGCCTCAACGTCGGCCACGCGCACCCGCGCGTCGTGGCGGCCGTGCAGGAGCAGGCCGCGCGCTTCCTCCACACCGACTTCACCATCGTCCCGTACGAGATCTACGTCGAGTACGCCGAGCGACTGACGGCGATCGCGCCGTTCGCGGGCCCGGCGAAGGCCGCGTTCTTCAACGCGGGCACCGAGGCCGTCGAGAACGCGGTCAAGTTCGCGCGCGGCTATACGCGCCGGCCCGCCGTGATCGGCTTCGAGGGTGCGTTCCACGGGCGCACGCTCCTCTCGCTCACGCTCACCTCGAAGACGCACCCCTACAAGGCGGGCCTCGGCCCGTTCGCGCCCGAGATCTACCGCGTCCCGTTCCCGGACGAGTACCGCGGGATCACGGCGCGGGACGCGCTCGACGCGCTCGACCGGGCGCTCTCGACGCAGGTCGCCGCCGAGACGGTGGCCGCGATCGTGGTCGAGCCGGTGCAGGGCGAGGGCGGCTTCATCGTCGCGCCGCCTGAGTTCCTCGAGGGGCTGCGCGCGATCTGCGACCGCGAGGGCATCCTCCTCGTCGTCGACGAGGTGCAGACCGGCTTCGGACGCACCGGCCGCATGTTCGCCGTCGAGCAGTACGGCGTCGAGCCGGACCTCATGACGCTCGCGAAGTCGATCGCCGCGGGCCTGCCGCTCTCCGCCGTGGTCGGCAAGGCGGAGATCATGGACTCGCTCTGGGACAACGCGGTCGGCGGCACGTACGTCGGCAACCCCGTCGCCCTCGCCGCGGCCGTCGCCGTCCTCGACGTGTTCGAGGAGGAGGGGCTTGTCGAGCGCGCGCAGCGGATCGGGGACACGATCCGCGCTCGCATGCTCGCCTGGCAGGAGCGCTTCGAGGCGATCGGCGACGTCCGTGGCCTCGGCGCGATGCTCGCGGTCGAGTACGTCGAGGACCGTGGCACGAAGGAGCCCGCGCCGGGGGTTGCCTCACGGGTCGCCGAGGAGGCCGCCGTCCGGGGGCTGCTCCTCCTCAAGGCCGGCATCCACTCGAACTGCAACCGCGTCCTCTGCCCGCTCGTGATCACGGACGCCGAGCTCGAGGAGGGGCTCGGGGCGTGGGAGGAAGCGCTGGAAGCGGTCCTTGCGTAGCCGCTCCCGCGCTTTGTGCGTTCTTCCCGTGTGCCGGGACCCAGGTCGACAACCCGTGCCGTGTCGAGGCCCGCGCAACCGGGCGACCTGATCGCCGAGCGCTACGAGCTCGAGGAGCTCCTGGGGACCGGCGGGATGTCGACCGTCTTCCGCGCCCGCGACTCGCAGCTCGAACGGCGCGTCGCGCTCAAGATCCTCCACCAGCGGTACGCCGAGGATCCGGAGTACCTCGAGCGCTTCCGGCGGGAGGCGCGGGCGGTTGCACGGCTGTCGCACCCGAACATCGTCAACGTCATCGACCGCGGCGACGACGGCGGCCGGCAGTACATCGTCTTCGAGCACGTCGAGGGCGAGAACCTCAAGGAGTTCGTCCAGCGCACGGGCCCGTTGCCGGTCCGCCGGGCGCTCGAGCTCGTGCTCCCTGTCGCCGAGGGGCTGGCGTTCGCGCACGAGCAGGGGCTCGTCCATCGCGACGTGAAGCCGCAGAACGTCCTCCTCAGCCGCGAGGGCGACGTGAAGGTGACCGATTTCGGCATCGCCCGCTCGCTCCACGTCGAGCACGGCGTCACGCAGACGGGCACGGTGCTCGGCACCGGCGAGTACCTCGCGCCCGAGCAGGCGAGCGGCAAGCCGGTCTCGCCCGCAACCGACGTCTACTCGCTCGGGGTCGTGCTCTGGGAGCTGCTCGCGGGCGAGGTTCCGTTCAGCGGCGAGAACTTCGTCGCCGTCGCGCTGCGCCACATCAACGAGCCGCTGCCGAGCCTGCGCGAGCAGAGGCCGGACGTGTCGCCGAGGCTCGCCGCCGTGGTCGAGCGAGCACTCGCAAAGGATCCGGCGCACCGCTTCCCGTCGATGGCCGCGCTGGCGAGGGAGCTGCGCGCCTGTCTCGCCGAGGCCGACGGGGAGGTGCCGCCGCCGCCGGAGGACGACGGCGCCCTGACGCTCGTCAGGCCTGCGCCGCGGGCTCCGGCTCGTGCTCGGGACCGCCGTCCCGCTCGCCGGCGGCGCCGGCCGACGGCTCTCTACGTGCTGCTCGCCGTGGCGGTGGCGGGGGCGGCGTTCGCGGCCGTTTTCCTCCTCGCGGGCTCCGGCCACCACGGCGGCTTGCTCGGCGGCGGCTCGTCCGACACGGCCGTGCGGCTGCACGGCGTCGGGGACTACGACCCCCAGGGCGACGGCAGCGAGCACAGCTACAACGCACCGAAAGCGACCGATGACAATCCGGCCACCTACTGGGATACGGAGAGGTACGCAACCCAGGACTTCGGCAATCTGAAGCGCGGTCTCGGCCTCGTCCTCGATGCAGGCAGCGCGGTGAAGCTCACGCAGCTGACGGTGACGACGTCGACGCCGGGGTTCAAAGCGCAGATCAGGGAAGGCGACTCGTCGACGGGCGGCTTCACCGCCGATTCGCCGACCCAGACCGTCTCGGGCACGACGACGACGTTCACCCTGGATGGGAAGACCGCGCAGTACTACGTCGTCTGGATCACGCAGCTGCCGCCGCAGGACTACGCGCGGATCTCCGAGGTCACCGCGAAGCGTTAGTACACGAGGTTGGAGCGGCGCTCGTGCCGCTCGAGCGCGAGCTCGATCAGCCGGTCGAGCGCCTCCACGTAGCCGAGGCCTGACGCCTCGAACAATCGCGCCCAGACGCTCGTCGCGGTGAAGCCGGGCATCGTGTTGAGCTCGTTGAGGACGACCTCGCCGTCGGACTCCCGCACGAAGAAGTCGACGCGCGCGAGACCCTCGCACTCCGACGCGACAAACGACTCGACGGCGCGCCGCTGCAGCAGCTCGATCGTCTCCTGCGGCAGGTCGGGCGGCGGGACGATGAGATCCATCCCGCCCTCGTCGTACTTCGACGCGTAGTCGTACCATTCGTGCTCGAGCGTGTCGATCTGGCCGGGGAGCGACGCGATCGGGGGCGGCACGCGGTTGCCGAGGACGCCGACCTCGACCTCCGTCCCGACGACGAACTCCTCGACGAGCACCTTCTCGTCGTGCCGGAAGGCGAGCTCGACCGCCGGCTCCAGCTCCTCCTCGCCGTGCACCTTCGTGATGCCGACCGAGGAGCCGAGCCGCGCCGGCTTGACGAAAACGGGATAGCCGAACGGGTTCTCGATCGCGTCGCGGAGCCGGATGGCGTGGTGCGCCGCGACGGGGATGCCGCTGTCGCGCATCACCTTCTTGAACAGGTCTTTGTCCATCGCGAGCGCGGACGCGGCGACGCCCGCGCCGACGTAGGGGACGTCCGCGAGCTCGAGCAGGCCTTGCACGGTGCCGTCCTCCCCGAACGGGCCGTGCAGGATCGGCAGGACGACGTCGACAGTTCCGACCGTCTCGAGCGTTCCGGACTCGGCCGGAACGGGCAGCGTCTCCGCCGGACCTGTCTCGGTATCAGTTACCAAGACATGGCCAGACTGGTCAGGTCCTCCTGTCTCGAGCGCCCAGCGGCCGTCGCGGCCGATCGCGACCTCGGCGACCTCGTACCGCTCCGGGTCGAGCGCCGCGACGACCGACCGCGCGGAGGCGAGGGAGATCTCGTGCTCGCTCGACCGGCCGCCCGCGAGGACGGCCACGCGGATCCGGCGTAAGCTCACCCGGTCGTCGTCGTCGTCGTCGTCGGCGGCGGCGGTGGCCCCTGCGAGAACTGCCCGATCGTGATCGTCACCGTCGATCCCTTGGCTGCCGACAAACCGCCGGCGGGATTCTGCGCTCGGACGATGTTGTCCCCGCTCGGGTCGTTGACCGACACGTACTGCTGGGTGACGTTGAAGCCCGCCGCCTGGAGGTCCAGGGCCGCCTGCTGCGAGGTCTCGCCGACGACGTCCGGCACGTTTACCTGCGGCGGCCCGCTGGAGACCTGGAGGTCCACCCCCGTGCCCTTCGGCTCGGACGAGCCCGGCGCGGGATTCTGGTGGATGACCTGGTCGTGCGGCGCGTTGCTCTTCACGTAAGTCGGGTTCGGGTTGAAGCCGGCGTTGCGGAGAGCGGCGATCGCCTGCGGGAGGGACTGGCCGACGACGCTCGGAACGGTGCCCTGTGCCGGGCCGCTCTCGACATTGACGCGCACCTTCGATCCCTTCGGCACGGACTTCCCGGCCGCCGGGACGGTCGCCGTCACCTGTCCCTTTGTCTTGCCCCCTACGAAGTGCTCCACCGGCTGCAGGCCCAAGTTCGTCAGCGTCTGCTGCGCCTGCGACCACTGCTCGCCCTTCACGACCGGCACGGTCACCTTCGGCGGACCCGTCGAGACGAAGATCGTGACGGTGCCGCCCTTGGCGACGTGAGAGCCGGGGCTCGGATCCTGCTTGAGGACGAAGCCCTTTTTGTACTTCTCGCTCGACCCGTGCTGCACGGCCGGATGGAGATGCGCCGCGTGGATCTGCCGCTCGGCCTGCGCCTGGGACTCGCCCTGGTATTGGCTCACGGGCTCCATCACCTTCGAGCCGGACAGCTCCTGCCAGACGAAGAAGCCGGCGACGACGGCCACGACGACGAAGAGGAGGGCGATCAGCCAGGGCCACAGCGGCCGGTCAGGCCCGCCGGCCTCCTCGTACTCCTCGTCCACGACTGCGGGCGGCGGCGGAACGTCGCGCGCGCGCGCAGTGGACGGAGGCGCGATCATCGTGGCGGCCGTCGAGTCGGTCGCCGCTGCCGCAGGCGCCGCGACGCGGCTCAGCACCTGCGTCGCGGAGTCGAGGGTGACCGCCGCGACCGGGGCGCCGCGGGCGACGCGCTCGAGGTCCGACTCCATCTCGTCGGCGCTCTGGTAGCGCTCGTCCGGATTCTTGGCGAGTGCCCGCAGCACGACCATGTCGAGCTCCTCCGGGATGTCCGGTCGCAGCTTCGAGGGCGGCTCCGGCGCATTCGAGAGGTGCTTCATCGCGATCTCGACCGGCGTGTCGCCGTCGAAAGGCGTCTTCCCCGTCAGCAACTCGTAGAGGACGATCCCGAGTGAGTAGAGATCGGAACGCTGGTCGACCTCGCCGCCTCGCGCCTGCTCGGGCGAGAGGTACTGCGCCGTCCCGACGATCGAGCCCGCCTCGGTCATCTGGCTCGTGCCGGCGCGTGCGATCCCGAAGTCCGTCACCTTCACGCGGCCCTCGCCGTCGACGAGGACGTTGTGCGGCTTGATGTCGCGGTGCACGATGCCGTGCCGGTGCGCGAAGCGGAGCGCGGAGAGGATCTGGCGCGCGTACTCGATCGCAACGTTGACCGGCGCGCCGCCGCGGCTGATGATCAGCTCCTTGAGCGTCCGGCCGTCGAGGTACTCCATCGCAATGTAGTAGGTGTCCTCGGCGTTGCCGCGGTCGTAGATCGAGACGATGTTGGGATGGTTGAGCGCGGCTGCGTTCTTCGCCTCGCGGCGGAAGCGCTCGATGAACTGGTCGTCATTCGCGTGGCGGCCGTTGAGGATCTTGATCGCGACGCGGCGGCCGAGCTCCTGGTCCTCGGCGAGGTACACGTCGGCCATCCCGCCCGCGCCGAGCTTGCGCTGGATCTGGTAGCGCCCGTCGAAGAGGGTGTCGATGAGAGAGTCGGTTACCGCCACGGCCGCCTAAAGGGTAGAGACAAGGTCAGGAAACCGGTTTTCGGCGGTCCGGACGGAATGCCTACCAGGACGCCTGTCGTCATCGGTGGAGGAGCCTCTCGAGGATGGCCTTCGCGATCGGCGCCGAGATCGAGCCGCCGAAGCCGTTGGGCTGCTTCTCGACGACGACCGCGACGACGTAGCGCGGGTTGTTCGCGGGCGCGAAGCAGACGAACCAGGCGTCGTAGACGCTGCCGAGCCCGAGCTCTGCGGTTCCCGTCTTGCCGGCGACCGGGACGCCCGGGATCTGCGCCGCGGTGCCCGTGCCGCCCTGGACGACGAGCTGCATCATCTGGTTCAGCTCGGCGGCCGTGGTCGCCTTGATCGGGCGGCCGAGCGTCTGCGGCGTGGTGTTGGCGACCGTCGATCCGTCGGAGGCGACGATCTTCTGCACGAGGTACGGCTTCGGCTCGACTCCCTTGTCCGCGATCGTGGCCGCCACGAGCGCCATCTGGAGCGGCGTCGCCAGCATCCGCTCCTGCCCGAAGGCGAGACGGCCGGGATCGACCTCGGTCGCCGGGTCCTTGGGGAACCAGGGTTTGCCGTTTTGATAGAGGCCGCTCGGATAGAGCACGCTCGACGGCAGGTCGAGCGGTGGGCTGGAGTAGAACCCGTAGCGCTTCGCGTAGTCGAGGATCGTCTTGGCGCCGATGTGCATCCCGATCTTGCAGAAGACGGCGTTGATCGAATGCTCGAGCGCTTGCGAGAAGTCGACGTTGCCGAAGGTCTCGTGCGCGTTGGGCGAGTCCGGCGCGCTCGAGTTGTAGACCTTCATCCCGTACTCGATGCAATAACCGGGGTCGTAGAAACGCGAGTTGGGCGTGTACGCGCCGGTGTCGAGCGCCGCCGACGCCGTGATCAGCTTGAACGACGAGCCCGGCGGATAGAGGCCCTGCGTCGCGTTGTTTTGCAACGCCGACGCGTCGCCGCACGCCCCCTTGATGTGGCCGATCTTCGCGAAGCCTTTCGGCTGCTCGATCAGGTTCGCGTTGTATGTCGGCGACGAGGCCATCGCGTCGACCGCGCCTGTCTTCGCATCGAGCACCACGACCGCGCCGCAGCGGCCCGCGAGCTGTTGGAGCGCGAGCCTCTGGATGGCGGGACGCAGCGTGAGGATCACATTGTCGCCGTGCACCGTCTGCCCGCCGAGCCTGTTCAGCTCGGCCGTGAGCGTGCCGCTCAGGTTGGTGTTCGCGCCGGTCAGGTAGTCGTCGAACTCCTCCTCGATACCCGTCGTCGTCCCGGCCTTCGTCGAGTAGCCGATCACCTGCGGCGCGAGGTCGTTCCCGGGGTAGCGCCGCGTGAAGGTCGTCAGGCCGTGCTTGCGGTGCGCACGGTTGGCCGCGAGGACGGTGGTGCCCCCGGCGGCGAAGATCTTGCCGCGGTCGACCGTCAGCCGGGCGATGACCGCGACGGCGTTGCCCTGCCTGTTCGCGAGGTCGCCCACGGCCCAGGTCTGCCAGTAGGTGGTCGAAACGATGAGGACCGCGAGCAGGACGAGGGCAGCGACCGAGACGTGCAGGAGCTGCTTGTTCATCCGTTCGCCTCCTGGCGGCCACGCTTTTGGCCGGGCGCCGGCGGCTTTGCCGACGGCACTTCCAGCCGATTAGCTCTGTGCGAGATCAGCATCAACCCCGCGACGAGCAGGAAGTTGGCGACGACGCTCGACCCTCCGTAGGAAACGAAGGGAAGGGTGATGCCCGTGAGCGGGATGACCCGCGTGATGCCGCCGACGATGACGAACGTCTGGAACGCGAAGCCGAAGCTGAGGCCCGCGGCCAGCAGCTTCGAGAACCCGTCGCTCGCCGCGAGCGCAATCCTGAAGCCGCGCAAGACGAAGGCCATGTAGAGGAGCAGCAGAGCGGCGGCGCCGACGAGCCCGAGCTCCTGCGCGAGCGCCGAGTAGATGAAGTCCGTGTTCTGGTCGGGGACGATCGACGCGCCGGTCGTCGCCGTGAGGATGCCGCGCCCGAGACCGGTGCCGCCGAAGCCGCCATGCGCCATCGAGTAGAGCGACTGCACGAGCTGGTAGCTCTGGCAGTCCTGTCTGAGTGCCGGGACCGTGCCGGGGCACGTGACCTTGTGCGTCGTCCACGGCGAAAGCCAGTCCGTGATCCGTTCCTGCACATGCGGCGTCGCGTGCGCGACCGCGAACGAGCCGACGAGGAAGAGGCCGAGGGCCGCGGCGACGAATGAGATCCTCGCCGTCGCGACGTAGAGCATCGCCAGGAAGATCCCGTAGTACAGGAGCGCGCTGCCGAGGTCGTCGGTTGCGAAGAGGACGAGCATCGCGCCGCCCCAGATCACGAGCAACGGCCCCCAATCCTTCAGCCTCCCCTGCGCGAGCACCTCCCGCTTCTCGCGCAGGTAAGCGGCGAGGAAGACGATGAGGGCGATCTTCCCGAGCTCACCCGGCTGGAACTGGAGGCCGCCGAAGTGAATCCAGAGGCGGGAGCCGTTGATCGACTCGCCAATCCCAGGCGCGAGCGGCAGGAAGAGCAGGAAGATCGCCGTGACGCCGAAGACGTACTTGTAGCGCTCGAGCGCCCGGTAGTCCTTGTGCAGCCAGAAGAGCGTCGCGGCGAAGGCGGCGACGCCGAACACGATCCAGAGCCCCTGCCGGAAGGAGTTGCTCGCCGGGCCGAGGCGGTAGATCTCCGTCAGCCCAATCGCCGTGAGCAGCGCGGCCATCGGCAGCAGGTACGGGTCGGCGAGCGGCACGGTCAGGCGGACGGCGACGTGGGCGACGAGGTAGAGGCAGAAGAAGAAGACGGCGTAGCCGAGCGAGCCGCCCGAGATCTGCGACTTGAGGGCGATGTAAACGGTGGCGAAGCCGATCGCCGTCAGGACGCCGACCGTGAGTAGTGCCGCGAGCTCACGGTTGCGGAGGGTCACCGGAACAGCACCCAGACGACGAGCGCCGCGACGAGCGCCAGCACCACCAGAACGATCAGCACGAGCCGGACGCGGCGCGAGTCGGCGGCCGGCTGAGTCGCGGCCTCGGGTGTGGCGGGCTCCGGCTCCTCCGGTTCCAAGTACTCGCGTGTCTGCTCGTCGGGCTCGTCCCCGTCCGCGCTGACTGCCGGCATCGCGACGGTGTCCTCGGCGCTGGGCGCGGCTTCGGCCGAGATCCGGAACGCGACCGCGGTGATGTTGTCCTCGCCGCCCCCACGGTTCGCGGCGGCGACGAGCGCCTTCACGGCCTTGTCGAGATCGTCGCGGTTGTCGGCGAGGAGTTCGAGTATCTCCTCGTCCTCGACCATGTCTGTGAGCCCGTCGGAGCAGATGAGGAAGACGTCGCCCTCCTCCGCCTCGATCGTGAAGCGGTCGACGTCGACGTCGGGATCCGTTCCCACGGCGCGCGTGATCACGCTGCGCTGCGGGTGCACCTGCGCCTCTTCCTCCGAGAGCTTCCCGGTCTTCAGCAGCTCGTTCACGAGCGAGTGGTCCTCCGTGAGCTGCTCCATCTGCTCGCCCCGGACGAGGTAGGCGCGCGAGTCGCCGACGTGGCCGATCTCGACGGTCATTCCCTCGACGAGCGCGACCGTCATCGTCGTGCCCATGCCCGAGGCGGTGGGGTCGGTCGAGGCGCGGTCGTAGATGCGGCGGTTCGCCTCCTGGATGAGCGCGTCCACCTGTTCAAGCCCGCTGAGCCCGTCGGAGTCGCCCCCCTCGAGAGCGGAGGCCGCGAGACGCGACGCAACCTCACCGGCCTGCGCGCCGCCCATCCCGTCGGCGACGGCGAAGAGCGGCGGCGCGACGACGTAGTTGTCCTCGTTGCGGCGCCTTCTGCGCCCCGTGTCGCTCGCGACCGCGTACGCGCCGACCGGCATCGCCTACTCCTCCTCCAGGAGGAGGTCGGTGGCGCCGACGCGGAGGACGTCGCCCGCGCCGAGCCGCTGCGCGCCCGCAACGCGCGTGCCGTTGACGAACGTGCCGTTCGTCGAGTCGAGGTCCTGCACCCAGACGCCGTCGCCGCGCACCTCGATCCGCGCGTGCCGGGCCGACGCAAAGTCGTCGTCCATGAGCACGAGATCGTTCTGCCCGCCGCGGCCGACCGTCACCGGCGCCGAGTCGATCGGGAATTCGCCTCCCTCCTCGAGGCTGGGGCTCCGCTGGACGACGAGCCAGACCGACCTGCGCTTGGCAGCGCCACGGCCGAGCCCCGCGGCCGCAGCGGCTCCCGGCGTCAGGATCATGCTGTCCTGGCTCGGCGCCTGCCGCTCGCGCCCCGCCGAGCGGATCACGCGCACGACGAAGAGGTAGAGGAGGACGAGAAACGCGATCTTGAGCGCGAGGAGCGCCTCCGCGACCGAGGTAGAGGCAACCGTCACGACGCTCCTATTCCCGCTCGGTGGAGAAGGTGACCGTCGTCTCGCCAATGGTGAAGCTCGAGCCGGCGTCGAGCCGCGCGCGCTGGACGCGCCGGCCGTCCACCTCCGTGCCGTTCGTCGAGCCGAGATCGACGAGCCAGTACGTCGAGCCCTCTTGCACGATCTCCGCGTGACGGCGCGACACGTTCGCGTCCTCGATCTGGACGTCGGCGTCACGCGAGCGTCCCAGGACGGAACGCCGCTGCTCGAGTACGTGCCGCTCGCCGTTCCAGCGGAGCACGGCGACCTCCCGCTCGACGCCGAGCTCGACGAGCGAGGCGGCCTCGGTCGGCTGCGTCCGCGGCTTGTAGACCATTGTCGCGCCGGGTGGAGGGACCTCGGGGGCCTCCTCGTCGCCGCGCCGGCCGTGCTGCGCCATCCGCGTCGCGATCCCGAACTCGCCGACGCCGAGGTCCTCGTCCGTCTCGAAGACGATTCGCGGCGGAGTCAGGAGCGCGTAGTTCTCGCGCGCGGCGTGCTCGGCGAGGTACTCCTCGAGCTCCGACACG
>Ga0193751_1002665_pt1 | contig 10751 bp, 18 predicted proteins | sample L1c2metaG_FD_143050 | JGI IMG/M metagenome (GOLD analysis project Ga0193751, IMG submission 143050) | Soil microbial communities from a riparian zone of the East river system, Colorado, United States - L1c2 | ecosystem: Environmental > Terrestrial > Soil > Riparian zone | place: USA: East River...
GAAGTAAAAATCCGGTATTTAGCGCGACGAGTAACAAAGGCAGCATCTACTCAGCCGGAAATAATAGAGAGCGTTTGTAGGACTGTCAATCAGTAAATATGAGTATTTTCCTGATATAGGATCGCGCTACATGATTGGAACATCGTTCGCGGTGGTCGTCAGTGCCGATGAGGTGTGATTAAGCGATTAAGTCTGACTTCCTGAGGCTGTCCTAAGCGCTTCGAGGAGCTTAGCCAAAGCCAGCGTGTCCTGACCGCAATAGGCCAGGAGCGCTTTCCGTTTCGCCTTGCGCTCGGCCTCGCTGGAATCCCCGCTGATCATTGCCTGCCATGCCAGTCCCGCAGCCTGCCCGTTCGGGACTTCCATACCCTCGTAGGTCATTTCCGGCACCAGGGCAGGCAAAACTGCCTTCAAAGAAAATGAGCCGCCGAACTCCGGGTGGTACACATGATTGCGAACCACTGGAAGCAAGTCCCACAGGTGACGCTGAATACTCTGATGCGGTCGGTGTAGGTGGGCAACCAACTCGCAAGTTCCCATAACCGCTGTGACTCGAATTGCTCGTTGTACACGACGATGCTACCGCTCTCGCCAAGAGCATCAGAGAGCGACTTGATAAATTCAGTTCGAGGATCGCCGTTGTCCATCGCTAAGAACTCAAAGTGCTCCGGCGTTGCCCCCGGTTGCGTCTGCACATGCACCGACCACTGAAAAGGCAAATGATCGTAAGGATGCATGCCGGAAAATCGTGGTATCGCAGGATTGACAGTTTCGAAATCCACATGAAGGAAACCGGATATTTCAGGGATTCAAATTCGGTCTTCAGTTCTGCGCTGAACCACGAGAGGACTTGGGTGTTGCCCTCAGTCGTCCACATCTGCCGGAAAGAGGCATTGAAGGCTTCCTGCTGTTGCGAACCGGGTAGTTTCGCAATTAACAAGGCGTGGCCGATGGTGATGCGGTCGGCAAGGAAGCATGGGCGATTGGCGGAATGAGTTCCGTCAGCTTGATGCGTCCTAGCACATAGGCTTCGCTCTTTCCCGCTCTCGCTGCAAGAGAAGCGACACTGTAGTTCGGGTCATTGAGGTTGAGCAGCGAACGAAATCCAAACGCTTCTTCCAGCGGATGGATGTCCTCCCGCTGCAAATTTTCGACAAGTTGGGCTTCAATGGCTGCCGCATCGCTGAGCTCGACGACTCGCACGGGTACGGTTTTGAGTTCAGCCAATTGTGACGCTCGAAGCCGTCTTGCTCCAGCTACGACCTCGTACTTGTTTTCGTCACCCGATTTAGCCCTGACGACGAGTGGTTGCAGAATGCCTTGCGACTTGAAGCTCTCCGCCAACTCTTTCAGGCTTTCTTCATTGAATCGCTTGCGGGGATTGCTGGGCGATTCTGCAAGAAGCGCGATTGAGAGATTGCGGTATTCGCCATTGTTTTGCGTCTTGTGATTTTGCATACACGTTCTCCTTTTTATTTGGTTTTGTTTGAAATTTGGTTTGTGGGTTCCGTCCGTGACTAAAAGGAAATGCCCGATAACGCCTCAGCCGCTGCTGGCGGCTGAGCGATAGGGGCGGGTTCCGCCTGGGTCTGGTTGGCTGCTTCCGCTTCCTCAACGGTTGCGGGTCGTGGGCTGATGGCTCCGAGAATCACTGCCGCTGTGCGCTGTACGACTTCCAAGCTCTCGGCCAGCAGCTTGGCATCGCCATTCCAAAGCTGGATGTAGTCGGCAGATGCGGTTCCGGTTTGAAGTCCAATGGACTGGCACACGACAAAGGCCACGGCCTCGGCTTCGGTCTCGCGTACCTGTTTGGTGGTCAGGGTTCGCCGTTCGCTGCGGTGCAACATCTCATGCGCCATTTCATGCACGAGGGTTGAGAACTCCTCGGCTGGCTGCATTCCGGTCAGCAGGGTGATTCTTCCTCCAGAGGACAGGCCTTTTGCGGGAGCGATCTTCTCCGAGTAGCGGAGCTTTATGTTCTGACTCTCCACGTACTCGATGAGGCGTTCCCGATGGCCCGTGACATCGCCTTCAACATCAGCCAGGGTGGGCAGTTCTTTGCCTTCGGTCTGGCTGACATCGAACACATACGCGGCACGAAACCCGTAGAGCTGCTGCTGTGGTTTGCGTTCGTCGGCGGCATTGTCGGTCTGGATCTCGGTCGCAATTCCGTCGCTGGGCTTTTTGCGTCCAACCATCGGGGCAAGAATCAGAATGCCTTTTTCCCCGCGCTTCAGGAAGCGGCCAAGCGAGTTCCAAGTGCAACCCGAGTTGCCGTAGGTTTCTGGCGAGCGATGAGCATGATATTGCCGAAGCTGTAGGTGTGAAACCGTGCCATCGCGTTCAAATACTCGGTCAACACTTCACTTTCGCCTGACTCCAGAGCCGTCACTAGAAAGCTGAATGCCTCGTTGGTTTTGTTGTTGATTTCTTCTAATTTCATTGTTTTTCCCTTCTGCCGGTGTCGGCTTGTTTTTTCTTCCATGAGGAGGCGCACTCAGGTCAAACCAATTTCTTTTGTTGAGTGCCCCCGCTTCATGAAAAAGGCGCAGGAGGGCTTGCGAGGGTTCAGTCAAGGTCGAGCGAAGCGAGCCGCAGGGAAACCTTGACGGGTTCCTCGCAAGCCCGGAAAACGCCGGTGAAGCGGGGGCGCTCGATAAAAGAAGAAATTAGGTTACTTTCCGAATTGCTTTTGTTTTTGACTTTGGCGGCCGGTGTTCTTCAAACTGATTTGCAATTCTTCCATACGCACTCTTGGTTGGTCCCAGTGGACCAGGTGCACATTGAGTTCCTTCGTATCAGTTGGTGCTGCGATCTTTCACTCGGCCTCGAAGGCCACAAAAAAACTCGCAGTCACCGGGAACACGGCATCGCCAAACGACTGGCTCTCCTTCTCAGAGTGGATTCGCAAAAAGATCATTCAACCTACGGGCTGCGCCAGAGTTCTTCCATACGCACTCTTGGTTGGTCCCAGTGGACCAGGTGCACATTGAGTTCCTTCGTATCAGTTGGTGCTGCTATCTTTCACTCGGCCTCGAAGGCCACAAAAAAACTCGCAGTCACCGGGAACACGGCATCGCCAAACGACTGGCTCCTCTCTCTTCAGAGTGGACACGTACAACGATCGATTTCAAGCGATAGGCTGCGGCAAGCCCTGATTGCACATTGCATTGAAGAGCGGTCGATACACGTCGTCGGAGACCCAGAGTCTGTGCAGCAGCACCGCTAGTTTTCTTGCAACCGCAGTCACGGCCCGTTTCTTTGAACTCTTTCCACCCCGGCTTGCCATGCGCATGCCCCAGCGTTTGAGATCGGAGTCTTGCCCAAAGCGGCTCAGCATCCGCTGCGCACACTGCACCAGTAAGACTCTGAGCTGTCGATTGCCGGCTTTGCTGATGCGCATTTGTTTATCGACAGACCCCGATTGATGTCGGCGCGGAACCAACCCCAGATAGGGACCGACATCGCGCGATTGCCGAAACCGATGAGGGTCACCGATGGTTAGCACGAATTTCAAGGCGGTGAGTGGACCAACTCCATTGATCTGCCTGAGTCGTGCGGTCTCGGGATAGCGAGTCCGAGCGATCAGCTCGATGCGTTTGTCGAACTCGCGGATCTGTTCCGTGAGGCGGGCGATATTCTCGATCAACGGGGTCAGCGCTGGGCGGAATGCTTCGGGGATATGCGGAGCTGCCTTTCCGACGAAATATTCCGTTGTCGATGTCGGCAATCTTCCGCCAGAGCTTTTCACCATGCCGCGCACTGCGTTGATTAGTTTGACTCGCGTGCGAACCAGGAGATCGCGTGCATTTAGACAAACCACATCCTCGTAGCTCGATCCGCTCCGGTGCTGAATAGGCGAAAGAAGTTTAGGATCGGCGCGGGCGAGACGGGCAAGCATCTGCGCGTCCACTTCATCGCTCTTTCTGTTGTTCGAAGAGATAATCTGGATCGCGCCCGTATTGGCGACGATGACCTCGTGTCCCCAGCTCGATAACAACTCATAAACCCAGCGCGAATGGGTTCCTGCCTCGATGGCAATGCGACAGGGTGGAATCTCCTCAAAGAACTTCTTGAGCGTTGCAGCGTTGGTTCGTATTCGGCCCTGGGCCAGAACGTTCGCTTCTTCGCTGAGCACACAGCAATAACTGTAACGGTCCCCGAGATCAATACCGATAGTTACGTTCCCTTCACCGGTCTCGTGAGTGTCCTGCAGATCGGCTACCGCTTCCAACAATTCGCTCTTCGCCATACCGTTCCTCCTTCAGGTGGTGGAGACCAGTATCGGTCAAACCTTCCGACCAACCGGCGCCTCCTCATCCCATCTTTCACTTGAGCGGCAGCGAGAAAAAACAAGGCGACACGGGCAAAGGGACGAAACGGAGCGCGAAGGAGGGTGGCAGGGTGTGAGGGAAAGCGCGGCGAGTGCCAAACGCTTCTGGTTTATGTTTGGCGCGAAACCGGCGCAGTCCGAAACGCCCGTCCGAGCCGCGGCCAAGCGGCGTCCACCCGGAAGAGGGCGAAGTGGAACAAAGGAAGCGGAGCCACGTTTGCCGGACTGCTAAGGAAAAACATGCTGCAAGTGCAGTCTGGCTCCGTGAGGCGATAAGACTTAAGACGTAAATGAGTACCGTCATCGAGACACTCGACTAGATTTTCTCTCCACCGAGAGTTCAACAGTTTCAGGAGCGAAATGCTTGCGGAACCGCGCAGTCTGACGGCGACGTACAGCTACCCTGATTGTGCTATAACCTAGGTCGCGCAACACGTTCCGCGACCGACGGCGCCGTGTTGACCGTGGACGGTTGGAACACAGCGCGCCCCACAGGACTACACTGGCGGTGAAGTAACTACAAGGATTTTCTTATGCGCAATGTACTGACGCTTGTTGCCGTGCTCTTCTGCGCGGTCTTGGCATGGCCGCAGAAATTATCTGTGCGCTGGGAGGAATTGACCGCTGAAGACTTTCGCAGCGCGATTCAGCAGTCCCAGGGCAGCTGCTTACTGCCGCTTGGAATTGTGGAAAAACATGGCCCGCATTTGCCGTTGGGAACCGACCTTCTGAAAGTGCGCCATGCCGCACTGGCCGCCGCCCAGCAAGAATTCGCGGTGGTTTACCCGGAATACTACTTCGGACAGAGCTTTGACGCCCGCCATGAACCGGGCACAGTGGCGTACAGCTCGCACCTGCAATTGGAGCTGTTGCAGGAAACCACGGATGAGATGGCGCGCAATGGCTGCAAGAAGGTCATCATCGTAAACGGGCACGGTGGAAACGAACACCTGCTGACGTTTTTCGCGCAAACGCAATTGGAAAAGGCTCACGACTACGTGGTTTACATCTTCGGACTGCCGGAGCGTCCGGCGGGCGGTCCGCCCAAGAAAACATCAATGGACATGCATGCCGGCGAGTCTGAAACGTCCACCATGCTGATCAGTCGCCCCGACCTGGTGCATCTCGAGCGTGCAGGAAGAGAGTCCGGAACGGACCAGGCGCGATTGTCTCTGCCCGGGACTCTCTACACTGCGATCTGGTGGTACGCGCGTTTTCCCGAGCATTACTCAGGAGACGGTTCAGCGGCAACCCGTGAACTTGGCGAATACAACATGCAGGCGTGGATCGCGGCGATCCAGAAGGCAATTCAGGCGGTGAAATCCGACAAGACCAGCTTGCAGTTGCAGAATGAGTTTTTTGACAAGGCGAACCACCCCCTGCAAACACCCCAGTGAAGTCACCGAAGCTCCTGGAGGCGCATAACCCGGGAGTCTTTGGACAAAAAACAAAGAGAACTGGAAGCGGGCCTCGCCACGGAGCCATAAATCCGGGTGGATGTCATCATCTCCGCGAACGTAGTGAACGGCGTCGTATGGCGTCGTATTAGGGTGTATCGGCCATGGTGGAGAAGCCGTTGACCATCTCTTTAGACGATGGGCTTGCCATCCAGCGTATGGCCCGCGAGCGTCACGTTCACGTGCTGGTGAACTACGGGACCACTTGGTATGCCAGTAATCGTGCGAGCTACGACGAACTCGCGCAAGAGCTGGGCGGACTTCGCAAGGTGGTGGTGCACGATGGCCACCTGGTCCCATGGAGATCGGAGTGCAGCCCGAATTTCTCGACAAGCCTCAGATATATCCGAACGTAGATGATGAGGCCACCATCATCCTCGCCTATCCTCATGCGCAGGCCGTTATACACGCCTCGTGGAATTGGCCTTTTTCGCGTAAGGACATGGAGGTCTATGGCGCAACGGGATAAGCCATCACCGTGGCAGCAGACCAGATCCGGATTCGCCACAAGGATGAGGAGAAGGAATCTCAAGGCTGCGCCGGCGCTTACCGCTCCGAGTGATGATTCACTGCACTACCTGGCGGCAGTAATGAACCGGCACGTCGAATCGAGAGGCGAGCCTAGCGCGCTCGACACGAATATTACGATGATGCCGATTCTGGACGCGGCGCGCCAGTCAGCCCGGACGGGCACTACGCTCAAGTTGAGTGCCCTACCGCAGTAGCCCCGCCATAGGGTCGCCATACTTCGACCGGCTGTGCGGGTCCGGTATTGGTCTCTCTTTGCCCGAGGGACTTGCCAAACCTAGAAATATCGCTCCTCTGCTTGCACTTTTTTTGGTGAAACAATAGTCCCCGGGGCGGGTTCTTCGTGACGCCGACCGGGCTTCGTCCCGCAAAAAATACTTGACAAGCTTGACGCACAACGCCTATAAGTCTTGTCAGTTTTGATCAATGAACAGTCAATTTGACAGATAAAAAACAAGGTAGCTGCCCCAAGGACGAATATGCGCACAGCTCTAGAGATTGGTTTGGAGCATTTCACGATCAACGATGCAGCTTCGGGAGCCATTTTGTCCCCCACAAGAAATAAATTTCGCGTGTGATTGTTTCGATATTTGCATGGTATAGACAACCCGGCCACGTAGCCCTTATGAGTCTTTCACACCTACTCTCTGACGAGTGCGAACACCGCATGTCTTATACCGATCTGCTGGCGCTCAACGATGAGCGCGTAATGCAGTACCTGCAGGCTGGCAACACAGACGCATTCGCCGTGGTCTTTAAGAGGTATCATCGGTTGGTTCACGTGACCGCCTTGCGCACACTCTGTTTTCCTGGAGATCTATCGAAAAGCGGGACAATTTGACCCTACCAGGGGTACTCTTAAAGTGTGGCTTCTGCAATACGCTTACAGCCGCAGCGCGAATCGGCGTAACTATTTGCTGGTTCGCCACTTGTACAATATGAAGGAAGTGAGCGCGATCGATGAAGCGGAGAGCTTTTGGTCGCCGGCCCGTCTTCAGCCACAAGAGACCACCCGGCTGGTGAGCGAGGGTCTGGAAGCGCTTTCAGATGCGCAAAGGCAGACAATCCAGATGTTCTTTTTTGAAGGGCTGGATTTCAAAGAAATAGCGCGCCGAAGAAACGAGAAATTCTCGAACGTGCGCCATCATTATTATCGGGGCTTGCTGCAGCTTCGGTCCCACTTGCAGGGCGTTCCCCAGGGCGAGGATGCAAGACCAGCGGTTGCGCATTGAGGAACGACATGCCAGGACAGGGGGCACTTCGAGGAGCTTTGCGCGGCGGCCACTATCGGTGAAGCCACGGGCGAGGAACTCCTGGAACTGGAGCAGCACGTCGCAAATTGTGACGCTTGCCGGCAGGCCTATTTCGATTGCTTGAGCGTGGCAGCGCAACAGTTCGCGACAGCAGGCGAGGATCCAACGGCAAAATGTACAAGTCATCGGGTTCGTCGTGGAGCACATACCTCACACTCTTCAACTTCGCGTGTGTGGAGAGATGTTCCAGATCGCGGTCAACCTTGGGATCAGTGAGCGCAACCCACGCAACAACACCTCGGATAACATCGTGAGTGCCCGCAAGATCTAGCAGCCATCGACTTTCCGCCAATGTCTGCCTAGCCTGTACGGTAACGACGCCGTCGATGCCAGATTCTTCGAGGACATCCATTAAATCTTGGATCAGGAAGTCACGCGAAAAAGGCCCATTTTCTCCGAAATCCAGGAATATTGGGGAGTGGAGTATTTCCATAGGTGATGGTGAGCATCGATCTTGGCGTATGGCATTCGAGGTCCCTAATTGTTTTCCAGTTTGCCAACGATTCAAGTGTGATCTGTTATTCCAGTATTCCAGCCGCCATGCTCTGGATCCTTGGCGTTTGTCGAGCCTGTACTGCGATCGATCCATCAAATCCTGCTCGCTTGAGTTCAGGTTCAAGATGCTCGGGCAGAAAATCCCGGCGAAGACACGACATCGAATCATCGATCCAGCCATATTCATCGGCCTTGTAACGCCAGAAATGCTGGTGGGTGTCGACGCGCATGAGCGGTTCACACGGTTCTTGAAAAGCGCTGCTCCGAGAAGTTCACGACCTGTTGCCGCGATTCGCCGAGCCCTTCAATCCCCAACTCGACGATATCCCCAGACTTGAGATACTGCGGCGGTTTCATTCCCAGTCCCACCCCGGCGGGAGTGCCGGTGCTAATCACGTCTCCGGGAAGCAACGTCATGAATTCGCTGACGTACGACAGGAGCGTCGCAATGTCGAAGATCATATTGGCGGTAGAACTTTCCTGGCGAATCGATCCGTTAACCTTGAGCCACATTTTTAGATTGCCCGGATCACGAACCTCGTCTGGAGAGGCGAGAAACGGGCCCAACGGAGCGAAAGTATCTGCGCTTTTACCTTTCACCCACTGACCTCCGCGCTCGAGCTGAAAACTGCGTTCAGAATAATCGTTATGCAGCACGTATCCGGCCACGTAATCCAGCGCTTTGTCTCTCGGGACGTAGAGCGCAGTCTTTCCAACCACCACAGCAAGTTCGACTTCCCAGTCCACCTTGGTGGCATTTCTCGGGATCATCAGCGCATCGTTTGGTCCGACTAAGGATGTTGTCGCCTTGAAGAAGATTACTGGCTCTTTCGGAATTGCAGCCCCGGTCTCCGCCGCGTGGTCGCGATAATTGAGTCCGATACACACGATTTTGCTCGGGCGACAAATCGGCGGTCCCAAACGTATTGTGAACGGAACGCGCGCAGCGGAAGAAATGTGGGTCTTTAGCCATTCGCGAAGATCATCAATGCCGCCTCGCGCGAAAAACGCTTCGTCATAATCCGACACGAAATTCGAGACATCCATACGGGAGCCGTCGTCGAGGAGGACTCCCGGCCGTTCTTTGCCGGCTTCGCCGAATCGAATAAGCTTCAATGTTTTACCTCACGTAGCCGAGCCGCCTGGCCAGCTAGGGTTCTAGCTTAAAAATACGTTCCATTCGCAACCATTTTTCGCCAGGCTTCGCTTCCGGCAACGCTTGCTGGAATTTCCACATAAGCTGCTCCCATGCTTGTATCTTCGGATTCGTCTGGTCCGCCTTGGCTTTCTTTTCAAACGAAAAGCTCTCATTTACTTCCATAATCATGAACATGCGCGTGCCGAGCAGGTAGATCTCCAGATCTTCGATTCCGGAGTCCTTTAAGCCTTGCGTGATCTCCGGCCATATTTTCTCGTGGTATTTCCTGTACTCGGCAATCAGTGCGGGATCATCTTTCAAGTCGAGAGCGAAACAGAATCGGCGGCTCATCTCGCAGTACCCAGTTCAGCAACTCCGGACTCCGCAAGCAGAACAGGCCGGTAGCCGCGAATCGCGAAGTAGAGCACATATGCCTGGCAGATTAACGGCACTATGAAAGCCACGCGAATATTGCTGTGGTCGGAGATGGATCCCATGATTGCGGGGAAGATGGCCCCACCGATGATCGAAGCCACTAACAATGACGACCCCAGTTTTGTGTATCGCCCAAGCTGCTTGATGCTTAGGGCAAAGATGGTTGGAAACATGATCGAATGAAAGAAACCAATCAGTACGACAGCCCAAAGGGGTGCCACGCCCGAACCGAGAAGAACGACGAGCAGACAGACCAGAGTTGACAGCGAAAATAAGGAGAGGAGCTTGGCGGCAGGCACGCGCTTCATGATGTAAGAGCCGAAGAATCTTCCGATCATGAATCCAATCAAATGCAACTTCAAATAGAAGGAAGCATCCTTTTGAATCATTCCAGGAATACTATGCTGCGCCAGGCGAATGACGAAACTAGCCACTCCGATTTGGGCCCCCACGTAAAAGAACTGTGCAACAACTCCTTTTACCAAGTGGCCATAACGCCATATATCGCGCAACTCTTCGCGGGTTGACTCCTTCTTCCCCGCTCCGTCGGTTGCGCCGAGCTCTGGCAATTTAGAAAGAAAAATCACAGCCGCGTAGGCAAGAAAAATTGCTGCGATGACCAGGTAAGGCACCCTCACGGTGCTGACCACGGCGGTGCGATACGTAGCCATCTGTGCGGGCGTCATGGTCGTCAACTTCTCCCGCGAATACTCGAGGGCCGACAGGATAAAAGCCGAGCCAATGAATGGAGTCACCACCGCGCCCACGGCATTGAACGACTGTGCCAGATTCAATCGCTGCTCTGAGCTCTCCGCTGGCCCCAGCAGGGTTACGTAAGGATTGGCAGCGACTTCGAGCACCCCTTGGCCGCAGGCCATGACGAATGAAGCGAAAAGAAATAATCCATAAACCTGAATTGAGGCCGCGGGAATAAACAGCACCGCGCCCGTCGCGCATGTAACCAAACCGACGACTATGCCATTCTTGTAGCCGATCCTTTCCAGCAGCCGCCCTGCAGGCAACGCGGAAAGGCAATAGCCGCCGAAGAATGC
>Ga0193751_1002666_pt1 | contig 10750 bp, 9 predicted proteins | sample L1c2metaG_FD_143050 | JGI IMG/M metagenome (GOLD analysis project Ga0193751, IMG submission 143050) | Soil microbial communities from a riparian zone of the East river system, Colorado, United States - L1c2 | ecosystem: Environmental > Terrestrial > Soil > Riparian zone | place: USA: East River...
AATCTGCCTGGGCGGTCATTCGTATGACCTCCGCTCGTCGGGCGGCGGCACGGTGGCCCCGCGGTACTCGACCGGGATGCCGCCGAGCGGATAGTCCTTCCGCTGCGGGTGGCCCTTCCAGTCATCCGGCATCTCGATCCTGGTCAGCGCCGGGTGGCCGTCGAAGATGATCCCGAAGAAGTCCCAGGTCTCCCGCTCGTGCCAGTCACAGGTCGGGTAGACGTCCACCACCGAGGGGATGTGCGGGTCGGCGTCGGGCGCCGACACCTCCAGCCGCAGCCGCCGGTTGTGGGTGATCGACAGCAGGTGATAGACGGCATGCAGCTCGCGGCCCTCGTCGGCCAGGTAGTGCACCCCGGACACGCCCGTGCACAGCTCGAAGGCCAGCGCCGGGTCGTCGCGGAGCCGCCCGGCGACGGCAGGCAGGTGCTCGCGGCGGACGTGGAAGGTCAGATCGCCGTACTGGGTGACGACCCGCTCGACCGCGTCGCCGAAGCTGAGCCCGGACTGCTCCAGCGAGGCGCCGAGCGCGTCGGCGACGTCGTCGAAGTAGCTGCCGTACGGCGGCTGGCTGGACAGCGGCGGCGGCCTGCGGACCTTCAGCCCGCCGTACCCGGAGGTGTCGGGCGTGTCGCTGACGCCGAACATGCCCGTCCTGGCGACCTGCTCGGCCAGCCGCTCCCGGCCCGCCAGCGCGGCCGGGTCAGGCGGCGGCACCTGGCCGGGCCCGCCGGCCGGCGTTCCCGCGGTCACCTGTCCGCTCCCGGCACCGGGCCGGACAGGCTCGGCAGCAGCGGCAGGCGGCGCAGCCTGGCCTGCTCAAGTTCCTCGACCTGGCGCTCGCGATGCACCCCGAGCTTCATGTTCTGGATCTTGTCGTGCAGCTTGAGTATCGCGTCGAGCAGCATCTCGGGCCGCGGCGGGCAGCCCGGCAGGTAGATGTCGACGGGGACGATGTGATCGACTCCCTGGACGATCGCGTAGTTGTTGAACATGCCGCCGCTGGACGCGCAGACCCCCATCGAGATCACCCACTTGGGCTCGGCCATCTGGTCGTAGATCTGCCGGAGGACCGGTGCCATCTTCTGGCTCACCCGCCCGGCCACGATCATCAGGTCCGCCTGCCGCGGCGTGTTCGACGCCCGTTCCATGCCGAACCTGGCCAGGTCGTGCCGCGGCCCGCCGGTGGCCATCAGCTCGATGGCGCAGCACGCCAGGCCGAAGGTGGCGGGCCAGACCGAGCTCTTGCGGGCGTACCCGGCCACCTTCTCGACGGTGGTCAGCAGGAATCCGCTCGGGAGCTTCTCTTCTATACCCATGGGCTAGTCCCACTCCAGACCGCCGCGCCGCCAGACATAGGCGTACGCGACAAGAACAGTGGCGATGAACGTGACCATCTCGACCAGCCCGAAGACACCCAGCCGGTCGAAGGCGACCGCCCACGGGTACAGGAAGATGATCTCGATGTCGAAAATGATGAAGAGCATCGCCGTGAGGTAGTACTTCACCGGGAACCGGATGCCGCTGGGCTGGTGCGTCGGCTCGATTCCGCACTCATATGCCTCAAGCTTGGCCCGGTTCCACCGCTTGGGGCCCGCCACCGAGCCCATGACCAGCGAGAAGATGGCGAAGAAGGCAGCCAGGCCGGCCAGCACCGCGATCGGCGCATAGTGACTCATGGCTCATCTCCTCCTTTGCCTGGCGGTCAGGCGGCTGCCTGGCTGTCAGTGCGTCGTGCCGGGCGACGCGCCACCGCTCGTGGCTAGGCCGCCGGCGTCATCTTAGACACCGCGTTGACCAGCCGGTCGACCGCGTCGCCGCCGCGGGTCTCGGTCAGGTTTCCCAGCAGCTTCATGGTGAAGCGCATCACCGCCGGGCGCTTGACCCCGTGCCTGGTCGCGAACTGCATGAAGGCAGGCTTGCCGATCAGGGCAACGAAGGTACGGCCCAGGGTGTAGTAACCGCCGTAGGCGTCCTTCAGCGCTCTCGGGTAGGTCTGCAGGACGTTTTCCGCTTCGCCGAGCGTAGGCCTGGCCAGTGCCTGGGTCATCACCCGGGCGGCTATCTCGCCTGACTCCAGCGCATACGCGATGCCCTCCCCGTTGAACGGGTTGACCATGCCGCCGGAGTCCCCGGCCAGCAGCAGGCCCCTGGTGTAGTGCGGGGTGCGGTTGAATCCCATCGGCAGCGCGGCGCCGCGCACCGGCTGGGTGCGGTTCTCCTCGGCGAAGCCCCATTCCGCCGGCATCGCGGCCAGCCAGCGGCGCAGCAGCGCCCGGTAGTCGATGTTCTGGAACGCGGTGGAGGTATTCAGCAGCCCGAGGCCGACGTTGCTGGTCCCGTCGCCCATCCCGAAGATCCAGCCGTAGCCGGGCAGCAGCTGGTTGCCGTCCCACAGGTCCAGCCAGGCCTCGAGGTAGTCGTCGGCGTGCCGGGGACTGGTGTAGTAAGTCCTGACCGCGACGCCCAGCGGCCGGTCGTCCCGCTTGCGCAGGCCCATGGATATCGACAGCCGCGAGGAGTTGCCATCGGCCGCGACGACGAGACGGGCGCGGAAGGGCCGTTCCGGCTGATCATGTGACGCGGCGGCCCGCCCGGCACCTTCCGCGGAACCGGTGACCGCCTGCCGCGCGGTGACCCCGATGATGCGGCCGGTCCGGTCGTCCAGCAGCGGGCCGGTCACATTCACGCCCTCCAGCAGGCGCGCGCCCGCCTTCTCCGCGTGCCGGGCCAGGGTCTCGTCGAAGTCCAGGCGGCTGCGGACCATGCCGTAGCCGGGGTAGCTGGACAGGTCGGGCCAGGGCAGCTCGATCCGGCCGCCGCCGCCGATGATGCGCAGCCCCTTGTTGCGCAGCCAGCCGTCGCTCTCGGCGATGGGCACGCCCATGCCGGTGAGGGCCTTCACCGCGCGCGGGGTGAGGCCGTCACCGCAGACCTTCTCGCGCGGGAACTGGGACTTCTCCAGCACCAGCACGTCAAGGCCCGCCGAGGCGAGGAAGTAGGCCACCGATGAGCCTGCCGGGCCCGCGCCCACGACAATGACATCGGCCGTCTCGGGGGCTAGGTCCGGGGTGCCCGCGGGGGGAGCTTGCTCGGTCACGAACCCGTCCTGCCTGTCTTGTGAACCGCTTCACAAGTGTGTACTTGCAGTCTAGACCGTCCCGCGCCCAAGCCACGAGCCGCCCTGCTCGGGGGAGATGCGGGCGCCGGGCGGCCATCGCGCGGTCCAGACCGCGGGGAGCCGATGCCTGGCAGCTGATCGATCACCTCGGCGGTCAGAGGCGGAGCCTCACTGGATGATCGTGGTGGACTGGGCACGATATCGTGCCGAATCCGCCGCGATCATGGGCGGCCGCGCCGAGATGATCATTGGGACCTGCCGGGAGCGACCGTGCGCGGCCGGGCAGCCAAGTGGAGGGCGACCACGCCGAGCGAGAGGTTGCGCCAGCGGACGGCCGACCAGCCGGCGGCGCCGATCAGCCGCGCCAGTTCCCGCTGGCCCGGCCAGTCCCTGATCGACTCGGCCAGGTAGCCGTAGGCCTGGGCGTTGCCTGACAGCCGGCCCGCCACCAGCGGCAGTGCCGACGCCAGGTAGCGCTGGTAGAGCGCGTCCGCCGCCGGGACCGGCAGGTGGCTGAACTCGCAGACCACCAGCCGCCCGCCCGGCCTGGTGACCCGGAGCATCTCGGCCAGCGCGGCACCGGGGTCGGCTACGTTCCGCAGCCCGAAGGAGATGGTGACCGCGTCGAAAAAACCATTGCGAAACGGAAGGGCCAGCGCGTCTCCCGCCACGAATCGGACTCTTGCCGCGGGCTTGCGCGCTCCCACGCTGAGCATTCCGAGCGAGAAATCGCAGGCGACGCATCGGGCTCCCGCCTCGGTAAAAGTTCGAGACGAAGTGCCTGTCCCGGCCGCCAGGTCCAGCACGACCTCACCGGGCCCGGCGCTCACCGCCCTGGCTACCGACCTGCGCCAGAGCCGGTCCTGCCCCAGCGAGAGCACGTCGTTGACCAGGTCGTAGCGCTCGGCGACCTGGTCGAACATCGCCGACACGTCACCGGGCCTCTTATCGAGCTGAGCACGCGCCATGCGCCCAGCCTGGCACACCGTCCGCACTGCCGCCTGAGCTGGCCCGCTAGTGCCTGACCGGCAGGCAGCTCACGTCACCGGCCTGCCTCATAGCAGGTCGGGCCGGCGCGCTTCCTCGCCGAGCACGTGCTCGGCGAGGAAGGCCAGCACCGTCTCGTACCAGACGCCGAAGTCCCCTGGCTTGAGTATCCAGTGGTTCTCGTCGGGGAAGTAAAGGAACTTCGCGGTCTTCGAGCGGCCGGTCAGGTCCCAGTACAGCCGGAGTGCCTCGCCGACCGGCACCCGGTAGTCCTTGTCGCCGTGAATGATCAGCATCGGGGTACCGATCTTGTCGACGTGCAGGTGCGGGGAGTTGGCCTGGTAGCGCTCGGGCTGCGCGGCCGGGTCCCCGAACTCCCTGCGCCAGTACGGCGGGCCGTCGGTGGTGCCGAACATCTGGTCAAGGGCCCAGAGCCCGGCATGGCTGACGATCGCGGCGAACCTGTCGGTGTGACCTGCGATCCAGTTCGCCATGTAACCGCCGAAGGATCCGCCCATCATCGCGGCCCGGCTAGCGTCAATATCGGGCCGCTTGGCCACCGCGTCGGTGATCGCCATGACGTCGGTGAACGGCTTGTCGCCCCAGGTCCCGTGGCCGCGGGCGATGAAATCCTGGCCGTAGCCGGTGGACAGGGCAGGGTCCGGCAGCAGCACCGCGTAGCCCCGCGCTGCCATCAGCCACGGGTTCCAGCGCCAGGACCACGAGTTCCAGCTCATCACGGGGCCGCCGTGCACCCAGAGCAGCAGCGGCGCCTTGGCGCTCGCCGAGGCGCTGGCCGGCAGCACCAGCCAGGCCCGGATGACCGCGCCGTCCTCGGCCGTGGTCTGCAATTCCTCCAGGCGCCCCGGCAGGTCGAGCGGGCCGGTCGGGCTGGCGAGCCGGACTGGATCGGCGCCCGGTTCGGAAAGGTCGATCCTGACCGGGGTGGGCGGCTCGTCTACGGCCGCGCGCAGCGCGTACAGGGTCCGCCCGTCCGGTGCCGGGCAGAGGCTGTCATAGGCGCCGTTGTCCGTGGTGATCCTGGTGACCTCGCTGGTGGCCAGGTCGACGCGGAAGACCGGCCGCCTGCCGTGATCGTCGGCAGCGAAGTAGACCGAGCCGGAGTCGCTCGCCCAGGCCGCCCCGGCCGGGTGACGGTCAAACCCGGCGAGCAGGTCGCGGGGGCGGCCGGCGTCGCTGCCGTCCAGCGCGGCCAGCACCAGGGTGCTGTCTCCCGGCCGCTCGTAGCTGTCGTGCTCGGCGCGGACGGCCAGGACCAGCCGTCCGTCGGGCGAGATGCGCGGGCCCTCGAAGTCGGCTCCGGGAGCGGCCAGCAGCGTGCGGTGCTGTGACGTGGCGAGGTCGATGACGACGACCTCGTTCCTGGTATCTCCGCCCGCCTCGAGTAGCGACCAGCCGGTGACGGCCGCCGAGCCGTCCGGTGACAGCTCGAAGGACTGCTCATCGAGCGCCCGGCCGGGGTCGGGCGTGAGGTCCCGCGGCCCGGCGGGGGCATCCGGCTGGCCCGCGGCACCGGGAAGCTGGCAGGCCAGCAGGCGGAGGCAGTCCGGCCCGAGATCATGATCCCAGTACCTGACCCGCCCGGTCTCGTGCAGGATGGCGCTCACCCCGGCGTCCTTGCGCGCCTTGCGTCGCTTGGCGTCCTCGTCGGCGCCGGCCGTGCCGGGAAACGCCGGGGCGGCGATCAGGACGGCAGGCAGGTCGCCGGCATTCCTGGCCGCGGCCACCGCCGCCACGCCGCCGGGCGGGGCGGCGGTCCTGCTGGCCTCGCCGCCCCCGGCGGGCAGCAGCCACAAGCTGGGCTTGTCGTCCGCGTCGTCGTCCTTCGCGGCGGTCGGCTCGGGCCGCTGGGAGATGAACAGCAGCGAGCCGTCGGGCAGGAACTCGGCACCTGACTCGCCCTCGGCGCTGCGGGTCAGCTGGGCCGGCGCACGGCTGCCTTCGGCGTCGATACGCCAGATGCTGGACACGTACTTCTTCCCGTCGCCGCTGACCGTCTGCACCGTCGCGGCGAGCCAGCTCCCGTCCGGACACAGTCGCAGGCTGTTCACCCGTGGCCGGGCAATAAACCCGCGGAGATCGTGAAGATCGGGCATGGAGCCTCCTTCTCTAGCGCCGTAGCTGGACCATATCCCGCATCGCTCGCTCATCGGGACGCGGGAAATCGAGCTGGCCGGGGCCATCGCCCCCGAGGCACTACCTGGCCAGCCCGCTCAGATGCCCCGGCCCCGGCTGTTCGCGATCCGCAGCACCGACGCGGCCGGCAGGAGGCCGGACGCGACCGCCAGCGCCAGGTACGCCCGGCGCTCCAGCGGGTTGTGGCGCAGCGCGCTCCAGCTGGCCCGCCGTGCGGCCGGCCGGCGCGCCCGTGCGGCTTCCGCGAAGGCGATCTGGCCCTGGATCCGCGCCAGCCCGCGGGAGTCGGTCGAGAACTCAGGATGCTTGTCGAGCAGGTAGGCCAGAGCCTCCGCGATGGTCTGCCAGCGCTCGGCGAAAAAAGACTGCTGGTGCCAGTGAACATCGACGAGCGGTTCGGTGACCGCGACGATCGGCCCCCGCCTTGCGGCGCGCAGCAGCAGGTCGTAGTCCTCGGCGTAGCTGCCAGGGATCTGCTCGTCGAGGCGGCCGATGTCATCGAGCGCATCGCGGCGGATGACGAAAGTCGAGGGGTGCAGCGCCGTCACCCGGCTGCGCACCAGATGGCGCAGCTCGACCAGGCTCGGCGGTTCCCGCACGACGACACGGTCGCGGTAGTGAATGCGCACCCCGCTGGCGACGAACTCCGCCGCCGACCGCTGGAGCTTCTCGACCTGGCGGAGCAGCTTGTCAGCGTCCCATTCGTCATCGTCATCGCAGAACGCGACGAGGGCACCGTCGCTGTCGGCGATCCCGGTGTTGCGCGCGCCGGCCAGCCCGGCGGTGCGGCTGTTGGCCAGCACCCGCAGCTTCCGCCCGGCCGGCACCTCGGCCGGCACCTCGGCAGGCGGGCTCTGGTCGAAGACCACGACGCAGTCCACGTCGCCCGGGTAGGACTGCCGCATGATGCTGCGTACCGCCCGTTCCAGCAGCGCCGGGCGCTCGCGGGTCGCGATGACTGCGGTCACGGCCGGCCATTGCGGCCCGCCCGCGGCAGAACCGGGCGCGGCAGGGGACCGGGACGCACCGCTCGCGTTCTTCGGCCCGGCGCCCGGCGCGGCGGGCGCGGTCCGCGAGCTCATGCGGGGCCGCTGCGCCGCGGCGGGCCAGGGCAGCGGACGTCCGAGCAACTGCTCGAGTTCGCGGTTGTGCTCGGCGAAGGCCAGCTGCAGACGGTGACGCGTCTCGGGCCGGAGATCGGGAGCCGGATGGTAGTTGTGACGCCTCCGGCTCTGGAGCCTGCCGGGGGCGAGACCCAGGAACGACCATGTGTCGTTCACGACCCGGTCCGGGTCCGCGTAGAGCTCCTCGCTCGCCACGATGTGGAACCGCTCACGCGGGAAGAGCCCGAACCAGCGCGGGAGCATGTCGAGGTAGCGGCCCTGCGCGAGGTAGGAGTGGTCCTCATGCTCCGTGCTGCGATAGCCGGGCTCGGCCACGATCCGGTCGGCCTCGCCGTGCAGCCTGGACGCCTCGGCGTCCAGCGCGTCCTCGAAGCTCAGCGGCTCGGCGGCGTGCCTGGCTCGTTCCTTGTAATGGGAGTAGGCGCGCTCCACCGGGTCGCGCAGCAAGACGATCAGCCGTACGTCACGGACCTCGCGGGCCAGGCGCTGCGCGGCGAGCGGGTGGAACAGGTAGTAGGGGCTCGCCTCGCCGGTGATCGCGGGCACTACCCAGGGCCGCGCGACCTGGCGGCCGCCGACCTCGAGCGGGAAATGCGAGCGGTACCAGCGGCTGCCGCGGGCGAACTCCGAGTCGAAGTAGTGCGGGCCCTTGATCCGCTGGCGGCCGGGGAACAGCGGCGAGATCGATGGATGCTCGAGCAGGTAGTTGTAGAGGGAGGTGGTCCCGCCGCGCTTGGCGCCGATGATGACGAAGTCGGGCTCGCCCCGCATGACGGACGTGATCTCGCCGTAGCGGCGCAGCGCGCCCTTGCTGGCATCGCGGGCCGCCTGGCTTACCGCCCTGATGGCCGACTGCATCGCCATGTGCTCCTTCGTCCGTGCCACCTGCCGTGCATGCTGGCTGGCCTCCCTACCGGCCGGGCGCCCGCGCACCGGCTCCGGCGAGCTGCGCGGGCGCGCGGGCGCGCGAAGGCGCCCCCCGCACTCGCCCGCACCGCCGGTACGCCAGCGCCGCGGCCACCATCACCACCTGCAGCTCGACCGGCAGCCAGCCGTAGAAGGCAATCTGGGAGAGTGCCACGAGCGGCACCGCATGCAGGCACAGTCCGGCCAGGCCCCGCGCTCGGCGTGTCTGCCAGAGCACCGCCAGGATGAACACGACGAAGAAAACGAGCGCCGGGTACCCATGGGAGTACAGCACCAGCCAGAGCTGGCCCTGGGAGCCGATAGCCGGGCCCGTTGTCTGGCCGACAGCCGCCTTGGGGGCACCGTAGCCGAACAGCGGGGACGCGCCGGCGCCGGCGCTGGCCTGCTGGTACAAGTTGAGCCGGGTGCGGTTGCTGTTGCCGTGAGTGCCGGAGAAGCCCGACAGGAAGAGGTGACCCAGTGGCGTCACCGCTACCACGGCTACCATCACGGCCATGACGGCGAGGACCGCCGCGAGCGCGCCGATGCGGCCGCGGATCGCGAGCCGCACGGTCACGTACAGTACGCCGATCGCGAGGCTCAGGAACATGCCGCGGTTCAGCGAGAAGACCATCGGCACAAGCGAGACCGCGAGCACGGCAATGAGGAGCCTGCGCCGTGCGCCCCGTCCGGCGACCGCGATCGAGCCGAACGCCACCATGGTCAGGACCGCTATATTGCCGCCCCATTGGTTCGTATAGGCGAACGGCGCTGCGGGCCGCGGGATGGGGAATCCGAGGAATCCCTGCACCTGGGCGAATACTGGCTGGACGAGCTCCTGAACGAACGGCTTGTTGCGCAGCCCGTGCGGAATCAGGTGCTCGAAGGGCGGCACGAACGTGGCGCTGCGCAGCAGAAGGCCGGCGTAGCCGCCAGCGACCACGACCATCCAGAAGATGGTGAGGCTGCGCAGGACCTTGGCGTCCAGCCGGTCCGAGCGAGGCATGTTGTAGACGTACAGGAACAGGACGGCGGCGCCGGCGTACAGCGAGAACCGGTAGCCAAACGTCAGGATCGTCGTGCCGGTCTTGATCTGCAGGCCGGACAGCAGCACCCAGCTGATGAACGCGAGCCAGGCGATCAGCGCCACCGGCGCGCGGGTCCGCCGCCGCCACACCAGGGCCAGCAGCATCGGCACGGCGACCAGGGGCCAGATAAAGGCGCTGACGCCCAGCAGCCACCAGACGGGGAAGGCGACGAACAGCACGACGACCGGCCAGGTGATCGGAAGCCGGGATCCGTTCATGGGCGCGGGCTCGTCCGTGCCGCGATCGGGTACCCGTAGTGCATCAGCATCGGCCAGGTGGCCGCGCTGATCAGAGCACGGCGAGGCAGGCTCATCGAGGCATGCCAGTCCTCGTCGGCGCGCAGCACGACCGGTCCGGCCTGCGAGCGCATCGGGTTCCCTGAGAAGGCATGAGTGACCGGGAGCTCGGCTGACCCGCCGTCGAGAAAGCTGAGCCCGCGGTCCGCCGCGGGCAGCCCGAGCTCGTCGACGATCCGCAGCAGTTCTGCGCGCGGGTCAGCGATCATGTCCTCGTACCGGACCCTGGTCGCCCGCGGCACCTGACGGGAGACAGCGTCGTACAGCAGGTTGTCGGCGATCCACAGGCCAACCGACCACACCGGCGGGTGCACGCTCATGAAGCCGCCGCCGTCGCCGACACCCGGCTTGGGGACCTTCCTGGACCAGGAATGGGCCACGCCGTGGCTGCGCCGGACGAGATGGACCAGCCGCATCTCGAAGCTCGGCAGGTCCCGCAGCAGGAGCGCGTAGCTCGCGTGCTTGGATGAGTCGATGATGACCGAGGCACCCGAAACCTCGCGCACGGCCTGGTACAGCCGGTCGGTGAGAGCCGCGTAGGCCGTCAGCGCGGCGTCGAGCTTGCCGCGGCGGCGGACCCCCGCGATACGGTCAAGGTTGCGGTGGCGGTCGATGGTGGAGCGCAGCCAGGCGGCCTCGTTGACGTCTACCTGGCCCCAGCCGCCGAAGGCCGCCTCGCCCACCTGAGTCCAGAACGCGCAGTCGCGAAAGCGCTCGCCGCAGCCGCAGCGATCGTTCCGCTTCAGGCCCCGCTCCCAGATAAACACCAGCTCGCCGACCGGACTGTACCCCGGCAGGCCGGCCAGCAGCCGCTCCAGCAGGGTGCTGCCGCTGCGCGCCGAGCCGCCGACATAGACCAGTGGCGTCGTCACGACGGCGGGCTCGCGAGCCTGCGCGCCTCCCGTGGCGGGCTGTCACGCCGCTCAGGTACCGCGTCGCGCCGCCCAGGTGCCGCGTCCAGCCACTCAGGTGCCGCGTCCCGCCGGTCTGGTACCGCGTCCCGCCGGTCCGGTGCCGCGTCCCGCCGGTCCGGTGCCGCGTCCCGCCGGTCCGGTACCACGTCCCGCCGGT
>Ga0193751_1002667_pt1 | contig 10748 bp, 10 predicted proteins | sample L1c2metaG_FD_143050 | JGI IMG/M metagenome (GOLD analysis project Ga0193751, IMG submission 143050) | Soil microbial communities from a riparian zone of the East river system, Colorado, United States - L1c2 | ecosystem: Environmental > Terrestrial > Soil > Riparian zone | place: USA: East River...
TTTGTATTCGTTGGCCTGGCAATCCTGGCTTTTGTGTTGTGGCGCTGGAAAGACACGGATCGCGGCGCGGACCGCATCGACCGGATCGTGTTGAGCATGCCGCTGCTGGGGGACATCCGGTTAAAACATCAGGTCGCAAGCTTTTCCCGGATGCTTTCGACCCTGCTACAAGGAGGCCTACCGCTGGTACCGGCGATGGAAACCGCGGGCTCCTCCATGAGCAGCCGGCGCATCTTAAAAGGTGTGATGCGGGCAGGCATTCGGGTGCGCGAGGGACAGGGCCTGGCGCCTAGCCTGGAAGAACAGGAGATTTTTCCGGAACTGGCGGTCGAAATGATCGAAGTTGGCGAATCCACGGGAGCGCTCCCCGCCATGTTGAATTCTGTGGCGGAGTTTTATGAGGAAGATGTGCAGACCGCGCTGGGAGCGTCGATGGCTCTAATCGAACCGCTCATTCTGATCATCATGGCGGTTTTCGTGGGTGGAGTACTGATCTCGTTGTATTTGCCGATCTTCACGCTGGGAGTGCACTGAGCGCGCAGATAAGAAAATGGCGACAGCCGACAAAAAATCGTTGTTTGTAAATGGCGGAAACGGCGGGCCGATTAGTCCTACTGGCAACGCCGTTACTGACCTGGAGCGCGCGCAGGACGTGGCGCGGCGCTATCGCTGCGAGTTCATCGACCTGAGCGGCTTTGAACTGCATCACGAACTGTTCAAGAAAATTCCCGTTGAGCTGATGTTCCGCTATAACTTCGTTCCACTCGAAGAGACTGCTGACGGGAAGCTCGCAATTGCCATTGCCGATCCCAGCCAGCTGATGATGATCGACGAGATCAGTCTTCTGCTGAAGCAGCGCATCATCACTAAAGTTTCGACCCTCAAGCAAATTTCGGACATTCTCAAAAAGACCGAGCAGTCGCAGCGCGTGCTCGAAGAAGCCAGCGAAGGCTTCCAGATTATTCGCGAAGACGAGAATACGGGCGCCGAAGAGACGTTGAGCATCGACAAGCTGACGGCGACGGGCGACACCAGCCCGATCATCCGGCTGGTCGATACTACGATTTTCACCGCGCTGCAGCGGCGTGCTTCCGACATTCACATTGAAACCCGCGACGACTCGGTGGTCATCAAGTTCCGCATCGACGGCGTCCTTACCCAGGCCATGCCGCCGATCGGCAAAGAACACCATTCGACCGTAATTTCGCGCATCAAGGTCATGAGCGAACTCGACATCTCCGAACGGCGCGTGCCCCAGGACGGACGTTTTCGCGTGAAATATAACGGTCGTGCCATCGACTTTCGTGTCTCGATCATGCCGTCGATTCACGGCGAAGACGCTGTGCTGCGCGTGCTCGACAAAGAGTCGATGAGCGAGAAGTTCCGCACTTTAACGCTGGACGTGGTTGGTTTTGACGAAGAAGACCTGCGCAAGTTCCGGCGCTACATCAAAGAACCGTACGGCATGGTACTGGTTACCGGGCCGACCGGCAGCGGCAAGACCACCACGCTCTACGCTGCGGTCAATGAGATCAAGACCGACGAAGACAAGATCATCACTATTGAAGACCCGGTCGAATACCAACTGCGCGGTATCACGCAGATTCCGGTGAACGAGAAGAAGGGACTGACCTTCGCGCGCGGACTGCGCTCGATTCTGCGCCACGATCCAGACAAGATCATGGTCGGCGAAATCCGCGACACCGAAACGGCACAGATCGCCATCCAGTCGGCGCTGACAGGACATCTCGTATTTACTACGGTTCACGCCAACAACGTGGTCGACGTGATTGGGCGGTTCCTGAACATGGGTGTCGAACCCTACAACTTCGTATCGGCCTTGAACTGCATTCTGGCGCAGCGACTCGTGCGATTGATTTGCGAATCGTGCCGGACCCAGGTGCATTATGCGCCTGACGTTTTGGAAGCCAGCGGGCTCGATCCGGCGCAGTGGGGAAAAGTTCCACTCTATGAAGGACCGGGCTGCATTGAATGCGCGGGCACGGGGTTTCGCGGCCGAACCGCGATTCACGAACTCCTGGATTTGAGCGACCGCGTGCGCGAAATGATTCTGGCTAAGAAACCGACATCGGAAATCCGTCGCGCCGCCCGGGAAGAAGGAATGCGTTTTCTGCGCGAGTCGGCGCTGGATAAAGTGCGGATTGGAATGACCACGCTGAAAGAGATTAATAAGGTCACCTTCATCGAGGCCATGCGGTAGCGCCGCCGCCCCTTCGACTTCGTTCGTGCGGCTGTTTCTTCGAGTGCCACTCCAGCTATTGAATTTGTTGGGCATTCGAGGTCTGATTGACAACAGTTTGTTCAAGGGCGTGCCTGGCAGATGACTTCAACTTCAACCACAGCAAAACCTAAGTTGGCCTGCGAAATCGCCGCCGACCGCGTGCTGGCCGGGCGGCTTAGCGACCACGGAGAAGGCCTGGAGGCGTCTTCGGTGCGCGAACTCGCGCCCGGAAGCGTGATCCCTGACCTGGTGGAAAACAATTTGCGGCAGCGGGACGCAGTGCGCGCGGGAATTGAAGCCGTGTTGAGCGGAGTTGCCGGACGCTCCAAAGATGTGATTGCCATTGTGCCCGATGCAGCCGTGCGCGTGATGCTGGTGGAGTTCGATACGCTGCCCTCCGATCGCGAGGAAGCTCTTGCCGTGGTCCGGTTTCGGTTGAAAAAATCTTTGCCCTTTGACGTCGAGAAGGCCAGGGTTTCTTATCACGCTCAAAAAATCAACGATGAAGTGCGGGTGGTGGCGGCGGTGGCGATGGCGAGCGTGATCGACGACTATGAATCCGCATTTCGCGCCGCCGGATACGATCCCGGCGTAGTGCTGCCCTCCACCTTGGCCGCGCTCGGAGCCGCGCAGGGCCGGGGCCCTACACTGGTGATCAAAGTAGACCTCCAGACGACGAGCATTGCGATCTTGAATGAGGATCAGTTGCAATTGTTCCGCACGCTCGAAAACACGCGCGGCATCACGATCACGGGTGAGCAGTTGGCCGAAGAGGTTTATCCTTCCGTAGTGTTTTTTCAGGACACGTACCACCTGAACATTGAGCGAATTTACGTGGCAGGATTGCCTGAGTCGGGCGGGGCGGCGCCGGCATTGCGTGCGCAGACTGGGGCGGAAGTGCAGGAACTGGTGGCGTCTTCACAACTTGGCGCGTCCGCCAGCGGTGCGGTGCCGCGCTGGCGCATGGCAGGAGTGGTGGGAGCTCTGATCGCGTAGCGGCGGACGCGTTGGTCCACTTGCAGAAGCAGCCCGGACGAATGAGACCGGGGCTAGGGAAATGAATTTATGCGTCTCGACATCAATCTCGCGAGCCAACCCTACGAAGATGCGCGCCAATTCTGGATGCGCTGGGGTACGGCCGTGGGCGCGGTGGCCGCGCTTACGCTAGTGCTGTTGGCGCTGGATGTCACCGGATGGATGAACGCCCGCCGCGACCGGGCAGCGATATCGGAAAAACGCGCGATGATTGCCGATCGCGATCAACTGCGCGCCAACGCCGAGCGAATCCTCAACCTTCCGCAGAATCGCAGCACCCGCGATCAATCGCAGTTCCTGAATGAATTGATCGAGCGCAAAGCATTCTCGTGGACGAGGGTCCTGGAAAATCTGGAGAAAGTGATGCCGCCGCGAGTTCACTTGATGTCCATTAACCCGCAACTGGACGAGGACAATCAACTCGGGTTGAAGATGACAGTGGCGGGCGATTCGCGGGACCGCGCCATCGAACTGGCACGCCGCATGGAGGAATCGCGGCGCTTCGCCCAGACCAATATCGTTTCGGAGCACTCACAAAAGACCACGGGTGGCGACACCGAACAATTTGACATAGTGGCGATTTACGTTCCCGAGCCACTCGCCGCCGTAGCGTCAAAGACCGGGAAAAAATCCACGACTGACGTGAACATAAAGACCCCTGCAAAACCGAAGTCGGCAGCTTCGAATGGAAGTAAGCACTAATGCCGGACCTGCGGCAAACCCGAAAGAGTTTGAAAACTGCGATTGCCATTTTGGTGGGCGTGGATCTGCTGGCCGCGATCGTGTACTTTTCGCCGCTGGTCGGCTCCGCGGAGTCGCGACGGATGGAACTGAATCAGCTTCAGACAGAATTGAACACCAAAACGCGCCAGGTAGCGCCACTGAAGGATCTTCCCCAGAAGGTGGTGCTGGCCAGCCGTCAGATCAATGATTTCTATAAGAGACGCTTCCCTACGCAGAGCTCGCAGATCGTGACCGAACTTGGCAAGCTCGCCGCCGCGAACGGCGTCCAGATTGAGCAGGTAAAATATAAGCTGGATGAAACAGAAACCGGCGGCCTGCAACCCGAGGAGATCGAGGCGAGTCTGGCGGGCAATTACAAATCGCTGGCTCGATTCATCAATGCTCTGGAACGGGACGAAATGTTTTTCATTATCGACAGCGTAGCCTTGGGCGGCCAACCACAGGGGCCGGTCAAGTTGGGCATGAAGCTGGAGACCTATCTGAAAGCGGGATCGTAGTGCAACTGGGACTGGAAAATAAAAAGAAGACGACATGGGCAGCGGTGCTGGCGGTAGTAGCACTTCTGGCGGTCGCGTACGAGTTCATCCCATTCTTTACGGGTTCCTCAACGCCGACTTCCAGCGCGCAAGCCGCAGTTCCCTTGCCTGCGAGGGCTACAGCGCGCCCCGCGAAAAAATTGGGGAAGAAACCCCGGCTGGAAAATCTTGATCCCACTTTGCGGTTGGACTTGCTCGCCGCGAGCGAGAAGACTCAGTACGAGGGCAATGGAAGAAACATTTTTGTGTCCCAGGCGGAGGATGTTCGCATTCCTCCGGTGGGTTCGTCCCCAGTGACCGATCGGGACAAGCCACAGATCTGGACTCCCCCTGTACAGTCAGCTCCGCCTCCCATCCCTCTGAAGTTTTATGGCTTCGCGAGCCGGGAAGGAGAGCCGAAGAAGATATTTCTTAAGCTTGGCGAAGATGTCTTCGTCGCCGGCGAAGGCGAGATTGTGGACCGGCGCTACAAAGTCATTCACATTTCGCCGAACTCGGTTTCGATTCAGGACGTGGTGAACAGCGGTCCGCCACAAAATATCCCACTGACCCAGGGGTGAGACGAATTTAAGGTTTTAAGGTTTCAAGGTTTCAAGGTTTCAAGATACTGTCACTGGTTTGCTGGCGTCGAAACATTGAAACTCTGGAACTTTGAAACACCTTCTCTTTCTATGGCTATTCATTCACAAATGCGGACGCACATGCCTCGAAGACATAAGCCTCGCGCCGAGGACGGCTGGGTCATGCTGACTCTACTTCTCGCGATGGCCCTCTTGGTCATTTTCGCGGCGGCGATCGTGCCTTCAATCACATTCCAGATGAAACGCGATCGCGAAGAAGAAATGATTCACCGCGGAGTGCAATATTCGCGGGCCATTCGAGCCTATTACAAAAAGTTCGGCCGCTATCCCACAAAGATCGAGGATCTCGAGAGTTCCAACAACCAGCGGTTCTTGCGCAAACGGTACAAAGATCCGCTGAACTGTAAACATTCAAAGTGCGAGGATTTCAAGTTGCTGCACTTTGGGGATGTCCAGATGTCGCTCGGCGGAATCGGAGGCGGGACGATTCCCGGCGCCAATACGGTCGGAGCGAACGGCGCACTAACCGGAGGACCGAACGGACCGACTGGCCCTGGAGGGTTCTCGCAGCCTGCCACATTCGGCGGGAACAGCGGGTTCGGAACCAATTCCAATTCGTCATTTGGGCAAAATCAGCCGTCAACAAGTAATACTTCGACCGCTTCGGATACATCACAACCGGGATCGCAGCCGACATCGGGAGGCACTTCAGGCGCAACTTCAGGCGGCACGCCAGACGGGACGGGAACGACGCCGTCCGGGACGACGGCGTCGGGAACGAACCCTTCGGGAACGGGGTTCGGCAACTCCGGGAGCAATCAGCTTGGCTCCGGCCAAATCATCGGCGGGCCGATCATCGGGGTTGCCAGCATCAACAAAGACAAGACGATCCGCGAGTTCAATCACAAAAACAAATATAAGGACTGGGCCTTTGTTTACGATCCCGGGCAAGATCAGGGACGCCTGATCAATACGCCTTATCAGCCGCAACTTCAGGGATTTGGCCAGCAGGGCGTCCAGAACGTGAACGGCCAGAACGGCACCAGCGGCACCGGCTTCGGGAACGGACCCGGCGTTGGCAGTGGAACCTTCGGCTCGTCCTCTCCGGGAACACAGAATGCACCCGCGACCGGAGGCTATGGGACACCGAGTCCGCCGAACAATCCTCCCCCGCCGCAGCAGTAACAGCGAACGCAGGCCGTGCTCCACACGGCGGACAGCCGGGGGCGGCTATCCCCACATATGCGATCAGATCAAAAGTAGAACCGGCCTCATCCCCGAGGATGAGGCCGGTCGTTTTTCTGAGCTGTTAGACTGCTGCGCTTATCCACGGACAGCCGAGGCGGCTGTCGCTACGGGAGATTACACGCTGAAGGAAGATCCGCAGCCGCAGGTGCTTTTCACGTTCGGATTTTCGAACTTGAAGCCTGCGCCTTCCAGAGTCTCGACGTAGTCGACGATGCAGCCGTTCAAATACATCACCGAAGTCGCATCGACGAACACCTTGAGGCCGTCCATCTCGAAGGTCTTGTCCATCATTCCGGCGCCATTTTCAAATTGCATGGAATAGGAGAAGCCGGAGCATCCGCCACCCACGACTCCGATGCGCAAGCCGGCGGGAACGGGGTTTTGCTGGCCCATAATCTCTTTCACCTTGGTGACAGCGTTGGCAGTAAGGCTCACAGGCGGAGCCTTCTTGGTGACTTCAGGGACGGTTGTAGTGGCCATTCGTATCTCCTTGGCTTTAAAGCTGTTCGATTATAGCAGATGTCGTTTCCACCAGAATAAGCTTGATGAATCAGTCTTCAAATTGGTCTTGATAGTTAGATGCCTTCGGGGCTCCGGAAGTCGCATTCCCGCTCCCCTGTAACAGGTTCCGAACAAAGGGATTTATTCGGCGCGGGGCTTGCAAACGGGGATATAATCATTCGGACTAAGGCCTTCCCGGGACTGGAGGCGGGTACTGCGCGCCTCGCTCACGAAGTGGAAGCCGCTGCACTTGGATGGAATTCGCCGAGGTGGCTTATGCTCACTATAGTGACGGTTGTATTCGGAATTTTTGCGGTTGGTCTGATCGTCCTCCTGATTTACAAGAGCACTCTCACCATGCACGAGGACGATCAGCTGTTTCTGGATGACAACAACTCGCACATGCAGGAAGAGCAAACCGAATTGTTGACCAAGGTAAACCGGCTTACGATTCCGGTACGGGTGTTCAGCATCGGCTCTGGAGTATTTCTGCTCGTCCTCGTAGCGATGCTCATCTACCAAAAGCTGAACGAAGTACAGTAACTTCATTTTCCAAGGGTCGCGCATTGGAGTGGCGCATTCCGGCCTGCCATCTTGTGCAGCGCATGTCAGGCAGCGCGACGCTCCGTCGTCAACGTTTTTGTTCGCGCTTTACGGAGGTACTGCTTCGCCCTTGGCGTCCCGATTTCTTGTCGCCCGGAACTCCCATATCGGACTCCGACCCTCGGGATCGGTAAGGCGGAATATCCGCGTAGTGGTTTCCCTACCGAAGAGAAACTTGGAACCGTATCGCAAGATCAACCCCTGGCTGCGATCTACCAGGGCCAGATCCTGAAGGGCCGTAAGGGTAGACTTGTTCGAAATTAAGTTGGCGCCGAGTATGGCGGCGGGCAACTCTTGTTATATAACCAGATTCCTAGGGCGGGAGTATTCCAGCAATGAACGCATCCCCTGCGGCAGTGATTCCCGCTTCTGAGTCTTCACTCGGCCAGCAGGAACCTGCATCCACACCACCGGCAGACCCTGAAGGCCGTCCGACGTGTTGGCGCCGATGGGTGGCCCTTGCCGCAGCTGCGGCCATCGTGGCCATCGGTGTGTTGATTGCGACCCGCGGAAAAACTCCTACCATCTCGAAGGCGGCCCGATCGGGCACCGCCATTCCAACTCAGGTATTGCGCCTCAAGGGAACGACGGAGGCCGTGCAATCTCGCGCCATTCTTGCGCCCCTCCTCGCCGGGCAACAAGTTCCAACGCTTACCATTATCCGATTGACTCCCGCAGGGACGCGGGTGAAGCAGGGAGATCTCCTGGTGGAGTTTGACCGGCAGGCGCAGATGCGCGACTTCGTCGATAAGCAGGCGGAATATGCAAAGTTGGTGGACCAGGTCGCAGAGGAGCAGGCCAAGGAAAGTGCGGCACGCGCCAAGGATGAGACAGAACTGAAGGCGGCAGAAGATAATCTTCGCAAGACGGAACTGGAAATACAGAAAGCGGAGATCGTCTCGCGCATCGATGCGGAAAAAAATCAGGAAAATCTGGACGAAGCCAAAGCTACGTACGAGCAACTCCGCGAAACCTTTGACCTGAAGCGCAAGGCGGCACAGGCAGCGGTTCGCATCCTGGAGATCCAGCGCGATCGCACGCAGCAAACCATGTTGCACGCTCAGGCCAATGCCGACCTGATGCAGATCCGTTCTCCTCTGAATGGAGTCGTGGTGCTCAACACAATCTGGAAGCAAGGAACCATGGGAGAAGTGCAAGAAGGCGACCAAGTGCGTCCGGGAGTGCCGTTTATGCAGGTGGTGGATCCAGCGACCATGCAGGTCCGCGTGAGGGCGAATCAGCAGGACTTTCCGAGTTTGCAAGTGGGGCAAACGGCGAAAGTCCGGCTGGATGCTTATCCCGATCTCGTATTCGCAGCCAAACTGGACCAACTTGCACCCATCGGCGAAGGCGGAGACTTTTCCAATAAGCTGCGCTCTTTTGTGGTAATCGTGGCGATCGAGGGAAATGATCCTAAACTGATGCCCGATCTTTCCGCTGCCGTCGATGTGGATGTTGCGAAGCAAAGTGCGGGCTCGAGTGCTGGGGCAAATGCTGGACAGCGTACTGCACAGAGCCCAGGGAGTGGTTCCTAATGATTCAGCGCTTCCATCGGCTGTCGATTCAGCGCAAGGGGATGATCATCGCGATCGTCCTGCTGGCGGGAAGCGGGGCAGTATTGGGAGCAGTGCGTCTGGGGAAGCGATCGCCTACCGTCCCCACCATCGAAGTGAAGCACGAGGAATTTCTCGACTCGACGCAATTTCGCGGCGAGGTGAAGGCGCTGAAGTCGGTCACGATCAGCGCTCCAGCGGAGGCGGGCGATCTGCAGATCGTCAAAGTTTCTCCGGAGGGTACTGTCGTGAAGCCCGGAGATGTGGTGGTCGAGTTCGATAAAACGAAGACCGAGCAGGAACTGGCGCAGTATCAGTCGAGCCTCAAATCGGCGGAAGCAGAGATCGGGCAAGCTCGCGCCCAGGCGCGGCTCGCCGAAGAAGAAGACAAGACCGCCGTGTTGAAGGCCGGCTATGACGTGGAGTCGGCCAAGCTGGAAGCCAGCAAGCAGGAGATCGTTTCTAAGATCGAAGGGGAAGAGGCGAAGCTGAAGCTGGCGGATGCGGAGCAGAAGCTGCGCGAAGCGCAAACAAAAGAGAAATCCGACAAGACTCTCAACCAGGCGACGGTCGAGAGCAAGGAACAAGCCAGCAAGAAGGCCGAATACGACGTCCAGCGCGCGAACCGCGCGTTAGCTCAAATGACGCAGCGCGCGCCGTCGGCCGGGACCATCAGCCTGTTGCAGCACTGGTCCGGTTCGAACATGACCGCGTATCGCCCTGGAGATCGAGCGTGGCCGGGAGCTGCGATCGCGGAATTGCCGGATGCAACCACGCTGCGAATTTCCGCGCGAGTCGATGAAACGGAAAGAGGGAGACTAGCAGCGAAGCAACCGGTCACCGTCCAGCTGAATGCAATTCCAGACCGGCAATTTACTGGGCACATCGAGCAGATCGGAGCGATCGCGAGTTTGGATTTTTCCAGCGGGTGGCCGATTACTCGCAATTTTATTCTCGAGATCGTTCTCGACCAGACAGACCCCCGCTTTAAGCCTGGCATCACCGGGCAGGTCACGGTGATCGTCGACCGTGTGCCGAATGCGGTCACAATCCCCGCGCAGGCTATGTTTCAGAAATCGGGGCAGAATGTCGCGTATGTTTGGCGAGGTACGCAGTTTGAGGAGCGCTCCATCGAAGTTGGACGAAGAAGTGGCGACAAGATCATGGTCGCCAAAGGCGTACGTCCCGGAGAGCAAGTGGCGCTGAAAGATCCTACCTTGAAAGAGTAGACGGAGCTGAGATGAGAAGCCGGCGTGCCATCTCGTGGGCGATTGTAGCGGTGGTTTTCTGCGCTGTGATTGGCGTGGTGGCCGCGGTGCGCCGCGCCACTCCAGCCGCTACGAAGGACGACGTTCCCACCGGACGAGTGCAACGCGGTAATCTCGACATGAGGGTCTATGTCACCGGCGAGTTGCGCGCCAGCCATTCGGAAATGCTGACGGCCCCTCCTATCGGCGGAGGCGCGCTGCAAATCACCCATTTGCTACACACCGGCAGTGCTGTAAAGAAGGGCGATCTGGTGATGGAATTTGATCCCAGCGAGCAGCATTACAAACTGGAACAGAATCGGTCCGAACTCCTGCAGGCGGATCAGGAGATCACCAAAGCGCGCGCGGACGCGGCAGTGGTGGCGGCGCAAGATAAAGTTGCGCTGCTCAAGGCGCGGTTCGATGTGAGACGGGCGGAGTTGGACGTGCAGAAGAAC
>Ga0193751_1002668_pt1 | contig 10748 bp, 12 predicted proteins | sample L1c2metaG_FD_143050 | JGI IMG/M metagenome (GOLD analysis project Ga0193751, IMG submission 143050) | Soil microbial communities from a riparian zone of the East river system, Colorado, United States - L1c2 | ecosystem: Environmental > Terrestrial > Soil > Riparian zone | place: USA: East River...
GCGCGTGCATCTCGATGCGCGCGACAACATGAAGCCGGGCGCGAAGTACTACGAGTGGGAGCTGCGCGGCGTGCCTCTCCGCCTCGAGCTCGGCCCGCGCGATGTCGCGGCGAATCAATGCGTTCTCGTGCGCCGCGACACGGGGGCGAAGGAGACGGTCTCACTGGATACGGTTGGCGAGGATGCGGAAGCGTTGCTCGAGAAGATGCAGGACGAGATGCTCACCGTCGCACGAGACCGGCGCGAGGCGAACAGCATTCGAGGCGACATCACCTGGGCGCGCTTCACCGAAGTGATGAACGGCGACGGCGCGTTCGTCTATGCCGGATGGTGCGGCAGCGAGGAGTGCGAGCAGCAGATCAAGGAAGAAACGAAGGCGACGATCCGGGTCCTTCCCGATGAGGAGTTTCGTTCGTCTGAGCCTGCACAGCACTGTCTCAAGTGCGGGAAACCCTCCACGGTCGAGGCGCTGTGGGCCAAAGCGTACTGACACACTCGGGATTCACCCGCACCGCAACCGGAGAGCTGCGGTGCGAAGGCGTTTCGCTCGATGCGATTGCCCAGGCCGTCGGCACTCCGACCTACGTGTACAGCTCGCGAGCGATTCGCGATCAGTACGATGCGCTCGACCAGGCACTCTCGCCGGTGCCGCATCGGTTGCACTACAGCATGAAGGCGAACTCGAATCTCGCCGTGCTCCGGCTGCTCCAGCAGCGCGGTGCCGGGGTGGACATCGTCTCCGGCGGCGAGATGTATCGCGCCAGGCTGGCCGGATTCAGCGCAGACTCGCTGGTGTTCAGCGGGGTCGGCAAGTCGCCGCAGGAGCTCAGAGAGGCGCTCCGCGCGGGGATCCTCCTGTTTAACGTCGAGTCGCTGTTCGAGCTCGAGCAGCTGAATGAGATCGCGAGCGAGATGATGGTCCGCGCGCCGGTCGCGCTCCGCGTGAACCCCGAAGTGCAGGTGGACACGCCGCACCACTACACCCGAACGGGCGAGCGCGGAAACAAGTTCGGAATTCCGATCGACGAGGCGCTCGACGCCGCGCGGCGCGCGCTGCAGATGCCAAACGTCGCGCTGCGTGGGCTCGACATGCACATCGGCTCGCAGGTATTCCAGCTCGAGCCCTACCGCGATGGGCTCGTGCGTTTGCTCGAGCTCTTCGACGAGATGCGCGGGCTCGGTGCGACGGAGATTCGCTACCTCGACATTGGCGGAGGCTTCGCGGTCAGCTACGATGACGAGCTGCCGATGGATCTCGACGCCCTGGCTGCGGCGCTGCTGCCGAGGATCCGGGAGTCGGGGCTGTCGCTCATCGTCGAGCCGGGACGCTACATCGTCGGCAGCGCGGGCGTGCTGCTCGCACGCGTGATGCATCGAAAGAGGGCGGGCGGCAAGGAGTACATCATCACCGACGCGGGGATGAACGATCTCGTGCGCCCCTCCCACTACGACGCCTACCACGCCGTGGAGGCCGTGCACGCGCGCGATACGCGGTCCATCGTCGACGTCGTCGGCCCCGTGTGCGAGAGCGGCGACTTCTTCGCGCTCGATCGCGAGGTGGACGACGTCGTAGGCGGCGACCTGATCGTTGTGCGCACCACGGGTGCGTATGGGTACGTAATGTCGTTCAACTACAACGCGCGTCCGCGGGCGGCCGAGGTGCTGGTGGATGGCGATCGCTTCGCGGTGGTCACGCGGCGGGAGAACTACGAGGATCTCGTGCGACTCGAACCCCAACAGCCCGAATGGAGAACTGACTGATGCGTGTTGGAGTCCTCTCGGATTCGCACGATCGTGTGCCGGCAATTGCCGAATTCGCGAAGCTCTTTCGCGAGGCCGGCGTCGGCATGGTGTTGCACGCCGGCGACCACTGCTCGCCGTTTTCGCTGTCACCGCTCCTGGCAGCGGACCTGCCGTTCGCCGGCGTCTTCGGCCGCAACGACGGCGATCACCAGGGGCTGCTCGCGGAAGCATCGAAGGGCATGGGCACGGAGCTCTACGACTCGCCCCATTCGGTGGATGTCGCCGGCGTGCGGTTGCTGGTCATCCACGATCTGAGCGACGTGGCCGAGCGCTCGGTGGACGCGCACGCGGTCGTGATCCACGGGTGCTCGCACATCAAGCAGTCGCGCACCTCGGGATCGACGCTCCTGCTGAATCCGGGTGAGGCGTGCGGCTGGCTGTTCGGCGTGCCGACCGCGGCGGTGCTCGATCTGGAAACGCTCAAGGTCGATTTTCTCACGCTCAATGAGGCCGAGTGGAAGCGATAGGCGCGGGGATGGCGAGTCGCATTCTGATTCTGGATTTCGGATCGCAGTTCACGCAGCTGATCGCGCGCCGGGTGCGCGAAGCGGGTGTCTACTCGGAGATTCATCCGCCCGGTCGGAGTCTCGAGTGGATTCGCGACTGGAAGCCGACCGGGATCATTCTGAGTGGCGGCCCGAATTCCGTGTACGACGAAGGCGCGCCGACGGTTCCTCTCGAGATTCTCGATCTCGCCCCCACGCTCGGCGTGTGCTACGGCATGAACCTCATCGTCCACCTGATGGGCGGCGAGATCGCACCGGCGCATCGGCGCGAGTACGGCCGCGCGGAGCTCATCATCGACGACAGCGACACGCTCTTGCTTCACGGCCGGCGAGTCGACATCCGTGTGGATGAGCCACGGCGACCAGGTGAACGTCGTGCCCGATGGATTCGAGGTGCTCGCCCACAGCGCGAACTCGCACGTCGGCGCCTTCCGTGCGCGCGACCGCGCGATTTTCGGGGTGCAGTTTCATCCAGAGGTCGTGCACACTCCGCGGGGCGGAGAGCTCATCGAGAACTTTCTCTTCGGCGTCTGCAAGGCGGTCCCGTCGTGGACTACGGGCAAGTACATCGAGGAGGAGGTGGCGAGAATCAGGGAGCTCGTGGGCGATGCGCGAGTCATCTGCGGGCTCTCCGGCGGCGTCGACTCGTCCGTGGCCGCGGCGCTGGTGCATCGCGCGATCGGGTCGCAGCTCACCTGCATCTTCGTCGATCACGGGCTCCTGCGGCTGCACGAGCGCCAGCAGGTGGAGAAGACCTTTCGCGCCCACCTCGGCATCGAGCTCATCACGATCGACGCATCCGAGCGCTTTCTCTCCGCGCTGGCGGGGGTCGAGGATCCGGAAGAGAAGCGGCGCCGCATCGGGCACACGTTCATCGATGTGTTCGAGGACGCGGCGGCCGCGGCGGGACACGATGCGAAGTTCCTGGTGCAGGGAACGCTGTACCCCGACGTGATTGAGTCCGCGGCGCCGCACGGCGGACCGTCGGTGACGATCAAGACGCATCACAACGTCGGCGGGCTCAAGCCCGACATGAAGTTTGCGCTCATCGAGCCGCTACGCGAGCTATTCAAGGATGAGGTGCGCAGAGTGGGGCGGGAGCTCGGTCTTCCGGAAACGATCGTCGGGCGCCACCCATTTCCGGGTCCGGGGCTCGCGATCCGAATTCTGAGCGACATCACGCGCGAGAAGATCGACGTGCTGCAGCGCGCGGATGCCATCTATCTCGAGGGGATACGCGAGGCCGGCCTCTACGACGACATCTGGCAGGCGTTCGCGGTGTTGCTGCCGGTACGGAGCGTCGGCGTGATGGGCGACTATCGCACGTACGAGAACGTCGTCGCGCTGCGCGCCGTCACGAGCCTGGACGGAATGACGGCCGACTGGTACCCGTTCCCGTACGAGGTGCTCGGTCGCATCTCGAACCGGATCATAAACGAAGTGCGTGGGGTCAACCGTGTCGTTTATGACGTGAGCTCGAAGCCTCCGGCAACGATCGAGTGGGAGTAAGGAGATAGTCGGACGGCGCTGGAGGAGCGTTTCAGTTCGAGCTCTTCGAGGCGCGGAGCAGCTCGCAAAAGGTATCAACCTCACTGATGACAGTCTCACCGATGAATCGCAAGCTCTCGAGCGATCGTTCCGCAGCTTCCTGATGACCTGCGCCGCACGCATCGGCAAGGATTACGGGGATGATTCCGATATCTGTGGCATGTCGCGCGGTTGGCTCGATGCCGATCTCCAACGCGATTCCGACAATGGCGAGCGAGATGATGCCGCAGTCGCGCAATGCGTAGCTCAGCGGAGTGCCTTCGAACGCCGACATGGAGAGCTTGTCAAACACCGCTTCGTCTGGCGTCGGCATGAGCTCCTGGACGATGGCGGTGCTCGGCGCATCGCGCAGGAACCAGGGTTTGACCGAGTCCGGCTCGTCCGTACGCTGCCATGCCATCGCGGTCCGATACTGCGTCACGCCCATCCAGCTCTTGGGCATCGACATGTGCCTGGTGAAGACCACGCGCATTCCCGCCTCCCGTGCCGCGGCAAGCGCGCGACTCGCGCGCTCAACGATCTGATCGCCGGCCTTGATCTGACTGCGAATGCCCACCTGCATGTCGTAGACGAGCAGTGCCATCGATCGCGGATCGCAAAGCTCCTCGAGGCTCTGCGGAACGTTGAGGCCGTGCGTGTGTTTCATCGTCGATTTCCTCTCCCGCTATACACGCCGAGCCATCGGATGGACCGGCCAGAGTACGCTCGCTTCGGCCGGCGACGACATCAGCGACCATCCACCAATGCGTCTGTCGAGAATCAACGCGAAGCCTATGGCAATCACCGGAATCTGCAATGCATCAGCGAGACGAATCTTCGTTGCGTCGACTCGATTCATCGCCAGGACGGAGAAATCACTCGACGTGCAGCAGCTGATGCTGGTTACCGAACGGCCGAGCGATTCCGCGCCGCTGAGCCTCCTTGCAACTAGCCTTGGTTGCGATTGTGACGTTCGCAAGCTTTCGGAATCGCGCGCAACCAGGAGAGGGCGGATGCGATCATATCTCGTGAGTCTCGTTGTGGCGGCGACAGTCGTAGCTGCGGCTTGCGATTCGACGCGGCCGGTCACGGCCGCCGATCGTGCGGCGCTTCAGCAACACGAAGATCAGTGGGCGGGGCGAAACTTTCATTCCTACGTCTTCGACTATTCGGAGACGCAACTGAGCACGAACTACAACGTGCGAATTACGGTACTGAACGACACGGTGGCCACTGTGATCGACTTGCAAACCGGTCAACCTCCAACCGTTCCGCGCACGTGGCCGACGATGGACGCGCTCTTCAACGAGGCGGATTTCGCCGTGCTGCAGGGCGGGGTTACCCTCGAATACGACGATCAGTACGGATACCTCACGTTGTTCAGCATTCAGAACAACAATCCCGGTGGTCAATTCCTGGTCAGGGTATCGAATCTCCAGCCGCTGCCGTAGGGAAAGGGTGAGCGAAGCGCGCCCGCGAGGTGGTTCATCGCGGGCGCGCCTTCGTGCAAATCACTGACCTCCGGAGCGTGCCCTCGCTTCAATCGCCCAGTGACGCGCGCACTATTGCGAAGGTGCATCCCTGTGGCAATGGTGTGTGGCGACCGATCCCGGGTCAATCCCTATCGGAGGAGAACGCGTGCGAACTTTTCTCGTCGGTCTCGCGGTTGTGGGAACGCTCGCCGCGTGCAGTAGCTCCACGGACGTCGGCGTCGCGGCGTTGGTCTCTCTGAATCGGCATCAGGCGCAATGGGAACAGCGGACCTTCGGCTCGTACTCGTTCGATCTGGTCCAGGAGAAATTCGGGCGCACCTCGAACGTCCACATTACGGTGAACGGTACCACGATCGTTAGTCATCGACAACACGACGGGTGAGCCGCCGGAGGTGGACGCTGGCTATCCCACGATCGACGAGCTCTTCGCCACGGCGCAGGCCGTGTTTGGACAGAAGGGCGAGACGCTGCAGATGGAGTTCAACGAGCAGTACGGGTATCCGACGCTGGTCGCGATAGACAACTCGAATCCCGCCGGCCCCTACTCGGCACAGGTCTCGAGCCTCGCTTCCACGAATTAGCCAGGGCGCCAGCCCCCGACGGAAGGAGATTCTCGGGGTCCTGGCGTGTAGATTGTCGATTCCTGGGTCGCCCGTTCGACGCATAGTGGGGATCATCCGTCCTGCTGAACCGGAGGAGCGAGCACATGAGTAAGGCACGAGTTCTCGTAGGCACACGCAAGGGTGCGTTCGTACTGACGTCGGACGGAAAGCGGAAGAGCTGGGACGTTGCCGGTCCATTCTTCGCCGGGTGGGAGATCTACCACGTGGCGGGCTCACCCGCCGATCCGAACCGCCTTTACGCGTCGCAGTCGAGCGCGTGGTTCGGGCAGGTGATTCAGCGATCGGACGACGGCGGCGTCACGTGGGCGCCCGTCGGCAACAAGTTCGTGTACGACGGCGTGCCGGGCACGCACCAGTGGTACGACGGGACGCCGCATCCGTGGGAGTTCAAGCGGGTGTGGCATCTCGAGCCTTCGCTCTCCGATCCGGACGTCGTGTACGCGGGCGTGGAGGACGCGGCGCTCTTTCGCTCGAGCGACGGCGGCCAGAATTGGGAAGAGCTCTCCGGCCTGCGCCAGCACGGGTCGGGCCCGCGCTGGCAGCCCGGCGCCGGCGGCATGTGCCTGCATACCATCATTCTCGACCCCACGAATCCCGACCGCATCTACATCGCGATCTCGGCCGCCGGCGCGTTTCGCACCGACGATGGCGGCAAGAGCTGGCGCCCAATCAATCAGGGATTGAAGTCCCAGTACATTCCCGATCCGAACGCGGAGGTTGGACACTGCGTGCACAAGATGGCGATGCACCCGTCGCGGCCGGGCGTGCTCTTCATGCAGAAGCACTGGGACGTGATGCGGAGCGATGATGCGGGCGACATGTGGCGCGAGGTGAGCGGCAACCTGCCGACGGATTTCGGCTTCGTCGTCGACGTGCACGCGCACGAGCCCGAAACCGTCTACGTCGTGCCGATCAAGAGCGACTCGGAGCACTATCCGCTCGATGGCAAGCTCCAGGTGTATCGCAGCCGCAGCGGCGGCGACGAGTGGGAAGCGCTCACGAAGGGACTCCCGCAGGAGAACTGCTACGTGAACGTGCTGCGCGATGCGATGGCAGTCGACTCGCTCGATTCCTGCGGCGTCTATTTTGGAACGACGGGAGGTCAGGTGTACGCATCGGTCGACGCGGGCGACAGCTGGAAGCCGATCGTGCGCGATCTGCCGGCGGTGCTGTCGGTGGAAGTGCAGACGCTGTCATGATCCGGGTCGTCCTGCCGCAGCATCTGCGCACCCTCGCTGGCGTAAGCGGCGAAGTGGAGCTGTGCATCGATGGCGCCGCGACGCCGCGCGCGATTCTCGACGCGCTCGAGGCGCGCTATCCGATGCTGCGCGGAACGATTCGCGATCAGGTCACACAGGAGCGGCGAGCGTTCCTGCGCTTCTTCGCCTGCCAGGAGGATGTCTCGCACGAGTCGGCTGACTTTCAGCTCCCCGATGACGTGGCGTCGGGGGACGAGCCGCTAATGATCGTCGGCGCTATCGCGGGCGGGTGACGACGCGGCTCAAGCGGCCATCTCCGGAAGCACGTCGAGCTTTCCCGAGCCGACCAGGGCCACATCGCCACCGACGAAGACTGCGGAAACCGAGCCCGGGCTACCTTCGGGCCGGACTCGCAGCTCGCTGGGCCTTCCTGTGTACCTTCCCTGATTGAGAACGAAGGTGTCGCCGGCCACGGCGAGCCCGTGCCTGAGCCGATATGCGCCGATCGTTCCCGCAGCACTCCCGGTGGCGATGTCCTCGACGATCCCATCGTTGTTCCAATGGCGCACCTCGACCGAGTCCTCATCGAGGAGCACGGCGAACTGCGCGCCGTACCCGTGCAGCGCTCTCGTGAGGTCGCTGCGGACCCTCGCTCGTTGCAGCGCCCCGCGCCGCACGGGAACGATGAGATAGCGAAGCCCCGTGCTCACCACCTCGAGCGGCAGATCGGGTCGAAGATCGTCCGGCGCGAGCGCGAAGGCGGTGGACATCGATTCGCGGGCGTCGACTTCTCCCAGAAACTCAGGAGCGCCCTGGTTCAGCAATCCGAAGTAGCCGCGTGGCGTCCGCTCGGTCGTGATCGTGACCGATTTCGCGGCGAGCTCGAACGTCCAGCGTTGCGGCGTGTCGCTGCCGGCGCGGGCGTGGAGGACCGCCGCCGCGCCGATGAGCGGATGTCCGGCGAAGGCAAGCTCCTCGCTCAGATCGAACACGCGAGCGCGAACAATGTTCGGATCCGCCGTGGGCTCGAGGAAAATTGTTTCGAAGTGGCGCAGCTCCTGGGTGATGCGCTGCATCTGCCTGGCGCTCAGCGCCGGCGCATTCGGAAAGACGGGAAGGCTGTTGCCGCTGAAGGGGCGTTGCGCGAAGACATCGACGTGCACGTAGCTCAGCGACATAGCTTCGATCTCAGAGAGTGGATTGGAGTTGCTTGACGAACCGGCGAATCGCCGCCTCATCGCGCCGGTAGAACACCCAGCCTTTCCTGCGGGTGGCGACCAGGAGGCCCGAATCCGTGAGCAGGGTGAGATGCCTGGACGCGGTGGCGGCGGCGATTCCCATCTTCTCGCGAATGAAGTCGGAGCAAACGCCGTCGCGCTGGAAGTCACCGTCCGTCTGGGGCGGGAAGTGCCTGGCCGGAGCTTTCAGGTAGTCGAGGATCGCCAACCGCACGGGGCTGGCGGCGGCCTTGAGCACTTGCACGCTCGCCCTGCTCGACTGTGTCGCCTTTTGGCTATTTCGCATAATAGCGAAATAATGGAGTACGGTTCCGCTGTCAAGTCGAGCAGCCTCCCACCCTACACGCCCTTCTCCTCCAACAGCCTCAAAAACTGCACCGGCTCCGTCAGCCCCAGCAGCCGCTGTGGCACGTCCGCTTCCTTGCTGAACTGCGCGATCTTCCCCAGCACCGGGAGATACTGGTTCGACACCTCGAGCGGCGGCGCGACGATCAGAAAAAAGAAGTTCACCGGCTTGTCATCGATCGCCTTGAAATCCACGCCGCTCGCCTTCCGCCCAAACGCCACGCGCAGCTTGCTCACCACGAGCGACCGGCAGTGCGGAATCGCGATCCCCCGTCCTATGCCCGTGGAGCCGAGGTTCTCCCGCCGCTTCAGCATCTTGTACAGCATTCCCTCCGACTTCTCGTCGAGACCCAGCAAGGAGATCAGCTCCTTCAGCACGTCGTCCTTCGTCGTGGACTCGAGCTCGAGCTTGATTGCGTCTTCGGTGAAGAACTGGCGCAGTTCCATCAATTCCCTCGTCAGCGGTTCGGTGCAGGCACGCGGGATTCTGCCCGCAGCACCGCATGAAGCTATCGTGCACCACAGCGAGTGTCAAACTCCATGCGTTGCATGGAGTTGCAACTACAGCTAGATTTCCACAGATGCGCTTCCCGGTCGCGTTGTCGAACTCCGTTCCGCTTTACCTCGCGCCCATGGCGGGAGTCTCCGAGTCGCCCTTCCGGCGGCTCTGCCGGCGTTTCGGCGCTGATGTGGTCATCACCGAGTTCCTCTCCGCCGAAGGCATTCGCCGCGAGAACGAGGCGACCATCGCCAAGCTTCGCTTCGGCGCCGACGAGCATCCGATCGGTGTGCAGATCTTCGGCTCCGATCCCGCCGCCATGGGCGACGCCGCCGCATTCGTGACCGACGTGTTCGCGCCGGACTTCATCGACATCAACTTCGGCTGCCCGGTGAAGAAGGTCGTGAAGCGCAATGGCGGCTCCGGATGCCTCAAGGACCTCACGCTCGTCGCCGACATCATTCGCGGCGTCCGCGCGCGCACGCACCTTCCCGTCACCGCGAAGATTCGCAGCGGGTGGAACGAGGAGATGCGAGACCCCGTACAGATCGCGCGCGTCTGCGAGGATGCCGGAGCAGCCGTCATCGCGCTCCACGCGCGCTCGCGCACGCAGATGTATTCCGGCCGAGCCAACTGGGACGAGATCGCCGCCGTGGTCGCCGCAGTCGGTGTTCCCGTGCTTGGCAACGGCGACGTCAGCTCCGCGGCCGATGTGGCTCGCATGCGCGAGCAGACCGGATGCGCCGGCGTCATGATCGGACGCGGATCGTTCGGCCAGCCGTGGATCTTCACGCAGGCACGCGCGCTGCTCGACGGCAAGCCAATGCCAGCCGCGCCATCCGTCGAACTGCGCTTTGAGATCGCGCTCGATCACGCGCGCATGGCCGACGCGTACGAGGTCGATCAGCGCGGCGCCGCGATCGAGTTCCGAAAGCATCTCGGATGGTACGTCAAGGGACTTCCGGGATCCGCCGACCTCCGCAAGCGCCTGCACGCCGTGACGTCGCTCATGGAAGTAGAAGGAATATTCGCCGACTACCTGGCCGCTCGCGCGCGTGGCGAGGGCGTCGATCGCGAGCCCGCCGGACGGGAAGAGGAGACGCTCGCGGCGTGAACCTCGAGCGCACGCGGGCCCTCCTCGACCGCGTCGCCAGCGGGGAACTCGATAGCGAAGAGGCGCTGCGGCAGCTCTCGCTCCCCGACGGCGAGTCGCTGTCCTTCGCGACGCTCGATCATCATCGCGCGCTGCGCCAGGGTTTTCCGGAGGTCGTCTTTGCCGCCGGAAAGACTCCCGCTCAGGTGATCGCCATCGCCGCGCACCTGAGCGCCGACGGCGAGGGTTTTCTCATCACACGCGTGCAACCGGAGATGTGGGCGCCATTGGCCGAGCGCTTTCCCGGCGCGGAGCTCAACGTGCTCGGACGCGTCGCCTATCTCGCGCCCGCGACACCGCCGCAGGCGCAGCCTGGCACCGTGCTGGTGATCACGGCAGGCACGAGCGATCTCCCCGTAGCA
>Ga0193751_1002670_pt1 | contig 10739 bp, 7 predicted proteins | sample L1c2metaG_FD_143050 | JGI IMG/M metagenome (GOLD analysis project Ga0193751, IMG submission 143050) | Soil microbial communities from a riparian zone of the East river system, Colorado, United States - L1c2 | ecosystem: Environmental > Terrestrial > Soil > Riparian zone | place: USA: East River...
CGGAAACCTTGCGCGCTGCAGTCAGTTCGCACGTGATTTCAACCACTCGCTCCAAAGCTGCGGGCCACCGCCAGGATTGGCACGCGCGTAATCGTAGAAGGCGCGGACGAATGCAATCCGGTCGTCCGTATATGGCGCCTTCCAGCTTCCCGGATCTGCAGGACGCAACACATCGTAATCATAACCGATCAGCTGCTGACGGCGCACAATATCCTCCAGCGAGACACGAGTCGCATTCCGCAACATGTCATACAGCACCATGAAGGTGGTCGTCCGACCCCTGCCAGCTTCGCAACGGAAGTGCGCCCAGCCATTTTCCGGAAGCGTGCGCACTGCGAGGATAAATCGATCGACCTCTTCGTCCAGCGGACGGGCGTGATCCGTAATCGTGAGGCGCACATAGGCCGCACGATTAGCCTCAACAAGGTCACGCTCCGTACTCGCGTGCTCGACCGTCACATTCTCCGGCGCGCTCGGGATGGCGCGCGGTTTTTTGATGACGGCTCCCGGATAAACAGCGATTTCGCTGCCGGGCTTGAGCGATTTCACGCGCGCGACCCTTCTTCACGATTACGGGGAGACTCCGGGAAAGGGATTATGGTCAATTGGTCCTACCTGTTTCTTCTCGCGTCGGCGCGACGATCAGGCACGCCCAGTCGGCGAGGAAATATTCGCGACATCCGCGCGGTTCATTCCTTCCGTGTCCAGAACAGCACCGCCGAGAAGCGGGTTGCTATTCCAGTATCATTCGTCGCAGCCGGGAGTCACCGGGCCGCGTTGGGTAAGTCTGCGAAGGCATGAATGTCATCGAGAAATCGGCTCGGCACGGCGTCGTTAGGCCATACATCATCATGAACCGGGGAGAAATTGCGTTCCGGCTTCCGAAGTGAAAACACCGGCTGGAATCAATAAACAGTACGGTGCCCCTAGGATAAGCGAACTCAATTGCCTCCTCCTTCGCCATATGCCGATACATCTCCTCGTCGGTGACTCGATAGGAACGGCCGCATCGCTGGTAGTTCAACTGCTTGCGCGCTCGGTCTGAACTCGAAATCGGAAGGAACGTCCACGGACCGCATTCAAAAGTCACATCGCGAAGCAATACCAAAACATAAACAAGCGGAGAGTCGTGCAGATCGAGATGATAGAGCTGACTCTCGCGAAAAGCACCGCCGGTGCCGGGATCCAACTTCGCGTTGGATTCCATAAAACGCACACCGGGCGGACGAGTCTTTGAAAGCACCGGGATGGTTCCCAAGTAGTCGATGGCGGTCGCCAGCAGTTCGGACGACAAAATGAAATCGAGAAATGAGGGATATTTCTCCAAGTCGCCAGGAAAGAGCACGCCGCGCAGAAATGGCTGCTGAGCGCCAGGATGATTGCGGCCTCCTCTTTCCTCGATCACCTCCGAACTCTCCGCCAGCAGTCGATCGAGATGAGGCAGAGAGCGTGAGGTATCAAGTGCCCAGCCATCTTTCATCTTCAAACGCGGCTTTGCGGGTGAAAAGGAGGGACCGCCATTTTCCTGAACAAGTTGAGGCAACTCCGCGAGATATGCCGCCAAGTGTTTGTTCCAACGCTCTCGGTATCGGACTCGGTTGTAGCTCTTGGCCAGTCGCATGACATTTGCGATGCCGAACCGGCGCATGCCGTTTTCGCCAAACAGGTATGACAAGGATCGGCTTAACAATCGGTCGGTTACTCGGCTCATCATGCTGCTTGTTACTATCGTTGTTCGCCCGATCGTGCCAGAACTTTCCTTGGTTCACCGTGCCAAATAATGAGGCTTGTCCCAGGCAACCTCTAAGTTTCTGAGCAAGAACAATCACATGTGGTTCCTGCTCGTACTCGCCATGTTTGCCCGGCACTTGGTGAATCCCGTTTCGCTGCCTCATCAATATGCGTGTAATTTCAACCACTCGCTCCAAAGTTGCGGGCCACCGCCAGGATTGGCGCGCGCATAATCGTAGAAGGCGCGAACGAACGCGATCCGGTCGCCGGTATATGGTGCCTTCCAGTTTCCCGGGTCAGCAGGATGGAGCACATCATAATCGTAGCCGAGCAGTTGCTGACGGCGCGCAATATCCTCCAGCGAGACACGAGTCGCATTTCGCAACATGTCATACAGCACCATGAAGGTGGTCGTTCGACCCCGGCCCGCTTCGCAATGAAAATGCGCCCAGCCATTCTCCGGAAGCGTGCGCACTGCGAGAATAAATCGATCGACCTCTTCGTCCAGCGGACGGGCGTGATCCGTAACCGTTAGGCGCACATAGGCCGCACGATTAGCCTCAACAAGGTCACGCTCCGCACTCGCGTGCTCGACCGTCACATTCTCCGGCGCGCTCGGGGTGGCGCCTGGTTTTTTGATGACGGCTTCCGGATGAACAGCGATTTCACTGCCGGGCTTGAGCGATTTCACGCGCGCGGCCTCGTCTGCCTCAATCTCATTGTGAGTGCGGCCAACGTTGGCCCAGTCATTCGTAGCAAACCAGCTAATGGGCAGCCCGTTGACAAATATGTGCGTCTCCTGTCGCAAGTCGAAAACCGTTACAGGACCGCGCGTGCGCTCCAATAAGAGCTTGAGACCATCACTCGTGAACTCTCCGCTGCCAGAAGCACAGAGACTGGTCAAACCAGTGTTCGCAGGAATTTGTTTGCCGCTGTTCGCCCTAAGCCGATCGTCAGTCGTGCGGAAGTTCCGCGGCAAAGCGGCGGCCAGCTTTCCGTCAACGTCCCAAATCAACACAGGCGAATTCGCGTCGGCAGGGCGCACTGGCGGATTCTTCTGCACGAGCGTGGCTGAGAAGCTTCCCGCGGGAGTGAGAAGTAAGGCTAACAGCAGCGGCAAAGCGTTAGATGGAGGAAAGACGAGATTCGGATCGATCACGCGCCAAATTGGATGCGGACTCCTTTCAGGGCGAAAGAAATTTCCCCGCAATAGCGTTTTCATCTTTGTGCGTGTCAAAAATGGTTCGTGTCCCTTGTGATATTCGTCTTTGACTTGAGATGGCAAAGTCTTGTTCCAGATACCGTTTGGTATTAATCTCGTCGCCGTGAACAGCCCACAGATCGACTCCAAGCGAGATTTGCGCTGTTTTGCCGTGGGAATCTTAAAAGGCGAAGGCAGTGGACCAGAGGTGATTGATGCCGCATGTAAGGTGCTGGATGCTGTAGCGGAAACCTGCGGTATTGATTTCCGCATAAAAACTGGTGGAAATATTGCTTGGCGCTCGACCGAATGGCCGGGCGGCTATCTTTCCGATGCCGTGGCGGAGTTTTGCCGCGGAGTTTTTGCGGATGGCGGCGCAATTATGGCCGGCGCGACCGGAGGCCGATTTGTTTACGATATGCGGCGCCGGTTTGATCTGTATTACAAACTCAATCCACTGCGCTCGTATCAGGAGTTAGGCGACGTATGCCGAATAAAACTTCCTGCAAAACCGCTCGACATATTGGTTGTGCGCGAAAATTTGCAGGATATTTACCAGGGCAATTCGACTGAAGGAGATTCCGAAGAGGGTCGCGAGATTTTTCACACTTTCGTTCACAAGGAAAAACAAGTGCGGGCTGTGTTAGGGGTTGCGACTGCGGCAGCGCGCCGAAGAAGAAAGCTTCTCGCGGTAATAGGCAAAAATTCCGGTCTTCCCGCTATTCATTCGCTTTGGCGGAGATGCGCACTCGAACTTGGTGAGGCCTCGGAAGTGGAAGTTTCGCTGCTCGATATCGATTACGCGGCCTACAAATTATTGCAAGAACCTGAAACTTTCGATGTCATCGCCGCACCAAATTGTTTCGGCGATATCCTTTCCGACCTCGGCGGCGTTCTAGCCGGATCGCGCGGCCTGACTTTTGGGGCAAGCTACGCAGCAGGCGGCGCCGCGGTTTATCAGACCAATCACGGAGCAGCTCATGACCGCGCGGGAACGGATACGGCCAATCCTGTGGGCCAGATTTTTTCTCTGGCAATGATGCTGCGAGAAACCTTCGGTCTGCGGTCGGCCGCGCATCTGATTGAAGGTTCAGTACGAGCCCTTTGGCGAGCCCGCTGGCGGACCGCTGATCTAGCCGAACCCGGTTGCAAAATCGCGGGCACGCGGCAGTTCGCAGAGTTAGTGGCACGCCAAATCCAAAGCGCGGGAGTCCGTGAGCATGAAGCCTGTTCTGCTGTTGGTTGATCTCCAGAACGATTTTCTGCGTGTCGGCGATTTAGAGCCGCATCCCGGCAGCATAGTGGCTGCCGCAGCTGATCTGCTGAATGTATGCCGCACCAGCGCAGTCCCAATCATCCATGTTTGGAGCACGGTCAACAAATCTGGTGATAATCGCATGCCGCATCGGAAGAAGAATGATGATTGGACGTGCCTTGAGGATTCCGCGGGTCACGCTTGTCCCGATTCGCTACGTCCGCACAAGAAGGAACCGATCATCGATAAGACATTTTTCAGTGCTTTTTCTACCAGACAGCTCGATCTGGTTTTGCATGATCTCAGAGCAGATGCATTGATCATTGCCGGCGTGCACTTGCACGCGTGCGTGCGAGCGACTGCACTCGATGCTTACGCGAGGGGTTACAGCGTCATTGTGGTCGAAGATTCCACTGCAAGCAATGATCCGCTGCATGCCGCGATCACGAAGCGTTACCTGCAGGAACGATCCGTGATCTTTCGGAGTTCGGACGAGATAGCAAGGGCAATTGCTGAGGGCGTGGCGAAGTTGGGCGAATTATTCATCGATAAAGAGCCTGAGGTTGTGACTCACAGCTCTCCTCAAAATTGCGAACGCATATGGCAGTTGGCAGTAGCAAGAAAATCCGATATTGACGCCACAGTCACTGCATCCAGAAAAACTTTCCAGGATTGGCGGCGGGTTCGCGTCGATGAGCGGCTAGGGTTGCTACAAGCTTTTGGCAGTCAGCTGCAGAAACATGAAGCCGAGCTTGTCGATCTTCTCGTCGATGACCTCGGCAAACCGATCCGTTACGCACGTGATGAAATGGCGCGTGCCATTGCTCTCATCAACGCCGCAGCCAGACAGCTTGAACCAGGGCAGGATCTAATACCCGAGAAAACCGGCTACCGACGCGAGCCGCTCGGAGTGATCGGGTTGATCGGACCTTTCAACAACCCGCTTGCAATTCCGGTCGGTAAAATTGTTCCCGCTCTACTTTATGGAAACACGGCTATCTGGAAACCGGCAATTCCAGGTTCCAGGATTGCGCAGAAAACGGCGGAGCTTTTTGCAGCGGCGACTGGCCGGCAAGACGTGTTGCAAGTCTTGTGCGGCGGGGAAGAAACGGCCCGCGAACTAATGACCCTATCCGACGCCGTCACGATTTCTGGTTCGTTAAAGGCGGGCCGTGCCGCGCAAGAAATCTGCGCCGCGCGTCACATTCCGTTTCAGGCCGAACTAGGCGGAAATAACGGGAGCATCGTTTGGGCAGATAGCGATCTCTGCGCGACGGCCGAGAGCATCGCGGAGGGCGCTTTTGCTTTTGCAGGCCAGCGTTGCACCGCGAACCGGCGGGCTATTGTCGACTCAAGTGTTTACGACGTTTTTGTCGATCAGTTGATCCTGGCGTCTCGTCGCATAGTCTGGGGCGACCCCGCAGACGAGAAAACGCAAATTGGTCCGCTCATTTCTTCCGCATCCCGCAATCGTGTGAAGGCAGTAATCGATCGGGCGCGAGCTGCCGCGCTTCGGGTAATCAATCCCTCGGAAAAATTGAACGATGCACGCGGCGATGCGTGGTTGGAACCTACGATTGTGTGTTGCGATGATCCAAGCGCGGAAATCGTCCAGGAAGAAACCTTCGGTCCGGTGCTCGTCGTGCAGCGAGCAGAGGATTGGGACGAAGCGATCTTGCTCTGCAACGGTGTGAAGCAAGGTTTGGCTGCCGCCGTCTTTACCACCTCGCTGAAGCGGATCGAAGATTTTCTCCAGCGCGTACGCGCCGGAATTCTCAAGATCAACTGTTCCACTGCCAATGCAGCGGTAGATTTGCCATTCGGGGGCTGGAAAGCTTCCGGAATCGGCCCCGCGGAGCATGGCCCCGCCAATCGCGAGTTCTTCACTCGCATGCAGGCCATATATTTTGCCTGATGATCCAATTGCACGAAGGCCAGCTGTCGCTTACGGGTTGGCCGTTACAGCGCCATCCTCAATCTATGCAGGTCAATCCTCCAGAGCATGCGACGAGCAACTGCAAACTCGACTCCTTCTTTCGTTCCTTCGCGAAACGGCTTCACGAAAATCACATGTCGCGTCTCGGCATCGCCAACACGATGCGCTTGGCCTATTCTTACAACCGGCTGAAATTTGGCCGTCAGGACGACTGGCGCAGGGCATTGTATCAAACGCAACTAAGCACTCTTCTGGAGGAAAATGGTGGATTGAGCCGCCCGGCCGTCGAGATGAGAGACGGTTGGGCCCTCGACACCACAATGTCACTGCCGCATCTCGATCGCATTCTCGAGGATTCAGAGAAAATTATTGCCGAACGTTCCGGAGAGCGGCGTTCGTCCAAGGGCACCTATCGAAGCTATTTTCAGGATGTCTGGACTCCCGCGGACCTGGAGAAATATCCATCGTTCCTCGACTTTGCTACATCGAGCGATGTGCTTTCGGTCGTGAGCCACTATTTGCAGTCCATCCCCGCGCTTTCCACAACACTGCCGTCAGGAATTCGGTTTGTTGAATCCAATGCCTCTTTCGACGATCAACCCGAGAAACCCCACGACAGCCAGCTTTACCACATCGATTACTATTCGCTGCCGAATGTTTACGTTCTTGTGCTGCTGCGGGACACGACGGTCGAACACGGCCCGTGGACATTTCTGCCGCGTGGTGTTTCGCAAAAGGCTCGCAGGGCCTTGAACTATTGGGGCCGACAGCGCGGTTATCGCGTCAACGATGAAGATGTTTACTCGGTCGTGGACCGGAAGGAAGTCATCGAATTCTGCTATCCGCGCGGCACAGTTCTTTTTATCGAATCCTCCGGTTGCTTTCACTACGGCAGCCGCAACTCGATCAAGCCGAGGTTCCAACTGATGATTGGCTACACCGGCGCGTGCCGGACGGATTTCACGGAAGCGATCTTGCCGCACAAGGTGTATCCGGTACGTGGCGCGGACTCGCGTCTCCGAAAAATGGTGTTGAACAAGAACATGCTTGAATGAACAGCGCGAGCGTAGCGACGGCCAACCGGCCCGAAGCCTTCACTGAATCGCCAGAAGCAGAACAATCCATTCCCGAACGGTTCGCGCAGATAGTGGCACGACACGGCGACCACATCGCGGTCAGCGCGAACAGCGAGGAATGGACTTATGCTGAACTGGATGAGCGTTCGAATGCCTTAGCTGTTCAAATTCTTGAGCGTCCGGGAGCTAATCGACAACCGGTCGCGCTGCTTATGGAACATGGTGGAGCGGTGATTGCCGCTATCCTCGCTGTTCTCAAAACGGGCAAGACCTATCTGGCACTGGATCCAAGTCATCCAATCGAACGGCTCTCTGCTATGCTGGCCGATTCGCGCGGGGAGCTTTTGATCACTGATCAAACAAATGCGGCTCTGGCTAATTCGCTTGCAGGCGGAAAATTGTCGATCTTACGAATTAATCTTGACTTCATCACGTCCTCGACCGGCATGAGTTTTTCTGCAGTCTCACCTGAGGCTGGAGCTTGGCTCATGTACACGTCGGGCTCGACCGGAGCGCCAAAAGGGGTCTGGGAAGATCATCGCGGGGTTGTGCATAGCGCGGACGTTTACAGCAAGTTGATCCAGCTTACGCCGGACGATCGTTTATCCTTACTGACTTCGTGCAGTCTTCCCGCCTCTGCCACTCCGCTGTTTACTGCGCTGCTTAACGGGGCAACGCTCTGCCCGTTTCATGTGCGTTCCCAAGGTATCGAGAGACTCGCGGTCTGGCTCTGCAAAAGAGCCGTTACCGTTTATCATTCAGTGCCTACCATTTTTCGCCAACTTGCGCGGGCAACCAATGACAACAGAGTATTTGCCAGCTTGCGCTTAGTTCGCCTTGGGGGGGAACCAGTTTTACGCGGTGATATTCAGATTTTCCGGCAACGTTGCCCCGACCATTGTCGACTGATGAATGCTCTCGCTTCGACCGAAACGGGCCTGATTTGTGCGGCAATGATTGATAAACATACGGTTTTGCCGAACGGCCGGATACCCGTGGGACGTGCGGTCCGCGATGTCGATGTTTTCTTGGAAAACGAGCAAGGCCAGCCTGCTGGGAATGGACGCGATGGCCGAATCGGCGTCCGCAGTGCTTACTTGCGAAAGGGATATTGGCTACGGCCGGAAGCGACTGCCGAAAAATTTGGAACCGATCCTCGCGCACCCAACACGAGGATTTTTATCACGAACGATCTAGGGCGATTTCTGCCAGACGGCAATTTAGAGCATTTGGGCCGCGCGGATCGCGTAGTGAAAATTCACGGATTGCGTGTGGACTTGGCGGCATTGGAAGCCGCGTTGAACGCAACCGATTTAGTTGAGGAGGCAGTAGTCACCGCGGTGCAAAATTCATCCGATGGGTATCGACTGGTTATATTTATCGTTCCACGCGGAAAAACGGACGGTTCGCCTCATGCCTGCCGCCGCGCGCTACAACAGTCCTTTCCGGTGCCCAGCCATTTCGTAATGGTCCGAGAGTTGCCTGTCCTTGCCAGTGGAAAAATCGATCGCGTGCAGCTTTCTGAAAAAGCGGCCCAAACACTCGCGACTCAAGACCAGCCGCAGAGCGACGCCGACGCCTTGGATCTTCAGCTCGTCCGCCTGTGGGAGAAGGTTCTCGACATCAATGCCATTGGCACGACGGATGATTTTTTTGCTCTGGGAGGCGATTCTCTTGCAGCCGCGACGATGTTGGCAGCGGTCGAGAAGTTTTTTGGAGTAACCTTACCCGTTTCCGCATTACTAGAAGCGCCTACTGTCGAAAAACTGGCTGAACTCATCAGAAAGGGAGGGTGGTCTGAAGCGAATCGTTGTCTAGTCGCTCTGCAGTTGCGCGGAACCGAGCCGGCGCTCTACTGCGTGCCGGGGGCAGGTTGTGAAGCACTGGAGTTGCGCGAACTGGCACGTCATCTCGGCGTCGAGCGGCCGATCTTCGCTTTCCAGCCGCAAGGTCTCGATGGCTCAACACCGTATCTGCGGTCCGTCGAGGAAATGGCGGCGCACTACATCTGTGGGCTGCGCCGATATCAACCGCGCGGACCGTATTTTCTGTGCGGCAGATCGTTTGGTGGAGTGGTCGCTTTCGAAATGGCGAGGCGCCTGACCGCGGACGGCGATGAAGTCCGTTTTCTCGCGCTTCTCGATTCGCATGGCGGCGAGTATCCAAAACGACGCAAGGATTTCGCCCTGCGCAATAAACTAAAGCTTGTGATCCTCCGACGTCTCCCGATTGGGCCAGATGGAGTGGTGAGCTGGCGTTTCCTGAAGACTTTGCTCAAGTGCAGTGCAGACCTATCTTTTCGTTGTGCTCGTCGATTCCAGGCATGGTGTCAGCGTCAGCTGATTCGCCTCGGTTTGCGATGGAATTTTCGAAGACTGCCGCGGCAATACCGACTGCGATTTATTTATCTTAATGAAGTATGCCTTGCGGCGCGGCGTCGATACAAACTGCAACCGTTTCCTGGGAAGATCGATCTCTTCCGGGTGGAGCATCAACCCTCCGCCGAGCTATTCGAATCAGATCCGCTGCTTGGATGGGGCGGGATGGCCGCAGGTGGAATCAACGTACACAACCTCCCGGGCTATCACGCCGACCACTATGGGGAACCGGGCGTTGCAATTCTTGCGCAGAAGCTCAAAGCGTGTCTCGCGCAAGCGAAAGGCGATCAGTCGTAAACGAGCGAAGCGGACGAATTACAAGCTCGCAAAATTCGCTTGCTGATTTAAAGCTGGTGCGATGGCGGACGTGCTTACGCCCATGATGCAGCAGTATCGGCGGCTGCGAGGCAGCATCCCTGTCGACACGCTTTTGTTGTTTCGACTGGGTGATTTTTACGAGCTGTTTTTTGAGGACGCAAAGGAGGCAGCGAACCTGCTCAACGTCGCCCTAACGAAACGCAACGGCGTCCCAATGTGCGGCGTGCCATATCACGCGGCGCCAAGTTATATTGCCAAGCTGATCAAGGCCGGCCGGCGCGTCGCCATTTGCGATCAGACGAGCGAACCCCAGCCGGGGAAAATCGTTTCTCGCGATATCACCCAGATTATTAGCGCGGGCACAGTGAGCGATCTGTTTTCGGCTTCGCTTATGCAGATCTCTCCACAGGCGAGTTTCGATTGACGCAGCTGCAAGATCGACAATCACTCTTTGACGAATTGGCCCGTGTTGCCCCAGCAGAACTTCTCGTCAGCGACGAGCAGAAGCAGCAGTTCGCAGACGTCGCGAGTGCGCTCGGCTACGACAGTTACGCCTTTTTACCAGAACAGGCAGCCTTCACCTTATGCGAACATTTTAAAGTCAAATCGCTCGATGGCTTCGGTTGCGCCCAAATGCCGCAGGCGATCGCCGCTGCGGGGGCAATCATTCATTACCTCAAGCATCAGCTTCGGCGAAATATCGATCATGTCACGGCCCTGCGTTGCGATGCGCCCAGCGATCACGTGCTGCTCGATGCCGCTACCCAAACCAATCTCGAGTTGGTTGAATCCCGAAGTAGTCGGGACACCAGTTTGCTCGCAGTGCTCGACCGTACGATCACGT
>Ga0193751_1002671_pt1 | contig 10738 bp, 11 predicted proteins | sample L1c2metaG_FD_143050 | JGI IMG/M metagenome (GOLD analysis project Ga0193751, IMG submission 143050) | Soil microbial communities from a riparian zone of the East river system, Colorado, United States - L1c2 | ecosystem: Environmental > Terrestrial > Soil > Riparian zone | place: USA: East River...
GGTCAACTGAACCTGCACTGCAACTCGCATCGGTGGCCTCCCCGGCGCCCACTCGGGCTGCCACCATACATTATACTGTCTCTGACGCATTACACTAGCAATGGGAGGAACGCTCTGCCCGGCGGCTGTTGGCCCCGAACTGACGGCTGCACCGCCCCCTTCCTCCAACCCCCAACTATGACCCGGTCGTCATAGCTTCCTTGTACTTGGTAACGTTCGCCATCTCGACGATCAGGAAGTCTCGCCAGGCGGCCGTAAAGGTAATCACCATGAGCAGTGTCATAGAAGCAGTAACGCTCGTTTGTCTTCATCGGCTCGGGGTCGCCGGGGTGCGGGCGAACCTTGTAGTGGTACGCGGCCCGGATGTGATGGCTGCTGGCAGTGAATTTGGCCTCGGGCCCCATGGCCGCTTGCACTGTCGGAAGCACGGCTGCGCAGACGGCACTCGCTTTCAGCAGGTCGAGATTGGCAACTGAAATGGCCTGGGTCTTAATGATCGCAAGAAGTTGCTGGTGCTGAGGGTTCGACGGGTCGTAGCGAACAAATTCCACCGCAAGGTCGGCACTGCCCTGGTGGTTCGCGAGCTTGGGCACGATAAAAACCTTGTAGCTGAAACGGAGATCCGCGAGCATCTCTGCGCTTAGGGATGAACGAAACGTCTCCAGGTATTCCCGCAGGTCCTTCGCCAAATCCTTGTGGAGTCGTGCTACTGACTTCAACTGACCAGGATCGCGAAGTCGCGAGAACTGCAGAGCGAGACTCAGGCTGTCGCTAAGGGCGTAAGTCTCGCCAAACTCGGCTACCAGCAGATCCTCGAAGTTGAAGAGGGTTGCTTGACACTCCCCAAACACGCGGTCGTCTAGCGCCGGTAGGTAACGATGCTCGATCTTGTTGCGCAGCCTGATAATAAACTCGAGATTGACTCGGTCCGGTCCGTTGGCAGGTCCGAAGTAACGGCTTACGCACTCCGCGAGTTCCCACGCCTTGTAGTCCCCCTCAACCTTCTCGTACCATCGCTGGTTCTTGCGGTTACGGTAGAACGGCCTATCCCCACGCCTGAAATAGATCGCGTGGAATAGTGAGGTCCAAGCGATACACATGAGCGTGAGATAGCCGGCGGAACGGAACGCCGTCGCTGGCTTGTTATAGATATCCACTGCGAGAAGAGCGCACTCGCGGGCCTTCTCTACGTGGTTTCGCACGATCCTGGAAAGTCGCTTTGGCATCTTCAATACTCATGCCCAATTGTCAGACTTGCTTCTCGATAAACCCAAGGAACTGCGAGCCAAATTCAGTAGTGCGCCGGGCCTTGAGACCCTCGCCGGTCATCAGGCCACCAAAGCCATCGGTGCCCGACAAACCGCGTGTGTAGAGTTCTCGACCAAGCAGGTTGTAGAAGTCGCTTCTGCCTTGCAACTCAGGAAATGCTTCTTCGAGAACGTTCGACAGACCGCCCGCCATTATTGCTGGCCAAGGCTTGCCACGCTCTGAAAACCACGCTGGCGGATTGGCGAGCATCTTCAGAATTCGAAGGTGCCAAGGGGTCAAGGTGTCGACCAAGTTGAGAAACATCAGTTTCAGGTCGTCTTCGGGCGCACCGGGAAGCGCAGAGTTTTGTACGGCATTCCGTAACGCTTCTAGCTTTTCGCTCTGGTGGTTCCGCATGGCAACCTGCGAGGCCTGAATCGCGATTGTGATGAAACTGTCATCCTGGGCGAGGGACTCCGGCGTGATACCGTCAACCTTCTCTCGGAGTTCCTCCACAACCGCGGCAATCGCTGACACCCACTCATCTCTCCGGCGGTCCAGAGCAGGTCTGAATATGAGCGCGAATAACTCAGCGGCGGGGCCTCCGACCCATGGAATCGCCGACACCGCTGCCTTGGCAACGGTCTGCATAACGTCGGAGGTACCTCGGTCTGGCGGCTCTGTCAGGTCACCCGACGTATTCGACTCCTCGACGTGATGGTGCTGCCCGACGCCGGCCAGCTACGAGATGCATAGGTGCATACTCCCCTACTCCATCTGCGCTAGCCTCAGTATATCTCCAACCGAACAGCAATCCCTCTGCGACACTCCGCATCGCACAATCACGCAGTTGGCGACGCGTTTTCGTACCTGCCGCCTCTCCCGCATCCCGACGCCGTGGCTAACTCGAATCCTACGGGCTCGGTGCCACCCGCCATTCGACCCCCCACCGCGCGCCTTGGCATACTAGCCCTCTACGGAGGCGCGCCAATATGGAGACCAGTCCCTTACACTACGAGCCCAACGACCCCTTCGCCACCGAGCTGCCGCCGGCGGGCGAAGTCCGCGGCCTCACGGCGGAGACCGACCTCGTGCGAACACGACTGCGAGCGCGGATCCACGCTCGCCGTGCCAGCGACCACTTCATCGCGAGCAGGCAGCCCTCATCCCCCGCCTCCACCTCGACAACGTCCGCACGCGGGTGTGCCGATCCTTCCTGCTGGGGATCGAATAGGGATTACATAATTCTCCTGGAACTCGTTCGTCGCCGACGCAATCCGGAGTATCGGCGCAGGTGTCAGCCAGATTGGAGCTCCTGAGCCGGCTCACCAGTGGGGTGAGCAGCGACAAAAGCAGCTGGCGGACTATCCGGAAACGGCCAAGCTGCTCGACGGGTTCAAGGCACACCTGAAGCAGCAGGATCCTAAGGCTGAGCTGGGACAGAACAAGTGGACGATCAGCATCATTATGCCCGGGGACCGGTGGGCACGGCTGAAGGTACGTGGATACGGCCTGTACATCTACGCAACGCGGGAAGGGCAGACGCTGGAGAAGCGAGTAGAGTCTGATGCCGACTTCGAGAGCGCCTGCGAGTGGCTTCAGGATTTGCCGAAGTACAAGTAATGGCGCGGCGTCGACTCAGCAGGTCGTTGCCTTCGACGTGGGCGCTGGCCAGGACCAGCGCCCACGTGATGTAACGGTTGAGCGCCCTAGCTGCGGCGACCTTCGAGGCGCCTGATGGACGGGCGCAGACGCCAACACTGGTGCGCCGGAGGCGGGCGCCGGGGGCTTTATGACGGTGTGCGGCCCATGGGAGACCCTCCCGGGCCGGCGGCACCGCCGTACGCGGCGCGCCGCAGCTTCGCGAGGAGGTTGTCCGTCTACAGCGGACGATAAAGGCGAAGGAGGGTACCACTCCTTCCCACTCTCAATATAGAGCGCGCCGGGGGGCTTGCGGCAAGACCCGGGTCGTGCCGCAGAATCGCCGTACGAGGCCGGGACCTGCGGAAATGGGAGTCGCGAGATGCGTGTGCGGTTGTCGGCGTATGGGTCGCGCGCGGACGTCGAGCCATTGGTGGGACTCGCCGTGCGGTTGCGGGCACTCGGCGCGGGGGTGCGGGCGTGCGCGCTGCCGGACTGCGCGGCAGCCGAGGGATGTGATGCGCTGGTCGCGACCGGCGTGATGCCGGCCGGAGTCTGGCGATGACCGAGCATGCAGTGCTGATCGCCGGAGGAGGTCCGACAGGGCTGATGCTGGCGGGCGAGTTGGCGTTGGCGGGCGTCGACGTGGCCATTATTGAGCGGCGGGCCAGCCAGAAGGTCGACAGCTCCCGCGCTCGCGGTCTGCACTCGCGGACAATCGAGGTGCTCGATCAGCGCGGCATCGCCGATCGGTTCCTCGCTGAAGGGCAGCCGATGCAGATCCAAACGTTCGCCGGGGTCCCCCTGGACATCAGCGACCTCCCCACTCGCCACAACTACGGGCTCGCGCTGTTGCAGTGCCACTTCGAGCGCATACTGGCCGGCTGGGTCAGCGAACTGGGGGTGCCGATCTATCGCGAACGTGAGGTGACGGGCTTCGCGCAGGACGACACCGGCGTCGACGTCGAGCTATCCGACGGCCGGTCGCCACGGGCGGACTACCTCGTCGGGTGCGACGGAGGACGCAGTCTGATCCGAAAGGCGGCCGGCATCGAGTTCCCCGGGTGGGATCCGTCGACCAGCTGGCTGATCGCCGAGGTCGAGATGGACGAGGAACCGGAGATCGGCATACGCGGCGGTGGTGGCATCGGTCGGGCGGACGGAGGGCGAATAGGGGTCGTGCTGGCCGAACAGCAGGTCGGACACGCCAGCGAGCCCACCCTGCAGGATGTCAGCGAGGCACTCATCGCCGTCGACGGGACGGACCACGGAGTGCACAGCCCTACTTGGATTTCGCGTTTCACCGATATGACCAGGCAGGCGGCATCCTACCGCCAGGGGCGCGTACTGATCGCGGGTGACGCCGCGCACGTGCATCCCCCGCAAGGTGGGCAGGGCCTCAGCACCGGTGTGCAGGATGCCGTGAACCTCGGTTGGAAGCTGGCCCAGGTGGTCAACGGGACCTCACCAGACGGCCTCCTGGACACCTACCATGCCGAGCGGCACCCGGTCGGTGCCTGCGTGCTGCACAATGCCAGAGCGCAGATCGTGCTCAGGGGCACTGATGAGCGCACCGATGTGCTGCGCGACACCGTGTCCGAGCTGCTGAGCATGGACGAGCCGCGCAAACGGTTTGCCGCGATGATGTCCGGCCTGGACATTCACTACGACTTGGGTGAGGGACACCCGCTGCTCGGACGCCGCATGCCCGATCTCGACCTGGTCACCCCCCACGGCCCGCTGCGGGTCTACACCCTGCTGCACGATGCCCGGCCGGTGCTCCTCAACCTCGATGAGCCCGGCGGCCTCGACATCACGCCATGGGCAGATCGGGTTCAGTTGATCGACGCAAAATACGTCGGTACGTGGGAGCTTCCGGCACTCGGGGTGATCACCGCTCCTACCGCCGTGTTGATTCGGCCCGACGGATACGTGGCCTGGGTGGGAGACCGAACCCACCTGGGGCTCCCTGACGCGCTCACCACCTGGTTCGGACCACCCACTGCGGCGTAGCTCATTCGGTTGGGAGTTCTTAGTCGAGGTCTTCCTCGCGGCGCCGGCCGCGCGCGATGCGTGGGGCGAGGCCGTGCGCGGCCTCGACCGCAAGGGCGAGGCTCGCGATGTAGTCGTCATGCCCGTGCGCGGGATCGACGTGGAACGTCATCAGGCGGTTCGGCTTGTAGGCGACTTGGGCGTTTGATACCTGGGTCCAGAACTCGCGGTATTCGGGCGAGCCGTCCTGCGCATAGCACGTCAGCCGGCCGCCGGCGGCTGCGAGCAGGCCGAAGCCGAGGCGGCTCTTGCTCTGCTCGGTGAAGCGCACCGGGACGATCTCGCACCGATGGTGGGACCCTCGGGCGTGGAGGGCCGCGGCGAGCGCCTCGCCAATGCCGGTCATGTCGATCGCGAAGCGCTGCGGGCGCCAGGTGCGCGAGAGCAGTTCCTCTAGCTGTTGGAGCAGCTCGTCGTGACTGGCGTGGGGCCAATCGATGTGCTCGAGGATGCGAAGCCGTGGTTCGGGCGCCGGCCGCCGGGGCTCTGGGCTAGGCTCGGGCAAGACCTGGAGGATGGTCAGCACCGTGTGGTCGCGGTCGCCGCCGCGGTAGAGCGTGGCGCCGGCGACGTCGAGCCCGGCCACGTCCAGCCCGGCGACGATCGGCGCCGCGAGCAGCTCGCGATCGCGAAGGCGCTTGCGTGGGTGGTCGCCGGCCATCAGTGCGCGCTCCTGTGGGTTGAATAGGCGGCCGGAACCTGGGACGGTCTCCAGACAATATTGAGTGCGCCAAACCGGATTGTGCTCCCCGAGGCGAGCACGCTCCTCGAGAATGAAGCGGTCGTATTGCGGGTTTGCGGCGGCGACGGTCTGCCAGTCGTACTCGAAGTGCCGGCGGATGCCGTCACGCCGCTCCTGCTCGAGATGCCGCTGCTTCATCTGCTCGAGCAGCGAGGTCTCAGTCCAGGGTGTGCCGTAGAAGACCGTCGGCGTCGCGCGCGACGCGCCCATGGGACGGAAGTCGCGCGAGAAGCGCTCCGGGTCGATGTCCTGAGCCTCGTCAACCTCCATCAGTGCTCCGGCCGTGTGGCCGAGCACATTGGACGTAGGGCCGGCCGGCAGCAGGACGAGGCGGTTGGCGCCGAGCGCGATCGTGTTGCCGTGGCGGGCGGCGTGCGGCGCGAGCGGGGTCTGTCGCAGGCGCCCCCAGAGGCGGGCCAGTGAGATCAGCCCCTGCGGGCGAAGTGAGGGGGCGATCTTGATCAGGTCGCCGGCTCCGCATGCAAGGAGGAGAAGCAGTTCGATCTGGGCGGACAGCTCGTTCTTGCCGCCCTGGCGGGCGATCTGTATGGAGATCGTGCGGGCGTCGCGGGCGCGAACGGCGGCGAGCATGGCGCGGGCGGCCTCGACCTGGTAGGGGCGAAGCGAGGGGATTGCCCCTTCCCTGCCTGGTGTGTGGCGCCGCGCATTGAGCGTGGCCTGCTCGCTGCTCATGGTTATGCATCGACGGTACGGGCCGGCGGAGGCGGCGGGCTAGGTCGTGATGGCACTGGTCCTGCGGCGAGAGTGCAGTCGCTGCGCAAGTGCGGAGCGGCAGCCCTGAATGATCGAGAACTCGCTCGATTCAGCCGTCTACCTAATTCCCCTGATCGTCATCTGTTCGCTGCCGCGAACAAACGGCTCGACGAGCGGGTAGTGGGACAGTTAGGATTCTGAAGTGCCGGCGGAGCTTCCGCTCTGCTTGCAGCGGCTGGTCACGATTGGCTGATCTTCGCGCTGCCTCCATCGGAAGTCGCCGTACATCCCGCCGGCGAGGACCTATTCATCGGCATGGAACGAGGACAGTCCTCGTGGGGTAGGGCTGGAGGCTGGGCATGAGTGAGCTCATGGGGATCGCTCGGTTCAAGTTTCACGAGGGCAAGGCCGAGGAGTTCAAGCGGCTGTCGGCTCAGTGCATGGAGATCGTGCAGACGCAGGACACGGGCACGCTGCAGTACGACACCTACTTCAACGACGATGAGTCCGAGGCCGTCGTCATCGAACGCTATCGAGACTCGCAGGCGCTCATCGAGCACGGCGAGCACCTCGCTGCGTTCATGGAGCCGATCATCGCGACGGCCACAGTTGAGGGTGAGCTGCTCGGTGACCTGAGCCCGGAGCTCCGGGCGAAGATGACCGGGGACGAGCCTCAGCTCTTCACGCTGTACGCGTCGATGTAGAGAAGATGGCCCCACCCCAACCCTCCCCCAATGGGAGGGGCTCTGCCTCGCATCGACTTCCGTCGATTCCAAATATTTGCGGTCGTGAGTAGGGACTGGGAGTCGGCGCATCCCACCTCGTCGCGGTCGTCGGCGCCGGCGCCAGATTCGAGAATGGCAAACTCATCGAACGACCCGACGACCGACCCGACCACGAGTCAGAAGGTCACGCCCACGCCGCATGACACGCCAATCCACAGGTCTTGACAACTCCTCACCGATTGTCGTGACTCACAGTGGCCACCTGCAACCGCCACCATTTCCAGCGCACCTGCGGCCCCCACCCCCACGGGCTCGGTGCCACTCGTCCCTCGACCGCTCGCCGGCCGCCTTGGCATACTGGCGCTCTACGGAGGCGCGCCACCATGGAGACCAGTCCCCTGCACTGCGACCCCACCGAGCTGCCACCGGCGGCCGAACTCCGCGGCCTCTCGGCCGAGATCGACCTCGTCCGCACACGACTGCGAGCGCGGATCTACGCTCGCCGCGCCAGCGACCGCTTCATTCGCGAGCAGGCAACGCTCATCGCCCGCCTTCACGTCGCCGACGTCCGCGCGCGGGCGATCGATCCAGACGACAGCGCCTCGCGCATCAGCGCTGCCATCAACGGCCCGCTCGCACCACTTATTCAGTCGATCCTCGGGCCGCAGCAGCCCGAGCCCGGCGAGGAGTAGGGTCCGCCTGCCCGCGCCCGCGTCGGGGTGGCAGGCCGATCTGCCCCAAAGCCCACATCACAAGCTCCAGCCCAATTCGTGGGCGGCTGATAACCGCTGCCCATGCGGCCATGAGCGGCTGTCCCGCGACAAGACGTAGGACCCGCGCGTGTGCCTGAAATGCAAGAGCCCGAACTGGGAAAAGGCGCGTACAGAGCGACGCCCTGGAGCGCCCCGGGTTTTGTAGAGACCGTTATTTGCTGGTAGATGTCGGTCCTGGGCTTACTCTTGACTAACTACATCGACCGAGATCTCCACCGCCGGAATCGCTCCCCTGTTCTCAAGCCAGTGTGTGGTGTTCCTATCCTCGGGCCAGCCCACTCCCGGCCCATAGTCCGTAGCGACTCCATTTCGATGGTCAGTGATCGATCCTTGCAGTATGTAGACGACGCCTGGTCTGTCTTTATGGTCGTGAATCGGGCCGAAGACGCCTCCAGGCTCGATGGTGAACATACGCATTCGAAGTTGGCGCCCTGTCATGCCCTCGATCTCAGGGCCAAGATCAACCGTTGCAAGTAACTCTGCCGTAACACCTTTCGTCTCAGGTGCCGCCTGTTCGTTGCTCATCGCGCTCTCCTCTCTGTACTTCCAGGGCCTAACGTTCGACCTTCAACCCAGGACGAACTGATCTCCGACACTCGCTAACTCCTCCGTCGCCGCCAACGCCAACCCGCGCTCGTCAGCCGCTACTTCCAAGAACCCCACGTCGGCTACGCCGCCACCACATGACCCTGTCGGCTATTTGCCTATCGCCGTGGTAAGTGCCATGGCTGGCCCCACGGCTGGCTGATCGTAGTAGATGGCATCGAATTCAGCCGGTGGGAGCATGCCCAGCTCCCCGTGGAGGCGGCGACGGTTGTACCAGTCGACGTATTCCAGGGTGGCGTACTCGACGTCATTTAGTCCTTGCCAAGCTGCTCCAAGCCGCTACGGCTCCTCATAAATCGCATGAGAGCCCATCCGTCTCCACACGATGTGGTATCTCCCGGCACTCTGGGGAGTTCTATACTCCCAATTGCGGGTGAGTCGCTACGCCGACGATGCGCTAACTGCCAATCCTTACGCGAAGCATGCTCTGCTCGCCCTAATCTCCTCGGGCCCTCGGACGACTCCCTTCTCCCCTTGAGGGAGAAGGGCCGGGGATGAGGGGTGAGTCCACACATGTATTTCTGCAAAACGACCCCTGGCCGCCGCGTCTCCCGCTCACTCGAGTGCCACCTACGCCTTGCCGCCCCGCGGCCGCCGCCGTTAGATTGCCCTTGCTCCCATGATCTCCCCCTATCCCCTCCTGGGGGAGAGGGGGCAGGGGGAAGAGAGGTCACCAATGCCATCGGCCGCAAAAACCCAAGCCAACCGCCGCAACCCGCTCAAACACGGCATCTTCGCCCGCGAAGCCCTCATCGCCACCGGCGAGTGCAAAGAAAATGCGGCTGAGTTCGACCGCCTTACTGACGCCCTCTACCAGCAGTACGAACCGGAGGGCGCCACCGAGCAGCTCCTGGTCGAGCACCTCATTGCCTTCCAGTGGCGCTGGCATCGCGTCCTCCGCTTCGAGAACGCGGCCATCGCCTCCGAGCTTCACGACGCCACAAGCGCCGCCCATTTCGAGGAGTCGGTCCGCGACCCCACCGCCTTCTACGGCGTCTCTCTCCATGCCGAGCCGCGTGACCTCGCAAACGAGCTCGCCGCCGCCGACAGCCGCATCTCCGAGCTCGATGCACCCGACCCTCTCGCGCACAACACTGGCCTCTATGGCCACGCCCTCGCCATCGCCGAACACCTCGGCGCCCCTATCGACGGCCTTCTCGGCGCTGAACCGCCTTGGCGCGAGCGCTCATCCTTCGATCCCGCCCTCGTCGAGCAGACCATCGCCGCCGCCTGCGCCGGCGGCAGCCTCTCCCGTTCCGCGTTCTGGGCTCTCGTTCGCCCATCCGTCGAGGCCGCGCGCGACCGTATTCTCGTCGACATCGAGCGCCGCGACGCCCGCCTCCGCTCCGCCCAGTCCCTCGCTATAATCCCCTCAGCCGCCCAACTCGACAAGATCCACCGCTACGAGGCCCACCTCTCCAGGCAGTTCCACCGCGCCCTCCATGAGCTTCAGCGCATCCAGGCAGCCCGTGGCGATCTCCCTTCTCCCCTTGAGGGAGAAGGGCAGGGGATGAGGGGTGAATCCAAATCCACTCGTCTGCCCGACTCGGAGGCTTCTTTCCCCACGCAGAGGAGAGGCCGGGAGAAAGATCACGAGGGGCCGGGAGGAAGCGAACAATCGCGCCCTTCTCCCCTTGAGGGAGAAGGGCAGGGGATGAGGGGTGAATCCAAATCCACTCGTCCGCCCGACTCGGAGGCTTCTTTCCCCACGCAGAGGAGAGGCCGTGAGAGAGGTCACGAGGGGCCGGGAGGAAGCGAACAATCGCTCCCTTCTCCCCTCGACGGAGAAGGGCCAGGGATGAGGGGCGAGTCTCACGGCGAGCCCGACAGATCAGGAGAAGCAGACCAGAGTCCCCAACCTACCCCGGCCCTCAACCGGTCGGCCCGCCGAGCAGGCCTCCGGCAGCGCCAACGCCAGCTCCGCCGTCCGGCTCCACAATCCCCACCACCGCCCTCGGCCGGCAGGCCCGCCCGTCCCCCCCGGCCTGTAGGGGCGGGTTTCAAACCCGCCCGCCCGACCGCATCTGATCGATGCTGATGCCCTTGCGGATTCCTGCCGGCGCCCGATCGCTGCAGGCCCACGCGGTCTCGTCGCGCTCCCCTTCCCTCGAGGGGAAGGGGCCGGGGGATAGGTCCCAGGAATTACGTCCCGTGATCGCTCCCCTCTCCCAGAATTGGGAGAGGGGCCGGGGGTGAGGGCCACGGGAAGGGGCCAGGGGTTAGGTCCCAGGGATTAC
>Ga0193751_1002672_pt1 | contig 10738 bp, 11 predicted proteins | sample L1c2metaG_FD_143050 | JGI IMG/M metagenome (GOLD analysis project Ga0193751, IMG submission 143050) | Soil microbial communities from a riparian zone of the East river system, Colorado, United States - L1c2 | ecosystem: Environmental > Terrestrial > Soil > Riparian zone | place: USA: East River...
AGGAAGCCCACCCCGAGGGCGACGCCGACGGTGACGATCGGGCGATCGTGCAGGGCGTCCTCGATCCCCTCCACCAGCGTCTCGCCGACGCCACGCAGGCTGTCGATGGCTTCCTCGCCCTTCTCGCCGACCATCGCGATGGTGTCGTCGATATTGGCCTTGGCCTCGCGCAGCGCGGCGGTACCCGCCGCGAGGTTGTTGCTCTTACGCGCCATCTGGGTCGTCCCGGTTGGTGAAAAGCCTCAAGGGCACTCCTGTGCCTCGGGCAGAATACCAACGCCCGCCGCTGCCCGAAGTTCCGCGCCACCGCGCGGCGCGAAGCCGCCGCCCCTTTTTGAGCAATCGGAATTGGGCTAGCTTCCCGGCCCGCAAAGGTGACCCGGCATGGACCCTCTCCGTCGTCGATTCCTGCACTTGGCAGCGGGCGCTGCCGCGCTTCCGGCCGTGTCGCGCGTCGCCCGCGCTGACACCTATCCGGCGCGGCCGGTGCGGTGGATCGTGTGTTTTGCGCCGGGCGGCCCCAACGACGTGACCGCGCGCATCGTCGGCCAGTACCTGTCGGACCAGCTGGGGCAGCAGTTCGTCATCGAGAACCGGGTCGGCGCAGGCGGCAACGTCGGCATGGAGTTCGCGCTCGGCTCCGCCCCCGACGGCTACACCATCGCCTTCGTCGGCCCCAACAACGCCATCAACGCGACGCTGTACGAGAAAATCCCGTTCGATTTCATCCGCGACAGCGTCCCGGTCGCCGGAACCATGCGGTTGACCAACGTGATGGTGGTCAACCTCGACGTTCCGGCCAACACGATCGCCGAGTTCATCGCCTATGCGAAGGCCAACCCGGGCAAGCTCAACTTCGCCTCGGGCGGCGTCGGCACCTCGCCGCACCTGTGCGGGGAGCTGTTCAAGGTGCTGGCCGGCGTCGACCTCGTGCACGTGCCATACCGCGGCACGGCGCCGGCGCTGACCGACCTGCTTTCCGGCCGGGTGCAGATTCTGTTCGACAATCTTCCCGGCTCGATCGGGCAGATCAAAAGCGGCAAGGTGCGCGCGCTCGGCGTCACCGCGGCGCAGCGGGTGGCCGCGCTCCCCGACGCGCCGGCGATCGGCGAAACCGTGCCGGGCTACGAGGCGAGCGTCTGGTACGGGATGGCGGCGCCGCGCGGCACGCCGCCCGCGATCGTCAGCAAGCTCAACCAGGCGGTCAACAACGTGCTGGCCGACCCCAAGCTGCAGGCGCGCATGCACGAGCTCGGCGGCGATCCCATGCCGATGACGCCGGACGCGTTCGGCAAGCTGGTGGCGCACGAAACCGAGAAGTGGGCGAAGGTGATCCGCGCCGCCAACATCCACGCCGAGTGAGGCCGCCATTCGGCACGCCGCAAGCATGGGGATGATGATGAAAGCCGCACGCCTGTTGTTGCTCGCCGCCGCCGGTCTGGCGCTGTTCGCCTGGCCGGCCATGGCGGCGGACTATCCGGCGCCGCAGGAAGGCGATTGGACCGCGCGGGACTTCCGTTTCCATACCGGCGAGACGATGCCCGAGCTGCGGCTGCACTACACGACGGTCGGCGATCCGTCCGGCCAGCCGGTGCTGATCCTGCACGGCACCACCGGCTCCGGCACCGGCCTGCTGACGCCCGGCTTTGCCGGCGAGCTGTTCGGTCCCGGCCAGCCGCTCGACGCGAGCAAATATTTCATCATCCTGCCGGATGCGCTGGGCGCGGGAAAATCGTCGAAGCCGTCCGACGGGCTGCGCGCGCGGTTCCCCAGTTACAATTACGACGACATGGTCGCGGCCCAGTACCGGCTGGTGACCGAGGGGTTGGGGCTGCGCCATCTGCGCCTCGTGCTCGGCAACTCGATGGGCGGCATGCACACGTGGATCTGGGCCACGGCGCATCCGGATTTCATGGACGCGGCGGTGCCGATGGCGTCGCAGCCGACCGCAATGTCCAGCCGCAACTGGATGATGCGGCGCATGCTGATCGATGCGATCCGCAACGATCCGGAGTGGAACAACGGCAACTACACGACGCAGCCGCGCGCGCTGCGGACCGCGAACGTGTTCTACGGCATCGCCACCAGCGGCGGCACCCAGGCCTACCAGAAAGCGGCGCCGACGCGCGCGGCCGCCGACAAGCTGCTCGACGACCGGCTGGCGGCGCCGTTCACCGCCGACGCCAACGACTTTCTCTATCAGTGGGACTCCTCGCGCGACTACGATCCCGCGCCGCAGCTGGAGCGCATCGCGGCCGCGCTGCTCGTCATCAATTCGGCCGACGACGAGCGCAACCCGCCGGAAACCGGCCTCATGGAGAACGCGCTCAAGCGGGTGAAGAACGGCCGCCTCTACCTGATCCCGGCGAGCGCCGACACGCGCGGGCACGGCACCACCGGCATGGCGAAATTCTGGAAGGCTGCGCTGCAGGAATTTTTGCAAACCGCGCCGCGGCGGACGATGTAGCCGTGTTGCCCCAAGACGCCGTCATCCTGAGGTGGCCGCGCGAAGCGCGGCCCTCGAAGGATGGAAGCAAGCTGCGGCTCACGGGCCGTCGCCCTTCGAGGCTCGGCCTTCGGATAGCCGACCCTTCGCGTCGGCGTTCTTCAATGCTGAGGACGGCGGCCGAAGGCCGCCTATGCGCCTCAGGGTGACGGACCACTATTTGTGTCTTTTCGAACCGGAGTCCCCATGCGCGCCACCACTAAGCTGAGACAATTGCTGGCGGCCGGCCGCGCCGTGGTGGCGCCCGGCGTGTTCGACGGGATGTCGGCGCGGCTCACCGAGCAGGCGGGCTTCCCGGCGGTCTATGCCAGCGGCGGCGCGGTTGCGCGCAGCGCCGGCGTGCCCGACCTCGGCCTGCTCTCCTTGGGCGAGATCGTGGCGCGGCTCGACATGATCGTCGACGCGGTGGCGATCCCGGTCATCGCCGACGCCGACACCGGCTACGGCAACGCGCTCAACGTGCAGCGCGCGGTGCGCGCGTTCGAGCGCTCGGGGGTGGCGGCGCTGCACCTGGAGGACCAGACGTTTCCGAAGAAATGCGGGCATTACGACGACAAGAGCATCGTGCCGGTCGCCGAAATGGCGCAGAAGCTCAAGGCCGCGCGCGACGCGCTGACCGACCAGGATTTCATCATCATCGCGCGCACCGACGCCATCGCGGTCGAGGGCTTCGCGGCGGCGCTCGACCGGGCCGGCGCCTACGGCGAGGCGGGCGCCGACGTGATCTTCGTCGAGGCCCCGACCAGCGAGGAGGAGATCGCCGCGGTGGCGAGGCGGTTTCCCGGCTGGAAGCTCATCAACATGTTCCAGGGCGGCAAGACGCCGCTGCTACCGGTCGCGCGGCTCGAAGCGCTCGGCTACAACATCGTCATCATCCCGAGCGACCTGCAGCGCGCCGCCATCGCGGCGATGCAGCGCGCGCTCGCCGCAATCGCGCGCGACGGCAGCACCGCCGCCATGACCGCCGACATGGCCTCGTTCAAGGAGCGCGAGGCCGTGGTCGACACGCCCGGATACATCGCCCGCGACAAGCGCTACGCGTCGTGATGCGCCCCTGCGAACGGCGAATCACGCGGCCATTGCCGCCGGCAGCAGCGCGCCGATCGACGCGCGCGCCCGCTCGAGACCGTTGGCGGCGGCTTCCGGGCTCACCTTGACGCCCTCGACGTGGATGAAGCTCACGTCGTCGAGGCCGAGGAAGCCGAGCACGGCGCGCAGATAGGGCTCCTGGAAATCGAGCGCCCGCGCCGGGCTCTCGCCGGCGTAGAAGCCGCCCCGACCGGTGACGATGAAGACCCGCTTGTTGCGCAGCAGGCCCTCGGGCGTGCCGGCCGCGGTGTAGCGGAACGTGCGCCCGGCGCGCGCCACATGGTCGATCCAGGCCTTGAGCGTCGAGGGGATCGAGAAGTTGTACATCGGCGCCGCGATGACGATGGTGTCGGCTGCCTCCAGCTCCTCGACGAGCCGATCGGAAAAATCCACCGACGCCTGCTGATCGCGCGTGCGCCCCTCCGCCGGCGTCATCAGGGCGCCCAGGGTGTCGAGGCTGATGTGCGGCATCGGCCCGGCATTGAGATCGCGGGTGGTGACGGAAGTGTCCGGATGCGCCGCGCGCCAGGCCGCGACGAGCTCAAGCGCGATCTGGCGCGACTTCGAGTTGTCGCCGAACACGCTGGAGGTGACGAACAAAAGCTTGCTCATGGGGGTCTCCTTGTTGTCTTGGCTGGTTTCGATCCGGCGTTTTCAATCGCAAACATGATCCTGATCGAGCGTCGCGTTAATCCGGCAAATCTCCAAAGGACCTTTTGGGCCAGCCAAACAATCCGGCGGCTCAGAGCAGGATGACTTTTCTTCGAATCGTCATCCTGCTCTAGCTTATTGCTGGAGCATGATCTTTTCCGAAAACCGGTGTCCACCCCGCATCAAGTGCGGGGCAGGCTTTTTCGGGATCATGCTCTAGACGAAAACAGCCGGCCCCGGAGGGCCGGCTGTTTTCGTTTCAGCAAGCTGCAATGAAGTGTCAGTAACCGTTGGTGTCCGGGTTGGAGGCGCGATCCATCCACTGGGTCTCGGCCTGGGTCGGAGCCTTGTGCGGGACCGCGACGGCCTGGCCGACGAGGCTGAGGGAAACGCCGGTAATGACGAGCGCGGCAACGGCGCGCGCGATGATCCTGGCCAACATGGCACTTCTCCTTGTGTGTTGCAGCGACGCGAGGGCGACGCCCTGCCGTCTGCTGCGTGGGTCGCGCACATGGCCCCTGTCGACAGGCGGGTTAATCCCGTAAAATCCCAATGGAGAGTTTGGGCAGGCCGAACAATGCGTGGAACGCAATTCAGCGAGCTGAGCGCCTTCGTGGCGGTGGCCGAGCAGGCGAGCTTCACCAAGGCGGCAAAGCAGATCGGGCTCTCCACCGCCACCCTGAGCCAGACGATCCGCGCGCTCGAGGAGCGCCTCGGCGTGCGGCTGTTGAACCGCACGACCCGCAGCGTGTCGCCGACCGAGGCGGGCGAGCAACTGCTGGCACGCCTGCGCCCGGCGCTCGACGGATTCGACGACGCGCTCGAATCCATGAACGCCTTTCGCGACCGCCCGGCCGGCCATCTGCGCCTCACCGTGCCGCCGCCGGTCGCGAGCTTCGTGCTGGCGCCGCTGCTGGCATCGTTCCTCGCCCGCTATCCCGAGATCGCGCTGGAGATTTCGGTCGACAGTGCCCTGGTCGACATCGTGGCCAACCGCTTCGACGCCGGCATCCGGTTCGGGCCGCGGGTCGCGCGCGACATGATCGCGGTGCCCATCACCGACAAGCTGCGCGTGGTCGTCGTGGCGTCGCCCGAATATCTGGCTCAGCGTCCGCTGCCGCAAACGCCCAAGGACCTGCTGACGCACAATTGCATCCGCCTGCGATTCGGGCTCAGCGGGCTTGCACCCTGGCAGTTCCTGGTGAACGGGAAGGAGACCGAGTTCGACGTCGAGGGCGCGCTCACCGTCAATGACGGCGAGCTTGCGGTCCGGGCAGCACTCGACGGGGTCGGTATTTTATACATGCTGGAGGATTACGTGGCGCCGATGATCGCCGACGGTCGGCTGGTCCCCCTGCTCGACGAATGGCTGCCGCCCCCTGCCGACGGGTTCTATCTTTACTATCCCAGCCGCCGGCAGAACCCCGCCGCCCTGCAGGCCCTGATCGCGTTCCTGCGCGCCAATTTCAAGGCGAGCGGCAGCGCGGAGACAAAGCAGCGGACCGCGCGCGCATGACGGCGGGCGCGCGTGACCATGCTTATACGCGTGGCAAGGGAACACGCGGGGATTCCCGGATGTCGCGCTGATGCGCTCATCCGGGCTACGGAACTGGCCCTAACGACCCTAATCGCGAGTGCCTGTTATATAGCCACTTGCCAACATACTGAGCGCTGCAACTATGTCACATTGAGTGGCGGCATCGACGCAGTACGTCTGCATTATAATTCAGTGCAAGCGTGCTTGAAGGCGTCGGCCGCATCGATCGCAGGACAAATCCGACAGAGCCATGACAGCGAGCCACGAAAGAACGGGCCCCGCCACGCCGCAAGCCGCCGGCCCGCTCGGAGATGTGCTCGCGGCGGCGCTTGAGCGCGTGCGCGACCGCCATTCCAAAGTTGTCGAACTTACCGGCGCGATCCCGTCTCCCCATGCGGCATGCCCGTCGTGCGGTCATGACATGATCGCGACCCGCGTTACGCCGACGTTTCTGCGAGCAGGCTGCGCGGACATCAACTACACATGCAAAAAGTGCCACGCCCAAATACGGCGCACGGTCAAATCAAGCTAGGCGGTAGTGGGGACGTCGCGCTGACGCGCTCATCCGGGCTACGGGACCTCGTCCGTCCAGACCTTGAAGTTGACCAGCGTGTTGGGCCCGAACGTGTGGGTGATCGGCACGTCGGCAGCGTCGCGGCCCCAGGCGATCAGCACGCGGCCTATGCGCGGGACGTTGTTGCGGGCATCGAAGGTGTACCACCGCCCGCCGAGATACGCCTCGAACCAGCTGGCGAAATCCATCGGGCCGTAGGGCGGCGGCATGCCGATGTCGCCGAGATAGCCGGTGCAATAGCGCGCCGGAATGTTCATGGCGCGGCAGAACGTAATGGCGAGATGCGTGTAGTCGCGACACACGCCCTTGCGTTCGTGAAAGACTTCCCAGGCCGTCATGGTCGCGCGCGCGTGCTCGTAGCCGAATGCGATGTGGCGATGGACGAAATCGCAGATCGCCTGGACGCGCGCCCACCCCGGCGGCGACGTCGCGAACAGGCTCCAGGCCACGTCGGACAGGCGATCGGTCTCGCAGTAGCGGCTGCCGAGGAGAAAGTTCAGCGTTTCCGCGGGCAGTTCCTCCACCGCCTGCTGGGAGGCCGAGGGGGCGACCACGTCCGGCAGCCCGGTATCATGAACGACGCCATCGGCCGACAAGCGCATCCGGCCGGCGGGGGCGACTATGCGGCTGCACCAGTTTCCGAAGACGTCGCGGTAGGGGGAAATCGGCACCGAAGGGCTGGTGGTCAGGTAATCGGGCACGATGACGTCGGACGCCCGGGTGAAATGGGTGCCCAGAACCATGATGATAGGCGTAGGTTGTGGGAAGTCGTAGATCAGCTCGTAGCCGACACGGATCTTCATCCGACATCCCCTGATTTCGCGGCCTCCGGTGTCCCGGCGGCGATCAAATGCGCGTGCCGGATCGCGCGCGCGGGGAGCGGCGGGAAGCGGGGCGGATCGTCTCCGGCGTGCCGGAGGTGACGCTCACCTGCACCTCCATGCCCAGATGGTCGGACGGGCGCCCGATGAAAGTGCCATGCAGCGGGAGCGCGTGGCGCGGATCGCAGACGACCGCAACGGTGACGAGGCCGGCCTTGCCGACGCTGCCGCTCGTCGGGTCGAAGTCGATCCAGCCCGTGCGCGGCAAATAGACTTGCGCCCAGGCATGGGTCGACCCGCGCGCCGAGCCGCTCGCCGGCTCCTGCGGATCGTCGAGCGGGACGGCGAGATACCCGGACGCAAACCGCGCGGCGAAACCGAGCGAGCGCGCCGCCTCGATCATCAGCACGGCGAAGTCACGGCAGCTGCCATGGCCGATCCGCAGCGTCTCCACGGGCGGCTGGATTCCCTTGGCTTCCCGGCGCCGGTAGCGGAACCCCTGCTTGATGCCCTGGGAGAGCCGGGCGAGAAGCTCGAAAGTGCCGATCGACCCGCCGGCGGGGATGAATTGACGGGCCCAGCGGCCGACCTCGTCGCGCCGATCGGGTTGATGGCGTTGCATGCAGGGAGCGAGGTCCGGCAACGCGTCAGCGCCATAGGCGAAAGGAAAGGTCCGTCCCTCGTCCTCGAGATCGAGGCCGGGGGCGTGCGCGGCCGAATGCTCGAGACACACGATGCTCTCGAACCACAGCTCTTTCGCGCGATCGGAAAACCGCGCGATCGCCACGTGATTGCCGAAGGCGTCGTGGACGAAGCGCAGGCTCCTGGGTTCCGGGCTGATCCCGAGGCTCGCCTCGATCACCTTTTGATCGTGCGAGTCGCGGGGGCGGAGCATCATCCGGTGCTCGCCGAAGGCGACCCGGCGCCGGTAGCGATAGGTCGTGACGTGCCGGATGGTCAGTGTCGGCATGATGTCTCCCTGGCGCGGGGAATCATGCATGATTCGCGCCATTCGACAGCTGCCGATGGGTGGGGAGTCTCGTCACGTGGAGCTCGATCTTTCTAGTAAGATGGATTGGCCGGTAGCGGGGATCCCCGGATGTCGCGCTGACGCGCTCATCCGGGCTACATCTCAATCAGGTGCCGCAGCGCGCGGCCGCCGATTTGGGGAACGTGACGGTCAGCACCTCGGCGCCGTGCTCATCGGTGACGACGACGTTGCCGACCTCGTTCCAGCCGCTCAATCCGGATTGCCCGCGCGCCATGTCGATGGCGTATTTGGTGGCTTCCCGGCGGGCGGCGGCGGCATCGGGCAGCTCGATGCCTTGCCGGTCAACCACCGGACGGCCGTCGGTGCGGTTGAAGTAGTAGCGCGGCATCGCCCTGGTCCGCTCGCATCCGCCTAGCGGAAGAAGCCCAAGCCCTGGCCGCCATAGCTCGGCTGGCCGCCGTAGCCCGCGTAACCGGACGGCCGGGCGCGCCACGGGTCGGCAGAAGCCCACGCGGCGCCCGTCTCGTCCTGGCGGCGACGGGCAACCGCCTTCCGCTTGGGTTTCTTGACCGCAGCCTGCTTGATTTCGGTGGGCGTGGCCTCGGCGGCCGGCTCCAGCGGAACGGGCTGTTCGGCAACTTTCGCGGGCTCCGTCGCCGGCTCGCGCGGGACTGCCGGGGATGCGCTCGCCGCCTGCGACGGGGGCGCGGCGACGACCGGCGCGGCCATCGCCTTCTCCGCGCGCGCAACCGGCGACGGTCCGACCAACCGCGAGGCATCGGCGGAAACCCAGAAGAACCCGAGGACGGCCGCGCCGACCGTCGCCCCCACGGCGGTGCTGACCATCAGCGAGCCCAGGCCGAACCGCCGCCGCGGCGTCAGTTCGCTCCAGCCGATCGGGCTCACCTCGTAACGGCCGCGTCCTTTGTGCCATGCGACCAGCCCGCGGCTGCTGGCGATGCGGATGAGCGCGAGCTTTTCGGACTCCGTGCCGGGAAAGTCGCGCAGCGGCCCGCCGCAACCGAGATGCCGCAGGATGGCGTCGATCCTCGATCTATCGTCGCTTTTGTTCATGAACGGACGGCCATTGTTGATGCGGTTGCGGCGCCTGCGCGCATTGGCAAAACGACCCCGACCTCGCTCGACGATCTGCCGTGGCAACGCGATACCGGCAGGCGAAATCCGCTTTTGCTTTGCGCCTGGACGCAACGCCGGAAAGCCGTTTTGGTTCAATCGCCGCGCAACAAAGGCCCATCGCCGTCGCGCGATCGGCGGCGAAAGGCCGGGCGCGCTCTGTGGGTCGCTGATAAGGTCGCAACTCGAAACGAGGACGCGATGCAGCAAAAACCGACTGCAGGACGGCTGCCGGCGATTGGCGCCATCGCGGCGCTGGCGCTCACCCTCGCCGGCCCGGCGGGCGCGGACACCAACGCGCTGCGCATCTCCAAGGGCTTCGGGATGCACTACCTGCCGCTCTACATCGTCGAGCACGAGCGGCTGATCGAGAAGCACGCGGCGGCGCTGGGGCTTGCCGACCTGACGGTGACCTGGTCGACCATCGACGGCGGCAACGTGATCAACGACGCGATGCTGGCCGGCGCGCTCGACGTCGCCTCCATCGGCGTGCCCGGCTTCCTCAACCTGTGGGACAAGGCCAAGGGCAATCCGCGCCTGGAGATCGTCGGCCTGAGCGCGGTCGGCTCCGGCTCGCTCTACCTCAACACCCGCAACCCCAAGGTCAGGACGCTCGCCGACTTCACCGCCGCCGACCGCATCGCGGTGCCCGGGATCAAGACCTCGTTCGCCGCCGTGGTGCTGCAGATGGCGGCGGCGAAGGCGTTCGGCATGGAGAACTACGCCAAGCTCGACCCGCTCACCGTCAGCCTGCCGCATCCCGACGCGCTCGCCGCCATGCTGTCGGGCAAGACCGAGATCGACAGCCACTTCTGCTCGCCGCCGTTCTCCTACATCGAGCTCGACCATCCGGACATCCATCGGGTGCTCAACTCGGTCGACCTGTTCGGCAACCTCACGATCATCATGGCCTACACCACGCGGCGCTTTCACGACGCCAATCCCAAGGTGGCGGCGGCGGTGGTCGCCGCCGTCGACGAGGCGAACGCGCTGATCGCCCGCGACAAGCCGGCGGCGGCGCGGTTCTATCGCGAGCTCGCCAAGGTGAAGGCCGCGAACGCGGAGCTGCTGCGCATCCTCGACGACCCGGACTCGCGCTATTCGATCGTCCCCGCCGGGGTGACCACCTATGCGGACTTCATGCACCGGGTCGGCACCCTCAAGACGCGCCCGGACTCGTGGAAGGACCTGTTCGCGCCGGAGATCCACGACCGCCCGGGATCGTAGGATGGGTTGAGCCGCCATAGCCCGTCGAAGAGGGGCGTAAACGCCCTGATGGCGGCGATACCCATCGATGGGTGATGGGTTTCGCTCCCAGACTGGGCAAGAACCTCAGGGTTATATTGGCTGACTGAGGCGGAGCCGCAAACTGGCAGTTTTTTGGCCGAATCCGGCTGAGAAGAACGCCATCAAGACACTGGCCCGATCGTAGGCA
>Ga0193751_1002673_pt1 | contig 10735 bp, 9 predicted proteins | sample L1c2metaG_FD_143050 | JGI IMG/M metagenome (GOLD analysis project Ga0193751, IMG submission 143050) | Soil microbial communities from a riparian zone of the East river system, Colorado, United States - L1c2 | ecosystem: Environmental > Terrestrial > Soil > Riparian zone | place: USA: East River...
ATAGCTAATCTGGCTGGAAGACGCCGGCGCTACCTGATTTCGCTCGATGTGTTCCACATGTTTGAATCCCGAAGGAATCTCGAAGAGTGCGGGATCGAGAGGGCCCTCCTCAAACTGTGTAACTTGCATTTCAAACTTCGAATCAGACTGCTTTCTGGCTCCGTCCGGCAGCGTGTGAGTGCTCTTTGTACTCGTTACAGAGTGCACAGCAAATCCTGTTTCCGGCTCTCCGATCGTAACAAATTCCGGTTTGTCCATGGGTCGATTTCCGTCGACTGCTCGCAGATAACTGTGAGTATAAGCGTGCTTTCCCTCAGGCAGCTTCCGGTCGCAAGACAGGCGCTGGTGGAGATTGATGGACTGGAAATCGATGTACCATGCGTCCGTCACCGAGTCTTGCGGCTCGGAGTGGGAGCCTTCCAGCGGAATCTGCTTCCTCGTCGTGACGACGTGGCGCGCGATGTGCCCGAAGATCTCTTTGCGCTCGCCCGTGTCAGTTGTCGTTACTTCTATTCGCAACGTCGGTTTGTCCGAGTTATACGTCGCTGGTGTTTCTAATCCGCGCGCCTTGATCTCCTCCTTGGTCAGCGGCCTGGGCGGATACGGCGTTGAAGTGTATTCGGAGGCGTCAAGATTCAATTCGAAAGCTTGTCCCAGGTCGCACCGTGTGATCGCAACAAGGCGCGGGCCATAGTTCGGTTGCCCTGACCCATCTGCGCTCTTCTGTCCGAAGGCATTCCGGAATTCCACTCGCTTCCGGTCGGCTTGCAAATAGATGGTCTGCTGGGTCGGAAGTACCGCTTGCCCGAGCTCTATCGTCATTTTAACTCCGGTGTTTTCCGAGGCTTGCAACAGCGGGACACCGAGGAGAAGTAACCACGTGGATGAGAAATTCACGGCGCGCCTCCACATAGACGATAAGGAAATCGTTGAAATCAGCCTAGCCTTGCGGTTATTCCGAGTCAAGCACCGGAGTTCAAAAAATTGGAAAAGGCCGGGCCCCGCTCCTAGTACCGGTTTTGCTGCACCCAGAGGCGAACCTGATCCTCGACAGAAAAGCTCGCCGCCGCCGGCCGCGCAAACCTCGACTCGAGAAAGAACGTGTGCGCTTCCAGGGGGACACGGAAATGAAATCTGGTGTTCACAAAGTTGTGCACGAAGATCTCGGTGTAGCGCTTGAGTCCCAGAACCTGAAACTGGACGGCGTGTACGAGCGCGTGAAATAGAGATCGCTGGGTGAGCCCCTCATTGAAGACTAATACATCGAGAAAGGTCAGAGAGTTCATGTGAGTGAGGTCCGGCAAGCTGACAAATCCCAGAGCCTTCGCTTCCTCGTAGAACGGCGGGTTGGGAACGCGCGCCCCGTGCAGTTCCACTGCCTTGACCTGGTCGAGCAGGGTCGCTGAAAAATAAGGACGCATGATGGTCTGGTGCTGTTCACTCAGCGGGGCGGCCAAGGGCAGGTATCGTTCGCGCTGGTCCCGCAGATAAGACGAAACATACTCGACCGCCTGCAGGATCTGCTTGTCGTTCAATCCGGAGACCGTTTCCTCGGCCGGTATCTGCTTTTCGATGGATGAGTAATATTCGCTCAGCGCGCTGGCCGTCTCGATGGACTTGCGCAAGACATCGCGACGCCCGTGGCGGGCAAGAGTTTCCGTGGGAAAACGGAGGCGAAGCTGGTGAGTGGCGCAATGCGCGCTGAGCAATTCCAGTTCGGCGTGCCGCAGTTCCGAATTCATTTGTATAATCGAGATCCTATCTTCATGGTTTTCTGTGAAACACATCTATTAAACTCCTGAATGAAATTGGCCACTGCAAGGGGAGGGCCGCGGTTGTCGTTATTTACACATCAGTTTGTTAACGCCGTACACGTAAAGTTAAACGGATTGCCCATGGGCCCAACGGTCCAAACAAGATCTGGAATTTCGCCGGATCGCCAGCGAATAGCCGCGGGAAATATTGCAGCCCCGGGCGGTCTTCCGCCTATGCCAAGATGGGGAGGAGGAGGGCTGAACTTGTTATTTATACCGCATTATGTGTACACTGTAAACATAATTATACGCTGTCCTGCAGAGGAGAGAACATGGCGCGGCAACCCGATCCCGATCTCGAAGACCGCATCTTAAATGCGGCCCGAAAGCTGTGGAAAAAGGGGGCGGGGAAGGCTCTCACCATGCGGGCCGTGGCCCGGGCTGCGGGTACGAACACTCCGGCGGTCTACCGCCGGTTTCCCCGCCGGGAAGATATTCTGCGAGCGCTGCTGCAACGAACCAGGCAAGAGATTTTCTTACAAGTGCAGGCCGGCTCCTCGGTGGAAGAAGCTTGCGAGCGCTACCTTGACTACTCATTGAGCCATCCCCACGAATACGAACTCTATTATTTGCATGAATACGAACTGTTTTTTTCGGGAAGGCCGGCTCGCGGGGCAACACTGAACCAGATCTTCAAGCAGAAGAGACCCGCGGTAGACTTGATGAAGGGCAAGCTGGCCGCACAGCTAGGCGGCTCTCCGGACGCCTACACGCGCCTGACGCTCGCGGTCTGGGCTCTGCTCCACGGAACTGTCATGCTGCTGATCGCGAAAACGATCCAGCCTCAACATGCAGCGGAAATGCGCTCAGTTTGCCGCACATCCGTGGAAACGCTACTGCGCGAGGCCTCCCGCTTGCCGAGTCGAAAGTAAAAGCGAACCCTGTTCCTCGACATAGAGCTTCCCTTTGGGTCACTTTCTTCTTAGGCACGAGAGTCTTACGAAATCCACACATCTCTCATTTCGCGCTAATTTGATCATGGTCGTAATATTCATAGGCTGACATCGGTTTGGCGTCGCCTTTTTTCCAGATACGGCTTTCAGCGGGAAGCTTGCCTAGGACTCGGGCCATCTCTCTTACGTGCATGGCGACCGATCCGCAACAGGAGCCGATGTAGTTGATGCCGATTTCTTTGGCTCGCAGAGCGTAGTCACCCATTTGTTTGCGAGTTAGTTGGAGTGGGTCGAGGGCGTAGGGGAATTCGGGAAGGCTGGTGAAGTCGGGTTTATCTTTCGGAGTGTTATAGGCCACCGGTTGGCAGGCTAGATATCCGTCGACGGCTTTGCGCATTTGTTCCATGGGGCCGAGGATGTGCTGCGGTGGGCGGAGGCAGTTCATGCCTACGATGTCGGCTCCGGCGTCTAACAGGGTCTTGGCGGCGGTGGCGGCGTCTGTTCCCTCGGCAGTCTCATCTTTATTTTCGAAGCATATGGTGACCATGACGGGGAGCCCGGTTCTCTTGGCGCGCTCAACGCAGAGGAGCGCTTCGCCAATCCACGAGAACGTTTCTCCGATGATGAAGTCGATGCCTTCTTCGCACTGGACTTTGAGTTGTTCATCGAAAGTTTGGCGGACACGGTCGGCGGAGGCGGGACTGTTTGGTTCGTACATCCACGTCAGGCTTAGATTACCGGCGACTAAGCATTGATCTCCGGCGACTTCTTTGGCGACGCGAACGGCGGAGCGGTTAATATCTTCGACGCGGTCTTCGAGGCCGACGGTGGCTAGTTTGTCGCGGCTCGCGTAGAAGGTCAGGGCCTGGAGGACTTCGGCCCCGGCTTCGCGGAATTCGATGTGGAGTTCGCGAAGGGCGTCGGGGTAGACGATGGCGACTTCGGGAGTGAAGGGACCGGGACGGACCCATCCGCGTTTTTCAAGTTCGAGTAAGTAGCCACCGTCGCCAAGGACGGGACCGTGCTTCAGACGCTCGAGGATACCTGGCTTGGGCATAAGTGCTCCTGTGTGGGATGCGGTCATTTTGTTGGCCTTAGGATGCGCTCGATTTGGTGGATGTGATTGACATCATGTCCGGCTACCATGCGGACGATGTGCTCGATGGATTCCTGGCCGCGCTCAGCATGTTGACCGTAATGCTCCCACTGATCGGGGGAAAGCGACTTGAGGAGCGCGAGGTTCGCTTCGCGCACGACGCGATGCAGTTCGATGGATTTGCGAGGATCGCGTTTGTCGTAGTGTCCGGTGGTGACCCAGGCGTTCTGATCGTAGGCTTGAACAGCGGTTCCTGGGGCTCCGAGGATGGAGCGCATGCGCCATCCGATTACGATTTCGACGTCGGCAAGGTGGGCCATGATTTCGGCGACTGACCATTTGTCGGGCGCGGGGCGCTTCCGAAGTTTGGCGGTGGGGACGCCTTTGATCAGGCGATCAAGTTTTTTCGTGGTGGCGGATTGGAGTTTGACAGGGTCTTGCCCCTGGGCGTTGGCCAGGATGCGTTGCGTGTACTGCTGAGCGGTTTCAGACATTTGGATCTCCTTCTTCACGCGTGGCCGTGTGGGGACGGGCGCCCTCGCCCGTCCAAGCCGAGCGAAGCTCGGCAGCGCCGACGAACGTAGCGCGAGCGGCGCTGCATTCGAAATATATCAGTCACCATAGCTCGACATCGGCTCCTCACGCTACAGCCTCCTTGAATTTCCCTTTTTTCAAATCGCGCAAAACCTGATGCGCGGAGTTGTGGCCGGGGGCTCCGGTGACGCCGCCGCCGGGATGGGCTCCGGCGCCGCAGAGGTAGAGGCCGGCAATAGGAGTGCGGTACTGCGACCATCCAGCGACAGGGCGGTTGAAAAATAATTGTTCGAGACTGAGGTCACCGTGGAAAATGTTGCCTTCGGTGAGTCCGTAAGTGCGTTCCAGGTCGAGTGGGGTCAGAATCTGGCGGGCGACGATGGCGGTCGGAACATTGGGCGCGTATTCGGCGATTTTGTTCACGACGCGGTCGCCCAGCAGTTCGCGATTTTCGTCCCACGTGCCCCGGCGAAGTTTGTAAGGGACATACTGCACGAAGCAGGTCATGACGTGCTTGCCGACGGGCGCAAGAGATGGATCAGCGTTCGAAGCGATGACGCAATCGACCCAGAGCTGCTCGGGAATTTCACCGAACTTGGCGATGTCGTAGCAGCGTTCGGCGAACTCGAGCGAGGGAACCAGGGTGAAAAGCGACCGCTGCTGTGGGTCATAGCCGGAGGGCGTGCCAGTGAAATGAGGCTCTTCTGCGAGGACCATATTGACTTTGGCGCAGGGGCCGTCCATTTTAATGCCGCGAATGGCATGGACGAAATCAGCGGGCAGATCGCGTTCCGGGACCATGCCGAGGAAGGTGCGTTTGGGATCGGCGTTGGAGAGCACGACGCGGGACCGGATTTCGGCGCCGTCTTCGAGGACGACGCCGCGCACTCGTCCATCGCGCGAATCGATCTGCTGGACCGGGGCGCTGGTGCGGATTTCCGCTCCGAAGGCTCGCGCCGCCTTGGCCATGGCGTTGGTGATCGAGCCCATGCCGCCCATGACGTGTCCGTAGAAGCCTTGCTGGTCGTGCTCGCCACCGCTCAGCAGATGGAAGAGCAGTCCGAGAGCGGTGCCGGGTTGGTAAGGGCCGCCGTGTTTGCCGTAAACATTGTTGGCGAGAAATAGCGTTTTTATTTTTTCGGACTCGTAGTTGCGGTCGAGGAAGTCGCCGAGGCTGCCGGTCAGGAACGAGACCAGTTGCGAGATTTCGGCGGTCGAGATTCCACGAAAGCGTTTGCCGGTGCGGAACAAGTCGGACCATCCGTCGAAAGATTGTGTACCGGGCTCGGGCGGAGGCTCGAGAACAAATGGTTGGAGGTAGCGGGCCAATTTCTTCAGGCAATCATCGACGCGGACGAAGGTTTCGGCGTCTTTGGGAGAAATCTTGCGAAGTTCTTCGACGACTTCATCGCGATTCGACCACCAGGAGACGAGACGCCCGTCGGGAAACGGTACCTGGAGCGCCGGATCGCAAGGGACCATGCGGAGTCCGTGATCGGCGAGATGGAGGTCACGGATAACTTCGGGGCGGAGCATGCTGGCAATGTAAGAAGTGGTAGAAGCGCGGCAGCCCGGAGCGATTTGTTCGGTAACACAGCATCCGCCGACGATGTCGCGGCGTTCGAGGACGAGGGTGGAGTATCCTGCGCGTGCGAGATACGCGGCAGCGGTCAGGCCGTTGTGGCCAGCGCCGATAATGACGGCGTCGTAAATCGAGTTTCGACGGCTGGGCATACGACTGACCGGTGGTCAAACTAAAGAACGACCCTGGGTGAAGAAACTAACGAAAGGTCATTAAAAAAGCCATTGAAAAATGGTTTAGGAGTGCTGTATCGTGCGTTGACCAAGGGTCAAGAGAAATTGGGAGGAGTTGGGCCATGGAAGGAATTGCGAGCAGTCTGGCGAAGCCGACGCAGATGAGGCGGGACGGGAAGCCTCGACCGCGCTCGGAAGCGAAGCGGGCGCGGATTGTGGAGGTTGCAATCCGGCACTTTGCCGAGCGCGGGTACAGCGCGGCGCGCGTGGAAGATATCGCGGCGCAGTTAGGCATTGCCAAGGGATCGGTATTCCAGCACTTCAAGAGCAAGGACGGATTGTTCTTCGAGGCGTACAAGAAGGCGGTGCAGTCGTTTCCGAAATATATGCAAGCGCCGGCGGCGGTGCAGGAGCGCGGATTTTTTGAGCTGCTGCGGTACTGGCTGGGGTGCACGGAGAACATGGTGCGGGATAACTGGTCATCGTATCGAATCTATCTGGTCGGTAATTACGGGACAGATCTTTCGCTGCGGAGGGAGATTAACCGGTTTCTGGTGGCGGAGGATCCTTATGGATGGCGTGACTTTGTCAGGTTCGGAGTAAGGCGAAGTGAGTTACGGAGCGATTTAGATGTGGACATGATCGGCTCGATCCTGGAATGGACTATGGATCGGTTTCAGGATGCGCTGCTGACCGAGGAGTTGGATCCAGGATTGTTCCGGAAGTCGGGACCGGTTCCGGAGGAGAAAGAAGCGCGCATTGAGCAGTTTGTGGAATTGTTGCGGCGGGCGATTGGATCGGAGAAAGTACAAGTAACCGGGAATAAAGCATGAAGGATGGAATGACCGTCGAGCAGATCATTGCGAGTTATGACGATGCGGTGCCGTTGACGGAAGCGTCGACGATTCCGGCGCCATGGTATGTGGATGCCCGGATTGCGGAACTGGAACGGCAGACGGTTTTCTCGCGGACTTGGCAGGTGATGGGGCGAGTGGATCAGGTGGAAAAGCCGGGACAATTTGTGGCGGCCGCGGTGGCGGGAGAGCCTTTGGTCGCGGTGCGTGGGAATGATGGCGTGCTGCGTGCGTTTTACAACGTGTGCCGGCATCACGCGGCGGCGGTGGTGACCGAGCCGTGCGGGCAGGCTTCGATTTTGCATTGTCCTTATCACGGATGGAATTACGGGCTGGATGGTTCGCTCAAGGGGATGCCGGAGTTCGACGGGGTGAAGAACTTTGAACGCAAGGACAACGGGCTAGTCCCGGTGAAGGTGGAGACGTGGGAGCAGTTTGTGTTCGTGAATCTGGATGCGGAGGCGGCTCCGCTGGCGGAGTATCTTGGCAGATTGGTAAAGCGGGTGGCTCCTCTGGGATTAACTAAGCTGCATTACTATGCCAGCCAGACTTACAATATTAACTGTAACTGGAAGGTATTTATCGATAACTATCTGGATGGCGGATATCACGTGCCGCATTTGCATAAGGGACTTAATTCTATTTTGGATTACAAGCAGTACACGATCGAGAATGAGGACCGGTATTGCCTGCAATCGAGTCCCATGGTCACTTCGGACGAGCATGCGGCCACGGGTGCGACGCGGAAGGGTGACCGGGCATGGTATTTCTGGCTGCATCCCAATTTCATGTTCAATCATTACGAGGGATATCTGGATACGAACCTGGTGGTCCCGGTTGATGTCGATCATTGCCGAGTCATCTTTGATTACTACTTCAGCGATGTGAGTGAGGCGGTGCGTGCGTACAACGAGCAGAGTGTAGCGGTGGGGAATCAGGTGCAGGACGAGGATTTGGGGATTTGCGAAGCAGTGCAGAGAGGGCTGAAGTCACGGGCTTACGGAGCGGGACGGCTTTCAGTGCGGCGGGAAGCGGGAGAACACTTGTTTCATCAGTTGCTGGCGGCGGATTTGAAGAGTGGGCTGGGGCAGGTGGCGGCGGCGTGCGAGGGGGCAATTTGAAGGCAATTGTTGTGGTGGTTGCGTTGGCGCTCGTCCAATCGGCCGTGGCCCAAGTAACTGTGGTGCGGGCGGGACGCCTAATCGATCCGGATTCGGGGACGGTGCTTACCAATCAGATAATCTTAATTAAGGACGGGAGAATTCAGGCGGTCGCCGGGGCACTGGCGCTTCCGGCGAATGCGACGGTGATTGATCTTTCGGATAAGACGGTGTTGCCGGGGTTGATCGATTGTCATACCCACGTGGCGGACGGACAGAGCGACGGCGAACCGTTTAATGTCCTAAGGAAGACAGCGTCGCAGATTGCGCTGGAGTCGGTTCCGAATGCGCGTGCGATGCTGCTTTCCGGATTTACTACCGTGCGTGACGTGGGTACTTACCGGGCTTTGAACGACATCGCGCTGCGGGATGCGATCGCTCGCGGCGATGTTATCGGGCCGCGGATGTTTGTGGCGGGAGCTTACATCACGATAACCGGCGGCGCAGGGGCGATGACGGGACAGGCTCCCGATATTCAATTGCCGTGGGATTTGCATTATGGGGAGGCGAACAGTCCGTGGGAAGTCCGGCAGAAGGTGCGGTTGCTGGCGCACGATGGAGTGGATGTGATCAAGATGCTGTCGACGGGAGCGGTGCTGACGCATGGAAGTAATCCGGCGTCGATTGAGTTTACGGAGGAGGAGCTGCAGGCGGGTGTGGATGAAGCGCGCCACTTCGGGCTGCGGGTGGCGGTGCACGCGCATGCGGCGCAGGGAATCCGCAATGCGATTCTAGCGGGCGCGGCGTCGGTTGAGCACGCGGAAATGCTGGACGACGACATCATCGCAATGGCCAAGCAGCGCGGGACGTATCTGGATATGGATATTTATGACGAGGAATGCATTCAGGCGGGAGCGAAGACCGGACAGACACCCACGGATTTCCTGCAACATGATGCGGATTTGGGGCGAATCCAGCGCGAAAATTTTGGTAAGGCGGTACGGGCGGGCGTGAAGATGGCGTTTGGCACCGATGCCGGCGTCTGCGCTTACGGGACCAGCGGCAAGCAGTTTGCATTCATGGTGAAGTACGGGATGACGCCGATGCAGGCGATTCAGGCGGCGACTTCGAATGCGGCGGATCTGCTGGGACATGCGAACGAGTTAGGATCCATCCAAGCGGGGAAGCGTGCGGATTTGATTGCGGTGAGCGGCGATCCGCTGAAGGACATCAGCCTGCTGGAGCGGGTGGAGTTTGTGATGAAGGACGGGAAAGTTTATAAGTCGGCCGGGGCGGCAGCGGCGTGTGCCCAGGGCGTGGAGGCAGCTCGCTCCGGTCCCTAGGGATGAAAGTTGAGTTCTATGAGTTCTTTGGTTTCCTGCGGAGCCGGTACCCATTTCCATTTTTCTATGGCATCGACTGCGGCTTTTGCCAACAGAGGATTGCCGCCTATCACTTGAGTGAACTTCGCCTTGCCGTTGGGCGCAACCACGACTTCCACCCTGACAGTTCCGTGAATTTGCATTTTGCGGGCCAGGTCTGGATACATTGGGACCACTCTGTCCACGATCCTCCGCCTGCCTTCCGGCTGTTCTTGGGCGAGAGAGAAGGTTGGGCAGACGGCGGTTACTCCCAAGGAAAGCGCGATGAGGGCGGCTACAGTGTAGGGTCGCATGGATGGCTTTTTCACTGCGACTAGCCTACGCGGAATTCAGAACGCCGCGAAAGTAACTAGGGTAACTCGCTAGGGATGAAAATTAAGTTCTATGACTTCTTTGGTTTCCTGCGGAGCTGGTCCCCATTTCCATTTTTCGATGGCATCGACGGCGGCTTTTACCAACACGGGACTGCCACCAATCACTTGAGTGAACTTCACTTTTCCGTTGGGCGCGACTACGGCTTCCACCCTGACGGTTCCACGGATTTGCATTTTGTTGGCTAGCTCTGGATACACCGGGAGCACTCTGGTCACTATCTTCCGTGTTGTTTCCGGCTGTTCTTGAGCATGAGAAAAGGCTGGGGAGAAGGCGATCACTCCCAGGGACAGGGCAATGGCTGCAAAGTAGGGTCGCATAGGGGACTTGTTCACCGCGGCTAGACTACTCAAAATCCCAGGGGCTGCGAAAGTAACCACAGTAACCAAGCCGTGTTCCGCAGGAATCGGGCGGTCAAGTGCGATGGATTTTACCGTGATCATTTATTGGTGATCCCTGGGAATGGTTTCTTCCCAGGTTTTTTGTTTCAGGGGCTGGCCGTCTTTAAATAGTTGGCGGGTGTATTTGTAGTAGAAGTTTTGGGCATCGCTGGTTAGCGTCAGGTGGCCTTGCCAGGTTAGGGTTTGTTGCTTCAGGGCCATGACGATTTCGGCTTCGCCTTGGACGGAGCTGGTCTCGGGGTGGTTGTCGTCGGAGAGGTAGGTTATGCCTTCGAAGTCGGTTTCTTTTCCCCAGGGGTACGTTTCCTGGGACTTTCCTGTCCAGGTTACTTTTGTTTTTCCATTGAGTTCGTCGCGCTCGGTTTTCCAATCGCCCGGCCAAGGGAAGCCCGCGGACTGAATGTCGCTGCGTTGTTCGGACGGCTCGGGGGGCGCGAATTGCGGCGCGGCGTACATGGACGGTGGAACGAGCGGCAGGGTTAGGCGCGATCCGGTATCGCCGCCGAGTTGAAGGGTGGTCGTCATCGCATAAGG
>Ga0193751_1002674_pt1 | contig 10733 bp, 11 predicted proteins | sample L1c2metaG_FD_143050 | JGI IMG/M metagenome (GOLD analysis project Ga0193751, IMG submission 143050) | Soil microbial communities from a riparian zone of the East river system, Colorado, United States - L1c2 | ecosystem: Environmental > Terrestrial > Soil > Riparian zone | place: USA: East River...
GTTTTCGGCAGGCACGCGGCTCATTATCGATGAGGTATCGGTCATGCTCGATGCCGGACGGCGCACGGTCATTGTCGGGCCCAATGGCGCCGGCAAGAGCGTCCTCTTGCGCCTGTGTCACGGCCTACTTTCACCGACGCGTGGGACGATACGCTGGAATTCGCCGGAAGTGCCCGGAACAGCGCGGCGCCAAGCGATGGTGTTCCAACGTCCCGTGCTGTTGCGCCGGTCAGCGCTTGCCAATGTCCTGTACGCGCTTCGGGTTGCCGGGATTCCACGCATTCATCGCCAGCAGCGGGCACGCGAGGCCCTGGTCAAAGTCGGGCTCGATGGCCTGCGCGCGCACCCGGCGCGCGTGCTCTCCGGAGGAGAGCAGCAGCGGCTCGCGCTGGCGCGCGCGTGGGCGCTGCGCCCCGAAGTTCTTTTCCTCGACGAGCCGACTGCTAGCCTCGACCCCGGCGCGACGCAGGAAATCGAAGGAATCATCGCCGCCATGCACGGCGCAGGCACGAAAATACTCATGGTCACCCACAGCCTCGGACAAGCAAGGCGCATGGCCGACGAAATTCTGTTTCTGCATCAGGGACGGTTGATCGAGCGAGCGAGCGCCGAGCGCTTTTTCAAACATCCCCAATCCATCGAAGCCGCGCAATTTCTGGAAGGAGAATTACCATGGTGATCGCTCGTCGTATTTTTATCGCAGTGGTGTTCGCCCTTGCGGCGCTGGCAACGCATGCGCAAGAGCGGTTTATCACCGTCGCCTCGACGACGTCGACCGAGCAGTCGGGGCTGTTCGCTTATCTACTCCCGATCTACGAGGGGAAGACCGGCGTCAAAGTCCACGTCGTCGCCTTGGGCACCGGCCAAGCGCTCGACGTCGCGCGCCGCGGCGACGCCGATGTCGTCTTCGTCCACGCTCGCGCGGCCGAGGAGAAGTTCCTCGCCGAAGGCCACGGCGTCAAACGCTACCCGGTGATGTACAACGACTTCGTGCTCATTGGACCCAAGGCCGATCCTGCCAGGGTCGGCGGCGCTCAAAAGCTCGAAGCGGCGCAAGCGCGTTTCGTGTCGCGGGGCGATCGCAGCGGTACCCACATGGCGGAGCTCGAGTTGTGGAAAGCGGCCGGCATCGACATCGACAAAGCCAAGGGGCCGTGGTATCGCGATACCGGGCAAGGCATGGGGCCGGCGCTCAACACGGCGGCGTCGATGAACGCTTACATCCTCGCCGATCGCGGCACATGGCTCGCGTTCAAGAACCGCGGCGATCTCACCGTCCTGGTCGAAGGCGATAAACGCCTGTTCAACCAATATGGCGTGATGCTCGTGAACCCGGACAAGCATCCGAATGTGAAAAAGGAACTCGGCCAGCAGTTCGTCGACTGGGTGATCTCGCCCGAGGGCCAAAAGGCGATCGCCGGCTACAGGATCAATGGCGAGCAGCTTTTCTATCCCAACGCGCAAGATCCAGCGGCGTGATACGCGGAACATGACTCGGGGACGCAAAGTATGGAGACGTCGTTGCCTAGCGTTATATACCGCAGTATATTTCGGTCGTGACGTCGTTCCAGCGGGGAGTCGCGGTCCAAGGCCAGGCAAAAATATGATCGCCGGCGCCGCAGGCCCGGCGTGCGCCGACGTCACCGTCTTCGCCGCAGCGAGCCTCAAGGAGGCGCTGGATGCACAGGTACGAATCTTTCAACGTGACACGGGCGAGCGCGTCATCGTCGCCTACGGCGCAAGCACCGCGCTGGCGAGACAAATCGAGGCAGGCGCGCCCGCAGACGTATTCATCGCAGCCGATGCCGAATCCATGGACTATGTCGACGGACGCGGGCTCGTCGATCGACACAGCCGGATCATTCTGCTGAGAAACCGCCTGACGCTGATCGCTCCGGCGAATTCGGCAGCCAACCTTCCCATCGTCCCGGGCTTTGCCCTCGCTGCCGCCCTGGGAGATGGCAAGCTCGCCATGGGAAACCCCGGCAGCGTGCCGGCGGGCAAGTATGCAAAACGCGCGCTGCAGTCGCTCGCCGTATGGGACTCGGTCGAGAAGCACGTCGCCAGGACCGAGAACGTGCGCGCTGCGCTGGCACTCGTCGCCCGGGGCGAAGCGCCGTTGGGCATCGTCTACGTGACCGACGCGCTCGCGGAGCCCCGCGTCCGGGTGCTCGGCACGTTTCCGGAGAGCTCGCATCCCCCCATCGTGTATCCGGTTGCGGTTGTTGCCGGACACCAGTCGCCGCGCGCACAAGCGCTGCTGAATTATCTTGCGTCGGATGCGGCCCGTTCGATCTGGCAAAGCCATGGATTCGCCCTCGACCGCTGAGCTCGCGCGATGCTCTCCAGCGACGAACTCGGGATCATCCTGCTCAGCCTGAAGGTGGCGCTCTGCAGCGTCGCTTTCAGCCTGCCGCTCGCCATCGTCATCGCGTACGTCCTCGCCCGGTTCGATTTCGCGGGCAAGACAATGCTTGACGCGCTGGTTCATCTGCCGCTGGTGCTTCCGCCGGTAGTCGTCGGCTACGCGCTCTTGCTGATTTTCGGGAAACGGGGCGCCCTCGGGGCGTGGTTGGATCAGTGGTTCGGCATCGTGTTCGCGTTTCGATGGACCGGTGCCGCGCTTGCGGCGGCGATCATGGGCTTTCCTCTCATGGTCCGCGCGATCCGTCTTTCGATGGCAGCGGTCGACCGGCGCCTCGAGACCGTGGCGCGCACGCTGGGCGCCGCGCGGGTGCGAGTGTTCGCGTCGGTGACGCTGCCGCTGGCGCTGCCCGGCATCGTGACGGGCGCGCTACTTTCCTTTGCCCGCAGCCTGGGCGAATTCGGTGCCACGATCACCTTCGTCTCCAATATCCCGGGGGAAACCGAAACCTTGCCCCTCGCGATTTATTCGCTGACGCAGACCCCCGGCGGGGACGCGCAAGCGCTGCGCCTGAGCGTCATTGCGGTGGCGCTGTCGATCGCCGCGCTGATCGCCTCGGAGTGGCTGACCCGGCGCGCTTCCACTCACAAGCGCTCATGATCGACGTCGACATCGAACGCCGCGTAGGTGATTTCGAGCTCAAGGTGGCGTTTCGGGCCGAGGCGCCGGTCGTCGGGCTGTTCGGTCGATCGGGATCCGGAAAGACGACGGTCGTCAATGCCATCGCGGGCATCCTGCGCCCGCGCCGCGGACGGATCGTCATCAACGAAGAGACGCTGTTCGACAGCGATCTAGGGATCGACGTTGCGCCCGAGCGCCGTCGCCTTGGATACGTTTTTCAGGACGACCTGCTTTTCCCCCATTTGAATGTCGAGGCCAACCTCCTCTACGGCTATCGCCGTGCGAGCGTGGACGCTCACCTGATCGATCCCGACCACGTCACCGAATTACTCGGCCTGCGCGCGCTGCTCAAGCGCACGCCGGAAACACTTTCAGGAGGAGAAAGGCAACGCGTGGCGATTGGACGCGCGTTGCTCGCCCAGCCGCGGCTATTGCTCATGGACGAGCCTCTCGCTTCGCTGGACCTGCGCAGGCAGAACGAGGTGCTGCGCTACATCGAGCAGCTGCGCGATGACCTCGCCATTCCGATCGTCTACGTCAGCCACTCCGTCGCCGAGATCACCCGGCTCGCCGACACCGTCGTATTGCTGTCCGAAGGAAAATCGCTTGCCGCAGGCGATGTAGAAAGCGTCATGGGGCGCATGGAGCTGCGGCCGCACACGGGCAGATACGAAGCCGGTGCGGTCATCGAGACGAGCGTGTTGTCACACGATGTCGAATATGGTCTGACGACGCTCGGCTTCGCGGGCGGGCAGCTCGTCGTTCCCAACGTTGAATCGCTCGCCGGTGAACGCGTGCGCGTGCGCATACGCGCACGCGATATCTCCATCGCGCTCGAGCGCCCGAACGCTATCTCGATTCTCAACGTTTTGGAGGCGACGGTCACCGCCATCTCCCAGGAGGAAGGCGCGATCGTCGATGTGGGAATGACCGTGGGCGACACCCCGCTGGTGGCGCGAATCACGCGCAAATCCCTGGCCGGGCTCGACTTGCGCCGGGGCCAGCACGTCTACGCGCTTATCAAAGCCGTATCGCTGGATCGGCGCAGCGTGGGCTACGCCTGATAGGGACCGATCAACGTAGCAAACTCAGGAGTGCGCGAATGTCCCCCCGCGCGGCGCGCGATGCACTTTGCTCGATCCCGCGATAAAGGCGCACTGCGTCCTCGCCCGATGCAGTCAACCGGGCCCCGCCGCCGCGTTTTCCTCCGGTCTCCGCTTCCACCACGGGCAGCCTGAAGCACCGGTTCATCGTGTCGACGAGCAGCCACGCCCGCCGGTAGGACATGCCGAGCTCGCGTGCGGCAGCAGTGATGGAGCCGTTTCGCGCGATCGCCTCCAGCAGATCGATCTTGCCCGGACCCACGGCAATGTCGTCGCCGAGGCTTACGCGAAGCCGGAACTGGACGCGAGATCTGGTAGCCAATTACGGACCCGGGCCGAGCAGGCCACGCCGCACGGCGACCGCAATCGCCTCGTTACGATTCAAAGCGCCAAGCTTGCTCAGGATATTGCCGAAGTGGAAATTGACGGTGCGCTCGGCTATCCCGAGCTTGTTGCCGATGTCCGGGCTGGTCATCCCCCGTGCGGACAGCCTGAGGCACTCGACCTCGCGCCCCGAAAGCGGCGCACCCTGCGACAGAGGTGCAAGACCGCGCTCGAGAAACGCTTTGACGAAAAGCTCCTGGAAATATTGCCCGAACAGCACGATCTCGCCGAGATCGCGCACGATAGCGTGCCGCCTCGCATCGTCGATCACCGGATTGGCCGAGCTGAGGCTGAAAATCGTGCGCGCCGGATGGACGACATGCAGCGCGAACGACACGCCGCTGCCGATGCCGTGGGCCAGCGCGTCGTCGAGAAATGCATCGGTCCTCGCATCCCGTCCGCGTTCGCTCGCCTGGTCCCAGATGAACGGCAGGCAGCTCTCGAAAGAGCAGATCACCCGCGGGTCGCACTCGACGTACGCGCGCTGATCGTAGCGCATGACCCATTCCTGCGGCAGCGTCGTGAAAACGTACATGCGCGAGTCGTTGGCCGGCTTCGGGGTGTGGCCGCTGAACGCATACATGAAGCTCTCGAAGCCAAAGTTTTTCACGATGGCGTTGAGCGCAGGTACGAGATCGCGGCCCTGCTCGGCAGCCTCGATCAAGGGCGTCAGCGTTGGCGGTAAATATCGGGACCGGTCGATCTTGGCCGGTGCCAATTGAAACTGCTGTAGCATCGCATTTACACCTGCGCGCAGGGACGACGTCGCCGCGTCGTTACGCTTGTGCCGAACGCTCGCTTTATCGAGAGCTTAGGCGCTTTGCGCGGCTTTCACTACTCGACTTCGCAGATTGTACGTTCGGTGATTCCCTACTCCACCGTCATCGACTTCGCCAGATTCGGTGATCCCTACTCCACAGTCACCGACTTTGCTAAATTCCGTGGCTTGTAGCTCCGGCCGCCGGCTTCGCCGGCTTAACGCTGCTTCGCTCGCGTTAGCCTACGCTGCAAGCAGCGGTTCGGTGATTCCCTATTCCACAGTCACCGACTTTGCCAAATTCCGCGGCTTGTCGACATCGGTCCCGCGCATGACTGCGGTGTGATACGCGAGCAGCTGCAGCGGGATCGTGTGCACGATCGGAGACAGCAGTCCGGCATGCTCGGGCAGGCGGAGCACGTGAATGCCCTGCGTCGATTGAATATGGCTGTCGGCGTCGGCGACGACGTAGAGCTCACCGCCTCGCGCGCGAACCTCCTGCAGATTCGACTTGAGCTTTTCCAATAACGTGTCGTTGGGCGCGATCGCCACGACGGGCATGCTCGAGTCGACGAGCGCGAGCGGACCGTGCTTGAGCTCGCCGGCAGGATACGCCTCGCCATGGATGTACGAAATCTCCTTGAGCTTGAGCGCGCCCTCCAGGGCAATCGGGTAATGCAAGCCGCGTCCGAGAAAAAGCGCATTCTGCTTCTTGGCGAAACGCTCGGCCCAGGCGATGATCGACGGCTCGAGTGCGAGCACGGCTTGTATCGCGGCAGGCAGGTGGCGCAGCGCGTGCAGCCAATGCGCCTCCCTCTCCGGGGTCAGGCGCCCGCGCAGCTTGGCGAGCGTAAGGGTCAGCAGGAACAGCGCTGTCAGCTGGGTCGTGAAAGCCTTGGTCGATGCGACACCGATTTCGACACCGGCGCGCGTGAGATAGGTCAGGGCGGTCTGCCGCACCATCGAGCTGGTCGCGACGTTGCAGATCCCAAGTGTATGGCAGTGGCCCAGCGACTTCGCGTGCTTGAGCGCAGCGAGCGTATCGGCGGTCTCGCCGGATTGCGAAATCACCACGACCAGCGCGTCGGGCCGCGCGACGCTGTCCCGATATCGATACTCGCTGGCGATTTCCGCCTGCGCGGGAATCCCCGCGACGCTTTCCAGCCAAAGGCGCGCCACCATGCCGGAGTAGTAGCTGGTACCGCACGCGAGGATGTGGACCGCATCGACCTTCGACAGCACCTGCTCGGCGTCGGGGCCGAACAACTCGGGGCCGATGCCGCCGACGCTCTCGAGCGTGTCGGCGATGGCGCGCGGCTGCTCGAAGATCTCCTTTTGCATGAAGTGACGATACGGCCCGAGCTCCTCGGTCGCGCCGGAGATTTTCACCGTGATTTCCTGCCGCGAAACGGGCGCCCCTTCCGCATCGTAAATGCCGAACTTGTCGCGCGTCACGTCGGCGACATCGCCTTCTTCCAGATAGACGACCCGCTGCGTGACTTGCGCAAGCGCGGTCGCGTCGGACGCAAGAAAATGGTCGTGCTCTCCCACGCCGACAAGCAAGGGGCTGCCCGCGCGCGCGCCGACCATGCGGCCAGGCTCACGCGTGCTGATCGCCGCTATCGCATAGGCGCCGCGAAACTCCGCGACCGCCTTTCGAACCGCGATGAGCAGGTCTCCGTCGTAATACGCGTGGATGAGATGCGCGATGACCTCGGTATCGGTCTGCGTGACGAAGCGATAACCCTGCTGCTCCAGGCGCTCCCGCAAGGGCTCGAAGTTCTCGATGATGCCGTTGTGGACGACGGCAACCTCGCCGCTGCTGACGTGCGGATGCGCGTTGTCGGCGGTCGGCGCGCCGTGCGTCGCCCACCGGGTGTGCGAGATGCCGGTTTCCCCGGAGATGCGAGTCACGCCTGCTTGCGCGGCGAGGTCGGCCACGCGTGCCGTGCTCACCAGCCGATGCAGGCCGCCGTTGATTACCGCGAGCCCGGCCGAATCGTACCCGCGATACTCCAGTCTGCGGATGCCCTCGATCAGGATGGGAACGACGTTTTCGCGAGCTACCGCGCCGACGATGCCGCACATGATGCTCTATCCTTTCCGGGGTCGCTTCCAACCTGGAATCGTGATCTGCTTGTTCTGCGAGATCGTTAGCTGGTCGGCCGGGACCTCCTTGCTTATCGTGGCGCCTGCGCCTATGGTCGCGCCCTGGCGCACCGTCACCGGCGCGATGAGTTGCGTATCGGATCCGATATGCACATCGTCCTCGATAACTGTACGGTGCTTGTTCGCGCCGTCGTAGTTGCAGGTGATCGTGCCGGCACCGACATTGACGTCGCGGCCGACCGTCGCATCGCCGACATAGGCGAGATGGTTGACCTTGCTGCGCACACCGATCGCGCTTGCCTTGATCTCGACAAAATTGCCAATATGCACTTCGTCCCCGAGCAGCGTGCCCGGGCGGATACGCGCGTACGGGCCGATGCGACAGCGGGCGCCGATGATGGCATCCTCGATATGCGAAAACGGAGCGACGAAGGTGCCTCCCCCGACCCTGACGTTCCGTATCACGCAATGCGCGCCGACGACGACGTTGTCGGCGAGCCAAACCTCTCCCTCGAAGATGCAGCCGACATCGATGCTTACGTCGCTCCCGCAGGTCAATTTGCCACGAACGTCGATGCGCGCCGGGTCGGCCAGTGTCACGCCCGCGTCGAGCAACGCGCCAGCTTGCGCGCGCTGGTAGAGCCGCTCGAGCTCCGCCAGATCGCGCTTACTGTTGACGCCGAGCGTTTCCATCACGTTTTCCGCGCGTGTCGTCGCCACTGCGGCGCCCTCGGCTACCGCGAGCGCGATGACGTCAGTGAGATAATACTCGCCGCTCGAGTTCTTGTTGTCTATCTTCGCCAGCCAGCGTCGGAATGCGTCAGTCGGTGCCGCCATGACGCCGGTATTGATCTCGCGTATGGCGCGCTGCCTTGGGCTCGCATCCTTCTCTTCGGCGATGGAGACGACCTTTCCTCGCTCGTCGCGAACGATGCGCCCGTAGCCGGTAGGATCGTCGAGCTCGATCGTCAGCAAAGACAAGGCGCCGGCGCGAGCGCAATCGATCACCTTTCCAAGTGTAGCGGCGCTGGCAAGCGGATCGGCACCGAACAACACCAGCGTCACCCCGTCGGATTCAAGGACGCGCAGCGCCTGCGCAAGCGCGTCGCCCGTTCCATTGGGTGGATTCTGCAACGCCCATTTCAGGTCCGGATCGGGGAAGCTCTTACGCACCGCATCGTCCGCGTAGACGACGCAGATCGACCGGGGCTCGAGTGTTCTCACTGTGGCCAACACGTGCGCCAGCAGCGGCCGGCCTCCAAGCGCATGCAGCACCTTGGGCAGCGCCGAACGCATGCGCTTGCCGACACCGGCAGCGAGAATCGCAACTTGGATGAACGCACGCATCGAGCGTGGATTATCGCATTTTTTCTTCCGCTCCCGCGCCAGTGGGACAGCTACAGTCGCGAGAGCACAGTCGTCTTGATCTGTGCGAAAATGCCCCGCCAGCCGCGCACCCAAGCCGCCCGCCAGGAGGATAAATTCATGTTGACGCGCATTCTGCCGGCTCTGCTCGGTTCCGTTCTCTTTGCACTTGCTCTGGCGGCGTCCGGCGCGGATTCATGCAAGCATCGCGGCGAGCTCGACACGATGTTTTGCGACGAGAACAACGACATGGTCGCCGATCCTCCGGCCGACCAGAAAAAGTGGAAGAATCCCTCGACGATCGTGTTCACCTACACGCCGGTGGAAGATCCTGCGGTGTACGAAAACATTTTCAAGCCGTTCACGACTTCGCTGGCGAAATGTCTGGACAAGAAAGTCGTGTTCTATCAGGTGCAGTCGAACGCCGCCGAAATCGAAGCGATGCGCTCGGGACGCTTGCATGTCGCGGGATTTTCAACCGGACCTACGGCGTTCGCGGTCAACCTCGCCGGTGCGGTGCCTTTCGCGGTCAAGGGAACCGCCAAGGAATTTCAGGGCTACAACCTCATCGTCATCGTGAAGACGAATTCGCCTTACCAGAAGCTCTCGGACTTGAAAGGAAAGAAGGTTGCGCACACTTCCCCTTCGTCGAACTCCGGGCATCTCGCGCCGCTGGCGCTATTTCCGCACGAAGGGCTCACGCCCGACAAGGACTACAAGATCATTTTTTCCGGCAAGCATGACCAGTCGGTGATGGGAGTGAACTCCGGCGACTACGACGCGGGCGCGGTTGCGTCCGACGTGTTCCATCGCATGGCTGAGCGTGGACAGGTCAAGGAAAGCGACTTTCGCATCATCTATCGCAGCCATAAGTTCCCGACGTCGTCGTTCGCCTACGCGCACGATCTCGATCCCAAGCTTGTCGACAAGATGCTGGGATGCTTCTATGACTATCGCTTTCCGCCGGAGATGCAAAAGGCTTTCGACGGTGCGGATCGCTTCTTTCCGATCAACTACAAGACCTCGTGGGCCGTGGTCAGGGACGTCGCCAAGGGCTCGGGAGGAGGCTTCGACAAGGCAACGTACGAAAAAGAGACCGCGCGCGAAGCAGCGGAGGCTGCCAAGAAGAAATGACGCGGCCGTCCCGGAGGAGGGCGCGTCGCGTTCCGTCATCTGAATAGCCGTGTCCTCCGGCCGACGTCGCTCCATGCTGTCAATCAAGCACCTTTCAAAGTCCTACGTTCCGGGCAAGCCTGTCCTTGTCGATATCGATCTCGAGATCGCCGAACGAGGCATCACCGCAATCATCGGACCTTCGGGGACGGGTAAGAGCACGTTGATCCGGTGCATCAACCGGCTGGTCGAGCCGTCTGCGGGCGCGGTCGAGCTCGAAGGCAGCGATTTGACGCGTCTTTCGCGTCAAGGCTTGCGCCATGCCCGCCGGCGCATCGGCATGGTGTTTCAGGAGTACAACCTTGTCGAGCGACTCACCGTCATCGAGAACCTGCTTACCGGACGTCTTGGCTATGTCTCGGTGTGGAAGGCGTGGCGCCGCAAGTTTCCGCCCGGAGACATCGCCCGCGCGTTCGAGCTGCTCGACGTCGTCGGCCTTGCCGGCTTCGCAAACCAGCGCGCCGATTCGCTTTCAGGCGGGCAACGGCAACGCGTCGGCATCGCTCGCGCGGTCATGCAGCAGCCCGCCCTTCTGCTTGCCGATGAGCCTACTTCATCGCTCGACCCCAAGACCTCGGTCGAGATCATGCAACTGCTCACCGACATCGCGCGCGAGCGGGGCATTCCGGTGATCATCAACATGCACGACGTCGAGTTGGCGCGCCGCTTCGCGGATCGCATCATAGGCATGTCGGCCGGCAAGATCGTTTTCGACGGGCCGCCGCAGCAACTGTCGGACAGCACGCTAAAGATCATTTACGGCGGTGAAGATTGGTTGCATTAGCAAATTGATCGC
>Ga0193751_1002675_pt1 | contig 10732 bp, 10 predicted proteins | sample L1c2metaG_FD_143050 | JGI IMG/M metagenome (GOLD analysis project Ga0193751, IMG submission 143050) | Soil microbial communities from a riparian zone of the East river system, Colorado, United States - L1c2 | ecosystem: Environmental > Terrestrial > Soil > Riparian zone | place: USA: East River...
CGGAACGTGGACCTCCTCGGGGCAGACGTGATGACTGTCGAGTGATTCGGAGAGCGCCAGAAAACGCTCGGGCGTGCAGTTCTGCGCAAAGCTCTCGCCCGAAAGCTGAAGGAAGTCGCCGATGGCGCGGCTGCGCTTGTCGGTATCGTAAGTTGCAGCGCCTGCGAAACGTCGATCGAACTCGTCGGCCGAAGCGTACGTCGTCATCGCTATGCCGCGAGCAAGGACGAGAGCTTCGTAGCTTTTTCCGGTTGCGAGACCCAGCTCAACGACTCGGCGCTGAAGGAGTCGGAGCGCTGTAGCTGTCGGAGCGCTTTCGTGGGCCGCACCGATGACTACCAGACGACGAACACGCTGGGGAGCAATCGCGCCGAAGGCGAGTGCAATCATTCCGCCATACGATGCGCCGACGACGGCCCGAACCGATTCGATGCCGGCCGAATCGAGCGCGCTCACGAGCGCGAGCGCCTGATCACCTGTCGTCAGCGACTGTCCATCGCTTCCTTCGCCGCGGTAGTCGATGCTCAATATCCGGAAGCGATCGGTATTGATTGCACGGCCAGGCCCGCAAAACTGCTCCCACCATCCGGGGTGTGGATTGGCTGAGCTGCTGGTCACATGACGTGATGCTGAAATGCCGCCGAGTACGACGACTACGGGCGCGTGGGCTGGTCCTACGATCTCGAACGGTGCATCGACGCGAGTCATTGTAAATCTCCGGAGAGTGACTCCGCGAAAAGCAGAACGCCCATGGCTCTGAGGCCGCGGGCGTTCCTCGCTTTTTAGCATTTATTTAACGTGGCTGCAATACGCGGCAAATGACCACAGGACTTTCGATTGTTTTTAATGAATACGTCTACATGTTGGGAGAGTCAAGTGACGGAAGCTTCGGGGGCACCGGTGATTTTGCGACCGTAGCCTGTACTTCCTCTTCGAGGCGCCCGATGAGCTCTTTCAACTGGCGTTCGCGAGCTTGCGACATTCGTCCGAAAATCGTCCGCGCCAACGTATAAAATCCCGCAGCGACAGTAACCCATAAAAGGCCCGCAAGGGGAGCCGAGCGGAACACACCCATTCCAATCCCGATCGAGATCCCCGTCGTCCCTCCGCCTCCGCCCCCGACGAGTCCGCCAAATAACGCACCGGCGAGATTTCGCAGCTCCTCCTCGACGCGAATCGTTGTGATTCCTCCGCGAACTACTACACTCACATCGACGTGACGACCGGACGACCGGCGTCGCCCTTGCATCCCTGAGGTCCAGGCGAGTGACTTGCCAATCACGCTCGGAAGCCCGTTATCCCCCAACGTGCGCCGGATCTCGGCGAGCAACGGCTCGAATTCGTCTACCGGGATTTCCCCGTCGACGACGCGCTCGAAGACCATGCGCGTCGGTGCCCCAATCCACGGTGACGGTCGGTTGGTTTGGTCAGGCTGATCGAGTCCAACGGCCGCTCGCCGAATGAGCTTTGGATCGATCCCGGCCTCGCGAGCAATGTCCTCGACTTCAGTGAGAGACAGCGCATTGCCGGGGTCATGCTCCGTCTGCTCAGTTTGTTGCAGCTCGGCCGCGCGCTTGATGATGAGCGCGACTTCTTCCTCGTTGAACTTGCGTTCGCGTTTTGGGGTGTCGGCCATGAATGAAGCCGCTACTTCGCAGACCGTGTTGGCATTCCCACCACTCCCTGCACGTCGTCCTCGAGGCGATCGATCAAGTCGCTCAGCTGCATTTCGCGACGGCGTGAGATTCTGCCAAAGATCGTTCGCGCCAGTAAGTAGGAAGCCGCAACCAGCAACGCGTATTGGGGCCTGAAACCGTCGAGCATCCCGCTCAGGCCGGCACCGACGCCGCCGACCAGTCCGACCAGCAGGAAAATGGCGATATCGCGAAGCTCCTGTTCGACTCGAATCGTCGTCACTCCACCGCCCGGAACGACACTGACGTCGATCCGCGGTGATTGCTTCCGCCAGACAAGCGAGTGTCTGAGCAGGATTGGATCTCCGTTGTCTCCGAACGTGCGACGTAGCTCCGCAATCAGGGGCTCGAACTCATCAACAGGAAGCTCGCCCTCTACCACCCTCTCGAGGACGAACCGAGTCGGCGCTCCGATCCATGGCGAACGCCGAGTGGTATACGCGGGCTGGTCGAGTCGAACTGCAGCCTGGCGAATAAGCTTTGGATCGATTCCCGCTTCGCCGGCGATCTGCTCGACCTCGGTAAGCGACAGCGCATTGCTAGTATCCTGATTCGTCGGCTCAGTCTGCTGTAGCTCGGCCGCGCGCTTGATGATGAGCGCGACTTCTTCCTCGTTGAACTTGCGTTCGCGTTTCGGGACGTCGGCCATTTCGTGAAACTACTTCTTCTCGCGGCGGCTCGCGGAATCCACTACGCAATCGATTGAGACTATTGACGCACCCGTCCTCACCGATGGCAAAATTTTCCATGCTCCGGCAACCTTCCGCAGAATGAACGTTTCAGGCGGAACGATGATCCCAATGTCTGCGAGCGGATTTGAAGTCTTGCCGTCGTATCCATCCTCTTTGAGCACGTAGGCCATGGAGTCAGTTACGACTTGTCCGAGAATCCTGTAGGTTCGCTGCGACAGGCCGACGCTAGGCGGAGCCTTAGGTGGCGCGCCACCGATTCGTTGACAGGCCGCGGAGTTTTGCGTGGTTCGATAACCTCGACTGTGAGCCTTCAGCCAGCTCTGCGCCAAACGGTCGCCCGCGAGTTGTTGTAAATCCCTGCGATTCTCAACGTCCGCAAATTCGTAGCTCCAGGTTTTCTCGACTTCGAAATCTTTTGCCTGTCTGTCCATTCTCCGGATTTCGTACTCCGCGACCTCGCGAGGCATGGAAGCGTCTTCTTTCATCAACTTCTCGACCGTCCAGGGAAAACGGTATGCCGAGTCATTGTTCTGGACCTCACGCTGTCGAATTCTCTCCAGAGCCTGGCGATCAAGGTAATGAGCGGCCTCGGCCCATCGCTCGGCCGTCTGAGCCGTGAGGAACAGGTCGACAGTCTCAGTGGGTGAGAGCTGAGAGCTCTTTTGTTGAGCTTCGCAAAGGCTGGACGTAGCGCCGCACAGTAACAGCGACAACACGCAGTAAACGGGAGATTTCAATACGAACCCTCTGTTTGGCCACAGGGTCAGTGGACGCAACCCGCCTTACTGCCTGATCGCGTCCTTCTGCGTCCTCGGTCCGATCGAATGCCGGTGCTCGATGCGCGACTTGTAAGGACGCTCCGGCGGACCGATGTAGATCTGCCTCGGCCGAGCGATCTTCTGCTCCTTGTCGAGCAGCATCTCTTCCCATTGCGCCAGCCAGCCGGCCGTGCGCGCAATCGCGAACAGCACGGTAAAGAACTCCATCGGGAACGCCATCGAGCGGTAGATCAGCCCAGTGTAGAAATCGACGTTGGGATAGAGCTTCCGTGATTTGAAATAATCGTCCGATAAAGCAATGCGCTCCAGCTCGAGCGCAATCTCGAGGTCTTTGTCCACACCGACAATCTCGAACACCTCGTCGGCGAGCTTCTTCACGATCCTGGCCCGCGGATCGTAGCTCTTGTAAACCCGATGGCCAAAACCCATCAGCTTGCCGTTGCCGCCCTTCACTTCCTCGATGAACTTCGGAACGTTTTTCACGCTGCCGATGTCGGCAATCATTCTGAGGACCTGCTCGTTCGCTCCACCGTGCAGGGGGCCAAACAGCGCGGCAATTCCCGCCGACATGGCCGAGAACGGATCGACGTGCGATGAGCCCACCGCGCGAACGGCGCTCGTCGAGCAGTTCTGCTCATGGTCGGCGTGAAGAATGAACAGGACCTCGAGCGCGCGCACGAAAATCGGATTCGCCTCATACTTCGGCTCGCTCATTCGCGCCACCATCGACAGGAAATTCTCGACGTAGCTCAGATCGTTGTCGGGATAGACGAACGGCAGACCCTTGAGATGGCGATAACAGAACGCGGCAATGGTAGGAACTTTGGCGAGCAGGCGGATGATCGAGATGTTGCGTTCGGCTCGTCGTTGATATGGGCCGACGTGGGGTAGAACGACGCGAGCGCCGCAACTGAGCTGTTGAGCATCGCCATCGGATGCGCGTCGTAGCGGAAGCCTTCGAGGAACTTCCGCATGTTCTCGTGCACGTATGTATGGAACGTGATGTCGTGCACGAACTGGTCGTACTCGCCCTGGTTCGGCAGCTCGCCGTGACGAAGGAGCCACGCGACCTCGAGAAACGTCGAGCCCTCCGCCAGCTGCTCGATGGGATAGCCGCGATAGCGGAGGATTCCCTTGTCGCCGTCGATGAACGTAATCGCGCTGCGACAGGCGGCGGTGTTCATGAAAGCGGGATCGTAACTCAAGAGGCCGGGATCGTCTTGATTCTCGGTCTTTATCTTCTTCAGATCGGCGCCGCGAATTGCGCCCTCGCTGATCGGGAGCGTGTATGTCTTGTCGGTCCGCGTGTCACGGATCTCGAGCGCGTCTTTAGCCGTATCCACGGGCGCTTCAATCGTACTTGCCTTGGCCATTCTTTCTCCTTTCGTCCCCAAATCTAGCCGAATATCAGGGGCGATAACATTGGCCGGGCTATGCGAGCGACGTGATGATCTCCCATTCCTCGGGACGAACCGGCTGGATTGAAAGTCTGCTTCCGCGCTGAAGCAGAACCATCTTCTCGAGCCCCTTCACGTTGCGCAGCTCCTCGAGAGTTATCAGCCGGGGTAGCGCTTTGACGGCGCGGATGTCCACCACGTACCAGCTCGGAGAGTCGGGCTTGCTCTTCGGATCGTAGTGCGAGTCTTTCGGGTCGAACGCCGAGGAGTCAGGATATCCGCCGCGAACAACTTCGGCGATTCCGGCTATGCCCGTAGGGTCGGCACTCGAGTGGTACACAAAGACGAGGTCGCCCGGCTTTACCTCGTCGCGGAGGGTGTTCCGCGCCTGAAAGTTCCGCACTCCGTCCCAGTGTGTCGTGCGTCCGGGTGCCTTCAACAAGTCGTCGAAGGAGAACGACGTCGGCTCAGTCTTGAAAAGCCAGTAGCTGCGGTCTCCGGCTGGAACCATTTGCTTCATTCGTCGTAGATTGACCTACCCAAACCAAAGTTGCCAGTGCTCAATACCCGTTCGATCTCGAAAGCAGCGCTCGTTGCGCTCGCGCTTCCACTATTTGCCGGCGCACAAACTTCCGCGCCTTCGCTCAAATATCCCGTCGCCGCCAAAGGAGCTCAGGTCGACGACTATAATGGCGTAAAGATCGCCGATCCGTATCGCTGGCTCGAGGATACCGATTCCCCCGAGACAAAAGCCTGGGTCGAATCCGAAAACGCGGTGACCTTCGGCTATCTCAACACGATTCCGGAACGGGCTGCGATTCGCAACCGGTTGACTCAACTCTGGAACTACGCCCGTTACGGCGCTCCGACAAAATCGGGGGGGCGGTATTTCCAGTTCCAGAACACGGGGCTTCAAAACCAGTCGGTTCTATATATGCGCGATGGAAACAGCGCCTGGGGCATTCTCCTTGACCCCAACACTCTTTCGTCCGATGGGACAGTCGCACTCAGCGCAACGGAGGCGTCGCCCGACGGACATATGCTCGCCTACGCGACCTCGGCGAGCGGCTCTGATTGGGAGGAGATCCACGTTCGCAGCGTGGACAGCGGCCGTGATCTCGCTGACGATCTCAAGTGGGTCAAGTTCTCCGGGATTTCATGGACGAAGGACAACAAGGGATTCCTGTACGAGCGCTATGACGAGCCGAAAGAGGGGAACACCCTCACGAACGTCAACCGCAACCAGAAGGTTTACTACCATAGAATCAACAAGCCGCAGTCATCGGACGAGCTGATTTATGATCAGAAGGACCAACCCGACTGGCTCTTCGACGCTCAGATAAGCGACGACGGGACGTTCATGATCATTACGGTGTTTCAGGGCACCGATGAGCGCACCCGCCTTTACTACGTCTTCCTCGGCGACAATCCAAAAAAGCCCCAGCTCAACAACCCCGTTGTGCGGCTGATCGATCGCCTCGATGCGACCTACGAGTTCGTCGGCAACATCGGCGACAATTTCCTCGTTCGCACCGATCTAACATCTCCAAAGGGCCGGATCGTCTCGATCGACATCAACAACGAGCAGCCAAACCGCTGGACGACCGTCGTTCCCGAAGGAAAGGATGCGCTCACCAGCGCGCGAATCATCGGAAAGGAGCTGGTCGCATCGTACCTTCAGGACGCCCACTCGTCGATCCGTTTTTACGGATTGCCGCTGGACCGCAACGATCGTCGCGGCCCGATTGGAGTCTCCAGCGGCGGCATTGACCGTAGACGGATGCCGGGCGGCGCCGCAGCCGACACGTTGCGCGGCGCTCGCAGAAGCGGGTTCGGATATCCTGATCTCGGTGAGCTGGTTCTGCCGGGCATCGGCACGGTAAGCGCGATCACCGGCAAACCCGATGACGACGAGATGTTTTATCAGTTCACTTCGTATCTCTCGCCTTCTGCCGTCTACCGGTACGATCTCAAGAGAAACCAGAACTCGGCTTACGCGGTTCCGAAGCTGCCAGTGGACTTTTCACAATTCGAGACGAAGCAGGTTTTCTACACGAGCAAGGATGGCACTCGCGTCCCGATGTTCATCACGTCGAAGAAAGGAATCGCGCTCGACGGAAACAATCCGACGATTCTCTACGCATACGGCGGATTCAACATTTCTCAGACTCCGGCTTTTTCCGCAGCCAACCTTGCGTGGCTCGAGATGGGCGGCATTTACGCAGTTGCCAACCTTCGCGGTGGCGGGGAATACGGCAAGGCGTGGCACGAGGCGGGTATGCTCGACAAGAAGCAGAATGTCTTCGACGATTTCATCGCGGCGGCGGAGTATTTGATCCACGAGAAGTACACATCGACTCCAAAGCTGGCGATATCGGGTGGGTCGAACGGCGGTCTACTCGTCGGTGCAGTGCTCACTCAGCGACCCGAGCTGTTTGGCGCGGCACTCCCTGCAGTTGGTGTGATGGACATGCTGCGGTTCAACAAGTTCACCATCGGGTGGGCGTGGACGTCGGACTATGGGTCGCCGAATGATCCGAAGCAGTTCGCCGTGCTGCGCGCGTATTCGCCGCTTCACAACATCAAGCCGGGAACGCACTATCCGCCGACGCTGATCACTACCGCGGATCACGACGACCGGGTAGTTCCGGGTCACTCGTTCAAGTTCGCGGCTGCGCTGCAGGCGGCTCAGAGCGGACCCGCACCAGTTCTGATTCGTATCGAGACCAAGGCGGGACACGGCGCCGGCAAGCCGACTGCGAAGCAGATCGAGGAGTCGGCCGACAAGTTCGCATTTCTGGTCAAGAATCTGAACGTTCGCGTATCGCTGCCGCAGTGAACGACGAAACGGGCCTGCCAACGGGCCTCGCAGCGCTCGACACCTTCGTCGGTCTCGTGAAGATCGCCCTGCTCGTTCTGGTGGCGATACTCGCGTTATTCTGCGTCATGGATTGGGCGGTCCGGACGCGTCGGGTAAATCTTTTCGGCGGGATCGCGCGCTTTGCGAGGTCGAAGATCGATCCGGTTCTGGCGCCGATCGAGCGGCGGGTGGTTGCGGCCGGCGGAACTCCGGCGAGCGCTCCACTGTGGGGACTGGCTGCCGTGGTGGTCGGCGGAATCCTGATCGTGAGTCTCCTCAATTTCATTACTACCGAGCTCTATCAGGTGATGTTCGCGGTAGGGAGCGGACCCGGCGGGATATTCAGACTGATCGTATCGTGGCTGTTCGATTTTGTGAGGATCGCAATCCTGGTGCGGGTGATAAGCTCGTGGCTTCCGATCTCTCCGTACTCAGTGTGGATACGCTGGTCGTACGCGGTGAGCGAGCCAATACTGCGTCCGCTGAGACAGGTGATTCCGGGCATGGGGATGATCGACATTACGCCGATCATCGCGTATTTCCTGATTGGATTCATTCAGGGCGCGGTGCTACGACTGCTTTAGGAATTGCACGTTTGGCGACTTTGCGGCGTAATTTTCGCGGTTAGCGAAAACGCAAAGTTCGGAGAATCATAGATGACGGCATTGCTTCTCGTTGGGACTGACTGCGCGCTGATCGAAGGGATCGCGCAAATACTGACCGCGGGAAATCACCAGCTTTTCTTCGCACCAGATCTTGCCGAAGCGTCGGAAGCAATAGGAAACACGAGACCTCTCGTTGTCCTTGTTGAACGATCGGCAATCGACGAGATCCGCATGACGTTGAGAGTTCCCCTCGCTCCCGGCGGAGCGTTTGTGGTCTTTCACGGGGACGATACATCTCCGCCACCACTGCCTCACCGCGTGCAACGAGCAACACTCGCCGAGCTCGAGCTGCCATTGGAACGACAGCGATTGCTGGCTTTGATCCGTTACGTCGAAAGTCGCGCGCAGACTGTCGGCTGGGATAGGATCGGAAATGGCGACGAGATGGGAGCGACGTGACTGATTACCGTCGTACAACTCTGGGCGCGAAGCTCACCCGGCCTATCTCCCTTATTTTGCCGTCTCCATAAGCTCCCTCCACGAGCTCATAGCCGAGCAAAGCGAATAAACGGTTCCTGATGAAGATTGGTCGCGCGTTGCCGTACCAATCCACGCACGAGGCGCGGCAACCATCGTCTGGGGGGACACCTTCACCCGCATTGAGTGCCCCGAGCGAGCTGAACTTCGTGCCTTCGTCTCGCAGAAAGAGAATTGCCGCCGAGCCCCTGAACAGATGCGAGTATCCGGGTTGCCCATCGGCGCGAACCGGCAGACCCAACACTCCGGTCTCCGGGCCGTCCGGCTTGTAGAAAAACCCGTGGCTTCTCAGCTCGCCCTGGGCAGCATTCTCGAAGACATACCGCTGGACAATTACCGGCGCTCGTCGCAGACGGACTCCGCTGAAATGAAGATTGTGTCCGTCACTGCCGATAACGACTGCGTTTTCGCCCATCGGCTCGATCCGATCGATTCCGTGAGGAAGTGGAAGCTCTCGTACTTCGCCACCTTTCCAGCTTACAACGCGCAACATAGAAGAATCAGCTCGTGCGCTTCCCCACCCATTCCCTGTTCCATAGAGAAGATGCTCACCCACGAAACGATTTTCGAATGTCGAGCCCACCGGGGTCGGGAGATAACGATAACGCGATTGGTCGACATTTCTCGTTCCATTGCCGAAGCTGGCAACCGGAAATCGCAGCAGAGCAACAGTTCCCGCGGTTCTTTCTCCCCGCCACATTCCATCGCCGGCTGCCTCGGAGCGCACGACGACGTTGAGGTATCCGTCTTCGCTCTCGAGGAAGGAGAACTGATCGATCGGGCTTCCCGACACGCCGAGTGCGGTGGGAGCGGATCCGTCGAGAGGCATGCGATAGAGAATGTTCGCTTGCCGCCCATCGCTGAAGCCGCGACGCCATGCGCTGGTCCAGATGTAGACAGCTTGCGGTGACACATAGAACACGCGGCCTGGAGGCCCGATGACGACGGTTGCCTGGCAAGACAGCTCGACACGAGCGAGGTCGCACGTAGTCACCGTATGAAACGCTACACTGACAGACGGATCGAGCGGAGTGGGTGGCCGATAAATACGACGAGGCGTGACGATTCTCTCGAAATCCCCGTCACCATCGCCTTCTTTCCACCTTCGCATCGCCGGTAGATTGTCGAGCAGACGCGCAGTGTCCAGGTTCGAATAAAGTGGACTATAGAAAATCAGCTTGTTGCCGATGAGGCGCGAAGCGTAATTGCGTGACGAGTAGTAATCGTTGGAGCGAAGGTCGTAGGTTGCGAGGTGTCGAAGCACACCGGCCGGATCGATCCGGAACACCCCGATCTCCGTTCCACCGCGCTGGTAGCTGAACCCAATGACCACGACTTTATCTTCTGATACGAGGAGCTCATCGTACCACGCGCCTCGCGGGTCGATTCCTGGTCCAAAGGCATCGATTGTCGAGATTGGAACAAGACTCTTGTCGTGAATCGAAACTGTGAACAGGCGCCCGCGACGAAGAATGACGAGGTGGTCGCCGCGAAGCTTGACGATGTCGCCTTCATCCACACCGGCATGCTGAGTGTTGGTGATTGCGTCGCTCTTGGCTGCTACGCCGCTGACTATGACCTCCTGCAAGGTCATCGTCTGTGGGGCGAGCGTGAAATTCAGCTCGACCGAGTCGCGAGCTTTGAGGCCCAACTTGTAGGTGACCGGCGAAAAACCGATTCTCCGAACAACGAGCGACTGCGTCTGCGATTGACGCGTTGCCGGGATCTCGAGCCGGTATCGACCATCGGATCCAGTGACACCGCCAATCTGCAGACTCGGAACAAGCACCTGCGCGCCGCCGAGACTCTTTCCAGACTTGTCGATCACTCGGCCGGTCACGATGGCTGCGGCAGACCGTGGCAACCGTCGTGCACCAGGCTTCTTTTCGATGGTCGGATTTCCCACAGTCGGCATTCGCATGCCCTTGTCGCGTTCCGCCGCAATGTTTCGCAAATAGGCGGAGACTTCGGCATCCGAGCGAAATGCCGAAAGAGAGCGGTGCTCGCGCGCGATCGCCCGATAAGGGGCGCAAGAGATCTGGAGCGTCGCGATTGCGATGACGGAAAAGACGAGTGGCTTGAGCATTTTGCCGAATGGAATGAGTGAAGTGACGCCTTCCATCTGGTTTGACGCTCAATCGACTCAGGCTTGCACAGCTGTCGCGGAG
>Ga0193751_1002677_pt1 | contig 10730 bp, 6 predicted proteins | sample L1c2metaG_FD_143050 | JGI IMG/M metagenome (GOLD analysis project Ga0193751, IMG submission 143050) | Soil microbial communities from a riparian zone of the East river system, Colorado, United States - L1c2 | ecosystem: Environmental > Terrestrial > Soil > Riparian zone | place: USA: East River...
CCGAACGTCCGGCTTGCGGACGGAAGCATTTTGTTCTCGCAGCCCGACTATCTCGATCCGTATCACGTGCGCCAGGATCTCTACCTGCAGCGTGGCGATGAGCAGATCAGGCTGACGCGCGGAGCAAGGCTCTCTTCTGTGGATGTCAGGGCAGATGGCGAGGTGGTCGCGGTGCAGGATGTTCCAGCGACGACGAGGCTGGTGCGGATTTCTTCGCACGGCGGAAACATCACTCCCATCACCTCGACGTCCATTGACGCGCAATGGATCGATCCGCGTTGGTCCCCGCAGGGATCGCGAATCGTTGCGGTGGAGCAAGCACGTGGGATCTCACAAATCGTGGTGCTCGACGAGAATGGGGGACAGTTGATGTCGTTCGGCGCGTCGCGTTCGATAAACTCCCAACCAAGCTGGTCGCCCGACGGAGCGCGCATCTATTTCTCCTCGGAGCGTAATGGGATGCCCCAGGTTTACGTCGCCGATATAACCTCCACACCAATTCGACTCGCGCGTCTAACGGACGCGGCGACCGGAGTCTTTTCGCCGGAAGTGTCGCCCGATAATACGAAGATCGCGACAGTTCTTTTTCTCGCCGACGGTGATCACATCGGCATCGCGCCGACCCCCCAGCCGGTGAGCTACTCTGATATCGACAGCTCTCAAGCCGGTTCTCGGGCGGGATGCACGAATTGCGTGTCGATAGTGGCGGGGCTTCCGCCTCTCGGCGTCGCGGACACGTCGAGAGCGACGCGATACTCGCCGTGGTTATCGCTTCTGCCTCGGTACTGGCTTCCTGTCTTCGGAAGCACGACGACCGATGGAAGCTTCTTCGGCGCGGCCACGAGCGGGTACGATGTGATCGGCCGGCATGACTACGAGATCGAGGTGCTTCGCAACACTCGCTTTCATGAGAATTCGGCGTGGCTCTTTTACCGCTACGCCGGACTTGGTCTGCCGCTTCTCGATCTGCTCGCGGCGCAGGACTTCTCTCACGACATCCTCTACAGCGGAACGCCCGGAAATTTTACCAATGTCGGAGATTTCATCGAGCGCGATCGCATTGTTTCTCTCCAGGCGACATTCGTCCGCCCGCGATTCCGGACCTATTCACTCGCTTCCATAGGGGGCGAGATCGAGAACTTCTCATACTCGACCACACCCGACACCCTGCTGCGGCAACTCTCCTCGTTCTACACCACATCACCGAGCTTCCCGGCAATCGTCGCCTCGGCGGGCTGGTCGAACGCGCAACGACCCGAGCTCAGCATCTCGGCAGAGGATGGCATCAGCGCCAGCCTGCAAGGACGGCAGCGCTGGCAGAGCGGCACGTCGGGAAGCTCCACGCGCAGCGTGGTCGGCGTGAGCACGCTGTACAAGTCGCTGGACCTTCCGGGTTTCGCGCACCACGTCCTGGCGCTTCGCGGCGCGGGTGGCTTAACGGACGAGCGAAGTCCCGATCGATTCTCCGCCGGCGGAATCAGCGGTACTTCGCTTGAAGTATTCCCTGGAGTCCCCCTGGGTGAGGAACGGCGCACATTCGGCGTGCGCGGATATCCGGCCGACGCGGAAGGCGGAATTCGCGCGTATTCAGCCGCGTTGGAATATCGGGCGCCTCTCGGAGTGCCGTCGCGCGGATTCCGATTCATTCCGGTTTTCATCGACAAGACGTCGCTCACACTCTTTGGAGAAGCGGGGCGCGCATTCTGCCCCGCGAGCGCTTCGGCCTCGGGAACCGGGATTTGCCGAGCGTCGGATGCATCGAATCCCGTGATGACTTCCGCGGGCGCCGAGCTCAATCTCGACACCGGGCTTCAGCTCGACATCGCGACGAGAATCCGACTGGGGGTTGCTTTCCCTCTCGCGAATCGCGCGCTGCTTCGAGCTCCAACGGCCCAACTCTATGGGACGTTTGGAGCATCTTTCTGATGCTTTGGAGCAACGTGTATCTGGGCAATACGGCCGTACATTCCTGGCGCTTGTCGCGATGAGCGAACGCCACCGGTGGCGGGTTGCCGCAGTGCTCTGGCGGCGGAAAAACCCGGCGGCGGCGATCTAACCTGATGCCTCTGGTGTACTTACATAGAGCCGGTTATTTGGCGGAGAATGCCGGATCCGGCGCGACCCGTGCGAATGATGAGGATGGTATCCCGATCGACGCTCAGGTGGATAATCGGGGACCGGATATCTATTCGTGATGTGGATTGCGTAAGTCGTTGTCAGAACACAAGATAACTCCAGACTGGCGCGGACTCACGAATAGGGGTAGTATCCGTCCCCGCATCGAAATTATCCGATGCCCAAGCGTGCAGTCCTGAGTCCATCGTCTAGTTCTTGACAACCGTTTCTTCCTGCGGAGAGTTGTATCTAATGCCCATACCAGCCGTGCCGCCACAGGGCGACGCCCAGCTCAATGACAATGCGCGGACCGTGATCGGGAAGCGATACCTGATCAAGGACGCTACGGGCACGCCTGTGGAGCAGCCGGAAGACATGTTCTGGCGCGTGGCCGGTACCGTCGCTGAAGCCGATCGTCGCTATGGATCAACCGACAGCGAAGTCACGGACATCGCGAGCGATTTCTATCGCCTGATGGTCGAGCGCCGTTTCGAGCCCAACTCTCCGACGCTGATGAACGCGGGCCGGCCCCTTGGTCAGCTCTCCGCCTGCTTCGTTCTTCCAGTAGAAGACGCGCTTTCCAACGGACGCGACGGTATCTACGACACACTGCGGTCGATGGCGCTGATCCATCAATCGGGCGGTGGCACCGGCTTCGGCTTTTCCAAGCTGCGCGGCAAAGGCTCGATGGTGCGTTCGACAACCGGCGTCGCATCCGGGCCGGTGTCGTTCATGAAGCTCTATGATGCATCGACTGACGCGGTGAAGCAGGGCGGAACACGCCGCGGCGCGAACATGGGCATTCTGCGCGTCGATCATCCCGACATTCTCGACTTCATCACCTGCAAGGAAGACCTGTCGCAGATAACGAACTTCAATATCTCCGTCGCGGTCACCGACAGGTTCATGGACGCCGTCAAGGCGGGCACGAGCTATGATCTCGTCGATCCCTCGAGCGGCAAGGTGACGGACCAGCTCGACGCGCGCAGTGTTTGGGACAAGATGATCGACGGCGCGTGGCGCACCGGTGAGCCGGGGTGCTTCTTCATCGACGAAGCAAATCGCCACAATCCGGTCCCGCACGTCGGTCAGTACGAGGCCACGAATCCGTGCGGAGAGCAGCCGCTCCTTCCATACGACGTTTGCAACCTTGGCTCGATCAACGTCGGCTTCTACGTGAAAGACGGTCAGCTGGATTGGAACGCGCTCAAGCGCGACATCTATCTCTCGGTCCGCTTCCTCGACAACATCATCGACGTCAACAAGTATCCGCTCCCGGAGATCGACGCGCTGTCGAAGAGAATCCGGCGCATCGGCTTCGGCATCATGGGATTCGCCGACGCGCTCGTTCGACTCGGCATTGCCTACAACAGCGTCGAAGGCGTCGAGTTCGGACGGCAGCTTCAGAAGTTCGTGGACGTCGAGTCCAAACGTGAGAGCGAGCGTCTGGCCAATGAGCGCGGCCCGTTCCCCGAATGGGCGCGCTCGATCTGGGGCCCGGACGAGACCGCCGCGCGCGACTCCAGGGGCAATCGCATTCGCCCAATGCAGCTGCTGCGCAACTGCAACGTCAACACCATCGCGCCCACGGGCACGATCTCGATCATCGCCGGCTGCTCGTCGGGCATCGAGCCGCTCTTCGCCGTCGCGTTCATGCGCAATCAGGCGGGTGTGCTGATGCCGGATGTGAACGAGGACTTCGTCGCGACTGCGAAGAAGGAAGGCTGGTACTCCGAAGAGCTGATGGAGAAGATCGCGAAGGAAGGACACATCCACTTCGACGAAGTGCCGAAGCAGTGGCAGCACGTCTTCGTCACGGCGCACGACATCACTCCCGAGTGGCACGTCCGCATGCAGGCCGCCTTCCAGGAGAATTGCGATTCCGCCATCTCCAAGACGACCAACTTCCCGCACGCCGCCACGGTGGATGATGTGCGAGCGATCTACGAGCTCGCTTACACGCTCAAGTGCAAGGGAGTCACCGTCTATCGCGATGGATCGCGCGACAATCAGGTTCTATCGACTGGCGCCACGGTGCAGGCGAAGGCCGAGCGTGAAGGCAAAGCCGACGCCCGCGCCGAAAGAGGCGAGCTGCACGGCACCATCGCCGAGCTGGAAGCGGAGAACGCAAGATTGAAGGAAGCGCTGTTCGATGCGGAGGCGGAGAATCTTCAGCGCCGCGCCAAGCGCTCACGGCCTGACACCCTTCGCGGAATCACCACGCGCATCGAGACTCCGCTCGGGACGATGTTCCTCAACATCACCGAGGACGATCGCGGCCAGCCGTTCGAGGTGTTCATCAACCTCGGCAAGGCCGGCGGCGCCGCGATGGCTGACGCCGAGGCAATGGGACGTCTCATTTCGCTGGCGCTGAGATCGGGAATCCCGATTCGCGAGGTGCACCGCCAGCTGCGCGGAATCGCGTCGGACAAGGCGATCGGACTCGGGCCGAACAAGGTACTGTCCGTTCCAGACGCAATAGGCATAGCGCTCGAGAAGTGGATGCGCGAGAAGCAGGGAGTCCAACAGGATCTTCTCGGCGTCGGACCGACGCCCATTTCACCGATCGAAGTTGCGCAGCCCCGGCCTTCGACGACCGCGAATTCCGGCGAGAGTGGACAGGCGCAATACGGGTTCGATGCTGTGAACCGCAGCGAGTCATTTATCGGAACGTGTCCTGATTGCGGATCGTCGCTCGAGTTCGCGGAAGGATGCGCGAAATGTCACGTGTGCGGATTCTCCGAGTGCGGGTGAGCTAAAACATCGCGAACCGAAGAAAACGCCGAGTGCAATTGCTCGGCGTTTTTCATTTGGTTGTTTGCCGTCGATGTCTCTACCGGACCCCGCCGAACCACCGCGTACGCTTGATCCCCTTCTCCACGAGATCGGGCGGGCCGTACTCCTTCCCGCGCTTCCACATGAAATCCATCTCTTCGTTCACGGCGGCGAGAGCGAAGCGGGACTCCTTGATCAACAGAAACGCGGCGTAGAGCAAAAGGCCGGCACCGCAAAGTCCCAGCACGATTGGAACCAGCGCAAACTCGGGGCTCGTGATCGCAACGAGGCCGATCGCCACGCTCGTCCCCACGAAAAATCCGAGGGCGGCATACAGGCGCGACAACGCGCGTTGCAACAGCCGCGATCGCGTCGTAACGAAATCCAGCTGGGTGAAGAGCATCCGACGCTCCTCTTCGCGACCGTCGGCTCGCTGGTCATTGGCACGTGGAATCAGCGCGGTGGAAATCTCGCGCGTCCTGTTCACGGCTTTGCTCAGTCGATCCGATGTGGCCAGGATGAGCGATCCGCACGCGGAGATGAGCACGGCGGGCGTGATCATCGCGGAGAGAACTGAGGTCGCTTCCGGGAGACTGGTCATCGCCAATGAAAGCTAGTGAATGATACGATACAGACCGAATGAATCAGCGTACCGATGATTCCCCCACGTAGCCTGGTAGAGAACACGCACAAAGCGGTGAACTCGGTAGAAACCACTACAATAAAATGAACGGTTCTAGAGGGTAACACCGGTTACCTCGGAGCGCTCCACAGGTCACTTCTTTAGGCGCATCATCACGCACGTCCGGAGGAGCATTTGCACCGTTTACACGGCTGGAAGTCACTCTCGCGGAGACTTCCTCTACTCATCAGTGGACTTCTCATCGCCGCGCTAGCGGCATTCGCGTTTGTAGGATATCGGCAGCTGACCAGCGCGCTCACCGCGGCGGCGAAAGCTCGCGTAGAAAGTGCCTCGCGCGTATTGGCGCGGACCTTCGAGGCCTCAGTCGTTCCGATCCGCGCAGAGCTCAATCGAACGGTCTCCGACTCGACCGTCCACCGGTTATACCTCGCGAACAACACGCGTACCCGTGCCGCCGCCGAGCGGTCAATTGCGGACAGGCTCTCAAAGAACGTCCAGGTTATCGGAGTTGAGCTGCGCGATAAGGACGGCAAGCGTCTGTTGTGGGTCGATGGCGCTGCCGCCGCGAAGGCTGCTCGATTGCGCGACGGGCACGTCGAATCCGCTCCGCCCAAGGGCTTGGTCGCGGGGCCGATAGTCACCGATCGCGGGACGCTGTTCTACGAGCTCGAAGTCCCGATTATGGGTTCGCGGAGCGACACGATCGGAACTGCGGCGCAGTTCAGGCAGCTCTCATCGGCGCAGGCAACGCAGCTGATCGGTGAATTGATCGGTTCTGACGTGACTCTTCTCTTCGGAAATGGAACCGGAGGTTGGAGCGATCTTTCGAAAATGGTCCCTGGTCCCTCGGTAGCCGCAAAGGGACCCTCGGTGATTGCGTACAGGGCGCAAGATGGCAGCGACCGACTGGGAGCGTGGACAGGCATGAAAAGCACGCCCTGGTTAGTGTGGGTGGATGTTCGCAAGAGCGCGATACTCGCACCCGCGCGTCGCTTCCTCGGCGGCATGGCATTGGCCGGACTTCTGATTCTGATAGTCGGGGCATTGGGAGCGTGGCTCATCAGCCGCCAGATTACCGCGCCGCTGCGCGAAATCGCCCTCGCCGCCAACGGCATCTCCGAAGGTGATTACTCTCGTCGCGCTACTGTATCGCGGCAGGACGAGATGGGTTTCCTGGCTGACGCGTTCAACGGGATGGCGAACCAGATTGACGACTCCCATCGTGAGTTGGAAGGCCGCGTCACGGCACGGACGAGTGAGCTTCAGACGGCGCTCGGCGAGCTGAAAGAAACGCAGGAATCTCTGGTCCGAAAGGAAAAGCTCGCGATGCTGGGCCTGCTTGCTGGTGGCGTTGGCCACGAGCTGAGGAATCCGCTCGGAGTCATGACGAACGCCGTCTATTACCTCGGCGCCGTGCTCAAGAAAGCGCCGGCCGAGATCTCGGAGTACCTGGGCATCCTCCGAACGCAAATCAGCCTGGCTGAAAAAATCGTCGGGGACCTGCTCGACTTTGCGCGAATCAAACCGCCGCAATTCGAGGTCGTGTCGGTCAAGCAAGTGGTTGACGAGCAACTGGCGCGCGCTGGCTCTCTGGACGGTGTCAGTGTCAAGCATGATTTCCCCTCCGACCTTCCCCGAATACGCGTCGATCGAGTTCAAGTCGGACAGGTCGTGCTGAACCTCATTACGAATGCGTTGCAGGCAATGAATGGCAACGCAACTCTCACCTTCCGCGGTCGTCGTGCAGCGGACGGATTCGTCCAGCTCGACGTGATCGATACTGGGAGCGGGATAACGCCGGAGCAGATGGGAAAACTTTTCGAGCCACTTTTTACGACGAAAGCTCGCGGCATCGGTCTGGGGCTCGCCGTTTCTCGAAGCCTCGTACACGCTAATGGAGGAACGATCTCGGCGGAAAGCTCTGCCGGGACGGGCACGACGATGTCCGTCTCACTGCCGATAGCCAACGCGAGCACCGCCTGATGCGCCGCATACTGATCGTCGACGACGAAAAGCAGATGGTAAGAACTCTTGGTGACATCGTCCGCCTGAACGGATGGGAGGCAGACGGCGCCTACAGCGGCGAGGCAGCGGTCGACGCCGTGCGCAAGCGGGACTATTCAGTCGTGCTGATGGATGTCCGCATGGCAGGGATCACCGGCGTCGAAGCGCTCAAGGCGATGAAGGCGATTCGCCCCGCGATCCGCGTGATCCTGATGACGGCATATACGGCAACTGAGATCCTCGCGGAAGCGGAGCGGGAGGGAGCGTTGCGGATTCTTTCGAAACCGGTCGCGCTCGCGGGCCTTCTCGAGGTCCTGGAGCAAGCGACGAAGGAATCGCGTTGCGTTCTGATTGTGGACGATGATGCCGCATTTCTGATGACACTGCGCAAGCTACTCGAGCAAAACGGTTACGGGACTCTCACGGCGGGAACTCTGGATGAAGCTTTGGAAATGCTCGAAAGCGGATTCCCGACGGCGGTAGTTCTGGATCTGCGCCTCGACGGCATTACCGCGCCGGAGACGGTGCTCGCGATCAAGCGTGTCAGCCCTTCGGTGGCACTCATCCTGTGCAGCGGACATCCGGCTGAGCTCGACGGGGTGGTGTCATCCATGTCTCCGCGCCTCATCCAGGCAAGTCTGCACAAGCCTTTTGCGCCAGACGCGCTTCTGAACATTCTGAATGAAGTCTTTGCAGCCTGAGTCACTGAAGGTTCTCGTTGTCGATGACGACGCGCAGATGCTCAGGACGATCACAGACATCCTGCGCCTGCGCGGCTATTCGACTCTGATCGCTGCGACAGGTCGCGAAGCGCTCAAGATTACGCGCGACATGAAGGAAGCGCCCGCAGTGGCGCTCGTGGATCTCAAGCTCCCTGACATGGACGGTATCGAGCTGATCGGGCGTCTGCGTGAGATCGCCGAGCTGACAGAGGTCGTCATACTGACCGGCAACGCATCCGTTGACAGTGCCGTGCGTGCATTACGTGAAAACAGCAACGACTATCTTGTCAAACCCGTTCAACCGGAACAACTCGTTGGGACGATCGAGCGTGCCGGCGAGCGCTGGCAGCGCCGCCGAGCGGAGCTGGCAATGCGCGAGAGCCAGGGACGTCTCCGTCTGATTTTCGATCACGTGAGTGATGCGCTCTTCATCGCCGACGACTCCGGCACGATCATCGACGCCAATCCGGCTGCCTGCGCGCTGAGCGGCAAAGCGCTCGAGAAACTCCGGTCGCTCAACATGAGGGAGGTCCTTCCGGAAGGCGGCTCGGATCCACGAGCTCACTTGGCGCGAGGAGAGCCGGAACTCTTGCGCCTGCGTCAGAGCAACGGGAGAGTGCTCGACGTGCGCTCGGCGGCGTTCGCGCCGGGAGTTCTCGTCTACACGGTTCGGGATTTGACCCGTCAACGAGAGCTCGAGGATCAGCTCGCTCAGGCTCAAAAAATGGAAGCAGTCGGTCAGCTCGCAGGTGGCGTCGCACACGATTTCAACAATTTGCTGACGGTGATCATGAGCTACAGCTCCTTGCTGTTGGCGGACGCAGGGACCGATCTGGCGGTCAGGGGCGACATTCAGGAAATAAGCGACGCCGCTGGACGGGCCGCGGCCCTCACGCGCCAGCTGCTCGCGTTCAGCAGGAAACAGGTTCTGCAGCTGCGTGCGGTGAATGTCAACGCAGTCGTGACCGACGTGGAGAAGATGCTTCGCCGCCTCATTGGTGAAGACATCTCGCTCACGACACATCTCGACTCCAACCTCGCTCTGATCAACGCCGATCCAGGTCAGCTGGAGCAGGTGCTGATCAACCTCGCGGTCAACGCCCGGGACGCCATGCCCAGCGGCGGCGCCCTTACGATCTCGACTGACAACGCCGAGCTCTCCGACGAGCACGGCGAACGCCATCTGGGTGCTGCTCCGGGTCGATACGTCATGGTCGCGGTGACGGACACGGGTAGCGGAATGACGAAGGAGGTCAAGCAGCGCCTCTTCGAGCCCTTTTACACCACCAAGGGACTAGGCCAGGGAACCGGACTCGGCCTTGCGACGGTGCACGGCATCGTGAAGCAATCTGGCGGTGATATCTACGTCTATTCCGAGCCGGGTTATGGCACGACCTTCAAGGTTTATTTCCCGTGCCTGACGAAAGTCGCGGATATGGTGCTGACCACCACCGAGTACCGTGCGGTCGCACCGCGTGGGTCCGAGACGCTTTTGCTGGCCGAGGACGACGATGCCCTTCGCACCCTCGGGGCGCGCGTGCTTGTGGCACTCGGGTACAAGGTCCTCGTCGCCCGAACCGGCAGGGAAGCTCTGCGAATCGTCGCGGACCATCAGGGGCCGATCGATCTAATCGCGACTGACGTGGTGATGCCCGAGATGAACGGCAGCCAGCTGGTCGAGAAGGTCCTGGAGGCGCGCCCCGATATACGGGTCCTCTTCATGTCGGGCTACACCGACGATGAGGTGATGCGAAGAGGTGTGATCGACGGGCAAACGGCGTTCCTGCAGAAGCCATTTACGCCCGACTTGCTCGCGCACAAGGTAAGGGAAGTGCTGAACATGACCGCACCGGTGAACGGCTCCATCTAGATAGATTTCCCGTTCTTGGACCGACAAGTCTTGCGTTCCAGCGGGTCGGTCGCACCTTTTTAGTCAACTCCCACGAGAACCAATCAATGGATGACAAGAAGATCGCAGCGCTGGCGAAGAAGAACGCCGCCAAGGCGGCCAAGTCGAGCGGTCGGAAAGGGTTTGGAAAGAAGTACGACAAGAATCTCGCAGATCTCCCGACCGACGAGGCCACGCTGAAGGAGCGTCAGGAGCACGAGCGCTTTTTTAAGGAGATGCGCAAGAGGGAATTCTAATGTTGACGAGATTCGTAATACTTGGCGCGCTCGTTGTGGGTGCCGCCGATTTGCCCGCCCAATCGCAACCCGCGCCGGCGACCCAGCCGGCTCCGGCCCAGCCTGCTCAGCCACCACGAATTCCCAGGGCTACCGCTAGCACCCGCGCCTCCGTCGCGGTGCTGATCGACAGCCGCTGGGGGGAGGGTGGTTGGTTTGGTGCGCTGAATCTGGCGGGGCCCGCCAAAATCGCCATCGACTACGGCCAGCCCCATGCGCGCGGCCGCAACGTAGTTGGAATGGCCGGTGTCATGCCGTGGGACAGCGTGTGGCGCGCCGGCGCCAAC
>Ga0193751_1002678_pt1 | contig 10729 bp, 11 predicted proteins | sample L1c2metaG_FD_143050 | JGI IMG/M metagenome (GOLD analysis project Ga0193751, IMG submission 143050) | Soil microbial communities from a riparian zone of the East river system, Colorado, United States - L1c2 | ecosystem: Environmental > Terrestrial > Soil > Riparian zone | place: USA: East River...
GAGCCGGACTGGGACGAGCTCAAGAACGTCGTCACGGGGCACGGCCCGAAGACCGAGGAGCGGCTCGCCTTCCGCCGCCGCTTCCTCGAGCAGGAGCAGTGGGTGCGCGACGCGGTCCTGGCATGAGCGTAGGCTCGACGGAGCTCACAAAGGAGCGAAGGCGCCGGCTTTGCCGGCGCCGGGAGCGGGAACAGTGATCTACGAGGTGTTCAGGCAGGAGCGGCGGGGCCAGCCGTTCGAGCACGCCGGCTCGGTCGAGGCGCCGGACGCCGACTTCGCCGAGACGTGGGCGCGCGAGCAGTACGGCCGCCGCGGCGAGTCGGTGGCGCTCTGGCTCGTCCCGCGCGACGCGATTCGCGACGTCGAGGACTGGGCCGACGAGTTCGACCTCAAGTACCGCCGCGTGGACGGCTACTCGATCAAGGCACGCTTGAAGGAGGCGCGTGAACGAGCAGGCACTGCTGGGGATCGCTGACGACGAATTCATCGTCGGCTGGCGCGACTCCGAGTGGACGGGGATCGCGCCCATGCTCGAGGAGGACGTCGCCTTCTCCTCGATCGCGCAGAACGAGATCGGCCACGCACGCGCCGTCTACCAGCTGCTAGCCGACGACGCCGACGCGCTCGCCTTCGACCGCAAGCCGGAGGAGTACGCCTGCGCGCCGCTCGTCGAGCTCCAACTGCTCGACTGGGGGCACACGATCGCGCGCCGCTGGCTCTACGAGGTAGCCGACGAGATCCGGATCACCGCGCTAAAGGACGATCCCGACTCGGCCGTCGCCGGGCTCGCGGCGAAGATCGACCGCGAGGAGGCGTACCACCGCATGCACGCGGAGATGTGGCACGACCGGCTGCGCGACGAGCCGCGCTTCCGGACGGCCGTCGAGGAGCTATGGCCGTACGCGCTCGGCGTCCTGCCGCCGGAGCTGCGCGGCGAGCTCGTGCAGCGCGTCGGCCTCGCAGAGGTTGACGCCGCCGAGCGCGGGACGCACACCGACGCGCTTGCGCCGCTGTGGGAGGAGATGACGATCGTGCGGCGCTCGGCACCGGCGGGAACGCAGTGGTAGCGGTCGCCGAGCACCAGGTCTGGGCTGCGCTCGAGGAGATCCCGGACCCGGAGATCCCGGTCGTCTCGCTCGTCGACCTCGGCGTCATCCGTTCGGTCGATGTCCAGGACGGACACGTCCGGATCGAGTTCACGCCGACCTTCCTCGGCTGCCCCGCGCTCGAGGTGATGAAGCGGGCAATGGAGGAGAAGGTCGTGGAGCTCGGCGCCGAGCCTAAGGTCGAGGTGATCACCGACGACTCGTGGTCCACGGACCGCATCACGCCCGCTGGCCGCGAGAAGCTGCGCGAAGCCGGGTTCGCGCCACCCGCCCCGCGGGAAGCGACGGCTCCCAAGCTCGTCCAGCTGCAGGCGAAGGTCTTCCGCTGTCCCTACTGCGGCTCGACCGAGACGCGGCTCGAGAACATCTTCGGTCCGACGCCGTGCCGCTCGCTTCGCTACTGCGAGAGCTGTCGCCAGCCGTTCGAGCAGTTCAAGACGATCTGACCTCAGTCCCGCTCAGCGGCCGGCGCCGCGAGCGAGCACGCGGGCCAGTTGGACCTCCTTGGCATGCAAGAAAGTCCTGACCACCGCGGGGCCGGTGACCGAAAGCGTGATCTCGTTGCGTCCGGCCCCCAGCGCGACGAGGTCGATCTCGAGCGGCACCGGCCCGATCGCCGTGGTGACCTTGGCCACCAAGCGAAACGCGCGCGTGTAGGTCGCAACGTGAGGGAACGCGACCCGACGGAACGAGACGAGCTTCGCCTTCGACCCGAGCGACTTTTTGAAGCCTTGGCGCAGACACGGCAGCACTTGCGGCGCGAGGACGGTCCTCCGCCAGTCGCGACGCACCATCGCCGGCGTCCGCAAGACCTGCGCCTCGCTGTCGATCACGAAAGCCTGCTTGTGCCAGGTCGTCTCGGCCGCGCCGATCAGCACGAGGTCGGACTGCTTCGGTCGGTAGTTCGAGCAGGGCAGCGTCGAAGAGAGGTCCGGCTTCTTGAACCCACCGGACCAGCCGCGGCCCACATCCGCGCGGCGCAGCACCTCGGCCTTCGCGCGCGCCTTGCCGGCGGCCGTGAGGGCGATCTTCTCCTTGGTCGGGTTCCCAGCTGAGCCGGCCGCCACAGCGAGCAACGCGACGAGGGCGAACACCACGCACGACCCAACACCCCTCGACATCACACTCAGTCTAGGAGCAGGTCGCCGCAACGGGAACCCCCGCGCGTACGATCTCCGCGTGGCCGTCGAGATCTTCTACTGCCCTGTCTGAAGCGGCTACGACGAACGGGCCGCGAGTCTCGCGGCCGAGCTGAGGGAGCACGGATTCGACGCGGCCGCTCGCGAGGGCAAGAAGTCCCAGTACGACGTGATCGCCGAGGGCGAGCTCGTCTTCTCGAAACAGAGCGAGGGACGCTGGCCGGACGAGGGCGAAGTGCAGCGCCTCCTCAGCTCCCGCTGAAGCGCGCCTCCCTCTTCTCGCCGAACGCGGTGACGCCCTCGCGGAAGTCCGCCGTCTGCGCCGCCTCGGCCTGCGCCTCCGCCTCGCGCTCGAGCTGCTCCTCGAGCGTCGCGGTCGCCGCCTCGTCGTAGAGCCGCTTCGTCAGCGCGATCGCGCGCGTCGGCCCGGCGGCGAGCTCGGCGGCGCGCTCGGCCACCCGCGCCGCGAACGACTCCGCCTCCACCACGTCCGAGACGATCCCCCACGCATGCGCCTCCGCCGCCGCCAAGCGCCGGTTCGAGGTCATCCACTCGAACGCGCGCGCCGTCCCGAGCAGCCGCTGGAGGAAGAAGGTGCCGCCGGAGTCGGGGATCAGACCGATCCCGACGAAGCCGGGGACGAAGAAGGCCACGTCGGAGGCGAGCCGAATGTCGCACGCGCAGGCGAGCGAGAGGCCGGCGCCCGCGCAGACGCCGTTGACCGCCGCGAGCACGGGCTTCTCGAGCGAGCGGATTGCGCGAACGTTGACGTGATACGTCGCCCGCAACATCCCTGCGACGTCGCCCGCCTCACTGAACGCGGTCAGATCCTGCCCGGCAGAGAAGCCACGCCCCGCTCCGGTGATGACGACGGCACGCACCGCCGGATCGCGCGCCTTTTCGAGCGCCTCGTGCAGCTCCTCGTGGAGCGTCCGCGTGAACGCGTTCAGCTTCTCGGGGCGATTGAGCGTGATCGTCTGGACGGCGCCTTCGCGGCTGACCTCGACCTCGGCCACGGATTCGGACTATCCCAGCTCGAGAAACTCGACGGTCGGCTGTGGGAAGCCGCGCTTGTATCCGTCCTTGCCCGTGGCCATGAACTCGTCGCTCCGCACGGCGGCGTCGAAGGCGTCCTTGTCCGCAAACTCCCACTCGGCGTAGTACGCGTGCGCCGGCTCGCCCATCGGCGCGCCTGTCACCTTGCCATGCCGGAAGACGCCGTTCGGCACCTGTGCGCAGAGCTCCGCGTGCTCGGCGTACGCCTCGGCGTCCGGCTCATCCTCGAATAAAACGACGACGCGGTACATTCGCCTCCTCACAGGTCGACGACAGGGAGGAGCGTACGCCATGCCAGGAAAGCTCGTGCATGTCGAGATCGGGGCGGAGGACGCCGACCGCGCGCAGGGGTTCTGGAGCGGCGTTTTCGGCTGGGAGGTCGGGCCGCCGATGTCGCCCGAGATGGACTACCGCATGTTTCGCACGGGCGAGGACCAGGGCGGCGCGATCTCAGGCGCGGACAAGCCCGGCAACCTCCGCGTCTACTTCGACACCGACGACATCGACGGGACGCGCGCCAAGATCCAGGAGCTCGGCGGCCAGGCAGAGGACAAGATGCCGGTGCAGGGGTACGGCTGGTTCGCCGCATGCCACGACACCGAAGGGAACGCCTTCAGCCTCTGGCAGAGCGACGAGTCGGCCGCCTAGGTCGCCCGGCGATCGACGACACGTAGCGCCTTTCCTTCGCTGCGCGGGACGGCTCCGGGCGCGACGACCTCGACGCGCGCCGTCAGCCCGAGCGCGCTCTCGAGCTGCTCGCGCACCAGAGCTGGGTCGACGGTCCCCTCCACCTGAACGGTCAGCTCGTCGAGGTGCCCGGGGCGCTCGACGACGAGCTGGTAGTGCGGCGCGAGCTCGGGGATCGCGAGGAGCGCTCGCTCGATCTCGCTCGGGAACACGTTGACGCCGCGGATGATCAGCATGTCGTCGGTTCGTCCGAGGACCCGTGACATCCGCGCGAAGGTGCGGCCACACGCGCAGGGCTCGCGCGTAAGCGAGGCGAGGTCGCCGGTGCGGTAGCGCAGTAGCGGCAGCGCCTCCTTCGTCAGGGTCGTGAAGACGAGCTCGCCGACCACTCCGTCCGGCAGCGGCTCGCTCGACTCCGGGTCGACGACCTCGACAAGGAAGTGGTCCTCGTTCACGTGCGCGCCGTCGCGACCCTCGATGCACTCCGCCGAGACGCCCGGCCCCATCACCTCCGAGAGACCGTAGATGTCGAGCGCCGTCAGCTCGAGCGCGTGCTCGACCGCCTCGCGTAGCCCCTCCGTCCACGGCTCCGCGCCGAAGACGCCGGCGCGGAGTCGGAGGCGCCCGGGCTCGAAGACGTGGTCGGCGATCGCGAGCGCGTAGCTCGGCGTGCAGCAAAGGATCTCCGCGCCGAGGTCCTCGAGCAGCTGTGCATGACGCGGCGTGTTCCCGCCGGAGGCCGGAACTACGGTGCAGCCGAGGCGCTCCGCCCCGTAGTGGAGACCGAGGCCGCCCGTGAAGAGGCCGTAGCCGTACGCGACATGGACGACGGTGCCGGGACCGCCGCCGGCCGCGGCGAGGGCGCGCGCGCAGCAGTCCGCCCAGACGGCGAGATCTCCGCGGGTGTAGGCCACGATCGTCGCCTTGCCACGCGTGCCGGAGGAGGCGTGGATGCGGACGCACTCCTCGAGCGGCACCTGCAGAAGGCCGAAGGGATACGCGTCGCGCAGCTCCGACTTGACGCGGAACGGCAGCTCCGGCAGGGCCTCCGGCTCGACGCCGAACCGCTCCCGCAGCCGCTCGCCCTGGAGCCGCTCGAGCTCCGGCCGCGGCAACGTCTCCAGCTCCGGCTGGAAGATCGGCACGCCGTGGATTATTCTCTCTGGGCAAGCGCCCAACGGATCAACCCGAGGAGGCTCGGCGTGCGCGGAGCGTTCATGTCCATCGAGAAGGCCGCAATGACCTACTTGGAGGGTATGACCGTTGCTTCGCAGAACACTGAACCTTGGGATCCTGGCGCATGTAGACGCCGGTAAGACAACTCTCACCGAACGGCTCCTGTACGCCGCCGGGGTCATCGACGCGATCGGCAGCGTCGACAAGGGCACGACCCAGACCGACTCGCTCGCGCTCGAGCAGCGGCGTGGAATCACGATCAAGTCGGCCGTCGTCTCGTTCCCGATCGACGGCGTCACCGTGAACCTGATCGACACGCCCGGTCACCCGGACTTCATCGCCGAGGTGGAGCGGGTGCTCAGCGTACTCGACGGCTCAGTGGTCGTGATCTCAGCGGTAGAAGGAGTACAGCCGCAGACACGGATCCTGATGCGCGCGCTCGAGCGGCTGGAGGTACCCACGCTGCTGTTCGTGAACAAGATCGACCGGGGCGGAGCCGATCCGGAACGCGTGCTCGACGAGATCGAACAGCGCCTGACGCCGGCGGTCGTGCCGATGGGCTCGGCGGCCGGGCTCGGCACGCGCGCCGCGACGTTCGCGCCGTTCGGGCCGGCCGACGACGATCTCGCCGAACGCTCGCGGGTCGGCAAGCTGCATCCCGTCTTCTTCGGCTCGGCGCTCACCGGAGCCGGCGTGGAGGAGGTAATGGGCGGGATTGCGCGGCTGCTGCCGGCTCGCGCGCGCGACGGGGACGGACCGCTGTCGGCCCGCGTCTTCAAGATCGAGCGCGGGCCCGCCGGGGACCGGATCGCCTACACCCGCGTCTTCTCCGGGACGGTGAAGGTGCGCGACCGGTTCGACGCCGGCAAGGTGACCGCGATCCGGGTCTTCTCCGACGGCGATGCCGTGCAGTCGGACGCGGTGCGAGCGGGCGAGATCGCGAAGCTCTTGGGCCTGGCCGAGATCCAGATCGGCGACTGGCTCGGCGCACCGCGGGGCGGCGTCGAGCATCACTTCGCCCCGCCGACGTTCGAGTCGGTCGTGGCCCCCACCGATCCCGCCGACGGCCAGCGCCTGCGCGTCGCGCTCGGCCAGCTGGCCGAGCAGGATCCGTTGATCGACGTTCGCCAGGACGACACGCGCGGCGAGATCTCGGTCTCGCTCTACGGCGAGGTGCAGCGAGAGGTGATCGAGTCGACGCTCGCCGACGACTACGGCCTCACGGTCGAGTTCCGCGAAACGACCACGATCTGCGTCGAGCGGCCAACGCGGACCGGCGAGGCGGTCGAGCTGCTCAACACGCCGACGAACCCCTTCCACGCCGACCTCGGGCTGCGTGTCGAGCCGACGGCGCCGGGCTCCGGAGTCGAGGTGCGCGTCGAGAGCGACCTCGACCCGCGCGATGCGCCGCTCTACGTCTTCAAGACCTTCGGGAGCTTCGTCGAGCACATGGACGAGTACGTGCGTATCGCACTCGAGCAGGGCCTGTTCGGCTGGCAGGTCACCGATTGTGTGGTGACTGTGACGAAGATTGGCTACAGCCTCGCCGACGGGCCGCCGTCGCGACGCGGTCCCATGCCCACCGCACGCGACCTCCAGAAGCTGACGCCCGTCGTGCTCATGCAGGCGCTCGAGCGGGGCGGGACAGCCATCTGCGAGCCGGTCTTCCGGGCCAGCGTCGAGGTGCCTACCGAGGCGATCGGCCCGATGCTCGCCGCACTGGGCCGGCTGGGCGCCGGAGCCGGCACGCCGTCGCCCCGGGGAGAACTCTCGGTGCTGGAGACGGTGCTGCCGGCTTCACGCCTCCAGGAACTTCGGCGGCAGCTACCCGGCTTGACGGGTGGAGAGGGCGTCCTCGAGTCCGAGTTCGCGGGCTACGAGCCCGTGACCAGCGATCCGCCGATCCGCAAGCGGACGACACCGAAATGACGAGAATGCACGAGGACGAGCTCGAGCTCGACGAGGCGCTCGTGCGACGACTCCTCGCCGAGCAGTTCCCGGACTGGAGTGAGGTGCCGGTGCGGCGGATCGAGCCGAGCGGCACGGTCAACGCGATCTTCCGCCTCGGCGATGAGCTCTCGGTGCGGCTGCCGCGCCGCGACGGCCCGACCGAGCCGGGCAGCGCCGAGCTCGAGTGGCTGCCGAGGCTCGCGCCGCCGCTCCCCGTCGAGATTCCCGTGCCGGTCGCGCAGGGGCGTCCAAGCGAGAGCTATCCCTGGTTCTGGGAGATCCATACCTGGGTCGAGGGCGAGACGGTGCCGGTCGAGGAGATCGACGCCATCCAGGCGGCGCGCGATCTCGCCGCGCTGGTGCGCGAGCCGACCGGCGCGCCACCGCCGGGACGAGGTGTCTCGCTCGCGGAGCGCGACCCGAGCTTCCGCTACTGGCGGGAGCGGTTCCACGGAGACCCGCGCGTGACGGAGGAGTGGGAGCGGGCACTCGCCGCGCCGCCGTGGGACGGGCCGTCACGCGACCTGGGAGCGGGCGCGCGGCTGGGCCGTCTCTCAGGCCGTCGCCGCCCTCGCCTACTAGACGCCCGCGAACAACCCGAGCCTCTACTACGAGGCCGAGACCTGGCTCGCGCTCGTGCTCTCGGAGCGCGGGTAGCGTTCGGCCGTGTCCGGGAGCGCACTAGCGTCGGCACTGGCGGTGGCCGCCGGCCTGGCCGGGTCCATCCAGGTGGCGTTGATGTCCCGGCTCGGCGAGCGCATCGGCGTGGTCGAGGCGCTCGCGTTCTCGACGGCGTTGACCGCGGGGATCGCGTTCCTGATCCTCGTTCTCGCGCGGGCGAGCGTGGCCGGATTCGGGCGCGCCGTCCACCAGCCGTGGTGGATGCTGCTGGGCGGCGTGATGGGGCTCGTGATCGTGTTCACGATCACCTACGCCGGCCCGCGCATCGGCGTCGCCGCGACGGTGGGGATCCTCATCGCCGGACAGCTCGCCATGGGCGCGGCGATCGACCGCTGGGGCCTGTTCGGCTCGGAACGGATCGCGCTCCACTGGCCGCGGCTGCTGGGGATCGCGCTGCTCGCCGCCGGCGCGGCGCTCTCCCTCAAGAAGTAGCGACCTGCTCGATCAGGTCGGCGGCGAGAATCGTTCCGGGCCGCCGCCGGAGGCGATCGCCAGCCGCCGTGCAGCGCGCGCGCATCGCCTCGTCCGCGAGTACCTGGTCGAGCGCGGCGGCGAGCTCTCCGTCGGCGAATTCGTACGTCGGCAGTCGCACGCCGTAGCCGGTCTCGTGGACGCGCTGGGCGTTGTCGTGCTGGTCCCAGAAGATCGGGAGAAGGAGCATCGGCTTGCCGAACCACATGCACTCGGTCGTCGTGTTGTTGCCGCCGTGCGTGATCACCGCGTCGACGTGCGGCAGAACCGAGGTCTGCGGCAGGAACTCCTCGCCGGCCATGTTCTCCGCGAGCTCATAGTCGGCGTGCTGCGGCCCCCTGCTCACGACGTACCGGTGCGGAGTCTCGGCGAACTCGCCGACGAGCCGCTTCATCAGGTCGACGTCGGCGGAGCCGAGAGAGCCGAGGCTGAGGTAGACGAGCGTGCGACCATCCGACTCCGGCGGCAACCACGGCGCGTCGGTCGCGCGCACGCTCGTCTCGAGGTTGCGCCAGCGCGCCCCGAGTGGCCGACTGCGTGAGTAGTCGAGCTCGGCGGGGTAGAGCGTCAGGTTCAGCCAGGGCGACTCGTGGATCAGCTCGAGCTCAGGCAGCGGCGGCGCGCCGCGGTCGACGCAGAAGGCCGAGAAGGATTCCTGCAGCTCGCCGACCTGCCGCGCGAACTCATCGCGGAACTCGGCCCAGCCGGAGCGGTCGTCTGACGGCAGCCCCGAGAACGGCGGCGGGAGCTCGGGATCCTTCACCTCGAGCGGGTTGCAGGAAACGATCCGCACCCACGGCCGCCCGCTGGCGAGTATCGCGGGGAAGCCGACGACGTTGTCCTCGACCACGACATCCGGCTCGACCTCCGCGAGGATCTCGCCGAGCCGCTCGTCCACGTAGCGCGCTCCGTCGACGAGCGCCTGCCAGGTCGGCGCGATGAACTCCCCGAGCTGCTCGAACGTGCTCTTGCGGAAGACGGGCGCCGTGTCGCGGACGAAGTCCTTCCAGAACTGGCCAGGCTCCTCGGGCTGCTCCGGCCGCGGCGCGAGGCGCATCAACCGCTCCTCGAACCCCTTCGCCTCGAGCGTCCCCGCGAACGACTCCTCCACGACGAAGACGACGCGATGGCCGCGGCGGCGCAGCACATCGCCGATGCCGACGCAGTTGTTCGTCGGCCCGAACGCCCCCTCGGGGAAGAAGACGATCGTCCGGCCGGTGGTGCTCAGAGACCGAACGGATTGAAGGGCTTTGGGCTCGTGGAGAAGAGCACGCCCTTCGTCTCGAGATAGAGGTCGAGCGCGTCGATGGAGAGCTCCCGGCCGAACCCCGACTGCTTGTAGCCGCCAAACGGGATCCCGGGGAAGGCGGTGAACGGCATGTTGATCCCGACCATGCCCGACTTGATCGCCCGGGCGACTCGGTGGCCGCGCGCGGGGTCGCCGGTCCAGACGGTCGCGAAGAGGCCGTACCTGACGTCGTTTGCGATCCGGATCGCGTCCTTCTCGTCCTCGAACGGGATGGCCGTCACGACCGGGCCGAAGATCTCCTCCTGCGCGACGACCATCGAGCTCTCGACGCCCGCGAGCACGGTCGGCTGGTAGAAGGCGCCCGCGCTGTCGCCGGGCTCCCCGCCGAGCACGACCTCCGCTCCCTCCTCGCGTCCCGTGTCGACGTACCCCTGCACGCGGTCGCGATGAGCGGTCGAGATGAGCGAGCCGACCTGCGTCTCGGGGTCCAGCGGATCGCCGACCTTGAGCTGCTTCGCCGCGTCGGCGAAGCGGGAGACGAAGTCTTCGTAGATCGATGCCTCGACGAGCACGCGCGAGCGCGCCTCGCAGCTCTGGCCCGCGGCGTAGTAGATCGACCAGACCGAGCTCGGGATCGCATCGTCGAGGTTCGCGTCGGCGAAGACGAGAGCCGGGCTCTTCCCGCCGAGCTCGAGGCTGAGGCGCTTGATCGGGTCCGAGGCGAGCCGCATGATCTCGCTCCCCGTCCTGGTCGAGCCGGTGAAGGCGACCTTGTCGACGCCCGGTTGCTTGACGAGGTACGCGCCGGTCGTGGGGCCGTCGCCAGGGACGATGTTGATCGCGCCGGCGGGGAAGCCGACCTCCGCCGCGAGCTCGGCGACCCGCAGGACGCTGAGCGGCGTAAGCGGGTCCGGCTTGAGGACGACGGCGCAGCCAGCGGCGAGCGCGGGCGAGAGCTTCCAGACCGACATGAGGAGCGGGTAGTTCCAGGGCACGATCTGCGCGCAGACACCGACCGGCTCCTTCAGCGTGTAGCTGAGGAGCGAGCCGCCGATGGGATTTGAGCGGCCGGCGATCGAGCCGACGACGGAGGCAAAGAAGCGGAAGTTCTCGACCGCGCCGATCAGCTCGGCCTTGACAGACGAGATCGCCTTGCCGACGTTGCGCGCCTCGAGCTCCGCGAGCTCCTTCCGGTTCGCCAGGATCGCGTCGGC
>Ga0193751_1002679_pt1 | contig 10729 bp, 15 predicted proteins | sample L1c2metaG_FD_143050 | JGI IMG/M metagenome (GOLD analysis project Ga0193751, IMG submission 143050) | Soil microbial communities from a riparian zone of the East river system, Colorado, United States - L1c2 | ecosystem: Environmental > Terrestrial > Soil > Riparian zone | place: USA: East River...
GCCCGCCATATGAGCGTGACGGGCGGATAGTCGACTGGCTTCCGCGGGAATTCAAACTCACTCCCCCATCGCCCGAAGCACCGCGGGCTCGGCTGGAATTCGGTGAAACGAAACTTAAGGCATTCCTCAGCGGGGGAGGACAGCCGAGCTGAAGGGACACGGGCAAGCCGCTCCGAGCGGCTCCAAAACTAAAGCTTGAGACCGGCGCGTTCGATGAGGACGTCAGAGCGGCTGATCTTCTTCAGGAATACGGGGCGAAAATCTCGACGCTCACACCATTCATGATCAGATGGCCGCTCTGAGCGCTCACTGGCCCGCGTGGACAGCAATTCATTCAGCTCCCGAATTGTTCGGTCACGCTCGACAAAACCTTCGTGCAGCTGGCGTTGCTGGCGCTCCACCTTTGCCGCGAGCACCGCGTTGTCCGCCTCCAGTTGTTGCAGTCGTCTGCCCCAACAAGGTGGGAGAGCATGTGCACGTCAGCGAAGATCCGCGTGACGATATCTTGGGTCGCCGCCGGATGCGTAAGGATGTCACCTTGTTTACTTAAGCAGACCGGCGGCTTGCTTGACGCGCGCGTTGCGCCTTTCGGAGCCTGCACGAACGGAACCACGCATCTCGTCGCAAGTTGATTTGACGCGAATCCCCATGCGGTGGTAGCATACACTAACCCATATCGATGTCCTGGTCCGAGCGAGAGGAGGCCCCTTCATGTGCGACTACAGTCTGCATCACGTCGCGTCGCGGCCCGCCAAGGTTAGGGACAAGCTGGTTACGACGGAACTTGCGAGATCAAGCACTCGTGGCTTTGCCGCTGTTGGGGAGCGCGGTGCCAAGCTCGTAATTCATGACAGTCCACCCAAGGTGGCGGTCTGCCTGCTGCCCGGAACGGAACTGGCCTTCGACGACGATGTCCGGTACGACCGCGCCTTCAGCCTTTTTGGCAAGGCCCGTGTGAATCACAAGGTTGCGCGCTTTCGGCAGATCGATATGAACGATCCGCACGTTCAGCACGATGCGTTGGAATTCCCAAATGGGCAAGTTCTGAAGGTTACGCAGCTGGTCGCTGGCCAAACCGCTACGGTGCTGCAATTGCCGGTCGCGACAGAGCACCCCGAGCATATTGAAACTGGATACGTTGCCCGCTCATCCGACTCGCGCGTCGCCTTGAACCGGGGAACGGCGTCGATCCTGATGCCGAATCAGGGCGCGGTGATGTTGTGGCAGGCCTTCCGCAGCACGGCCATCAGACTCTCGATCGCGTTGGTGCAGTCTTTCCGCCGTTTGACGGCTCACAAGCAGCATCCGATTCTGGGTGTCGATGCCGAAAGGATCGAGGCGAGCTTCAAGAAGGACGTGCTCGCGGTGACGCTGCCGAAGAAGCCCGCGGCACAGAAGCCGGAGAAGAAGATCGAGGTCAAGGCTGCTGCTTAGTCGGCCGTTAAGAAGCCGGATTGAGCGGTACCAGCGACCGAAGTGGCCATCGGTCAGAACAGGTCGCGGAAGTCTGCACAGTGCGATAGGTGGAGTTTCTGCCTGACTGCGGGCACGGTTTGGTCTGCAGAAGTGAAAAATATTTTTTGCCAGGGATATCTTTCGTCGACTTTTTACATACGCGAGCGATTGGTGAGCCGGCGCACTGGAACAATCAATCAAATTCGTGCCTTCCTCTTGGAGCGCGGCGTCGCTGTTCGGCACGGTCTTCGATTCTTGCGCGCCGAGTTACCTCGCATCCTTGCCATGCCGACCATGTGCTGTCGCCCGGCATAGTGCGGATCATCCAGGGATTAGCCGAAGACTGGCACCGGCTCGATGAGTGGATCGACCACGTGTCGGACGAGATCGCAGCGCTTGCGCGGCAGGATGCTGGGTGCGAGCGGCAATGCGTTCTCGAAAGGCCGCGACTTCGCCGGCCGGCTAGGCGACCGCTTCCAAAATTTGAATCATGGGGACCGCTCGAAAAATGCTGCAGTCTCCGGGAACTCCGATTAGCGTGCGCTGCGCCATTCGCTCGCCTGCACCAACGGAATCGAAAACATGCTGGGGACGGTGCATCGTGTCTGTTGCAATGTGAAGCGCTGACGCAATGCCGTCATGGCGCTCGGCGGCTGCCGGCATGATGGAGGCAAGCAAGCGCTTTCGTCGATTGAAAGCTTGTAAGCACCTGCCAGTCCTCAGAGCGGGCTCGTCGCTCACGCCACCAAACATCTCGTGGCAAATGAAGTTGAAGCGAACGCCGATGCCACATAGTATGTTCCACGGCAATGCCTGCTTCGCCTAATCAACAAAATCTGGGACATTGCCTTAGAATGCACGCGCTACTGAGAGCCATCGGAGTTCTCGCTTTGATAGCGGGACTTGGCTTTATGGGAAACGGCTTCCGCTTTTTCGCCTTTCCAGGCGAGCGCTTCATGATGGTGTATTACGGTGCCGGCATGGCCGTGGTCGGGCTTTTGCTTATAATCTTCTCACGACCCTCCGACGAACCACGAGCTTAATCAGCTGATCGGCGTGCTCGACCGCGTGTTTATCTCGGCAACGCCATGGCGGAGGTGGTGACGACGCCAGTGCTGCGTTCCAAATTTTCAAGCCATCGGCACGCGCGCCGCGTCCGCTAGCTAGCTAAGTACAACCTGCCCATTGCAGTTTCCTCAGTTATCGATCTCCTCACCGGTCTCATTCGACCGCGCGCCTTCAATTTCGCGCGTGAGTAGCCCGGCGATCAACAGCCCAGCAACGAAAATGTCGGGGTTGACCGTTGAAACGTGAATACCTGACTGGTACATGCGATCCGCAACCGCCTCCATGAATGCCTGATCGCTGAGGTTTTGTTCACCCGAACTCGCCTCGCGCAGGCGGCGGACTGTATCGAGCGATGTTTCGGCCTCGATCAGCAGCCCATCGTTTGTACGGTATCGCATGGTTGTTCTCTCCTTAGGCGGATGCTTCTACTTCTGCGTTTCTAGAGCATGTTCCGCCCCGATCGAATCGGGGATTCTCATGGAGCGCAACCCGCCAAGCGGGTCGATATGGCCTCGACAAATACCCTTGAACGCTTCTAGAACTCTTCCACGATAGCTCCAACATTCAGGGGCGGCCGATAGCCGGACCCGATCGCCAATGGCCTATCCCGATAATCGCCCAGATATTGATTATCACGGCTATTTCACCGCGGCGCTGGCGCAGCTGCGGGCCGAGCGGCGCTATCGCGTATTCGCCGATCTGGAGCGCATCGCCGGGCGCTTTCCGCATGCGCTGTGGCATTCGCCGCAGGGGCCGAAAAGCGTCGTCATCTGGTGCTCCAACGACTATCTCGGCATGGGCCAGCATCCTAAAGTCCTCGGCGCCATGGTCGAGACCGCGACCAGAATGGGCACCGGCGCCGGCGGCACCCGCAATATCGCCGGCAACAATCATCCGCTGGTGGAGCTCGAGCGCGAGCTCGCCGACCTGCACCGCAAAGACGCCGCGCTGGTCTTCACGTCGGGATATGTCTCAAACGAAACCGGCATTTCGACGCTGGCGCGCTTGATGCCGAACTGCCTGATCCTGTCGGACGCGCTCAACCACAATTCCATGATCGAAGGCGTCCGCCAGGCGCATTGCGAGAAACAAATCTTCCGCCACAACGACACGGCGCATCTGGAGCAGCTGTTGGCGGTTGCCGATCCGCTCCGCCCGAAGCTCATCGTGTTCGAAAGCCTCTATTCCATGGACGGCGACGTCGCCCCAGTGGCGCGGATTTGCGATCTCGCCGCGCGTTATGGCGCGATGACCTATGTCGACGAGGTGCACGCGGTGGGCATGTACGGGGCGCGTGGCGCCGGCATTGCCGAACGCGACGGCGTCATGGACCGCATCGACGTTATCGAAGGCACGCTCGCCAAGGCGTTTGGCTGTCTCGGCGGCTATATTGCCGGCTCAAGCACGCTGATCGACGCAGTGCGCTCCTATGCGCCGGGATTTATTTTCACGACCGCCCTGCCGCCGTCGGTCTGCGCGGCGGCGACCGCGGCGATCCGGCATCTGAAAGTCTCGAATTGGGAGCGCGAACGCCATCAGGAGCGCGCGGCGCGCACCAAGGCGGTGCTGACCGCCGCCGCGTTGCCGGTGATGACGAGTCCGACGCATATCGTGCCGCTCTTCGTCGGCGATCCGGAGCGCTGCAAAGAAGCGACCGATCTTTTGCTAGCCGAGCACGGCATTTACATCCAGCCGATCAATTATCCGACGGTGCCGAAGGACAAGGAACGGCTGCGCATCACGCCGAGTCCTTATCACGACGACGGCTTGATTGATGCACTCGCAGAAGCCTTGGTCGACGTCTGGCAACGGCTGCGATTACCGTTCAAGGAACGCACGCTCGCGGCGGAGTGAATCTCGTCCTTGAGCTGCGGCCCATCGCGGTCCGGAGCATCTTGCTCCTTTTTAGCTATGCGCCGCGCGGCGACAGCGATCGCGAAGGTGACGACCAAAAACCGCGGCAGATGATGTGCCCCGACATAAACTGGATCGAGGCGCCAGCACCATCATCGTGTCCTGGGCGCCCGGTGCGGGTTACGAACTGTCGACACCTGAACTGCCGGACTGCCTGTCGTTCTCGAATATCTCAGTTGCCGCGACCTGCAAGAGACGGGCGACGTCAGCATATTGGAACGAGAAATGCGCTGCGCCCCCTTGCTGCTGCCCGCGTTGACGACCTCCTATGGCAATGCGAGGCACTAAGTGGCATACAACGATGCTCGCTCAGGCGTAGGTGGCTTTAATTTGGATGGAAATGTTGTCGTTATTTCTCATAATTGCCGGCGTCTTCGGCGCAGCCGGTATCGCTCTCGCGGCGGTTGGTGCACATACGGCTCCTAGCGCTGGGCTCGACAGCGCCGCCAACATCCTGTTGTTTCACGCGCTGGCAATCCTTGGAGGCACAGCTCTTTTGCTCCAAGGCATGCTATCTCGGCAGCTTGCCTTGATAGCTCTTGCAGCGTGGGCGTTGGGCACGATCCTATTTTCAGCCGATGTCGCATTGCGAGCTTTTGTGGGGCAACGACTTTTTCCTATGGCTGCGCCGACGGGAGGAATTATCTTGATTCTAGCCTGGCTAGTTTTGGCAGCTGCCGCAGTTGCTAAAGCATTTGATCACTCCGCGTAAGATAACTCTGTCGGCACATGCCTAGTGACTTTGACCACTTCTGCGGTCGATCTCGCTGGATGTCAGCAAGCGGGACCACTAAGCTAAGAGTAAGCTAAGGGGCCGTACGACCTTCAGGTTATGAGCCCGCTGCAAATTGTGGCAGGCACGGCACCCGCTCGAGCCACGCGCTTGTCGGTAATGGTGAGGCGCGCGCCGCCAGGCCCCTTGCCGCGCCCAGGCGTGCAAAGATCGACCCCGGCGTCGAACAGTTAGTTCTGGATGCGCGATAGCGTGGCATCGCCGGCCGTGTGCAGCCGCGCGACGCCGATCGCAACATTGACCTCGTCGTGCCATAGGCGGCGATCCGTAGATCGTATTTCTTGCGCCGCTCGCCGGTGCCAAGCGCAGTCGTGCCGTCGTCGCCGGCACGCGTATAGACCTTGTTGAGAACGACCATCGCCGCATTCTCTCTCTGTTATTTCGCCATGATCCAGACCGTGAACATGATAACGACAATGGCGATGAATTGCAGCAGCACGCGAAGCCGCATGAGCTTCTGCGATGTGTTGCCCGAGCCCCCGCGCATCATATTGATGAGGCCAAGGAGGAGCACGACCGCGACGGCGCCGATGGCGATCGGGACTGCAACGTGCGACATGAAATCGGCCATGCGGGCAGCCTTCATTTATCGACTATGACAACGTTACGAGGGAAATCGAACACTAGCCAAACATTTTTGAACAGCTTAGCGTTCGTGGCGATCTCCATTATTTGATCGCGCCACCCTGGCGATTGCCAAAACAACGAAACGACCCAGGCAACGAACATTCCCCCAAAAAACGGCAAGCGTGAGAGTGAGCCACATGATCTACCCCGTCAACTTTGCGCTCCGACGACTGCCAGATGCTGCGTTCGCCCTTAGGTTTTGCGCAGATTGTTCTGTCAGTCGGTAACCCCAACGGGTGTTTAACCCGCTCCAAACGCACCGCGGGGACCGGATTATACGGGACGCGACACATTGGAAACGGTGTTCCCGTCTCACGTTTTCTTGGCCGAGGGACGTGAGTAGTCCGGTCAGATGTTTCCGCGACGGCAGTTTCATCCCCTGCCCCGCGCGACAGCGACTCCGCGTTGACGTCTCGACGCCGGGAGGCCGCTCGTGGTGCGGCTCACGAGCGGGCCAGTTGCGAGCTGCATGATCAGCGCTGTAGACAGTTTTTCCCAACTCGCTATAAAGTTGTGGCGAGCGGAGCGCCGTCTGCCGCAATAAGGGCTCGACGCAGAGTAGCATCGGCCGAGGTTAAAAAACGTAGTGCCATTGGAGTCCAGAATTGTGGAAGCAAATGCGGGCTCTCTGACCTCTAACACGTCTTTTTATCATCTAGCTGGGACAGCAATTGTGGTGCTGATCGATGTATCTGCTGCAAATTGTTCTTGGCGCTTGCCCCGTGCTCCTGCTGCATCTGCGGCTATTGTGAACCAGTCATGAATAAGTCATCGCCAAAATCTGATGGTTCTTCCTTCCTCCTTTGCGAAGATGTGAGAGAGGAGGTCAATAACAAGCTCAGCATTATTGGCGTCTTTTCAAACGACGATATTGTCCTTCAAAAAGATATTCTAATTCCATCTCTCATGGCTGTATTGTTTGCTCGCGGGGGTGAGGGGCCTTGTGAGACGAGAGTTTCACTTACCGATCCCAAAGGTCAGACGGTGATTGAAAGTCCGAAACAAACGGTCGTCCTTGAGAAAAACAAAGTTCATCTTGCGGCGATTAGGGTCCTTGCTCCACATTTGATGGTTGGGCAATACACAATAAAATTTTTCTTCGATGACGTACCGATTCAACGTACCTTCGAAGTGAAGACGGCATAGGGATTGACGCCCCGCTTTGCGCCTGCGGGCCTCGTCTGTGCATTAAAGTTTTGTCTACGGGGTAGAGCAAGTTCGCCAAGTGACGCTTGATGGTAGCGGTCGTTTGTTCATTCACGATGGCGCTATCGGAGTTCTTCTGGATTTGCCGATCGCATCAACAGGCGGGACCTAACCTAGGGTTAGCCGTGCAATCGCCATGTATGCAACGAACGCACTCGCACAGTTGGACAATCCATCCTGTACTCGTTGAATTGCCCGACGCACGTCAGGTAACAGTGGATCTTCGTCTCCATAATATATTTCGAGCAACTCGTCGCATTCCCTAGACGCTTCCGCCATTTCTTTAAAAATATCCTTTACGTTCGGAATTTCCGTCCGATTTTCTGCCGCTGCCATTACCCCCTGTATACGGAGTCCAGTTCTGCCGCATGACTGTTCAATGCTTGAATTGTTTCTCTCACAAAATGTGCATCGCCCATTATCTCCTCCTATTCGAACTTGAAGAGTTCAGCGGGTCGAAATCGTAGACGTTCTGATCGTCGGCGAAAGCCATAATGAGAACGCTTTCTTCATTGGCCCACGACGCAATCTCCATGCACTGAGTTGCCGTTAGTTTGTTTTTATCCCAACGAAACAAAAGCCACGGCCCTAGGCCGAGGCTCGCCAAGCGCGCATCCATGGCGCATCATTAGTTTCATTGCCCCTCACAATTTGCTCAGATCCGCTTTACCCCCAAAGATCGGGTAATCGGCTGGCATTCATGTGGGTAGAAGATTTTGGGTGCTGCGCTTCAGGCTGAGGCTGATGGTGAAATGAGGTCCGCAGATGCGGCCTCAAGCATCAGAAGGAGAAGCGCAGCAAGGACCATTTTGCCGGACTGGACGTTTCGGTCAAGTACACGGGAGTCTGCATTGTGGATAACATGGGCTTCGGGAGCTTTAAGGTTGCAAGCGAGCCCGATGCGCTTCTGCAAGTGCTGAGAAATCCTACTACCGCTTTAAGCGGATCGGATTGGAATCTGGGCCGCTATCGTAATGGTTGTTCAGCGCGCTTGGTGAAGCAAACGCCAAACGCCACGGGCCAAGTCGAACCCAGGTAACCAACATGTACAGACAACTTCATCCGCCACATCGAAGCCGGGCTTGCGCAAGCGTGAAGATCTGGCCGTTCTGGAATCCGGGAAGGTCCATATTGGCGAAAGACGCGGCAGCGAGCCTTGGCGCGAGATCACCCAAGCATGGATTGTACACCACAAAAGAATAATCACGACCTACGAAGCAATCTTGAACGCGGAGAAAAAGCGCCAGACCTCTTGAGCAGCGCGGCTGTCGCGCTCGGCATGGCGTCCGCAGTCGCGAGCAGCGTCGGCGAAATGGCGATTGGCGGTCGGATCTACCGGCCCGTTACGATGGACATCCATGCCGCGGTGCCAACACGACAGCGATGTGGGCCGAAACTTAGGCCCCGCCACTAGGGTCTTCGGCCACCCCCAAACCTAGCGCTAGCCGGCGAAATCGGCGGAGCGGTTTGCCGAGCCGCGGCGCCATCACCGCCTTTTCGACCTTGGTTTCGCCGCATTCGGGACAGGAGATCTCGCCGGCCTTCTGCTGCGCCTCGAACCCGTCGCCGTCACGAAACCAACCTTCAAATTGGTGGCCACGGGCGCAACGCAGCGTAAATAAAATCATCGATACTACCTCCGAGCCGTGCGTTGTACTCGGCTCTTCCCGTTATTTGCAATCGGCCGCCGCCAATGCAAAAGAGCATGCGATCGCCTCAGTCCTCGACGGCTCCCTCTGTCTGGGTCAACCGCTTTTTGCCGCTGATCAAGCCAGGTGGTCTTGTGCTCGACCTGGCGGCCGGCAGTGGCCGGCATGTTCGCCTGCTGCGCGACTGCGGATTTGCTGTGTGCGCGGTCGACCGTGATACCACGGCACTGTTGGCGTTCGCGGGGCCGTGTTGCGAGGTGCGCCGGATCGACCTCGAGACCGACAGCCGTAGGCAACTCGGCGATGACTATGACGGAATCATCGTTACCAATTACCTGCACCGCCCGCTGCTCCCGGCGATTGCCCGCGCCCTCGCGCCGGGTGGAGTGCTGATCTACGAGACCTTCGCGCGCGGCAACGAACGCTTCGGCCGGCCACGCAATCCGGATTTCCTGCTTCGCCCCGGCGAGTTGCTCGAAGCCTTTACAACGCTTACGGTCGTCGCCTTCGAACAGGGAGAGGTTTCGGTACCACGCCCCGCCGTGATCCAGCGCCTTGCCGCCGTACTCGGCCCGACGGGCCCGTTGCCGGAGATCCGGTCGACGGGGTAAGCTGACAACACGCCAAATACCGCCGAAAAGCTAATGTCGCTCGAAGAATCGCGCTAATCTTCCGCAACTAATCGCGCCCGGTTGTCTTTGATCGAGATCAATTTGAGATAATTGTGATTTGGAGTAATTTTTACTCGGGTGAGGGCTTAGTATTAGGAGTTCCGAAATGTGCGACTATAGCCTCCAGAACGTCAAATCGCGGGCCGCGAAAGTTGGCGACAAGCTAACAACGCGGAACTTTGGCACTGGGACGCGAGGATTTGCAGCCTCAGAAGATGCGAGCCTTGCGGTCTGCGTTCTACCAGGAACGGAGTTATCTTTTTCTAATGAAGTAACCTGTCAATCGACTGGTTTATTCGCTTGGCGCAATAAAGTGATGAAGCACACGACGGCGATCTTTCGCCAAGTCAACAAGCAAAGGGTCGCCGCGCATCACGATGCTTTGGAATTTCCGGATGGTCAGGTCGTACTCTTGACTTTCCTCTGTGAGGGACAGCAGGCTACGGTGCTTCAGTTGCCTGCGGAGCCAAAGACTCCTCGCGAGCTTGAGAACCAGAAACGTGCAGCGTACGTGGGCTGATACGTTTCCAGCAAGGCTTCGTTCGTTACACGGAGACCCGCTGCCTGTGCTGCAAAAAGAAAGGGACCGGCGCCCCTGCCGGTCCCTTCCGATGCGCGTCGCTTATGTGCAGTACCAATGGGTTAAGTCACCGCAGTCAAGACGCTAGGCGAGCGGACGATACCGATTGCGCGGTTTGATTCTTTCGTAGTGCGATTGATTGGACTGTCGAAATGCCGTTCAAAGCCCCGCATGAGGCGCGCGGGCTTTTTGTTACGGAACATAACCGATCAATGCATCCGTGAACGCGATGGCGGTTACTGTCGCTTTACCGGCGAGGGGACAATGGTTGACTCATTCATTTTTCACATTGATTGGATCATTGTCTCGGTGGTGATCGGTCTGTTGGTCGCTCTTATCGGTGCCTTTTTGTATCCACGACGCGACCACGATTAAGCTACCGGCTATGCCCCCGCCGCTTCCCGCCGCCCTGGTCTGTCGAGGAGCAAAAGGCGTGCTTCGTTGTTCGCGACCACAACGGACAGAAGCTCGCCAACGTCTACTTCGAGGCCGCGCCCGGCCGGCGATCGACGGCAAGGCTTGTGGGGTTTATCTCGTCGTACTCGGGCTATCGATCATCTGCTTTATGAAATCAATAGCGGCTTCTGGCGTTGGGTGACCGGAGGGCGTGGCAATGTACTCAGCATCGGTGTCGTCGTGATCGCCAGCACCCGGCCGCCGCCGAACCGGCTTCTTGGTCTCATAGCCCTGACCAGTCCTCATACGCGCGAATTCGGAAGCCCTTGTAGAGTGCGATTTGGTCCATTTCTGTTTCCCGTTGAGCAGC
>Ga0193751_1002681_pt1 | contig 10723 bp, 6 predicted proteins | sample L1c2metaG_FD_143050 | JGI IMG/M metagenome (GOLD analysis project Ga0193751, IMG submission 143050) | Soil microbial communities from a riparian zone of the East river system, Colorado, United States - L1c2 | ecosystem: Environmental > Terrestrial > Soil > Riparian zone | place: USA: East River...
CTTCGCCATGGGCAGAACTTTTGACGTGCGTTTCTCGCCGTCTTCCAGATTGATCGAGTTGATGATGGCTCGGCCGGGAATGCGCTTCAGCGCTTCTTCCACCACGTCGGCCTCGGTGGAATCCACAAGGATCGGCGCCGGGACGCGAGTGGCGATTCTTTCGAGGATCGAGGTGATGTATCCCTTTTCGTCTTCGCCGACGATGGCGCAGCACAGATCGAGCATGTGCGAACCTTCGTTCACCAGTCGCTTGGCTAAACCTAGAATGTCGTCGTACTTCTTGCCCTGGACCAGTTTGCGGAAATGTTCGACACGGGTCGTTGTGTTCATTTCCTCGGCGACGATCAGCGGCTTGGGTTCGAGATCGAGGGGAACGGTGGTGTAGGCGCTGGAAGCCGCCCCGGCGCGCTTCACGTCGCGTTTGGCCGGTTCCACGCCGGAGACGGCGTCTACTACGGCCTTGAGGTGTTCCGGAGTTGTGCCGCAGCAGCCGCCCACGATGCGGACACCGTAATCTTTCACGAAGTGCTTGTGATACTCCGCCAGGTCTTCCGGTGACAGTTTGTATACTGCGTGACCGCCGACGTTCTGTGGCAGTCCCGCGTTGGGCAGCACCGAAACTTCCTTGGTGGAATTCAGCGCCAGATAGCGGACTGCATCGTTCATCTCCTTTGGCCCGGTCGCACAATTCAGGCCGATCGCGTCCACGTCGAATGGTTCGAGCGCAGTCAGGGCCGCACCGATCTCGGTACCCAGCAGCATCGTCCCGGATTCCTGTAGAGTGACCTGCACCGTGACCGGCAATCGCTTGCCGGCTTTGCGCATGGCCTCCAGCACACCGATTGTGGCGATCTTGGCTTGCAGAAGATCTTGAGCGGTTTCGATCAGCAGCACATCGACTCCGCCTTCGATCAGTGCGGCGGCCTGCTCTTCGTAAGACGCAACCATCGCTTCGAAACCAATGTGACCCAGCGAGGGCAGTTTCGTGGTCGGGCCCATGGATCCCGCAACGAATCGTGGCCTGTCTTTGGTCGAGAACTGCTGCGCGACTTCCTTGGCAAGTTGGGCGGCCTTCACGTTGATCTCGTGGACCCGGTCGCGAAGTTCGAACTCTCCCAGAACAATTCCGCTCCCGCCGAAGGTGTTGGTCTCGACGATGTCGCAGCCCACGCGGAAAAAATCCGCATGAATGTCACGGATGATGTCAGGACGGCTCAGCACCAGCACTTCACTGCAATTTTCCTTGCCCCAGTAATCATCCAGGGTTGGATTGCGCTTTTGAATGTTGGTGCCCATCGCCCCGTCGTAAACGACTACGCGCTCTTTTACGGTTTGTAGGAAGGTGGACATTAGTCGTTGGTCGTTCGTCCTTGGTCGTTGGCCAAGCCTGTCAGCAATTTGTAATTCGTCATTGGTCGCTGGTTGTTGTTCGTTGGCGGTTCGTCACGAAGCCCTCGCGATCGCTTCAGCATAGCGAACGGCCAATGACGAACGACCAACGACTGTCTTTATGCACGAACGCCGGTCTCGAAGACCGGCGGGGGATTGAACTTGAAAGCGGTTGCGAAATCAGCTCCCGTGTACCATCTCTGTGGGAGCGCCGCCGTCCACGTCGGCCTGATTGAATACGATGTTGGCTCCCATGTGTGCTGGCCGGGGGGCCAGCATTTGCTCCTTACGATAGATCAAGTTGCTGGCGTTGAAAGTCGCCAACTCAAATCCGTGGCCGTGGGTGATTGCATCCGTGGGGCAAGCTTCCACGCAGTACCCGCAGAAAATACAGCGGTTGTAATCGATGTTGTAAACCTTGGCGTAGCGCTCGGCGCCGCTGACGCGCTTCTCTGCGGTATTTTCCGCGGCCTCGATGTAGATGCAATTCGAGGGACAGTTGGCGGCGCACAGAAAGCAGGCCACACACTTTTCCAGTCCGTTCTCATCGCGCTGCAGGACGTGGGCGCCGCGGAAACGGGCTTCGATGCGCGCGCCGCGCAGGGGATCTTTGCCGTCTGGATAATTTTCCACGGTCGTGGGCTGGAACATCTCCATGAAGGTGATGCTCATGCCCTTGGCAATGGCCGCGATGTTCTTCAGCACCGGCATACCTAATTAGTATACCGAAATAAAGACGAAACCGTCCCTGGGGCTGCCAGTTGGATGTTTTTCTTGACGCTGTCGGTCAGGGTCGCTCTGCCCAGGGTCACGCCACCCTGGTCGTGATAGAACTCGACGTTTTCGTCAATGTAGGATGCGAACTTGTCGAGGTCGCATTTGTTGTAGGCATCGAACAGCGCGGCGTCGAGAGCGGTGATCGCGCTGTCGAGTTCTTGCTGGTTTTGAATCTTGTCGAGCGGCGGCACGGTTTGGGCGAAGGATGGGCAAACAAACAACATTGATAGCAATGACACTACGACACAGACGAGGGAACGTCGGCTCATGGAATCTCGCTTTCCTGAAGGATCGGTGATGCTGAAGAAAGTACGAGAAAGGGAGCGGGAGGGTTCCATCATTATCGGGGTGCTTGGGAAGCAAGGCTCATGACTTGTACATACAAAAGGCGTCGGGGCTGGAATTTGGGGTATATAGCCCTCGCATTGTTTTTGATATCGACCGGATAAAATACTTGTTTTCTTTGAGTTGCGGAAGGTTGATAGGGGGTCATTATATACTTGGCACACGTCGCATTTTTTGCGACAATGCCGAGTATGGATTGGCTCAGAGACCTCGGCGAGTTTCTATGGGCTGTCATCACCAACTGGGCTGGCTACGTCACAGGAGGCATTATAGTGGCTCTCCTGTGGCTTTGGACATCTCTGGTACCGCGCGAGATACCTCGCGAAACCTCTCGCAGAATCGCAATTGTTCTCACATTAGTATTCCTGTTGATTGCGGTATTCAATGCTTGGCGTGAGCAGAAACGCGCAGCGGCGAAAGTCGCGGCGGATTTCGATGCATTTAGGATTAGTAAGCAGGAACAAATCAACGCGCTTCAAAAACAACTCCAAGACCTCAATGTGCCGAAGCTAACAACTACCTTTGATGACATGAAAATAGGTCCGGCGGGACCAAAAGACAGGGACACGCTTCTAATAGCAACTTTTACGATTACAAACACAGGTGCGCCAACTATAATTCGCAACTTTGGCTTCGGTGTCAAATGTGCTAATGGATTCAGTCCGCACCTTACCTCCCTAGTTCCGTCTGCCAAGGTGATTCAACTCGATACCGACGACGGACAACACTTATCCTTAGCGCCTGATCGCTGGTTGCCGAGATTGGTCAGTAACAGCCCCATTGCTCACAACGATGCCAAAACTGGCTTCATGATGTACAAGGCCGACGGTATAGCTCCAGAGGACTTTGGCAAACAATCGGCAGACATTACTTTCACATATTTCGACGTGTACGGCACGCAAACTATTATGGGCGGAAGATGGACGCCTGGAGTGGGCATAGGAACGCTGACTGTTAGTAAGGCGCTGGAACAAGCAAAGAAAAAGAAGAAATAACTTTCATGAAAGAACCTGAGTACATCGAAGGTCCGAAGGCAAAAGAGAACTTTGAAGAAGGCATGAAAGCCCTCTTCAACGTTCCCAAAGATGAAGTTGTAAAGGCCGAGAAGCGGAAGAAGAAGGCGAAAGCTTCCCGCGCCCAGAGTGTACGCAAACCGCGTCTGTCCGACAAGGACTAGAAAGGGATTGGCGTTTCCCCCGTCCCTGTCGGTACGTGGCGCGGCGATTCGTCTTTGCCTGTTAGTTCAGAGTAGGTCAGGCGACGGCCAGCAACTTGAGACATAGCGATCTTGAATCGCTGTGCATCGTTCGTCGGGTGATCTTTTGTAGCGCGATTGTTGTAACGAAAAACTTGCTCATCGACATACTTACCAAGATGAAACGGCTCCACAGCAACGTAGGTTCCGCGCAGAGATCGCTTAAGCAGCGACCAGAAATTTTCCATGCCGTTGACGTGGACGCGACCACGAACGTAAGCCTGAGTCTTGTTCACGTAGTCATGCACGAATCGGCGCTGCAATCCGCTCTCGTAGGCGACGGCATCATCGGTGTACAGCTTCGTTCCGTACTTCACGTTCTTGAGAAGTTCATTTTGCAACGTCTCGCGCTTCACGTTCGGCACGATAGTGGCGCGAACTTCACGAAGGTTGCGGTCGAGGATGCCTTGCACGATAGTCTTATTAAAGTTCGGCCCTCGCGTCTCAACTTTGTACTTCAAGGCGGCATTGCGGTGCATGTTCTGAATCTTTCCGCCGACGTATGTTTCATCCGCTTCGACTTCCGAATCAGGCCCACCAAGTTTAGTGGTAGAGCCAAATGTCCGATTGTGCAGAGCAGTGCGGAGCCGCTGAAGCATGAACCATGCCGACTTTTGGGTTATACCCAGAGCGCGGTGAATCTCCATGCTGCTAATGCCGTTCTTGCAATTGACCAGCATCCAAAACGCCGTCATCCACTTATCCAGACCAAGCGGCGAATCCTCGAAGATCGTATTGACCTTCAGCGTGAACTGCTTATTACATCCACGACAGAGCCACAGCTTGCGCGTCGTGATGAAGTAGTTCTTGCCCGACGAGCAACGCGGACAGATGACCTTGCCTTCGGGCCAGCGCAGTTTGCAGGCATATTCGAAGGCGCGGTCAGGATCGGAGAAGTAAACGATGGCTTCTTGTAAAGTTCGTGGCGGCTTCATAGGAAAACTATACGCCGTATGTTCGCATGTGTCAAGTATATATTTACCTGATAGGGTGTTGGTTTGTAAAATATTAGAACGAAAGAGCTTATGGGTAAAATATTCCCAGATAAGGAGTTAGGTGAAGCCAGCAGATGGCGGGTCGCGGTGTTTTCGGTCGGTTGTGTGGAAGAGGCTCTGGGCACCGTTCCACTATGCGCTTTCTGTATCCTCGGTAAAGGTTGTTCGTCACAAGAATGCGGAATTTTTCTGTGGAAGGCTGTGGAAAAGGGTCAAATAGGGCGTGCTATTCCCAAAATGGGAATCCCGCACACGGTAGGAATCCGACTCTTTCCTACGAGAACCGCATTTCATCCTGCCTGGCCCGGACGTCTTCTAATTCTGCGTGGTGCTCCCACTCCGCGGCCATGTCCGCAAGCATTTTGGTCGTCCTAGGCCACCTTATGGTCGTCTGGGCCCATTCGCGTATGGTCGCCGCCAGAGTCCGCTCTTGGCCACCACCGTCGAACGGTGCTCTCATCGTCGGACCCCTCATATTGAAGCGTTCGATTCTAATTCCACGCTCCAGTCCCGGCAGAGCGAGTTCCTCAACGAGATCTCGCACGCCTCGGTGTGGCCAAGCCTTGTCATCCGGGTCGTAAGGCGCATGGGCGAGAACGTGGCCGATGTACTCATCGCCTATCGCCGCACGATCCTTGGCAGCCGCCAGTTCCCGCACCCGCGTCGTCCAAGCTCTCAAATCATCCACGTCCAAGTTCCCATCCCGTAGACCAGGAACTGCTTCGAATTCCGAGAGTAGTCGGAAACCCGCGCTGGCCTTCGCGCGCCGCTCTTCAGTCGGTTCCCGAGATTCACCAGAGGACGGCTTGAAGACGTCGCATAGGACCGAAACGAAAAACTCCGGGTCTTGGGCCAAGAGAGCGTGAATAGTCAGAGGAACCTGACTAAACCGCAGCAGTGGTAGATAAGCATATTCCCGCCTCGCGATTTCAATTGGCGACACGTCCTTTCTGCCCCGCAAAATACCAAAGATTTGTTCGACCTCCCACGCGAGGTTCGTCGAGACCGTGTCCGGTGCTGAATTGATCTCGATAACAGACTCGTCTAGTATCCGAAAGAGAATATGGGAAGACGCGGAGCCACCGGAGTACCACACAGAATTGAGGGCCGCGAGCGCGCGCCCGTGGATCAAATATTTGGCAGCCATAGTTTCAAGAGCATTTTCGTCGGCTTTTATGGGTTGAACCGCTTTCTGCGACCAGTACACCTTTTCAACCTCGGGCCCGAGAGATTCCACGAATGCCCATGTCTCGGAGTCGTCGCTAAAGCCGAGCGCAAGCCACCCAGTTTGCCGAGCCGACCAGTGGCCCGTCTCGGAGAGGTGCCTTACTCGAGGCCGCCACACGGACTTGAACCTGAAATCTGCACCTGCGGATAGCGCGATTGCGAACACGTCTGGTTCTGGGCTTCTCTTAATAGACTCGCCTAGCACATTCTCAATTTGGTCGAGTTCGGCGGCATTCGCAAACGCGTACCCGACCTGATCTCGCAGTTTGACCGTGGACGCAAGGCCGAGCACCCCAGCGCAACCCGCTGTTTGATATACCTGTCGTACGACCTCAATCCTCTTGGATTGAACTGCCTGCCATTGGTCGGGAAGATCCACATCCGGCAAGTCCGGGTTGTAATCGTTGAAAAGCCAAGCTACTTGCATCAGAGGGTCCTGAGGCTGGAACATCGCCACAATCTCCTCCAGCCGCCGCAGGTCGGCATCTTGCATCACCCAGTCCGCAGTCGGAAAGCGTCGATGCCTATTAACTTCTGCCCGCAACGCGGACCAGACCTCTGTCCTAGAGGGTCCCTGCATTCTCTGGTCAGACGCCGCCAATAATCCAAGCGTTCTTTCTCGATCCTGGGGGCTGAAATCTCGGATGTGCTGGATGACCACCACCCACCTCGCAGGCTCGTCACCCACTAACGCCAGAATGCGATCCACGATCTGCTTATAGCCTTTGCCAACTGACGCGTACGTGACAGGTTGGGCTTCCGATGCTCCTGCCTCACGATATCGAGGTTTTGTTGTTGGGGAGGCCACGTCGTGATACTTGGGTAGAAGAGATATCAGAAGTTCCCAACCGACAGCAGGCTCAAGCCTTGTTATCTGATCGATGGCGGATAGTCGCTGCTCCATTGTCGCGTTGGTACCTGGGTGCCAGACGAGAAATATTTCCCGAAGACTCCTGATAGGCCGATTGGCCAACTTGCCGCCGGGATCAAGACGCGCCAAACGTGCAAGGATGAGAGTGGCGTCAGCCAAGTAGGAAGGGTCCCACGCAAGAGTCTCCAAGGCCCATAACAGCCCGGTATGCCGACTTGAGGAATGAAATAAATCGGCCTCCTTGTCTTGGAAGATCGGCAGTATCTTCTGCCCGTCGCCCTCGATCAATTGACCGAGGGCCTGCAGCAAAGGGCGTGGAGCAGCCTCCGCAATCACCGGTAGGACGCCGTACAGACTAGCGACGACTCGATAATCACTGTGCAAACCCGGCAGCTTAGCAATCAGGTTGTTGACAAAATCCTGAGGGGTCATGCCGGGCACACGAAGCCTTGCCTCCTTGTGAAACTCTGCCATGAGTAGAAGCGTTGTGGCGAGACCTCTGCGCAGCCAATCGGAATGTTTCAGTTTCTTTCCTGTCACACCGGCGTAGAACCTTTCTTCGGCAGGCAGTTCGAGCGCGGGGTCCAGTTCACTGAATACTGTGGTGACAACTTCGCCGAATTTTCGGAGGTCGTCTCCGGCGATCAAGAAACCTAGCAGCACGAATGCGTCTACGGGAGATCTAAGTGCCCAAACTTCACCCTCACGTTCAAGGGGGTGGTCCTCACTCAATCCGCCGTATCGAAGCAACGTCTTCTCGTAAGACGAATAGGACTGCTCGTCTGTTAGCGCTTGGACCGCCTTCAAGTCGTCGTCCGAATTCACGTCCCACCCGCCAGCAAGGAGAGCCGGTAGCAGACCCCGATCCTCCCTCCAGATCGGAGGCTTATTACCGGGCGAGCCAATCCGTCGAGACAGGATTGTCACGCTGCGGCCGCACTCGCGCGCGAGCTTCTGTGCGCGTTCTTCTGGAAAGCCCATAGTTTTCAGGGCATCAGCTAGATCGCCGAAATGCGGGCGGCGCAGAATCTCCGCGCCTTGGCCCATCTGGTCTCGGCCGACAGGCACGACTGTCGGTGATCGTCTCCCGAGGAGGCCTGCGAGTTCCAATGCGCCTGCGCGCACCAGAAAAATCAAGTCCGTCCTGTTAACCAACTGCTGAGCTGCCTCTTTGGTCTCAAGCACGAGTGTCCTTGACTCGATGTACTTACGCTCTTCATCCCCCGCCATCCTGATCGCCGCCACTGCGAAGGCGACGGCCTCATCTAACGAATCCGCCTGCCACTGATATGGTTGCGGGACGCCACGCAGTTGCTGTAGCAGCAACGACGCTTGTTCCGCTCGTCCAGCGAGCAGAGCCTGCCCCGTCACCGGAGGCTCAAAGCGTGATGCGTACTCTTCCCAGAATTCGTCCGTGCTCCGCACCCCCGTGCTCGGCATCAAAGGCAGGAGCTTCCTTGCTACTCGGGCTGCAACCGCCGGATTCCGTTCAAGCCATTCCTGAAGATCGACGGCATCAATTACACTCACATCTTTCCACTTGTGTTCGCTCTTCCTCTCCAATAACCACTTGTCGCGGTTCTCCCACTTACGCGGCGTGACGAAAACGAAAGACGTTTCGGCTAGTACGCGCCCGCGCGGATCTTTAATTCGCGCCTGATAGTCGCGATTGGCCTTGCCTTCCGGTGCGTCTTCCGTACTGAACTCCCACACAGAATTTCCTTCCGGCACGAATGGCGGCGCACCCTCCGACTCTAGACTGCCGTCATAGCCGCGCATTTGCGCAGAGTCGCCAGTCGGAAAGCGAAATGAATTGGGGCGAGGCGCTGAAGCGCGGACAAGACTACTGACAAGTTCGGATAAATCCGTTCGAGAAAGAACGCTTTTTTCCGCCCACTGCTCCAGCTGATTTGCGGTGATCCACTGCATACTTGAATAGCCCAGTCTAAGCCAGGCAAACGAAATTGCAAGCAACCGCACCGAGGATTTTTGATCCACAAAGAAAGGCCCCACTCTTGCGAGCGGGGCTTCAGACAATCGATAAGACTGAGATCCTTCGCTGCGCCTGAAGAACGGCTTCGCTCAGGATGACAACTGGAGTTCCTTCGACTCGCGCAAAGAACGCGCTCGCTCAGAGCCTGCCCTGAGCTTGCCGAAGGGATGACTGCGGCGGGGCTCAGACGCCCCGCCCAGCGCAGTCACTTAGTACATGTCGCCCATGCCGCCGCCGCCGTGGCCGCCGCCCGCGGGAGCTTCCTTCTTTTCAGGAATCTCCGCTACCAGGGCTTCGGTGGTGAGCATCAGGCTGGCGATGGAGCCGGCGTTCTGCAGGGCGGTGCGCACGACTTTCGTCGGGTCGAGCACGCCTGCTTTGACCAGGTCCTCGTACTCGTTGGTGAAGGCGTTGAATCCGAAGTTGGTCTCTTTGGATTCGAGCACCTTGCCGAGGACCACTGCACCTTCTTCGCCGGCGTTTTCGACGATCTGGCGCAGAGGCTCGGTGATGGCGCGCTTCACGATGTTGATGCCGATCTGCTCATCGCCGTCGGCCTTCACCTTGTCGAGCGCTGCGGCGCAACGTGCCAGAGCGACTCCGCCGCCGGGGACAATACCTTCTTCCACGGCTGCGCGGGTGGCGTGCATCGCGTCTTCCACACGGGCTTTCTTTTCCTTCATTTCGGTTTCGGTTGCGGCGCCGACTTTGATGACGGCTACGCCACCGACCAGTTTCGCCAACCGCTCCTGCAGTTTCTCGCGGTCGTAGTCGCTGGTGGTCTTGTCGACCTGGCTGCGAATTTCTTTTACGCGGCCTTCGATCTCAGCGTGCTTGCCTTTGCCTTCGACCACCGTGGTGTTGTCCTTGTCGATGGTGATCTTCTTGGCCTGGCCGAGGTCGCTGATCTGAACGTTCTCGAGCTTAATGCCGAGATCTTCAGTGATGGCCTTGCCGCCGGTCAGGATAGCGATATCCTGCAGCATGGCCTTGCGGCGATCGCCGAAGCCGGGAGCCTTGACGGCAGCGACTTGCAGCGTGCCACGCAGTTTGTTGACGACGAGGGTGGCGAGCGCTTCGCCTTCCACGTCTTCCGCAATGATCAGGAGCGGCTTGCCGGACTTGGCAATCTGCTCGAGCAAGGGGAGAAGATCCTTCATCGAGCTGATCTTCTTTTCGTTGATCAGGATGTAGGCGTTCTCGAGTGCGACTTCCATGCGCTCGGGATCGGTGACGAAGTAGGGCGAGAGGTAGCCGCGGTCGAACTGCATGCCTTCGACGACTTCGAGCTGGGTCTCGAGAGTCTTCGACTCTTCGACGGTGATGACGCCGTCTTTGCCGACCTTCTTCATGGCCTCGGCAATGATCTTGCCGATGGTCTCATCGTTGTTGGCGGAGATGGTGCCGACCTGGGCAATCATTTCGCCGGTGACGGGCTTCGACAGCTTGTCGAGTTCGCCATTGACGCGGTTGCCTTCTTTGTCGAGCTTGCCGGCGATGATGGTGACGGCTTTCTCGATGCCACGCTTCAGGGCCATTGGATTCGCGCCGGCGGCAACGGTCTTGACGCCTTCGCGGTAAATGGCTTGCGCTAGAACGGTGGCGGTGGTGGTGCCGTCGCCGGCGACGTCGGACGTCTTGGAGGCGACTTCACGAACCATCTGGGCGCCCATGTTCTCGAGGCCGTCCCGAAGTTCGATTTCCTTGGCTACGGTGACGCCGTCTTTGGTGATGGTCGGCGAACCGAATTTCTTTTCGATGACTACGTTGCGACCTTTGGGTCCGAGGGTAACCTTCACGGCATCGGCCAGAAGGTTGACGCCGCGGAGGATCGCCTGACGGGATTCTTCTCCGTGAACGATTTGTTTCGC
>Ga0193751_1002682_pt1 | contig 10723 bp, 8 predicted proteins | sample L1c2metaG_FD_143050 | JGI IMG/M metagenome (GOLD analysis project Ga0193751, IMG submission 143050) | Soil microbial communities from a riparian zone of the East river system, Colorado, United States - L1c2 | ecosystem: Environmental > Terrestrial > Soil > Riparian zone | place: USA: East River...
ATTTTCATAACCATTCTGCTGGATTTTCTGGCCCTCGGCATCATTGCGCCGGTCCTGCCCAATCTGATCATCCAATTCAAAGGCGGTAACATTGCGAGTGCCGCCAGTATCACCGGATACTTCGGATTCGCCTGGGCGACCATGCAGTTTATTTTTTCTCCGATATTGGGCGCATGGTCGGATCGCTTTGGGCGGCGCCCGATCATCCTCATCTCCTGCGCAGGGTTGGGCTTCGATTACATTTTGATGGCGCTGGCGCCAACACTGGGCTGGCTGTTCGTGGGCAGGGTCATTTCCGGAATTACCACTTCCAATATTTCCACAGCGTTTGCCTACGTGACAGACGTAACTCCTCCCGAGCGCCGCGCCAAACAATTTGGACTGATCAGCGCAGCATTTGGACTTGGCTTCATTATCGGTCCCGCGGTGGGCGGACTGTTGGGCAACGTGCATTTGCGGCGTCCCTTCTGGGTCGCTGCGGGACTAAGCCTCGCGAACGCTATGTATGGATACTTCATTTTGCCGGAATCGCTGCCGCCGGAGCGCCGCGCGAAAAAAGCCTGGCGCATGGCGAATCCGCTTGGTTCTTTGACGCTTGTGCGTTCTCATCCGGAGCTTGGCGGTCTGGCCATCGTTACGGTCCTTTATTATTTGGCGCACCAGGTACTGCCCACGATTTTCGTGTTGTACGCCGATTACCGTTATGGATGGAGCGAACGCACCATCGGGCTTTCGCTTGCGGCCGTGGGAGTGTGCGTAAGCTTGGCGTCTGGTTTGCTTGTCGGTCCATTTGTGAAACGTTTCGGAGAGCGGTTCAGCTTGCTGTCCGGGTTGATGTTTGGTTTTCTGGCGTTCATAGGATTTGCACTGGCGTCGCGGGGATGGATGGCGTTCGCGGCGATTCCTTTAATCGCTTTGTGGGGCATTGCCGGACCAGCGATGCAATCTCTCATGTCGCAGCGGGTGGATCCTACTTCTCAGGGAAAGCTGCAAGGGGCCATCAATAGTTTGCGAGCGATTACCGGGATGATTGGGCCGCTACTGTTTACACAGGTTTTCGCCATTGCAATTTCTCCGCATGTGCGCGTGCATGTGCCGGGCGCGCCGTATTACCTGGCGGCGTTATTAATGCTTGCTAGCGCCAGCGTGGCGTACATTGTGGGACGTCCGGCGGCGCCGGCGACTGCCAAGCAAACCGCTAGCGAACATCCCTGAGTGTTGCGAGCTGATATTTCTCGTCGATTCCTGAGCACTGAAAGCTTTGACCCGCAGCAGCGTGTGGGGTTTGCAAAAAAGAAACATTGTAAGCCGATGTCAATTGCGCGTGGTGGGCCGGTGCTAGACTTCCGGCATGCTCAGAGCAAACCCTCTGGACGCGCCGCGCTTCAGCATAATCATCACCTGCCATAACCAGAGTGCGTACATCCGCGATGCGGTGAACTCGGCATTGGAGCAAGGCTTCGAAGCAAAAGAAATTGTGGTGGTTGACGACGCTTCCAGCGATGCTTCGCCACAAATCCTCAAAGAGTTCGGCGACAGGATTCATTTCGCGGCATTTCAAACCAACCAGGGCTGCACCACTTCGCGGAATTTGGGCGCGGCCATGGCCACCGGGGAATATTTTGTATTCCTGGATGGCGATGATGTGCTGCTGCCATGGGCACTGGATGTGTACGACCGCATTGTGGGCATGAAGAGGCCAAAAATTATTCTGAGCTGCATGCGGTGGTTCGAAGGGTCCCTGGAACATTTCCCGCCTGAGAGCGTTCCGAAGCAAATCGAATTTGCCGCGTATGAACTGTTGGTGAAGAGAGACAGGCGCTATCAGGCCGGCGGAAGCGCACTGGTGATCGAGCGCGAAACTTTTGCACAGGTAAAAGGCTGGACGGACAAATTTTTCCCGTTTGAAGATATCGATATGTTGATGAAGCTCTCGAACTCCGGGCCCGCCATTCAGATTTTGTCGCCTAGCACGAAGGGCTATCGAATTCATTCGAGCAATGTGCGGCATAAAGTTCATGCCATGGTTGCGGGACTGTACAAAGTAATAGAACGGGAAAAAAACGGCGAGTATCCGGGCGGCCCGAAATTGCGAATGCAACGATACGCGGTGCTGGGCGCGCCGGTATTTTTTTGGATCAAGTCGGCATATAGGGCTGGGCTTTACCGTGTTGCCATGAGTGTGTTAGCGCGAGGGTGGCCGATGTTTTTGGCGGCGTGCGACCGGGGAATCAGGAGTGCGGTTGGCGGCCGTGGGAAGATGGAAGTTTTGCCTTTTGAGTTCGATCCCAAACAAACACGTGAACACGTTTTGGAAAATGCGAATGCTTCGTCTGATGTGGCCGTGCGCCAAACGGCGCGCAGGTAACGGCTTGTGCGCTGGTTTGGCAGTTCGCCTACCCTCGTAAGCTATTGAGTCAACGCTATTTATTAGCTAGCTCGGATTGAGCTAAGGGAACGCATGTATTGTGTCTTTCAGGCATTTCTGATATTTTTTTGGCTCGCAATGCGAGCTAAATAAATGACTTGTTCCAATTGTGGAAGTTCACGATTAAGACGGTCGAAACGGAGTCTTGGCGAGCGAGTTTTTCTGCCCATTGTGTTAATCCGCCCATTTCGCTGTGAAGATTGCATTTCGCGATTTTATGGATGGCTTTGGCAATCGCCGCAAACATCTTCAACGGAAGCGGATGTGAATAGCCGCGTATATCAATCATCGACGGCTGCGCTGCACTCCGCTGGTTACCGGATACGCGGCGTGCGTCGCAGTGTGATTGCAAAGGGGCTGCAACCGTTTCTCAGATTGACGGGCACGCCAATCGCCTCGTGGCTGAGCAAACCCATTCATCAGCAGCGAGCTGGGAATGTCGAGCTAGCTAGCGCAGCGGCGGTGGGTGAAACTGCACTGCCACGAGAAGGACAGCTAGACGCTGGTGGGCTGCAGGCCAGCTATTCTAACGTACCAACAAAGTTGCAATCGACGCCGGAAATACTGGGGGTCATCCCCGAACGCAAGGCCGAGAAAATTTAGTTGTAGGTGATTCTCAGCTGCCAACGCGCCGCGCAGAAATTTACGAAACTTAAGGGTGTGCCGCGCGTCTGGTCTGAACGCCTTCTTGGAACTAGTCCATATTCCTGAAAGCTTGGTTTTCCAGATCGCGAATTATAAATCCCAAACAACAAATAATCTCGAACGCGAACCAACTGGCTTCACTTGACGGATGTTCCACTATCCTAACGAAGAAGAAACCGCCTAGCATCAAGGTTAGAATAGTGCTCGGCCTCTGCCAGCTCTTCAGTTTGATTTGTTTTGCGCTCGCTCCGTTACCCTCTAAGATCTGTTCGTCACTTCTTCCGCGATTCGCAATTAGCAAGTAGTAAGCCAAAGTCCCCAAAGCGGGCGTAAGGAATCCGAGAGGACTACTGTCGGAACTTGTAGAAAGAATCAGCCCAATACTGCACATAGTTGAACACATAGGACAGACGGGAAGTTTTCACGCTCTTCCGGGTTAAGCAAGGCCATTAGGTCAGGCAAACCAGACTCTTCGCTTCGGCAGTCGGACGAATTCCCGCCCGTTGCGCGCTTCGCAACATCGATACCTTAGTGGTGTCATAAGCTATTTTGCTGCTTAATGCGCTGCGACAAACCTCAGGGCTGAAAGCCCGAAGAATCAAGCAGCTTTGTTGTCGCGGCTAAAGCCGCGACCTACAAAACTTAAGCATCCATACTTAAGCATCCATGCAGGCGGTCTTCCTCTTTATGTACGGCTTTATGCGAGGCTTTATTTACAGACCAGTCAGTACCACATCGCCTGGAATGCTGCGGGGCTTGGCCGCGGGACTTGCCTCGATTCGAGCAGGGGTATAGGCTTCTTTTCGGTGGCTCATTCGTGGGCGAATGGTTGCCGCGCGATTGCTAAATGATACTCAGCGACAAGCGGATTGGGCTTCCCCAGCGAGACTAACCACCGCAGCGTCGAATTCATTAAACATAATAGGAGGTTGAAAATGGCTACAGCAACGACCGTGATGGAACCGAACGTAAAGATCGGTGCTACCAAACTTCTAATTAACGGGCAGTGGGTAGACAGCGCTTCGGGCAAAACGTTTCCGACCATCAATCCTTCGACCGGCGAGGAGCTTGCGCGAATCGCGGAAGCAGATGCCGCAGATGTCGATAAAGCGGTGGCCGCAGCTCGCGCTGCGTTCGAAAAAGGGCCATGGCGCAAGATGACCGCTTCGCAACGCGGCAACCTGATGTTCAAGCTGGCGGACTTGATCGAGAAAAATCTGGATGAGCTCGCGCAAATCGAGGCGCTGGATAACGGAAAGCCGTACAGCGTCGCTCGTGCGGCGGACTTGCCTTTGACCATCGCTTGCTACCGCTACTATGCGGGATGGGCGGACAAACTTCAGGGCAAAACCATACCGGTGAATGGGAACTATTTTACGTACACCAAGCATGAGCCTGTGGGCGTGGTGGCGCAGATTATTCCCTGGAATTTTCCGCTGCTGATGCAGGCGTGGAAGCTGGGACCGGCGCTGGCTACCGGCTGCACGGTGGTGATGAAGCCCGCGGAGCAGACGCCTTTGTCTGCTTTGCGCGTCGGTGAATTGGCAATGGAAGCGGGATTCCCTCCCGGCGTTTTGAATTTGTTGCCGGGTTACGGCCCGACCGCAGGGGCTGCGCTGGCTCGCCACATGGACGTGGATAAGGTGGCGTTCACAGGCTCCACAGAAGTGGGGCACCTGGTTATGAAAGCGGCGGCGGAATCGAATCTGAAGCGCGTGACGCTGGAGCTGGGCGGGAAGAGTCCCAACATCGTGTTCGCGGACGCGGACATGGATAAAGCGATTGAAGGGTCGCATTTCGCGCTGTTCTTCAATCAAGGGCAGTGCTGCTGCGCGGGTTCGCGTACGTTCGTGGAGGACAAAGTCTACGACGAGTTCGTGGAGCGCAGCGCCGCACGCGCCAAGAAGCGGACGGTCGGCAATCCGTTCGATAAGAATACCGAGCAGGGGCCGCAAGTTGATCAGGAACAATTCACCAAAGTGATGGGCTACATCGATTCCGGCAAGCAGCAAAAAGCCAAGCTGATGGCGGGCGGCAATCGTGTCGGCGACAAGGGATTTTTCATCGAGCCGACAGTGTTCTCCGATGTGAACGACGACATGAAGATCGCTCAGGAAGAAATTTTTGGGCCGGTCATGTCCATCCTTCGCTTCAAGGATATTGGTGAAGTGGTGGAGCGCGCCAATAAATCACTCTACGGGCTGGCCGCCGCGGTTTGGACTAAGGACATCACTAAAGCGCATGCCATCGCCGACAACGTACGCGCCGGAACGGTGTGGGTGAATTGCTACGACGTCTTCGATGCCGCCGCGCCATTTGGCGGATTTAAGCAATCCGGCATCGGGCGCGAACTGGGCGAATATGGACTCGCCAACTACACGGAAGTAAAAACCGTAACCGTTAAGCTCTGAGCGGGCTTTGCGTTAACAAGCAGGCTGGGCTTTAAACTGACAGAGCGGCAACAATTCAAAAGGCGCTTCGCGGCTATCGTGACGAAATGATTGGTGTGTTCAAATTGCGGTTTCCGCCAGCGGCGTCGCTCTGAAGTGCTGGCGCGTGCCTACGAAGCGCAAGATTTTGATGCGCTCTACAAGCTTGATCAGAGCTGCTTTCCGCGCGGTATCTCGTATTCAAAGACCACGTTGCGTTATTTTTTGGCGCTTTCATCCGCGGAGTGTCTGGTTGCGTTAGAAGAAGACGATATCGCCGGGTTCATTTTAAGTGAGCTGGATGGGCCAGTCGCGCACATCATCACGCTGGATGTTGCCGAGGTCCATCGCAGGAGCGGTGTGGGCTCGCTGCTGCTGAACGCCGCAGAAAGAAGCCTCTACGCTCAAGGAGTACGTGCCGTGTACTTGGAAACGGCGGTGAATAATCACGCTGCTGTAAACTTCTGGTCACGTCACTGTTATATCGTGGAAGGTACTTTGAAGCGTTACTATTTGAGCCGCATCGATGGTTATGAAATGAGGAAAGCCCTTCGATCCGGACAAAAACAATAACGTCGTGGACGAATAGCGAGTCAAACGAGCGTGAGCGTCATAGTAGTGAGCTAAGAAATCAGGAACTTCAGGAACTTCGCGCTTATGGGCCATAGTGTTTCCACGTCAAAAGACCCACCCTCCAAAAAGCCGAGGGTGGGGCACCCTCCTCGTCTTTTCACTCCGCGTCTTTTCAATTTTTGTGAGGCATTACTTTCGGCGTTCGGAATGTTGGCATGAATGAGCGCAGAAGTGAAAAACTATCACGGGTTAACACCTGCCTTTGTGTAAGCTAAGAGAACGTCGGAGGGGACTTGCACGATTATCTAATGGCGGTGGTGTTGGGAATTGTCGAAGGGTTAACGGAATTTTTGCCGGTCAGCTCCACATCTAGCAGATGCGCAAAGCTTGCTGAACACGATTTTCTAGCTCCAAAACAAAAGGAACGGTAAATCGATGCCCCTATATCAGGCGGTCATCCTCGCCTTAGTCCAAGCTTTGACAGAATTTTTACCCGTTAGCAGCACTGCCCATCTGACGTTAGTGCCATGGATAATGCACTGGCCGGATCCGGGCCTCGCGTTTGACGTGGCGCTGCATGCGGGAACTCTGGTGGCCGTCCTTCTGTATTTTTTTAAAGACTGGGTCACGCTGACATTGTGTGGTTTGGGCATGAAATATCCCGCCACTGCCAGCACGGAAGAAGTAGCGCAGCATCGGCGGCTGTTCTGGTACATGGTGATCGGCACGATTCCAGGCGGAATTGCAGGAAAGCTATTTGATCGGCAAGTTGAGGATTACTTTCGCACCCCGATGATCATCGGCGCGTCCATGGTTCTCGTGGCCTTATTAATGTGGTGGGCGGATTCCCGACCGCGCCTGACGCGCAAACTGGACGATGTTAACGCGGGCGACGCCGCAGCGATTGGCATCGCGCAAGCCGTCGCTCTGTGGCCTGGCGTCTCGCGGTCCGGAATCACCATCACAACAGGACTTTTTCGTGGCCTGACGCGTGAGGCCGCTACGCGCTTCTCCTTCCTTTTGTCAGCGCCGCTTATCGCAGGGGCGGTGGCTGTGAAGCTGCCAGGCTTACTTAAGTTGCATAAGGCAGGCGAGCTAGACCTGCCACTTTCGACGTTGATTATCAGTATTGTGATTTCGGGGGTCGCAGGGTACTTCGTAATAGCTTTCTTCATACGCTATTTGCAAACCCGCACGTTGAAACCGTTTGTTGTGTATCGTCTAGTGGTGGGTGCGATGATTCTGGCTTGGGCGTTTCATCAAGCGGGTACGCATTAAAAAGTAGTAAGACGTCCCGGGATAAGCTTGCTGTTTCTAAAAAAGGAGGGCCTCTGAAGAGGCCCTCTTTTTTGTGGCGCAGAAGTGTATTGGCGGTTGACCTATTTCCCTAGCGAGTCTGTAATAGCGATGGTGGCCATGTCGTTCTTGCCCGGCTCGCCCGCATCGGTGAAGGTCCAGCGCGCGGTAGCGCCAGCGACGCCGTCCAGACGTCCAGTACCGACGCCCACGTAAGTATTGAAAATGTTGGTCGGGTGGCCGGCGTTGATGGTGGGGTCCTTATAACAGAACGCCGAAACCAGGGTCTCCAGGTGGAAGCGATGGCCAGCCCAATTGATTTCCAGGCGGTTCGGCACATCCTCGGTGTCACAGTGCAGTTCGAATCCGTGGGTCACGCGGGTGCCGTCGGTTTCGAAGACGCTGCCGCCGCCGGTCATCCGGCCGTCGAGGCCACACGTCAACAGAGCCGCACTTGACCCGTTAAAAGTGATGGGTACGACAACGCTAGGATTACTAGTCAGAACCGCGGTCCCGGTCACGGTGAAAGAGGAGGCCAGCGGGCCGTTAGGCCAATTTTTGGAAATCGTCTCTGCGAAAGTGCTCATTTCAGCCGTGAACTGGATGGTGTCCGAAACTGTTATTGGGGGACCGGAAGCAGGCGTTAGCGTGAAGGTGTAGTCGATGGTATATGCGGTTCCAATGCTCAACAAGTCCGCGTCGACGGTCAAGGTATAACCGGTACAACTGACTGTGGCGGTGGCTGCGGTTATGTGATTCGCTAAAGCGGGGTGCGCGGAAACAAACAGTCCCAGCACCAATATAAAAATTATAAAGATCCTTCTCATGGTGATTCTCCCTGGTGCGGGGACGAGTAATTCTAGGCTTTCCATCAGTGCAGTCAATACAGATAATCGTGGACTTTGACAACATTTTTCGCGGCTGAAAAAGGAAATTTCGTGCGCAACTCTGGCGGCGGCAGACGTGAGGTTGTGAAAGGTGCGGTGGGCTTCTGCCCCAAAGAAACACCGGCCATAAAAGTCGTTGTCGCCTTCGTGACCTTTGGTATCATCGTGCAGTTCGTGTTCCTCCTAGCGGGTGCGCGATAGCGCCAACGCCCCGCCGCGTCACTCAGCCTTCCCCAAAATTGCTGAGGTGAAATACTTGCGTCTTCTGACTCCTACTGAAAATAAGCGGCTCAACGAGCTGATCGGATTTTTGTGCGTCACAGTGGCGGTGCTGACTTCGCTGGCTTTAATTTCTTATTCCCCGCACGACGCGGCCTGGAATGTAAGCGCCAACGGCCCGGACTCCGTCACCACCAATAACTGGATTGGGCCCGCGGGCGCCTACGGGGCCGATCTACTATTCCAGGTGTTCGGCTTCGCGGCGTTTCTGCTGCCGATGGCGTTGGCTGTGCTGGGGTGGCGCTGGCTGAAAAACCGCGCCATCAATTCGCAGGTTGCCACGCTGATCGGCTACGGGCTTTTGTTGCTGGCGCTGCCTTCGCTGCTTACGCTATGGCATTTCCCGGATGTGCGCGGGACGGTGCCGCCGGGCGGAATGCTCGGTTCCTTGGTTTCGGGCGGGTTGCGCACCGGCTTCAATCCCATCGGCGCAAATCTCGTAGCAGTCGCGCTATTACTCACAGCCTTATTCATGACCACGAGATTTTCTTTTTCCGGCGCGCACGCGTGGGCCAGCGGACCGAAAGGCCCCATCGGCGCGGTTGAGAAGCTGGGCATTCTGCAAAAAGTGCACGCGCGCTGGCATGCATGGCGCGGAACCCGGGAGCAAGACCGGCTGCGCAAGCGCCTGGCGGAGACGCGGCTTTCGGGACGAAAGCCGGTGCCATCCCAAACGGTCGGTAACAATTCGGCGTTGACTGAAAATTCCCGGACGATTGAGTTGGAAGACGAAAGCGATGTTTTCAGGTCGAGACGGGAAGAACAGGAAGAACGCGATGAGGAGCGCGCCGAAAAAGAAAGAGACCGAGGTCACAAGGCGCCGATCTTTGTAGTCGACCGCGAGATAGAAAAACCGTTGGCGCGAAGATCTGCCTCTGAGCCGAAAATCGCCAGGGGACATACGAACTACAAACTGCCGTCCGTCTCATTGTTGCGCGAAGGCGAACGAGGCCAAAAACTCGACGAAACAGAGTTGAAAGAGCGGGCGCGCGCGATTGAAGAAAAGTGTCGGGAGTTTGATGTACAAGGGCGCGTAACGCAAATCAATCCCGGGCCGGTGGTCACCACGTTTGAATTCAAACCCGAAGCGGGCATCAAATACAGCCGCATCATTGGCCTGACCGAAGATTTGTGCCTCGCGCTGCAAGCCGAATCGATTTTGATCGAGCGCATTCCGGGCAAATCTACCATCGGTATCGAAGTGCCGAACCTTACGCGCCAGACCATCGCCCTGCGCGAAATTATCGAAGCGCCAGAGTTCATCAATTCCACGAGCAAGCTCACGCTGGCCATGGGCAGAGACCTGCATGGAAGAATCCGCGTGACCGATCTGGCTGCCATGCCGCATTTACTGATCGCCGGTTCCACAGGCACGGGCAAGAGCGTTTTCATTAACTCGCTGATGATGTCCATTTTGTACAAAGCCAGCCCCGACGACGTAAAATTGGTGCTGGTCGATCCCAAGCGCCTCGAATTAAATTTGTACGAAAATATTCCGCACTTGATCGCGCCGGTGGTCACCGATCCGAAGATTGCTTCCAACGTCCTTCGCAACGCCACGCGCGAAATGGAAAACCGGCTGAAATTGCTGGCCCAGTGCGGCGTGCGTAACATCGACCAGTACAATCGCACTTTTCAGAAGCAGCAATCGCTCTCGTTGTTCGACAACGTGGAAGAGAGCGAACACAAGCCACTTCCCTACCTGGTGATTGTCATCGACGAGTTGGCCGACCTGATGATGGTGGACACCAACAACGTGGAAGAGTCGATCACGCGCCTGGCGCAAATGGCGCGCGCGGTGGGCATCCATTTAATTCTGGCTACTCAACGGCCATCCGTGGACGTCATCACGGGACTCATCAAAGCCAACTTTCCTGCTCGGATATCTTTCCGCGTAGCCAGCAAAGTCGATTCGCGCACCATTCTGGACGCTAACGGATCGGAATCGCTGTTGGGCAAAGGCGACATGTTGTATTTGCCGGCGGGATCGGCGCGGCTGCATCGCATTCACGGGCCGCTGGTCACCGAAGATGAAATTGTTTCTGTTTGCGATTTTTGGCGGCAACAGGCGCAGGCTAAATACAACGAGCAGCTACTCGAAGCGCCAAAAGATGAAGAGGGCAAAGTCGAAGCCGGCGCCGAATCCGAAACAGCTGGAGGCACGGCCGGCGCGGACGATGTGGACG